>WNGA01000519.1_pt1 | contig 64687 bp, 64 predicted proteins | sample 5400061 | NCBI WGS metagenome assembly WNGA01 (sample SAMN13153366, study PRJNA577476) | soil metagenome | isolation source: 100 cm soil or saprolite under grassland replicate 2 | place: USA:California | collected 2016-06-15
TGAACATGTGGACGAACACGGCGAGCACCATGAGGTTCGCCGACCACGCGTGAATGGATCGGACGAGCCAGCCGAACTCGACCCGCGTCATCACGAACTCGACGCTCTCGAACGCGGCCTCCGCCGTCGGCCGGTAGTAGAGGAGCAGCAGGATCCCCGTCGTCACTTGCACGATCAGGAAGAACAGGGAGATCCCGCCGAAGAAGTACGCCCACGTGAAGCGGTGGCGCGGCACCTCCTTCTCCCGCAGGAACGTGACGAACGGATCGAGACGGAGCCGGTCGTCGAGGAAGCGCCATGCGCTGCGGCCCTGCAGCATCGCTCACCCCCGGCGCGAGACCCAGATTTCGTCGTCCTTCAGCGCCACGTCGTAGCGCTCGAGCGGCCGCGGCGGTGGCCCGGCGATCGGCACGCCCTCGAGGCTGTAGTGGCCGTCATGGCAGGCGCACCAGATGTGCTGCAGATCCTTCCGGTACTGGACGGTGCAGGCGAGGTGGGTGCACACCGCGGAGAAAGCGCGGATCTCGCCGCCCGGCGTGGCAATGACGATCCCGGGTTTCGCCCCGAAGCGGAAGGTCGTTCCAGAGCCCGGTGGGAGCGCCGAGCGGCGGCCGGCGAGGATGAGCCCGGTCTGCGACTCCGCGCTCGGCGGCGGCAGGACGTAGCGGAAGAGCGGATACAGGATCGAGAGCGCGACCGCTCCGAGCGACGTGCCAAGCAGCCAGGCGAGCCACGAGCGGCGTGTCGGCTTCGCTTCGACTGCGGCGGTCGGGCTCGGGCTCACTCCAATGATTCGAGCGCGTGGCGGAGAGGCCGTCGAGTGGCCCTTGGGGGACAACCCTGGTGGAGGCCGCGCTTCCGAACCGAGGTTCGGCCGAAGATCGCTCGCGGCTCGTCGCCAGTGCCGCGCCTTTGGCTCCCACGCAGACTCCACGGTCGTTCACACGCCGCTTCACACGGTCGTCGCTCAAGCTCAGTCGTGGCGGCGATGGTGCCGCCCTACCGACGGAGATCGAGATGAACGCCCAATACAGCTACGAAGCGACCCTCGCGACAGCCCAGCGCATCAACTGGAAGGTGGAGGACGTCATCGGGCGCGACCATCGCCTGGACTTCTCGCTGCCGTTCCTTCCCGAGTCGCTCGCGCAGGTCGAGCCGCTCGCGTTCCTCAGCCGCACCGAGAAGCGGATCCTGAACCAGATCCGCGGCCACGGGTACCTGTGCATGTTCGGGCTCGTCGAGGAGTTCATTCTGCCGTTCGTGCTCGACGAGGTCCGCCCGGAGCTGCACGGGGAGAGCGCGAAGACCCGCGCCCTGATCCAGTTTGCGTCCGAGGAGGCGAAGCACATCGACCTGTTCCGGCGGTTCCGGTCGGCGTTCGAGCGCGGCTTCGGGCACCGCTGTGACGTCATCGGCCCGCCTGAGGCGATCGCGAGCGCGGTGCTCGCTCACCCGAAGCTGGCGGTCGCGATGCTGATCCTCCACATCGAGTGGTTCGTTCAGAAGCACTACGTCGAGAGCGTTCGAGAGGACGGCACGCTCGACCCGCTCTTCAAGAGCCTCCTCAAGCACCACTGGCAGGAGGAGGCCCAGCACACGAAGCTCGACACGCTCCTCGTCGAGGAGCTCGCGCGCGGGATGGACGAGCAGGGGGTCCTCGACGCCGTCGATCACTATTTCCAGATCGGCGGGGTCATCGACGCCGGCCTGAAGCAGCAGGTCGCGTTCGACCTCGACTGCCTGCAGCGGGCGACCGGACGCGTGCTCGACGCGGTGAAGCGGGCGGAGTTCGATCGCGTCCAGCATCAGGCGAACCGTTGGACGTTCATCGGCTCGGGGATGACGCACCCGAACGTCCTCGCCACCGTCGGCCGGCTGAGCACCGCGGCGCGCCGCCGGATCGAGGACGTCGCGCCGGCGTTCTGTCTCGACGCACAGGTGTAGGGAGCGCATTTGGCCTGGTCCGATTCGAGATCGGGGGCGCGACGAGGTCGCGCGAAAGGAGACACGAGATGAAGACGATGATGCTCAAGGCCGCGAATGGCGCGCCGAGCGCGCGGATAGACGCGGAGGTCACCATGCAAGCGATCGAGACGGTGAGCATGCCGCTGCGGGAAAGCGCGACGGAAGCTCTGGACCATCCGGTGCGCGGCCGGGTCAACGCGTGGGGGCTCCGGCTGCTCGACGCGTACTTCCATCGCAAGTACCGCGACATCAAGCGGGAGGCGTTCGGCGGGCTGCCCCGGGTCGTCGTCGAGATCGGTGCAGGCACCGGCGCGAACCTCCGCTACCTCGACCCCGGCACGCGGGTGATCGCCATCGAGCCCAATGTCCACATGCACCGGTACCTGCGGGCGGCGGCCCGTCGCTGGCACGTCCCCGTCGACCTTCGCGCGGCGACCGCCGAGCGCATTCCGCTGCCCGACGGCAGCGTCGACGCGGTGATGTGCAGCCTCGTCCTCTGCAGCGTCCGCAATCCCGCGCGCGCCCTCGCGGAGATCCGCCGCGTGCTCCGCCCCGGCGGGCGCTTCTGGTGCCTCGAGCACGTGGCCGCTCCCGAGGGGACGGCGCTCGCGCAGGTCCAGCGGGCCCTGGCGCGGCCGTGGCACTGGCTCTTCGAGGGGTGCGACCCGCGGCGCGACGTCACCGGGCTGCTTCGCGCCGCGGGATTCGCGTCCGTGGAGGTGAGGCCCTTCACCCTGCACACCGGAATCGTGCCGATCCGTCGCCAGGTCGCGGTGGTCGCGGTCAGATGAGGCCGCAGCCCCGCGGCCCGGCGCAGGCAGGGGAATTCACCTCCACTGAGGCGGTGACGGACTCGCGTCCGCTGCGCGCGGCTTCTGCTCGTCCCGGGAACCGCGCCGCAGCGGCATGGAGGCTGGCGCTCACGCCGGCGTGGCCGCCGCGTCCGTTTCCGGCAAGTCGCCCCTCCCGACCTGGAAGAGGAAGTCGCGGAGCTCCGTCAGGAACGTCGACCACGCGGGTTCGTGCTCGAGCAGGATGTGGTTGCTGCCCTCGAGCGGCACGAACCGGGCACCCGGGATCGACACGGCGAGCTGGCGCCCCTGCTCGAACGGGACGGCCGCGTCGTCGCGCGCGTGCAGGACGAGCGTGGGCACGCGGACGCGCGGCAGGAGCGCGGCCACATCGAAATCGCCGAAGGCGCGGGCCAGCCGGACTGCGTTCTCGGGCGACGCGCTCTCGCGCTGCAGCTCGTTGAGCATCTGCATCTGCTCGAGCGTGGCTCCGGGGCAGAAGAGCGACGTGAACAGCTGCCGGAACGCCGCATGGGGCCGACCCCACCCGTGCAGGGCGAGCGTGAGCATGGCCTCTCCAGCAGCGCGCGTCCGTTCGCCGCGTCTCGCCCAGCCGCGAGCGAACCCGCCGTAGAGCACGAGCCCACTCACGCGCTCGGGATGCTGGACCGCGTGCGCGATCGCGACGGCGCAGCCTTGCGAGATCCCGAGCAGCGCGTACCGGCGGACGCCCGCGGCGGCGACAACCGCCTCGATGTCGTCGACGAACGCTCCGAACGAGAGGTCCTCCGCCGTCCAGTCGGAGAGCCCGTTCGCGCGCTGGTCGTAACGGATGAGACGGTGATCGCGGCTGAGCTCGCGCATCCAGTGGCGCCAGATCGGGCTCTTCCACTCGTGCTCGAGGTGACTGAGCCAGTTCGCCGCTTTGACGAGTGGCGGGCCACGGCCCGCGATCGCGTAGGCGATCGGAACGCGATCGCGCGTCCTGCAGAATCGGACTTCCTGGCCGGGAGGCATGTCGCCGTCGTCTGCGTGGGGCGGCGGGGGGGCGGACGACAACGCGGCCCACGCTCGCACGAGCTCGGGGCCGGGCCGGCCGCCGTGGCCCTCGAGCCAGCGCCGCCGGGCGCGGAAATGGGCATCCGCCTCTCGCGCGCGACCCGCGGCCCCGAGAATGGTGACGAGTCGCGCGTGCGCGGGGTCGTCGTGAACGTCGAGCCTCGCGCGGCGCTCGGCGTAAGGCAGGACGGTCTCGGGGTCGTCCCCCAACCGATCGACGAGCAAGTCGAGGACGTCCCGCTCGAGGCTACGGAATCGCTCCCGCTCCCGGATGCACCAGCCATGGAAATCCGGCGCGTCGGGCAGGTCCAGCCCTTCGAGCGCCGGTCCCCGGAAGCTCGCCGCCGCTTCGGCGAGGGGCGCCGTCGAGACGTGCGCGGCGTCGCGGGTGAGCAGGCAGGCGCACCACCGACAGCGCATCGACGTCCGCGCCGTGGGCATCGAATCGCACCGTCTCGCGCGTGGCGACGAGCCGGTCGCGCCCATCGGCGCACGCGACGGGACGGAGCCGCGACAGGCTCCAGCGGAGCGCGCCACGCGGGTCGTCCACGTCCGGCCACAGCAGGGAGCAGAGCCGGTCGCGCGAGTGCTCGCGCCCGGTGAGGGCGAGATAGGCGAGAAGCGCGCGGGTCTTCCGTGACGCGGGGAGCGGGATCGGCTCGCCGCCGCGGAGCACGCGCATCGCCCCGAGGAGCTGAATCGTCAGCGGGTTCGACGCGGGCGCGGTCACGAAGGGGTCCGTAAGCGCCGAGGCCTGTCGCCGCCCGGCCCAGGCGGTCTACCCACGGCGGACCCGGCCAGCCGACTGAGCAGGCGGGAGGCAGCCGGATCCCGATCGCTGCCGAACGCACGCGCGCCGAGACGCAGACCACGTGAGCGCGCAGCGTTGCTCGGTGAGACGCCATCCGAGGCCCCGGTTGCCGCAAGGTGACCGGGGGCTTTCGCATCTCGTGCGCGCGCGGGCGACGCGACACGGCGCGACGGGCATCCTGAATCGGCGAACGCGCCGTTCTCTTCCCGCGCGCGTCGACGCGGCGGAGGAGCGGCTCAGACTCCGCCGGCGTCGGGGTGCGGATCGGGCGACACCCGCCTGCCGAGAAGGCGTGCGAACAGCGACGCCAGCCCGGAGCGGGTCCGGCCGGATGACGGGAACCGCGCCCGCGGCGCGGGCGGGGGCTCCAGCTCGAGCGCCAGCGACCGCAGAGCGCCGCGCCCGGGATGGGCGGTGAGCCAGGCACTCAGCGACGACACTCGAGCCCGGCCACCTTTCAGCTCCGCGACCCATGCCCTGCCATCGTGGAAGTAGATGGTGGTTCGGTTCATGTCCATGGTGGTATCTCCCGTCTCGCGAGCGACCGCCGCACGCCGGCGCCGCACGCGTTACATGGTCGCGAGCGGCAGGCGCGGCGTCATGAGGCGGCTGTCCCGCGCGACGCGAGAAAGCACCATCCGGAAGCGGTCGGCGTGGGGCTCCCGCCCCAGGGGCGTTCACGACGTCTTCTTCCCGAAGCCCGCGTCGCGCGCGAGGACGATCGCGCGCGAGCGGTTCGCCACCTCGAGCTTGGCGAAAATGGCGGTGATGTGGTTGCGGACCGTCTTCTCGCTCACCCCGATTCGTGCCGCGATCTCCGCGTTGTCGAGGCCCTGCGCGATCAGCTCGACGAGCTCGCTCTGGCGCGACGTCAGCCGCGCGAACGCACCGCCGTCTCCGCGCGCGAGCGGAAGGAATGCGCGCACCTCCTCGAGCCACCGGCGCCAAGCGGGCTCGTGCTCGAGCAGGACATGGTTCCCGCTCTCGATCGGGACGAAGCGCGCGCCCGGGACGAGGCTCGCGAGCAAGCGTCCCTCGTCGAACGGGACCCGCGCGTCGCGGACGGCGTGGAGGACGAGCGTGGGACAGGCGACGCGGGGCGCGATCGCGGTGACGTCGATGTCGCCCAGCACGCGCATGAAGCGCGCCGCGTTCGCGGGCGAAGTGGTCACCTGCTCGAGCCGGTTCCACCAGCGATGCTGCTCGGGCGTGCCGTCGGGGATGAACAGGCTCGTGAAGAACTGGCGAAAGGCGGGGTTCTCCTTCCCCCAGCCGAGCTCCGCGAGCTCGACCATCATCTCGGCTTCCTTGCGCTGGCGGGCCGTCGGGTTGCGCCGGAGCGCGCCGCGGGCGAACGCGCCATGCAGCACGAGGTGCGTCACCCGGTCGGGATGGCGCACCGCGTACGCGATCGCGATGGCGCCGCCCTGGGACAGGCCGAGCAGCGCGAAGCGCTCCACGCGCGCTGCGTCGACCACCGTCTCGAGATCCCGCACCCAGGCCTCGAACGACAGATCGGAGACGTCCCAGTCGGAGAGCCCGCAGCCGCGGCCGTCGTAGCGCACAAACGTGTGGCCGCGCGAAAGCTCGGCGATCCAGTGTCGCCATACCGGACTCTGCAGATCGTACTCCAGGTGCGAGAGCCAGTTCGCCGCTTTCACGAGCGGCGCGCCTTGGCCGACGGTGCCGTACGCGATGCGAACGCCGTCGCCCGTGTTGCAGAAGTGGATCCGCTGTTCCATCGACCGGCTCCGGCGCGGCGCCCGTCGGGCGTCGAGGTCCCTGCGCGTCTCGATGTAATCGATGCTGCGCGACGCGTCCTTCGTCCACATGATGACGTGGAACGAACCCGAGGAGCGCCTCGGTGAGCGTGATCCAGCCGTGGTGGATGTAGACGCCGCTCGCGAACCCACGATGGATCGCCCCTGCCACGCTCGACGGGGTTGGCAGGATGAAAGCGGGTACGTGCAGCACGCGAACGACGCCTTCCCAGACGAGCAGCAGCGCAGCGAGGACGAGAGCGCGCCCGATCAGAGTGCGGGTCATCGCGCGACCTCCCGTGAGACGCCGCGCGGGCCGTCGAGCACGCGGCGGATCTCCCGAACGAGCGCACAGAATTGTGGAGCGTCGTAATGCAACAGTAGTCGCAGTCGGAGACGCATCCGCGGCTGCCCATGAGGTAAGCCGTAGGGACCCCACACAGCAGGCGCGCGGGCCCCGTGCGATCCGGCCGCGGCAGGCGATCGAGGTCGGCGGCGATCGGGCGCGGCGGCGAGAGGACCGCCCGGCCGTCGTGCCGGGAGGCGACGCCGGGCACCTCGCCCGCGCGCGCGACGAGCGCGGCGCCGGAAGCACATCGACAGCCCGACGAGGTCGGCGACCCTCGCTGCGCGCAGGACCGCACGCGCGTCGTCCCAGCTGTTGAACGCCGCGATGACCGGCTCGTGCCCCGCCTGGCGCAAGGACGCGGCGAGGTAGAGGAGCGACAGGTTCGACTCGTGATCCGGGCCGACGAGCAGCACGCGCATGCGTTCTCCTCTCGCGGCCACGCGGCGCCGCGAACGACGTAAGCACCTCGGCCCTCCGCGATGCGCAGTGCGGGGCACGAACAGCTTTGCAGGACGCGGTGCGTCGGGGAAGGCGCCGTCGAGGTGAACGCGCGACGGGGAGGAAGGATCTGTGGGCGCCGGTCCGACCCGGAGCGGTCGGACCGCGACCGCGACCGCGGCTCGAGTGTCTCGTCCCCGATTCAGCGGCGGCGGCCCTGTCCTGGCCTCATGTCGGCGCGGCCTCAGGACGTGGGGCCCCACGGCGGCGAGCGTCGCCGCGAGAGAGCGACAGGTGGGACGTAGACCCCGAGAAGCTCCCGTTCCCACCAGTCGCCGGTCTGACGCTTCACCTCCGCGCTCGTCACCCGATACTCGTAGAGCAACGCCCGAACGTACCGAGGCGGCTCGTCGAACGGGTTCTCCTTCAGCAGTGCCAGCACCTCGGGCGCGCCCTCGAGCAACCGGATCAGGAACGCGGTGAACCAATCAGGCGGTGGTCCCAGCGCGGCGAACCACATCTGCCAATCGAGCCGCGGCTGGTGGGGTGCCGCCTGGCGTGGCGGGTCCGACAGGTCTCCAGGCTTGTAACGGAACACGTACTCGCGCCACCTCACCCCGTCGTTCGAGCCTTCGACGACGATCTCCGGCCGTCGCGTCGTCATCACGGCGAAGAGGCCGTACGAGTTCACGACGTGGAACGGCAGCGTGAGCTCATCCAGCTTCGCGAGCACTCGAGCAACGGGACCGAGACGGCGCATCAGACGTCGTCCGATTGCGAAGCGTCGAGCGAGCGTGGCCGCGGAGAGTGCGAGGAGCGACCCGCCAACGAGAATGTCGAAGAGGGTACGAGGCATGCGCGGCGCGCGCGACGACGCGCGCCGCCGAGGCGCGGGTCCCACGAGGCGTTCGACCACGTCATCGTCGAGGAGCCACACGCCGAGACCGAACGAGAGAAGGTTGAAGAAGCCGTAGTTCCCGGTCAGCGCGATCGCGCCCTGGAGACCCGAGAGGAACCAGAACGCAAGGCGCCGCGCACGCTTCGGGCCCAGGACGAGGAACGGCATGACGCATTCCAGGCCGAGGACGGCCGCCGTCGACAAGCGCTGAACTCGGCGCGGAAGGTGGTGCGCGTACCATCCCACGCGGTTCGGCAAGGGCTGCGTCGCGTAGTGGTAGCAGCAGGCGGAGAGATTGCGCCACGTTGCGTCTCGGGACCGGACCTTGACCAACCCTGACTCGAAGTAGAGACGGAACACGAGCCACCTCATCGTGGCGACCGCCATCGAGGATGGCGGCGGTCCGCGAATGCCGGGCGCGACCCCGGGCGGAGCCACGATGATGCCGAGCAAGCCCGCCTCGAGGAGCAACACATCCCACTGGAAGGCCAGGAACTCCTGACCCACGGTGACGAGGGACAGGTACAGCGTCCAGAGAATCAGGGCCGACGTGCGCGGCGCGACATCGAGGAGCAGGGCGAGAGCCGTGAACCGTCCGGCCTTGCAGTGCAGAAGCAACGCCCGATCGGAGTCGTCGATCCACAGCAACGTTGGGAACTCGCGATAACGCTCCGTCCCGACTGCCGAGCGGACCCGCTCGAGGAACTCGGACACCGGAAGAATGCCGCGCCTGCCGTAGAGCCCCAGGACCTGCCGCTCGAGTGACGTGAACGCGATCAGGTACACCGCGCCGAGGCCGCGCAGGAATAACGACCGTACGAGCCCGTATCGGAGCAGGCGGGACGGCAGACGAGCGAATCGAACCACGAACGTGGGCTCGTGTGCACACCCTCTTCGAACAAGCCACCCCCGGCGCGCCATCACTGAGCGTGTCGTCTTGAGCATCCATAACGAACGTAAGTGGCCGTGAGGGCGAGTCAATCGCCGACGAGAGCTCGAGACGCGCTGCCACCATGATCGTCGCGGCGACCGAGCGCCCGGCGGCGAGCCGTGCAGCTGACCCCGTGTTCCGAGATGGCTCGACGAGCGGGAGAGTGGGCGGGTGAACGTCCCGCGCACGGAAGGGCGCCGCATGCCAAATTACAAAACATAACCAATGCATTCGGTTTCGGAGGGCGGTCCTCCGCCGGTCGTCGCCGCGTACTTCGAGGATCTGGCGGGCCGGCTCGGTTGCGACCGGCCGTGAGCCGTGGTCCGCCTCGCTCCGGGTCGCCTCCCGCGACGCGGTTCTCTGCGCCCCTCGGCCGGCGCTCCATCGGCGCCTGCGGTAGGATGCCGCCCGTCGATGCGATCCCTCCGCCTTCTCTGGGCGCTGCTCCTGCTCCTGCTGGCTCCGCGCGCCGCCGCTGCGGCGCGCGCGGAGCTGACGGTGCTCAGCTACCACGAGATCGCGGACGAGGCCGACGCGCTGTCGCCCTCCTACGCCGTCTCCCCCACGAACTTCCTCCGGCAGATGGACTGGCTGCGCAACCACGGCTACCGGTTCGTGAGCGTGGACGACGTCCTGGCGAGCCGCGACGGGCGGCGTCCCCTGCCGGAGAAGGCGGTCCTCGTCACGTTCGACGACGCCTACCGCTCGATCCATCTCCACGCCTGGCCGGTTCTCCGGATGTTCCGCATCCCGGCGGTCGTGAACGTGATCGGGAGCTGGCTCGAGGCGAAGGACACGATCGACTTCGACGGCCGGCCGCGGCCGCGTGGCGCTGTGATCGACTGGAAGGCGCTGCGGGAGATGGTGGAGAGCGGGCTCGTGGAAGTCGGCAGCCACTCCTGGGACCTGCACCGCGGCATCGACGGCAACCCGCAGGGCAACCAGCAGCCGGCCGGCACGACGCGCCGCTGGCTGCGTGACGAGAATCGGTACGAGAGCGAGCCGGCCTACCGGCATCGCGTCCAGGCCGACCTCGAGCGGAACAGCGACCTCGTCAAGCGCCGCGTGGGCCGCCCACCGCGCGTGATCGCCTGGCCGTACGGCCGCTACAACGCCGTGACCCGGGACGTCGCCCTGGGGCTCGGGATGCGGGTCGGGCTCACGCTCGAGGACGGCGCCAACACCCGCGAAACTCCGCTCTTCGCGCTCCGCCGGCTGCTGCTGGAGCGCAGCATGTCGCTCGTGGACTTCGCCCGCGAGCTCGCGGCCCGCGAGCAGGACCTCTCCGATCAGGACCGCCCGGAGGTGATCGCGCACGTCGATCTCGACTACGTGTACGACGCGGATCCCGCGCAGCAGGAGCGGAACCTGGGTCACCTGCTCGACCGATTGCAGAAGCTCGGCGTGAACACGGTCTACCTGCAGGCGTTCGCCGATCCAGACGGCAACGGCTCGGCCGACGCCGTCTACTTCCCGTGCCGCCGCGTGCCGATGCGCGCCGACCTCTTCAACCGGGTGGCCTGGCAGATCCGCACCCGAACCCAGGTGAAGCGGCTGTACGCGTGGATGCCTGCGCTGGCATGGGAGCTGCCGGCGGGCGATCCGGCCGCGGGCGACGTGGTGCGCTCGGTCGCCGGCGAGCACCCTGACCGGGTGAACATGGGATACCGGCGGCTCTCCCCGTTCTCGTCCCGGGCGCGGCAGGCGGTCCGCGAGATCTACGAGGACCTCGCGCGGGCGGCGCCGTTCGACGGGCTGCTGTTCCACGACGACCTGACCCTCTCGGACTTGGAGGACGCGAGTCCGGCCGCCCTCGCCGTCTACAAGTCCTGGGGGCTGCCGGGCTCCGTGGAGGAGCTGCGTCGCAGCGACGACCTCGTGGGGCGCTGGACCATCTTCAAGATCAACGCCCTCGACGATCTGGCGCTGGAGCTCGCCGCGGTGGTGCGCGAGCAGCAGCCCGCCGTGAAGGTCGCGCGGAACCTCTACGCGCGCGTCGCCCTCGATCCGCGCTCCGAGGCCTGGTACTCGCAGTCGCTCGACAACTCCGTCGCCCGCTTCGACTTCACCGCCATCATGGCGATGCCCTACATGGAGCGGGCCGCCGACCCGGCTGCCTTCTTTCGCGACCTCGTGAGCGCCGTTGAGCGGCGCGGGGCCATGAAGCGCGTCGTGTTCGAGCTCCAGACGGTCGACTGGCGGAACGGCAACCGGCCGATCCCGACCGAGGAGCTGGCCGAGACGATCCGCGGGCTCTACGCCCTGGGCGTCCAGCACGTCGGCTACTACCCCGACGTCCTGTTCCGCGAGCACCCCGACGCGCGCGTCCTCCGGCCCGCGCTCGACGCCCGCCCCGCCGTCCCGCAGGGACGCTGAGGAGGGCGCGTGGACGGCTTCGCGATCGCCTTGCAGGGGCTCGTCGCGTTCGTCTTCTGGTACCCGCTGCTCATGTCCCTCGCCTGGATGGCGGGAGCGGCGCTCTTCTGGTGGGGGCAGGAGCGCCCCGAGCCCGCCTGGGATCGGCCGCGCGCGCTGCCCGGATCCCCGCCGGTCTCCGTGCTCATCCCCTGCTTCAACGAGGAAGAGAACGCGGAAGAGACCGTGACGCACGCCCTCGCGCTCGACTATTCGGAGTTCGAGGTCATCGCGATCAACGACGGCAGCGGGGACGGCACGGGCGCGGTGCTCGATCGGCTCGCGGCTGCGCACTCGCGCCTCCGGGTCGTCCACCTCGCCGAGAACCAGGGGAAGGCGCTCGCGCTCCGCGCGGGGGCCCTGCTCGCCCGTCACGACCTGCTCGTCTGCATCGACGGCGACGCGCTGCTCGATCGCCACGCCGCCCATTGGCTCGTGCGCCACTTCGTCGAGCACCCCGACGTGGCCGCGGTGACGGGGAACCCGCGCATCCGGAACCGGTCCACCTTGCTCGGACGCGTGCAGGTCGGCGAGTTCTCCTGCATCGTCGGCACGATCAAGCGGGCGCAGCGCATCTTCGGGAGGATCTTCACCGTGAGCGGCGTCATCACCGCGTTCCGGCGGTCGGCGGTGCACCAGGTCGACTACTGGAGCACCGACGTGCTGACGGAGGACATCGACATCACGTGGAAGCTCTATCGCGCCGGCTGGGACGTGCGCTTCGAGCCGCGGGCGCTGACCTGGATCCTCATGCCGGAGACGCTCCGGGGTCTCTGGAAGCAGCGGCTCCGCTGGGCGATGGGCGGCGCCCAGGTGCTCCTCAAGAACCTCGACGCGTGGTTCCACCCTGCACAGCGGCTCCTCTGGCCGCTGCTGGTCGAGACGATCGTGAGCGTGGCCTGGTCGTATGGGATGCTGCTGCTCGCGCTGGTCTGGGTGGCCGGCCTCGCGCTGCCGGAGGGTGCGGTGCCGGCGCTCGGCTCGCCACTGCTCCCGCACTCCGGCGGCGTCTTGCTCGGCGCCGTTTGCCTCCTGCAGTTCGGCTTCAGCACCTGGATGGACGCGCGCTACGATCGAGGCCTCGCCCGAAACCTGTTCTGGATGATCTGGTACCCGGTCGCGTTCTGGATGATCGCCTGCGCGACCACGGTGGTCGCATACCCGCGGGCGCTGGCCCGCCGCCGCAGCGCACGCGCGAGGTGGGTCAGCCCAGACCGGGGAATCCGGCCTTGAATGCCCCCGCCCCCCGCGGCGTCCGACTGGACGAGAATGGCCGAATCCGGTACATCGCCGCGTCCCGTCATCGAGCCCGGTCGCCTGCGTGCAAAGCGTTCGTCGATGAGGGGCGCGACGATCGCCATGAGCACCTCCATCATCATCGACGCACGGGACCGCCTCCGCTGGCACCAGCGCTTCGCCTGCGATGCGTCCACGGCCGCGCTCTGGGGAGGCTGGCTCTGGCTGTGGGCGCCGCTGCTGAAGGCGGGCGGCTCGCTGGCCCGACTCGGGGTTGACCTGCCGCCCTGGCTGCCGAAGTTGCTCCCCGCCGCCGGCGCAGGAGGCCTCCCGCTCTCGCTGGTGGCGCTGGCTGGGACGTCGGGGACGCTGATGGCGTGGCGCAACCTGCCCGTCCGCAAGGCGAGCACCGGCAAGGCGCTGCCCATCGCCGCGTACGCGCGGCACTTCGAGCTGCCCGAGCAGGTGATCGAGGCGGGCCGGGGCGCCGCCACCTGCGTGGTGCACCACGACGCCGAGGGGCGCATCGCCCGGATCGAGTGCCGCGGGCCGGTGGCGCAGGCCTGAGGGTCCCGCTCCGCGCGCCGAACGGTGCGCCCCCGGGGCGTCGCGACCGCGCCGCGGTGCTGTGGTATAAGGCCCGTGAATACAGGCGCGGAACTCTGCTGAAGCCCGGGTTGCAGGTCCCCGCACCAATCCAGTTCCTGACATGACCGGGAAACCCGGTGGCGGCCCTCGAGGGCGGCCACTATCTTTCAACGCGCCCCACGGATCGAGCGTCTCCTTGCATTCCGCCTTGCTGGTCGCCGTCGCAGCCGTCGTAGCCACCGTCACGATCGCCTGGAACCTGAAGGCGCGGCGCCGGTACGCGAACCTGAAGGTCTCCGGCGGCCGCAAGTCGCTCGTGATGAATCTCTTCGATCGCCGCTGAGCGGCGGCGTCGTTCGTCGCGCCGCCTCGACGCGACCCGGTACATCCGCTCCGCATTGGGGGCCCCTGCCGCACTTAGGGCGAAGGTGTGCGGCAACTCCGCGCACCGCGCGCAGAGAGATCGCCGGCGGCATCCACGGGTAGAATCGCTCCTCCACGGAGTAATCCGTCCGGGAGCGTCCATGGATCGAAACCGCCTTCTCGGCGTCGTCGTCGCATCTGCCCTGCTGGTTCCGGGCGTGTCTGCAGCCGAGGGCCCCTGGTTCTACGCCGTCATGGGTCCGGGCGGATCGAACGAGATCACGGTGGGGCAGATCGGCGAGGTGGTCTATTTCGAGCTCGACTCGACGACCGCCGACTTCGTCTGGGGAAACGTCCGCGTCGACTTCGATCCCGCGATGCTCGAGTTCGTGAGCATAGAGGAGTATCCCGCAGGACCGGGGTTCTTCACGGGATGGACTCCGGCGCCGGCAGATCCGGCGCTCGGCGGCGGAGGAGTGCTCTACTACTACGTGTGCGACGAAGGGCATCCGTGCTCGAGCTGGGGTGCGGAGTGGGTCGCGCTGTACGGTCAAGGGTTGGCCGGCCCCGTTGCGAGTCACGACGACACACAGGGCATCATCCGGTTCTACGCGATGAGCGAAGCCGGCGGGCTCGACGGCGCAGCACCGCTTCGGATCGGGTTCAGGATCAAGCAGGCGGGCACCGTGTCGATCACCACGTCCGCGAACGACTGGGAAGTGTTCGGGTTCCCGGTCGCGGCGGCAGCGGCCGCCGGGCCGGTGGCGAGCCTTCAGACGGCCGCGACCGAGGCGTCAGGAGGGTATTCGTGGAGCCTGGAAGATCTGCGCAACCGCTACACGTCCACGGTAGGCATCTCGACTCCCGCGGCGTCGTTGCCCGTCTCGATCGACATCGCGCCGGGAGATGACCGCAACTGCGTGAACGACGACGGTCGAGGCACGATCCCCGTGGCCGTCCTCGGCTCGGCCGATCTCGCTGTGACGGCGATCGATCCGGCCACCCTCTCGCTCGAGGGGATGCATCCAAAGACCAAGCCCAAGCTCCTGGCGCACTACGAGGACGTGAACGGCGACGGATACCCCGACCTCGTCGTGCAGATGGAGGGGGTCGCGGGCACGTTCGCGCAGGGGCAGACGACGGCGCTCCTCGTCGGCAGCTTGTACGGCGGGACGCCGATACAGGGGTCCGACTCGATCTGCATCGTGCGCTAGCTCCGCACGGTGTAACGCCGGTTCACGGCGAGGCGATGGGGCCGAGCACTGGGTTCGGCCCGATGGCATGCGGTCCCTCGCCTCGCGGCGCCCGGGCCTCCAGGTATGTCCTCACGTCGGCGGCGGCGCGGAGCATCAGCCGCTGGATCGCGACGTAGGTCGCCCGATCGATCGCCTTCGAGGGAGAATCGCGATCGACCCCCACTGGGGCCTGCACCGGCCCGGAGTCGTAGGTGCGCTCGAGCTCGACCTGGCCGCCTGCGTCGAGCAGCGCGACGTGCACCGACACCTCGAACCGCGGCGTGTTCCCCCACCCGAATTCGTACCCGAACCGGGCGAAGCGCGGGGCGATCACGGCGCGATGGACGGCGGGCCGCGGCGCTTCGTGGGATCCGTCCGCGCCACCGAGGAATAGCTGTCCGAAGACGCGCATCGCCGCCTCGCGAGTGATGACGCCGAGAGGTAGCGTGAGCCTCGTCGCCGACCCGACGAACCCCCTCGGTCGACCCGAGTACACGATGTCGAGACCCCGGGCTTCGTCGAGTACTCGTTCGGCGAGCCGAGGCGCTGACGCGCCCCGAGCTCTCGGTGGGGGCGGGGATGACCGGCTTCGAGCACGACGCGCTCCGCGGCGGCGTGTGGGGTGGCGGAGTCAGGTTCCAGGCTCGCAGGCGCATCGCCGCCGAAGTCGTGGCGCGCGGCCTCCTGTCCGGCGAGGTGGTGCACGAGTCGCGTACGGGCCGGGACCGGCCCGGCGGGCTCGCGGCCGCGGGCATCGCGTGGGACGTCAATCGGTACGCGACGCTGGGGCTCGACGCCGGGTGGAGCTCCGAGTCGTGGCAGGACACAAGCAGCCGCCTCGTATGGGTGGGAGGCCGGACCCTGCCGCTCGTCATGTTCCATCTCGGCCTCCTGGACGCCGGGTTCGAGGGCGCCGTCGCGTGGGACCGTGGTCGCGCGGGAGTGCTGGCCGGTTTCAGCGTGCTGCTAACGAGGTAGCGCCGGCGGGGCCACGGTAGCCGGCGCAGGAGGCGCTCGCCGCGCACTGACGGTGTCTCGTCACTCCCTCCGCGGGCCCGCGAGAAAGTCGAGGAGCAGGGCGTTCACGAGCTCCGGCGCGTCCAGCATGACGTCGTGCGAAGCGCCGGGCACCCGCTCGACGCGGACGTTCGGGACGAGCGCGTGGGGCGGCTCGGCGAGATGGGGCGCGAGGAACGGATCGTCCTCTCCCCAGATGACGAGCACCGGCGCGTCGATACGGCGCGGGCGCGGTCCCACGTGCCGCGGCGCAGCCCGCGCGAAGTGGCGTCCGAGGATTGGCACGCGCTCGACGAGGAGCCGAACGATCGGCACGCGCGCCACGGCGGCCGTCGCGATCGCCCTGCCCATCGCGCGGTACATGTTCAGCCCGCCGCGCAGCCATTCGGCGTGGCGGGCCGCCTCCACGTACGGTTCGAGCTCCTCGTCGCGCACGGGCGTCGTCCGGCACGCCCGGAGCGCGCTCCGCAGCAGCGCGCCGCCGCCCGCGGCGAGCGCCCGCTCGGGCAATTCGGGCAGCATGGCCGCGAGCATGTACGCGCTCCGCAGCGCTTGCGCGTTCCGGAGCAGCCCCTGCGCGAGCGCCGCAGGGTGCGGCGAGTTCATGATGACGAGCCGCTCGAGCCGCCGCGGATACCGCGCGGCGAAGCGGTAGCCGACGACTCCGCCCCAGTCGTGCCCGACGACCGCGGCCGCGCGCTCGACGCCGAGCGCAGCGATCAGCTCGTCCACGTCCGCCGCGAGCCGCGCGACGCCGTAAGCGGCGACGCCGCGCGGGCGCCCGGAGAGGCCGTGCCCGCGGAGGTCGACGGCGACCGCGCGGAACCCGGCGGCCGCGAGCGCGGGGAGCTGGAGGCGCCAGCACCACGAGAACTCCGGGAATCCGTGGAGCAGGACCACGAGGGGCCCCCGGCCCGCCTCCATGACGTGGAGCGTGACTTCGCGCGTGCCGACGAACTGGCTCTGCGCGCCCGGGATCTGGGGAGGGGCGAACGTCGGGCGCATCGCGCAGCCATACGCCACGCGGGTGCTCGCGCGCATGGGCCGTGAGGGTGCGCCTTCGCGCGCCTCATGAAGGGCAGCATGGGGGACGGCCGCTGGGGGCAGCGCCGCGAGGTCGGCGGGCACCGGTTCGACGCTCCACGCTGGAGGGATCGGGGCTACGGCGAGAGCGGCTACGGAGAAGGTTACGGCGAGGCCGGCTACGGCGAGGGCTCCGCGGAGGGACCGGAGCCCACGCGCGCCGAGCCATGGCGCGAGGGTGAGCCGTGACACCGCTCGGACGCGAGGAGTGGGGCCGCCGGGGGCGGTTCCGCGACGGCGCGCGCGACCTGCGCGAGCGCCCCCTCGGCGATCTGGTCCGCGAGCTCGTGCAGGACGGGCAGGCCCTCCTCCGTGATGAGGTCCGGCTCGCGAAGGGCGGAGCTGCGAGACGAGGCGAAGAAGGCGTCGAAGGGGGCTGCCGCCATCGGCGCGGGCGGCGCGGTGCTCTACGCGGCGCTCCTCTTCCTCGGCGTGACCCTCGTGCTGCTCGGCGCGACGTTCCTCCCGGCGTGGTTCGCCGGGCTGCTCGTCACCGCCATCTACGCGGCGGGGGGGTGGGCGGCGCTGAGCTACGGGAGGCAGGAGCTGCGCAGGACCCGTCGGTCACGGGCGGTCGAACACGTGAAGGAGGACGCGCGGTGGGCGAGAGAGACGATGCGCGACATCAGGTCGAGCAGAAGCGCGAACGCATGAGCCGGATCGCGCACGAGGTGTCCCGGCGCATGACACCTGGGTACGCGAAGGAGAGGGTACGCGGCCGCCCACGAGGAGTACGAGGAGTACCCGGGTACGGAGGCGGTGCCCGAGGAGGCGCTCGCCGGCGGCGGCGGGACCAGCGACGACACCGGCGCCGGGCTCGGCGAGAAGGCTGCGGAGGCGAAGGAGCGTGCGCGCGCCAAGGCGGAGCAGGTGAAGGGGCGCATCCAGGAGGCGACCGCGTCGGTGCGGGAGCGCCTCCCCGACCGCGAGCAGCTCCGGGAGAGCACGCACGAGGACACGGGCCTGTGGGCACTCGGCGCGATGGCGCTCGGCGCCCTGTTCGGCTTCGCGTTGCCCGAGACGCAGCGGGAGCGCGAGGTGCTCGAGCCCGCGCGGCGCAAGGCGCGCGAGTTCGGGCAGCAAGCCAGGGACAAGGTGCTCGAGAAGGGCGCCGAGGCGATGGAGAAGGCGACGGACAAGGTGGCGTCGGCCGGCGCCGAGCAGCGGCCGCAGGGCGAGCCCGGCTCCGTCGGTGCGCCTCCGTCGCCGGAGTCGCCGACCGCGCTCCACTGAAGACGTGACGGCGATGGGACGCGGCCGCCGCGTCCTCGCCGCGCGGGCTCATCCGCCGAGTCGCCGCCGAGTCGCCGCCGGCCGGCGCGGCGCCGGCGGCGGGTCGCTCACCCGCCGTCATCCTGCGACGTCGGCGTGGGGGGCGGGCGCGTCTCAGAGAGCGCCGGCACGACCCCGCGCAGCACCAGCGCGACGACGACGACGACCATCGCGGCGACGAGCGCGGGCCGCCACGGGCGGAGCCGCCACGCATACGGGCGCTCGCGCTGCCGCCGGAACCGCGGCAGCGCGGTGTACTCGCGCCAGGCGTCGTCGCGGACGCGGGCAGCTCCGGAGGCGTCGCCGCGGCTCGCGAGGGCGCGGGCGAGCCAGTAGCGTCCCTCCACGGTCCCGGGCCGCTCCGCGACGAACCGCGCGAGCGGCTCGATCGCGCGGGCCGCATCCCTGCGGCGCAGCCACAGGCGCGCGACCTCGAGATCGATCTCGCCCATGCGGAAACTGGGATCCCGGGCGAGCGCCGCGGCGAGGAACTGCTCCGCGCGCTCGTGAGACCCGCTCCGCGCCAGGGCCGCCCCCATTGCGAAGGTCGTGTGCACGTCGTCGTCCCCCGCCGCGACGTTGGGCTCGAGCAGCTCGGCCGCCTCGCGCGGTCGGCCATGGTCGAGCAGCAGGTTCGCGAGCTCGAGCCGCGCCCGGCGATCGTGAGGGTTGGCCGAGAGCGCCCGGCGAAGGCTCGCGGCCCGTCCCCATCGTCGGAACAGGCGGAGCGGGTCCGGGAGCACTCGGAACGTGGCGCGATCGCCGAGCCACCAGATCAGTCCGAGGAAGAGCAGTGAGCCCACCGGGCTCCCGGTGACCCACGACAGCAGCATCCATGCCATCCACTGAGACATGCCCGCCCCCCGAGGCTCGTCCGGACCGCGATCCTACCGACATCCGGTCGGTCATCGGGAACGAAGTCCGGCTGCGGGGTAGGGGAGCCGCCTGCATCGCGCCTCGAAGTTCGGCGCGACGTCGCCTTCAGCGGGCCAGGTTCATCGCGCACGGTGGATCGCGTCCACCCACCGGACCTCCTCGGGAGGCTCCGCCGGGGACACGTCGAGGTTCACGACGACGGGATCCTTGTCGCTCCGGACGACGACGCAGCTCAGCGGCTCGTCGCGACTCGCGTTGATCTCCTGGTGCGGCACGTACGGCGGGACGTAGATGAAGTCGCCGGGACCTGCCTCGGCGGTGAACTCGAGCCGATCCCCCCAGCGCATCCGGGCGCGCCCGCTCACGACATAGATGACCGATTCGAGCGCACCGTGGTGGTGCGCGCCGGTCTTCGCGTTCGCGTCGATCACCACGGTGCCGGCCCAGATCTTCTGGGCGCCGGTCCGCGCGTGGTCGATCGCCGCCGCGCGCGTCATACCCGGCGTCTGTGCCGTGTTCGGATCGAGCGCGTCCCCGCGAACGATGCGCACGCCGTGCTCACGCCAGTCCATGCGTGAACCTCTAATTGGCGCTCGCCGACGCGCACGACGCGCGCGCCGCGCACGACGGGCCGCCGGGGCGCTCGCCTGGCCGGCGCCCGTCGCTCATGTACGGCGCATGCGCGTGCGCCGACCATGTGGCGGCTGCTCGCGGTGCCGACCCTCGAGGCGCGGCGCGTCCGGTGGGCCGCGCACTGAGCTCGCGCTGGCGCGTCGTGCTCAACGGAGCACGTCGCGAAGGTCCGGATCGCGCTCGAACACCGTCTTCGCATAGGTGCACACGGGCACGAACGTCGTCCCCGTCCGGCGTGCCCAGGCGACCGCGGCCTCGACGAGGCGCCGGCCGACTCCCTGTCCCGCGAGCGCGCTCGAGACGTCGGTGTGCTCGATCACGACCGTGTGCGGCGACGTCCGCGAGTACGTCAGCGACGCGAGGCGGCCTGCCTCCGTCTCGACGAAGAATGCTCCGCGATCGCCCACCTCCTCGTGGCGGATCTCGATCTCGGGTGTGCGAGCCTGTTCCATGTCGTCTCCCTTCGCGCGGCGTGCGCCGTCTACCGCTTCGCGACGAGCGCCTTCAGCGCCGCCTTGTCCGGAGCGAGCAGCTCCCTCACCCGCGCCTTGTCCACGTCGGCGACGATGATCTCCCCGACCTCCTGCACGACGGAGCGGAACAGGCCGAGCGCCCTCATCCCCTCCGCCTGGCGCTGGTTGTCCTCCGTCGGCGTCACGAAGTGCACCGAGTCCACCTTGTAGCGGTGGAGCAGGTACAGCTGCACGAGCGTCATCAGGCGCTTCTTGCGCAGCCCGACGTCGAAGTTGTTCTGATCGCGCACAGAGAGGATGCTGCGCCCGCGCCGGTCGTGGATGCTCGCGAAGATCACGTTGAGCGCCTTCTGCCCGTCGGCCGAGACGAGCGTCAGCTCGAGCAGGTCGGACTCCGCCGAGTGCGGCTTCAGGCTGACCCGCAGCTTGCCGTCGATCCCGTGGTGCTGGCGCCAGACGTCGACCCACTCCTCGAGCAGCTTGGGCGGCACCTCCGTCTGGACGAGGTGCTGGTGCTGCGTCGAGCCCTGCCCCATGGCCTTCGTGGTCGAGGTGCGGCCGGAGATCGACATGAGCGCGGCGTCGGCGCGCGGCCCGCCCACGAGCGTCTGCGGCGTGCGGTACCCCGACTCGAGCAGGCGGAACTTCCGCTGCAGGCGCGCCAGCGCCAGCATGCCGTCCTGGCGGAGCGCCGTCGCGAACTCCTCCGAGGCGAGGCCGTCGATCTGGTGGCCACCATACGTGATGAAGTTGAAAACGAAGCCCATCTTCCCGAGCTCCTCGGGGAAGCGGCGCATCTGCTCGTCGTCCATCCCGGTCGTGTCCCAGTTGAAGGACGGTGAGAGGTTGTAGGCCAGCATCTTCCCCGGGAAGACGGCGTGGATGGCGTCCGCGAACCTCTTCGCGTCGTGCAGGTCGGCGGTCTTGGTCTCCATCCAGAGCAGGTCCGCGAAGGGCGCCGCGGCGAGCGACTTCGCGATCGCGTAGTCGATCCCGCCTCGCACCTGGTAGTAGCCGTCCGGCGTCTTCGCGTGCTCGCAGTCCCAGGTGACGTCGAGGCCGATGGCCCGCGCCTTCTTGCGCGCCTCGTAGAACGGCGCTCGCGCGGCGAACGCGAGCCACTGAGGCTTGCTCAGCGCGGGCGGGTCGCCCTCGTTCTGGCGAAAGGCGATCGCCTCGCCCACCGCCTCGGCGTAGGTCGAGACGCCCGCCTCGTGCTGCCACACGTCGACGAACGCGTCGAAGACCTTGTCGAGCGCGGCGTCGACGCTGCCGAGCGTCCCCGCCCTCAGGTCGGTGGCGGCGGCGGCGATCGCCTTCGCGAAGCCGGCCCGCTCGAGCCAGGCGTCCGCGGCGGCGAGCTCGTCGTCGCAGAGCGCATAGAGCTCGTGTCCGCTCAGCTCCTCCACCCCGGCCCGCTGGAACTGCCGCAAGATGGCGAGGAACGCCGCCTTGAACGTGGGGAGGGAGAGGTTGGTCGCGCCGAGGAGGAACGGCTGGTCGCGGTCGTCGCCGCGGCCGTCGAGCAGCGTGGCCGACTCCGCGTCGGTGCGGGCGACGATGATCCCGGGCACACCCATGATGTCGAGCTGGAAGCGCGCCGCGGAGAGGCGCTTCAGCTGCTCGTCCTCGGAGACGAGCACCTTGCCGCCCTGGTGGCCGCACTTCTTCACGCCGGGCTTCTGATCCTCGATGTGGTAGCCGGGGACGCCGACCTCGACGAAGCGCCGGACGAGGTTGCGCACGTGCGCGTCGCCGCCGTGGCCGGTGTCGGCATCGGCGATGATGAAGGGCCGGAAGTCCACCGCGGGCGTGGCCCTGCGCTGCTCCTCGGTCATCCGCGCACGCGTGTGGAACTGGTTCTTGTCCGCGGTGAGCAGGGCACGGACGATCGGCGCCGCCTCCTCGGGGACCTGGCTGAGCGGGTAGCTCGCGAGGTCGGGCCCTGGGTCCTCGTGCGACGATCCCTTGGCGGACGTGGCCCAGCCGCCGAGGTAGATGCCCTCGAGGCCCATCTTCTTCATCGCGACCGCCTGCCCGGGCGAGTAGGGGCCGAAGGTCGTGATGCACCTCTTCTGCTCGAACAGCTGGCGGAGCCTCTCGTGGAACCCCTCGGCCGCGCTGCGCGCGACGGTGTAGTCTGGACGGATGGTGCCGCGCTGCTCGACCACCTCGCGCGCGGAGTGGACCCGCTTGATCCCCGCGAACCGGGGGCTCGCGAACCAGCGGCGGACCTCCGCGATCTCCTTGTCGAAATCCATGTCTCCTCCCGGGCGGACGGCTGCGGACCGCTCGCTGGACGGTACTTAGTCGGCCGGCCTCGCAGCGTCCCGTCACGTCCGAGCGTCGCGAGCTGCGAAAGGTGGCGAGCGCCACGTACGGCGCTACGTCTCGTGAGTCCGTTGAAGGGGGGGTCACATGCCGAAGGATGCAGAGGTGGTGGATTGGGACACCCGCGACGAGCTCGCGGCCATGTTCATGCAGGCGATCATCACGGGGCGGTACGCGGAGGGACGCGATCCCGCCGTCGAGGCCAAGGCGACCGCGCGAAGGGCGTATGACATGGCCGCCGAGTTCCTCGAGGTCCGGCGCGAGATCGACATCGAATGAGAGGGCCGCTCGGCGGGGCGGGCGCATCCCACCCCTTCGCCGGCTCGGCCGATTTCAGTCGTCCGCCATGTGGCTCCGGGCCCTGCGCGCCATGCGGTCGGCGAGGCCGTCTGCCAGCCGGACGCCCGGAGGCGTATGTTGTCGGGATGCGCGAAGAGCTTCTCATCGACCTGCGGCGCACACAGCTCCTGGCCGTCGACACCAGCCTCGACGACGCCCGTCGGGCCCTCGTCCGAGCCGCGCGCATTCCGACCGCGTTCGCGGCCGAGGTCCGTGCGCTCCTCCTCGTCGTCGCGGATCTCGAGCGCCGCGTGCTCGCGGACGCGGAGGGATGATCGGACGTCACTCCAGCCGCGCGCCGCGCGGCGAGGAGCTCGCGCAAGATCGATCGGTGGCAGCGCCTCTCGTCCGCGCAGTAACACCCGACGGAGAAGTCCGCGGTGCGCGAGAGCGCGGCGAGCAGGTCGAGCGTGCGGCGCGCGCCGTGCGCCGCCATCTCACGGCGGTACCGGCGCTCGTACGCGGCCCACTCGCGCTCGGTCGAGGCGCGCTTCGCGAGCTGGACGGTGGCCGCGCTCGGCGCGAGCTCGGGGAACCAGACGTCGTACCAGTCGCCCACGGCGTGCCGGGACTTCGGCACCGCGCGAGGCGGGTGACGCACGGTGCCGATCCGGAGGCCTTCGCCGGGGGTGCGCGGCGAGCCGAGGCGGACGATGCGGACGGTCATGGATTCCCCCTCTCCGTGACGGTGAATAGCCGGCCCGGAGCGGCTCCGCCCGGCGCTGCGTCGGGGGCCCGCGCCGAGTAGAGAGCAGGGAATGGCATATCCCATCGCCCCCCCGATCGAGCCGATGCTCGCGAAGGCGAGCGAGGCGCTCCCGTCTGGCGACGGCTGGCTGTTCGAGCCGAAGTGGGACGGGTTTCGCGCGGTCGTGTTCCGCGACGGCCCGAGGCTGCACCTCCAGTCGCGCGAGCTGAAGCCGCTGAACCGCTACTTCCCGGAGCTCGAGGGACCGCTGCTCGCGCGGCTCCCCGCGCGGTGCGTGGTGGATGGCGAAATCGTCATCGCGGGCGAGGAGGGGCTCGACTTCGAGGCGCTCCTCCTGAGGATCCACCCCGCCTCGTCGCGCGTGAAGCAGCTCGCGAGCGAGAGCCCGGCGAGCCTCGTGCTGTTCGACCTGCTCGCCCTCGGAGACCGGGATCTGCGCGGCGCCGCTCTCGCCGAGCGCCGCGCCCTCCTCGAGAGCGCGCTCGCCGGCGGCGATGCCCGAGGCCGCGTGCTCGTCACGCCGGCGACACGCGACGCGGCGGCGGCCGCGGACTGGTTCTCGCGGTTCGAGGGCGCCGGCCTCGACGGGGTCGTCGCGAAGCGACTCGACGGCACCTACCAGCCCGGCGCGCGGGCGATGGTGAAGGTGAAGCACGCGCGCACCGCCGACTGCGCCGTGGCCGGGTTCCGCTGGCACAAGAATGGACCGGGGACGATGGTGGGATCGCTCCTGCTCGGCCTGTACGACGACGCGGGGAAGCTCAACCACGTCGGCATCTGCGCGAGCTTCACGACGGAGCGCCGCAGGCAGCTCGTGCAGGAGCTCGCGCCACTCCGCGTGAACGCGATGGAGGGCCACCCCTGGAGCGACTGGGCCGAGTGGGCCGACGCCGGAACGCCCGACCACCGAATGCCCGGCGCGTCGAGCCGCTGGAATCGCGGGAAGGATCTCTCCTGGGAGCCGCTGCGGGTCGAGCGGGTCTGCGAGGTCTCGTACGACCACCTGCAGGGCGATCGCTTCCGGCACGCCACCCACTTCCTGCGCTGGCGGCCGGATCGCTCGCCGCGGCAGTGCACGTACGCGCAGCTCGAGGAGACCCCCGCCTACGAGCTGTCGCGCATCTTCCGCGAGGGCGCGCCCGCTCAGGGGTCGTAGCCGGGATCCGGCGGGTCGGGCGAGGGGCGCTCCGACTCCGGCAGGTGGCGGAGGTTCACGCGTACGCGGGGCGCCTTCTCTCGCGGCGCACCCTTCCGCCTGGACGGCTGGACGCGCGCCGGCTCGTCCGCCCCCTTCGCGTAGTGCGGCGGCCACGGCGCGTCGGCGACGCCCGCCGCGCGCTGCCGCGCCTCGAGCTCGAGGAGGGCGTCGAGCGATCCCGGCGTCGCGTCGATCCCCGCGCTCACGTCGCCCAGGCGCGCGAAGCGCGCCGGCATCGTGCGGAGCGTGAAGTCGGCGGCATCGCAAGCGGCGAGCTCCTGCCACGTGACCGGCGCCGAGACGCGGGCGTCCGGGGTCGGCCGCACCGAGTAGGCCGACGCGACGGTGCGGTCCTTCGCGTTCTGGTTGTAGTCGATGAAGACGCCGTGCCGCTCCTCCTTCCACCACTTGCTCGTCGCGAGCGCGGGTGCGCGCCGCTCGACCTCGCGCGCGAGCGCGAGCGCCGCGCCGCGGACCTCGGTGAACATCCAGCGCGGCTCGATCCGCACGTAGACGTGGATCCCGCGCGAGCCGCTCGTCTTGGGCCAGCCGACGAGGCCGTGCTCGCGCAGCACCTCGTCGGTCACCGCCGCGACCCGCCGGATCTGCTCCCACCCGACGCCTGGGACGGGATCGAGGTCCACGCGGAGCTCGTCGGGGTGATGCAGGTCGGAGTCCCGCACCGGGTGCGGATTCAGATCGATGCAGCCGAGGTTCACCACCCACGCGAGCTGCGCGGCGCCTCGGACGACGACCTCGCGCGCGCTTCGCCCCGAGGGGAACGCGAGCTCCACCACGTCCACCCAGGGCGGCCGCGACGCCGGCGCGCGCTTCTGGAAGAAGAACTCGCCCTCGGCGCCGTCGACGTACCGCTTCAGGGCCATGGGCCGATCGCGCACACCGCGGAGCGCGCCGTCCGCCACCGCGAGGTAGTAGCGGACGAGCTCGAGCTTCGTGATGCCGGCCTTCGGAAAGTAGAGCTTGTCCGGGTTCGACACCGCCACCTGTCGGCCGTCGATGACGAGGAGCTCGCTCTTCCGTGAGGCCATGGCCGGCCCTCCGCACTACGTCGCTTCCCGGATCGCCGCGACCGCCCCCGGGTTGTCGAGGGACGAGAGGTCGCCCGGTTCCTTGCCGAGGTGCGTCGCCCGGATGACCCGCCGCATGATCTTGCCGCTGCGCGTCCTCGGCAGGTCGCGCGTGAACAGGACGCGCTCGGGGCGGAGCGCCTTGCCCATCTCGGACGCGACCCGCCCCGCGAGCTCGGCCCGGAGCGCCTCCGACGCGGCGGTGCCGGGGCGCAGCATCACGAAACAGACGATGGCCTCGCCCTTCACGTCGTGCGGCACGCCGATCGCGGCGGCCTCGGCGGCCGCGGGGTGCCCGACGAGCGCGGACTCGATCTCCGCCGGACCGACCCGCTTCCCCGCGATCTTGAGCGTGTCGTCCGAGCGCCCCCGGACGAACCAGAATCCGTCGGCGTCGACCTGCGCCCAGTCGCCGTGGGCCCACACGTCCTTCCAGCGCGACCAGTACGTCTCCTCGTAACGCGCGGCGTCCCTCCAGAACCCTCGCGTCATGCCGGGCCAGGGCGCCTCGATCGCGAGCTCCCCGACCTCTCCCTGGAGCGGGCGGCCCTGCGGATCGAGCACCGCCACCGCCATGCCCGGGATCGGCCCCGCGAAGCCGCACGCCTTGATCGGCGCGATCGGGAAGCAGCCGAGGATGCCGCCGGAGATCTCGGTTCCCCCGGAGTAGTTGATGATCGGCACGCGACCCGCGCAGACGTGCTCGAACAGCCAGCGGTACGGCTCGGGGTTCCACGGCTCGCCGGTCGACGCGACGATGCGGAGCGACGAGAGGTCGTGGGCGCGAATGGGCGCCGCTCCGTGAGGCATCAGCGCACGGACGACCGTGGGCGAGATCCCCAGCACCTGGATCCGGTGGCGCTCGACGAGCGCCCAGAGCCGATCCGGTCCCGGGTGGTCCGGGACGCCGTCGAACAGCACCGCCGTCCCACCGTGGAAGAGGCTCGCGCCGATCACCATCGGGCCCATGAGCCAGCCGAGGTCCGTCACCCAGAAGACGCGGTCGCGCTCGCCGACGTCGTGGCAGAAGGCGAAGTCGCTCGCGGACTTCACGAGGAAGCCGGCGTGGGACAGCACCGCGCCCTTCGGGCGCCCCGTCGTGCCGGACGTGTACAGGATGAACAGCGGATGGTCCGCCTCGACCGGCTCCGCCGGGCAGGTCTCCGGCTCGCGTGCGATGAGCTCGTCCCACCAGACGTCACGCGCCGCCGTCCACGGGACCTCCCGCCCGAGGCGCCGCCAGACGACGACGTGCTCGACCGACGGCGCCGCCGCGACCGCGTCGTCGGCGGTCTCCTTCGAGCTCACGAGCTGCCCGCGGCGCCGGAACCCGTCGACGGTGACGAGCGCCTTCGCCTCGCTGTCCTGGAGCCGGGCGGCGATCGCCTGCGCGCCGAAGCCAGAGAAGCACGGGACCGCGATCGCGCCGAGGCGCGCCACGGCGAGGAGCGCGACGGCGGTCTCCGCAGACATGGGGAGGAAGATGCCGACGCGATCGCCCCGCACGACGCCGAGCCTCCGCAGTCCGTTCGCGAGCCGCCCCGCCTCGCGCGAGAGCTCGGCGTACGTCAGGCTGCGGACCTCTCCGTCGTCGCCCTCCGCGACCACCGCCGTCTCGCCGGCGCGGCCCGCATCGAGGTTCCGGTCGGTGCAGTTCTCGGCGAAGTTGAGGAGCCCGCCCGGGAACCAGCTCGCCCACGGCACCCCGCGCGACAGGTCGAGGACGCGGTCGTACCGCCTTGCCCACCGAACGTCGAGGTGCCGCTCGACGGCCTCCCAGTACCATCCGGGATCGTCGCGTGCGCGCCGCTGCAGCTCCGCGAGCGAAGGCACCCCGTGCGACTTCAGGAAGGACGCGAGGCGCGAGCGCTCCGCATACTCCGGCGACGGGCTCCACACGATGTCGCGTGACGCGGTCGGCTCCATCGCGCCGCCTAGCGCTCGCTGTCGAGGTGCGCCATCTGGTCCCCTCCGTAGCGGGTCCCCGCGACGGCCGAGGTGGGGACGGTCTGCTCGATGCGGGCGACGTCCTCCGGCGACAGCGTCACGCGCAGCGCGCCGAGCGCGTCGGCGAGCTGCGCGCGCGTGCGCGCGCCGATCACCGGCACGAGGTGCTTCTCCTTCGCGAGGGCCCACGCGATCGCGAGCTGCGCCGGACTGAGGCCCTTCTCGGCCGCGAGCCTCTGGAGCGCGGCCACGAGCGCGTCGTTGCGCACCCGGTTGTCGCCGGTGAAGCGTGGCAGGTAGGCGCGGAAGTCGCCCGCGCCCGCTGGCCGGGACCCGGTGAGGAGCCCGCGGGAGAGGACCCCGTACGCCGTGATCCCGATCCCGAGCTGCGCGAGCGCCGGGAAGATCCGCGACTCGGGGCCGCGGCTCACGAGCGAGTACTCGATCTGCAGATCGGTGATCGGGTGGACCGCCTGCGCGCGCCGCACCGTGTCGGCCCCGACCTCGGACAGCCCGATGCCGCGCACCCGGCCCGCCTTCACGAGATCGGCGATCGCGCCGACGGTCTCCTCGATGGGGACGGCGGGATCGAGCCGCGCCGGACGGTAGATGTCCACGTGGTCGAGCCCGAGCCGGACGAGCGAGTACGAGAGGAAGTTCCGGAGCGCCGCGGGACGCGCGTCGAAGCCGCCCCAGCTCCCGTCGGGAGCGCGGAGCGCCCCGAACTTGACCGAGACGAGCGCGCGGTCGCGACGGTCGCGCAGCGCACGCCCGATGAGCAGCTCGTTGTGGCCCATGCCGTAGAAGTCGCCCGTGTCGAGCAGGTTCACGCCCGCGTCGAGGGCCGCGTGGATCGTCGCGATGCTCTCCCGCTCGTCCGCCGCCCCGTACATTCCCGACATGCCCATGCAGCCGAGGGCGAGCGGGAACACCGTCGGGCCCGTCGAGCCGAGCGCGCGGAGCGCGGTGGAGGCAGGGGTCGTCATCGCGAGCACGTAATCATGCGCCGCCGCCGGTGCACGATGGGCCGATCACGCGGCCGCTGCGCGGCGGGCCGGGAACGGGTACAACGCACCCGGATCCGGGGAAGGGGGACCGCATGGGGCTGGAGAGGCGCAAGCTCGGGCGGCAGGGGCTGGAGGTGTCGGCCCTCGGGCTGGGCTGCATGGGGATGAGCCAGTCGTACGGAGTGGCCGACGAGGCCGAGTCCATCGCCACGATCCACCGGGCACTCGAGCTCGGGGTCACGTTCCTCGACACCGCCGAGGTCTACGGGCCGTTCCGGAACGAGGAGCTCCTCGGCCGCGCGCTCGCGGGCCGGCGCGACGGAGTCGTGCTCGCGACGAAGTTCGGGTTCCGGATCGAGGACGGGGCGAGCGTCGGCCTCGACAGCCGGCCGGAGCACGTCCGCGAGGCCGTGGCGGCCTCGCTGCGCCGGCTCCGTACCGACCGCATCGACCTCCTCTATCAGCACCGGGTCGACCCCGCGGTGCCGATCGAGGACGTGGTCGGCGCCATGGCCGACCTCGTGCGCGAGGGCAAGGTGCGGTACCTCGGCCTCTCCGAGGCGGGCGCGCGCACCATCCGCCGCGCCCACGCGGTCCACCCCATCTCCGCGCTGCAGAGCGAGTACTCGCTCTGGGAGCGGAACCTCGAGTCGGAGATCATCCCGCTCCTGCGCGAGCTCGGCGTCGGCCTCGTCCCGTTCTCGCCGCTCGGGCGCGGGTTCCTCACCGGCACGGCGCGGCGGGCGGAGGAGTACCCCGAGAGCGACTTCCGCCGGCGCGACCCGCGCTTCCAGGGGTCGAACTTCGACGCGAACGTCCGCGCCGCCGACGCGGTGCGTGCGCTCGCGGCGCGCAGGGGCGCGACGCCGGGCCAGCTCGCGCTCGCGTGGCTCCTGCACCGCGGCCCGGACGTCGTGCCGATCCCCGGGACGAAGCGGCGCGCCTACCTCGAGGAGAACGTCGCCGCCGCCGCGCTCGCCCTCTCGCCCGCCGAGCTCGCGGAGCTCGACGCGGCGCTCCCGCCGGGATCCGTCGCGGGCCCGCGCTACGACGCCGAGCGCATGCGGACGGTGGACCGTTGACCCCGGAGAGCGCGCGCGAGAGCCGCGGGCGCGACGGCGCTCTCGCGCCCGGCGCGCCGATCCTGGCGGTGGAGGACCTTCGCAAGACCTACCGCGGCGCCCCTGCGGTGGACGGCGTCTCGTTCCAGGTGGCCCCCGGCGAGATCGTGGGGCTGCTCGGGCCGAACGGCGCAGGGAAGACCACCACGCTGAACATGATCCTCGGCGTGCTCTCGCCCACGTCGGGCGTCATCCGGATCGACGGCCTCGACCTGGCGACGCGCCGGACCGAGGCGCTCGAGCGGACGAACTTCGCGGCGGTCTACGCGCCGCTTCCGGGCAACCTGACGGTCGCGCAGAACCTCCGGGTCTTCGGCCTCATGTACGGCGTGCGGGAGCTCACCGCGCGCATCGAGACGCTGCTCGCGGAGTTCGACCTCCTCGGCTTCCGAGGGACGAAGACGGGCGTCCTCTCGTCCGGCGAGCAGACGCGCGTCTCCCTCGCGAAGGCCATGCTCAACCGCCCGCGCATCCTGCTGCTCGACGAGCCGACGGCGTCCCTCGACCCGGCCACCGCGGGCGAGCTCCGCGCCCGGATCCGCGACATCGCGACGCGCGATGCGGGCGGCGTGCTCTGGACCTCGCACAACATGCACGAGGTCGAGGAGGTGTGCGACCGCGTCCTCTTCCTCTCGCACGGGCGGATCCTGCTCGAGGGCGACCCGCGCACGCTGCCGGGCGAGCACGGGCGCGCGACGCTCGAGGACCTGTTCATCGCCGTCGCCCGCGAGCCGCTCGCGCTGGAGCACGCGTGATCGCGCTCCGGCCACGGCGCGTCTCGGCCATCGTGCTGCGCCAGGCGTACCTCCTGCGGGGCAGCCCCGCGCGCGTCCTGCCGCTCTTCGCCTGGGTCGCGATCGACGTGGTGCTGTGGGGGTTCATCACGAGGTACCTGAACTCGGTCGCCTCGTCGGGGTTCGACTTCGTCCCGGTGCTCCTCGGGGCGGTCCTTCTCTGGGATTTCTTCGGGCGGGTGATGCAAGGCGTGACCATGGCGTTCTTCGAGGACGTCTGGTCGCGGAACTTCCTGAACGTGTTCGCGACGCCGCTCACCATCGCCGAGTACGTGACCGGACTCGTCCTCTCGAGCGTCGTGACGAGCGCGGTGGGGCTCGCGGTGATGGTGCTCCTCGCCACCGCGGGCTTCGGGCTCGCGTTCCTCGGGTACGGCCTCGTGCTCGTCCCCGCGCTGCTCGTCCTGTTCCTCTTCGGGATCGCGCTCGGGATCGCCGGGTGCGCGATCGTGCTCCGGCTCGGGCCCGCGGCGGAGTGGCTCATCTGGCCCATCCCGGCGGTGCTCTCGCCATTCGCGGGCGTGTTCTACCCCGTCGCGACCTTGCCGCGCTGGATGCAGGCCGTCTCGGCGCTGCTCGCGCCATCGTACGTGTTCGAGGCGCTCCGCGCGCTCGTGTCGGGCGGGACGGTCTCCTGGCCGGCGCTCGCCTGGGCGGGCGTCCTCGCGGTGGCGGACATCCTGCTCGCCGGTTGGCTGTTCGCCCGCGTGTACCGGCACGCGGTCCGCACCGGGCTCGTCGCCCGGTACAGCGCCGAGAGCGTGAGCTGAGTCGGCGCGCGGCCGCGCGCGGTCGCGAGGCGTCCCCCCTGCTCGCGCGGACGCCGGATCAATCGCGCTCGCGGCCGCGAGGCTCGTACGCGCCGCCCCGGCCCCCGTCGCCATCGCCGCGGTGCTCAGGGCCGCCGCTGCGCTGCGGCTGGCGGCGCTCCGGCTGCGCGCGCTCGGGAGCGCTGCGCGCCCGGCGCTCGCCTCGATGCGGCGCAGGGCGGATCCCGTGGGCGGTCGCCTGGTCCCGCGCCGGCGCGGGGCGGTAGCGCCAGCGCGACGGCGACCGCCACCATCCGTGACGGTACCAGGCGAACGGCGACGGTCCCCGGCGACCGAAGTAGGGCCAGGGACCGATGCCCCAGACCCAGGGCGAGACCACCCACGTCCAGCCGTAGGTCGGCTCGTAGAGGTACTCGAGCGGTTCGCCGGCGCCACCGGGCGGGACGTAGGTGAACGCGTCGTCGTACGTCATCCAGACCCAGCCGTACTGCTGCGTGTAGACCCACTGGCCGTCGGGCACCCCGCCCGCCGAGGGCGGGGGAAGCGGGGCGGCGTCCGGAGGCGGCGCCGGCGGCGCGACCGCTGCCTCGGGCTGCGACCGCCCGGCCGCGCTCTCGGTGCGGCACGCCATCGAGATCACGACCGCGACCGCAATGGCGATCGAGAGCCCGGTGCGCATGGCCGAAAGGTAGCCACCGCACCGTCGCGGGACGCGCGCGAGTGGCGTCCGTGGCGCGCCATCAGACGATCGCGCGGACGACGCCGCCGTCCACCCGCAGCGCGGCCCCGTTCACCCCCGACGCCCGCTTGCTCGCGACGAAGGCGACGAGCGCCGCGATCTCCCCGGGGTCTCGAACCGCTGGAGGAGCGACGTGGGCCCCGCGTTCCGGAAGAAGTCGAGCTCGACCTCGGCCGCGGTCTCACCCCGGTGCCGCGCGAGCCGGACGCCCGAGAGGAGGTTCACCTCGAGCATGTGGACCCACTCCGCGTCCGTGATCTCCGGGAAGGCGCGCGCCTCGAAGACGCCGACGTTGTTCACGAGAACGTCGGTGTCGGGGGATGCGGCGTATCTATCCGGGGACGAGGAGGCGCGCCGCTGCGGCCCTACCTTCCAGGAGGGCGGTCCGTCGCCGTCCGAGACCCGCGAGGGGAGCCGGCATGAGGAAGCTCGTCGTCGTGGCGCTGCTCGCCTCGGGGTGCGCGCACGTGGTCATCAAGGACGCGTCGGACTGCAATCAGGTGCAGGGCGAGCAGCGGATCGAGTGTGGCGCCTGCCTCGTGCAGAACAAGGCGGAGGGCTGGCTCGGCACCTTCGAGTATCGGCCGGAGGAGAAGCCCGGTAGCCGGTGCGTGCGGGTGAAGTGAGGCTCCCAGCGGGACCGGACCCGGACCGCGCGTCGCCGTTAGTTCCTCCGGGCATGGACCCCGTCCGGATCGCCTCGGATCTGTTCACGTCGAGCTCAAGGTCCTTCGCAGTGCGGCTCTGGGACGGCACCGTGCTGCCACCCCCCCGCGACGCGGGTCTCCGCGGAGCCGTCGTCCTCCGCACGCCGCGCGTACTCGAGGCGTTCTTCCCACCGGCGGCCGAGCACCGCCTGGCGGACGCCTTCGTCGAAGGCGCGCTCGACCTCGAGGGCGATGCGATCAGCCTCATCGAGGCGGCGGCGCGCTGGACCGGTCCGCGCGCGAGTCCGTCCCTCGTCGCGCGTGCCCTCGCGGCCGTCGTCCGCCGCGCGCTGCGGGGCCGGCGCGCGGCGCCGCTCGAGGCGCGGATGCGCGGGCCGCGCCACAGCGTCGGGCGCGACCGCGACGCCGTCCGCCACCACTACGACCTGCCGGACGACTTCTACCGGCTGTTCCTCGACGACGCGATGGTCTACTCGTGCGCGTACTTCCCGCGCGGCGCAGAGCGGCTCGAGGACGCCCAGCGCGCGAAGCTCGAGCTCGTCTGCCGGAAGCTCTCGCTCTCCGCCGGCGAGCGGTTCCTCGACATCGGCTGCGGCTGGGGCGCGCTCGTCGAGCACGCCGCAGCGCGCCACGGCGCGAGGGCGCTCGGGATCACGGTGAGCGCGACCCAGCTCGCGTTCGCGCGCGACCGGCTCGCTGGACGGGCCGACGTGGCGGTCCGCGAGGACGACTACCGCACGCTCCGGGCCGAGGCGCCATTCGACAAGGTCGCTAGCGTCGGCATGATGGAGCACGTCGGCCGCGCCCGGCTCGACGCGTACTTCGCCGCGGTCCACCGGCTCCTCCGCCCCGGGGGGCTCTTCCTCAATCACGCCATCGCGGACGTCGGCGGCGGGCGTCCGACGCTGCCGTGGGCGGGGCAAGCCGGCGGAGGGTTCATCTGGAGGTACGTCTTCCCGGACGGCGAGCTCATTCCGATCGCAGAGGTGATCGCCGCCGCGGAGCGGGGCGGCTTCGAGGTGCGCGATCTCGAGTGCCTGCGCGAGCACTACGCCGAGACGCTCGCCGCGTGGCTCGGGCGGCTCGAGGCGCGCTTCGACGAGGCGGTCGCGATCGCCGGCGAGCGGCGCGCGCGGCTCTACCGCCTCTACCTCGCGGCGTCCGCCGTGGGCTTCCGGATCGGGCGGACGAGCGTGTATCAGCTCCTCCTCGCGAAGCGGACGGCCAGCGGACGCGCCGAGGGGCTCCCGCGCAGTCGCGCCGCGTGGCACGCGTGGGAGGCGGCGCCGCGCGCCCCCGCGGCTGCGGCCTTTGCCGGCGGCGACGACGGCCGTGAGCCCCCCGCTGCGCCGTAGCAGGGCGACCCCACGAAACGTGAGCGTGCTCGCGCTCGCCCGCACATATCGACACCGGAGGTCAGCGTGAAGATCGTCGTGATCGGAGCCACGGGCACCATCGGCAAGGCCGTAGCGGACGCGCTCGCGTCGAGGCACGAGGTGGTGCGCGTCTCTCGCCATGGGCCCATCATCGCGGACCTCGAGGTCCCCGCGTCCCTCGGGAAGCTGTTCGAGAACGTGAAGGACGTGGACGCGGTCGTGTGCTGCGCCGGCAGCGCCGCGTTCCGTCCGCTCCCGCAGCTCTCGGACGCGGACCTCGAGGCGAGCCTCCGGAGCAAGCTCCTCGGCCAGGTGAACCTCGTCCGCACCGCGATGCACCACGTGAAGGACGGCGGCTCGATCACGCTCACGAGCGGGGTCCTCTCGCGCGAGCCGATGCCGGGAGGCGCGGCCATCTCGATGGTGAACGCCGCGCTCGAGGGGTTCGTGCTCGGGGCCTCGATCGAGCTGCCGCGCGGTCTCCGCGTCAACGTCGTCAGTCCTCCGTGGATCAAGGAGACGCTCGTCGCGCTCAAGATGGATCCGGCCGCGGGCCTCCCCGCCGCGGCCTGCGCGAGGGCGTACGTCGCGGCGGTCGAGGGGCGTCACCAGGGGGAGACGCTCGACGCCCGCAAGTTCGCGAAGGCGTGAGCGCCGCTGGAATCCGTCGAGCTCCCTCAGCCTTCGTCGCGGGCGTCCGGTGCCCCGGCCGCGCTCGCGCACGCGGCCGCGCGACCGAGCAGGACGTCGCGCTCGCGCGCGTTGCGCGTGAGCGACGCCGCGCGCTCGAAGTCCAAGCGAGCCTCGCCGTGGCGGCCGAGCTTCGCGAGCAGGTCCCCGCGCACGGCCGGGAGGAGGTGGTAGCGCGCGAGCGACGGCTCCGGAGTCAGCGCGTCGACGAGCGCGAGCCCCGCCTCCGGACCGACCACCATCGAGACTGCCACCGCGCGGTTCAGCTCCACGACGGGGGACGGCGCGACCCTGGCGAGGACGCCGTAGAGCACCGCGATCCGCGCCCAGTCCGTCTCCTCGGGGGTGCGAGCGCGCGCGTGGCAGGCGGCGATCGCGGCCTGTAGCGCGTACGGACCGGGTGCACCGCCGAGCGCCTCGGCGCGGGAGAGCGCCGCGAGCCCGCGGCGGATGAGGAGCGCGTCCCAGCGCGTCCGGTCCTGATCGAGGAGCAGGACGGGCGCGCCCGACGGCCCCGTCCTCGCCCGGAGACGCGACGCCTGGAGCTCCATGAGCGCCACGAGGCCGTGCACCTCCGGCGCGCCGGGCACGAGGCCGGCGAGGATGCGGCCGAGGCGGAGCGCGTCCTCGCAGAGCGCGGGTCGCGTCCAGTCGTCGCCGGCGGTCGCCGAGTAGCCCTCGTTGAAGACGAGGTAGAGGACCTCGAGCACCGACGCGAGCCGGTCCGCGAGCTCCGCCCCGCGGGGAACCTCGAACCGGACCTGCGCCTCGGCGAGCGTCCGCTTCGCGCGCACGATCCGCTGGGCGACGGTCGGCTCCGGGACGAGGAACGCGCGCGCGATCTCCTCGGTGGTCAGGCCGCCGAGGAGGCGCAGCGTGAGCGCGACGCGCGCCTCGGGGGAGAGGACGGGGTGGCAGGCGACGAAGACGAGGCGCAGGAGGTCGTCGCCGACGTCCTCGTCGATCGCGGCGTCGAGCTCCCGCGTCGCGCTTTCGCACTGTGCGTCGAGCTCGCGGGCGAGCTGCTCGTGGGCGCGCTCGAGCCGCCGTCCTCGGCGCAGGAGATCGATCGCGCGGTGCTTCGCGGTGGCCATGAGCCAGGCGCCCGGGTTCTCCGGGACGCCCGACTCCGGCCACCGCTCGAGCGCGGCGACGAGCGCGTCGTGGGCGAGGTCCTCCGCGAGCCCCACGTCGCGCACCCAGCGCGCGAGCCCGGCGATGAGCCGGGCCGACTCGATCCGCCAGACCGCGTGGACGGCGCGCTGGGTGTCGGGAGGCTTCACGGCTCGGAGCTCCGGCCTCGCGCGAGGTCGCGCGGGCCGGAGCGCGCTGCGTCAGTGCGGGCTGGCCTCGATCTGGGCGCGCAGATCCTCCTCCTGCTTCCTCAGCTCGGGGGTCATCGCCGGGATGTCCTCCATCTCCCACACCTGCCGGATCTCGATCTCCGAGTCCTCGCCGGTGGGGTTCGGGCAGCGCTTCACCCACTCGATCGCCTCGTCGAGCGACCGCACCTGCCACAGCCAGAAGCCCGCGATCAGCTCCTTCGCCTCGGTGAACGGCCCGTCGACGACGGTCCGCTTCCGCCCCGAGAACCTGACCCGTGCGCCCTTCGAGCTCGGGTGGAGCCCCTCGCCCGCGAGCATCACGCCCGCCTTCACGAGCTCCTCGTTGAACTTCCCCATCTCCGTCAGGATCTTCTCGTCGGGCGGTACGCCTGCTTCCGTGTCCTTGTTCGCCTTGACCAGCACCATGACTCGCATCGCCGTTTCTCCTCTCCTGGATGGGCCGGGCCGGGCCGGCGGCTTCGACCGGTCGGTCCCTGGCTCTACCGTCACGACGAACGGCGAGCCGCGAGATCGACACGCGAGCAGTCCATCTCGCGGGGCCGGCCCGAGGGAGCGGTCGGGGAACGTTCACTTGCCGGTAGGGCCGCCCGCCGGGGGGAGCCCCGGACACCGGCGCGAACGCCGCGCCGTCGCGCTCACGCCGCGAAGGCGACCTGGTTGATCGGCGGCAGGCGTGGCTACCGATGCGAGCGCGCGTGGCCGCCGCCGCGGGCCGGCGCCGCGGCGTGGCCGCGTGGGACGTACGCGCGTGGCGGGGCCACGGCGCCGCTCCGGAGCGGCAATCTCGCTCCGGGCGCAAAGCGGTACGGCGGGGGCCGGTACGGGGCGACGCCCGGGTGGAAATGCGTGAAGCGCCAGGGCTGGCGCCACCCGCCCCAGCCGTACCACGCGAAGAACGCGGGCCCGCGCAGCCCGAAGGCGGGCCACGGACCCCAGCCCCACACCCACGGAGCCGCGAGCCACGTCCAGCCGTACACCGGGTAGTAGACGTACATGTACGGCTCGCCGTACCCGTTCGGCGGCGCGTACGTGTACGCGTCGGAGTAGGGCATCCAGATCCAGCCGTACTGCGCGGTGTAGACCCACTGCCCGGGCGGGACCGGTGCCTGTTGCGGTGCGGGAGCCTGCGCGCGCGGCGGTGCCGGCGGAATCGCCGACGGTGGGGCAGGCGGCGCCTGCTGAGGGGCGGGTTCCTCGGCGGGTGGGAGCACCTGCTCGGGTCCCGCGCTCTGGGGCGGCGACGCCTGCGGCTCGCTTCCGCCCGGGTCGGGCGCGTCACCCGAGCGGGCGAGCGCTGGAGGGAGCAGGAGGAATGCGCAGACGACCCACCGGCTCGAAACGCTCATGGCGGCCTCCGTCGTCGATTTTTTACATAATCTCAGCGGCGGCGACGCGCTCACCGAACCGGCGCGCCCCGAGGAGGTGCACGTGCGCGAGGGCAGGGCGGTGCGCGCCTGCGCCCGCGACGGCGGAGTGGGACGGCCTGCGGGAGCCGGAGCGGGCGGCCTGGTCGGCGTACTGCAACGGCTACCGCGCGGACCGCGCGGATCACCCGGCGAACTGCCTGGACTGGGCGGAGGCGGCGGCGTTCTGTGCGTGGGCGCGGAAGCGGCTCCCGAGCGAGGAGGAGTGGGAGTGGGCGGCGCGGAACGGGCCGCGAGGCACCACGTACCCGTGGGGAAACGATCTACCGCGACACCGGCCGTGCTGGAACGGCGAAGGGAACGAGGCCGGCATCGCGCGCCGCACCGGCACGTGCCCGGTCGGCAGCCACCCGGGCGCGGACGGCGCGTCGGGGGTGAAGGACCTCGCGGGCGGTGTCTGGGAGTGGACCTCCTCCGGCGCGGTGGTGTTCGCGGATAGCCGAGGCCGCGGCGGATCTCCGGCGCGGATCGCGCGCGGCGGCGGCTGGGCCGACGTGGACCCGGCATACCTCGCCGCCGGGGTCCGGGTGAAGCACGTCCCGACGCGCCGGAGCCCGGACCTCGGGTTCCGGTGCGCGCGCGCCCCGTGACGCCGACCCGCCGCTTCGCCGCGACCGGTCTTCAGTGGGCGCGGCCGAGACCCGCGAGGAGCCGCTCGAGCGTCGCCGGGTCGAACGGCTTCGTGAGGTGGTGCGCGAAGCCCGCGTCGCGCGAGCGGCCGCGGTCCTCCTCCTGGCCGTACCCGGTGAGCGCGACGAGGATCGGAACGTCCGGCTTCGCCGTGCGCAGGCGGCGGCCCACCTCGTAGCCGTCCATCCCTGGCAGGCCGATGTCGAGGAGGACGATCTCCGGCTGGACGCGCACCGCGACGTCGAGCGCCTCGGGCCCGTCGTGCGCGACCGCCACGTCGTGCCCGAGTGAAGCGAGGAACTCGGAAAGTAGCTCGGCGGAGTCGTAGTTGTCCTCGACGAGCAGGATGCGTCGCGCGCGCGGTGGTCCCCTCGCCGCGGCGGCGGCGGGCCGCCGGGTCGTGACGGTCGCGGGGAGCCGGACCACGAACTCGCTCCCCTTCCCGGGCCCCTCCGAGTGCGCCTCCACGGCGCCGCCGTGTAGCTCCGCGAGCTTCCTCACGAGGGTGAGGCCGAGGCCGAGCCCACCCTGAGACCGCGCGAGCGACTGCTCTGCCTGCACGAAGAGGTCGAACACCCGCGGCAGCAGCGCGGCGGGGATGCCGTTGCCGCTGTCCTTCACGCGGATCGCCACCTCGCCCCACCGCCGCTCGACCGCGACCACGATCCGGCCCCCCGCGGGCGTGTACTTCGCCGCGTTGTTGAGGAGGTTCGAGACGATCTGCTCGAGCCGCGTGGGATCGGCGTCCACGATGACGGGCTCCGGGGGCAGCTCGATCGTCAGCGCGTGCCCGGCCGACTCGATGAGCGCCGCCTGCGACTCGATCGCGCTGCGGACGACGCCCTCGATGAGGACCGGCTCCTTCTTGAGCTGCATGACGCCGCGCGTGATGCGCGCGACGTCGAGGAGGTCGTCGAGCAACCGCGCGCTATTCCGGATCTGGCGCTCGAGCACCTCGAGCGGCCGCTCCACGTCCTGCCCGGTCGCGAGCCGGCGCCGGATGACGCTGGTCGCGCTCGTGATCGCCGCGAGCGGGTTGCGCAGCTCGTGCGAGAGCGTCGCGAGGAACTCGTCCTTTCGCTGGTGGGCCTCGCGCAGGGCCTCCTCGGCGCGCTTGCGAGCTGTGATGTCAGTCGCGACGCCGAGGACCTTGTCGCAGCTCCCGTCGTCGTTCAGGAGCGGCACCTTCACCGTGCTGAACCAGCGGACCTCCCCGCTCGCGTGGGTGACCGGCTCCTCCGGGATGAGCTTCGCGCAGCGAGCCGCCATCACCTCCCGGTCGTCGCGCAGGAAGCTCGCCACCTCCTCCGCGTTCGGGTTGAAGTCGGCGTCCGTCTTCCCGACGAGGTCCTGTACGGGCCTCCCGTAGCAGCGCCCGAGCGCGTCGTTGCCGAGGACGAACTCGCCTTCCCAGTTCTTCACGAACACCATGCTCGGTGTCGCGTCGATCACCTTGCGGAGGAACGCCTCGCCATCCCGGCCGAGGGGCCCCGTCCAGCGGCCATTCTCCTCCACCGCCCGTGCGGTGAGGACGAGCCCCTCCCCCGAGCGGAGCCACTCTTCGTTTGCGCGAAGCACGGCGCCGCCCGGACCGACGACGCAAAGGCCCCCGCGCGCGTGCTCGAACAGGAGATCGAGCAGCCGGTCCGACAGGGTGTCGTGTGCCTCGGCGAGCGCCATCGCTCCGGCCCCTTCGGGATCATCGGGGCCCTTCGGGATCCATGCGTAGTGGGGGGCACGGCCCGGCGCCATGCTTAACGGCCCGCGAAGGCCCGCCCCTCTCTCGCCGCGGCGGTCCTCTCGACGTGCGCGGAGGCGCCCGACCGCCGCCCGGGGCCGAGCGGCCGCTACCGCGTCGCCGCGATCGACTCGAGGAGCTCGCGCGCCGCGCCGACGCCGCGGATCCTGAGCTGCGCGCGGCTCGGAGCGGGCCCGACGTGGACCGAGATGCTCCCGTCGGGCAGCGCCGCGAAGAGCTCCTCGTCGGTGCGGTCGTCGCCCATGGCGAGGAGGACCGTGCCCGCCCCCGCGCGCGCGAGCACCTGCGTCACTGCCCGGCCCTTGTGAATGCCGTGGGGCCGGACCTCGAGGACCATGTCGCCGGGGAGGATCTCGACGGGGACGTTCGAGAGGAACGTGGAGAGGTGCAGCGCGAGCTCGTTCGCCTGCGACGCGCCGAACTCCGGGTCCGCGGCGCGGTAGTGCCACGCGAGCCCCGCCGTCTTCTCCTCGATGAGCGATCCCGGGGTGCGCTCCGCGAACTCGCGCAGGATGGCGAGCACCGGCTCGCGCCACTCCGAGGCGGTCACCTCCGCGCCGACCCACGCACCGCCCGGGGGGCGGAACCAGAAGCCGTGCTCGGCGTGGAGCCCGACGTCGAGTGGGCCGAACCAGCGCTCGAGCGAGGCGCGCTTTCGCCCGCTCACGAGGTGGACCTCGGTGTGGGCGCGCGCGGCGAGGCGGCGGAGCAGCGCGAGGAGCGGCGCGTCGGGCGCTGCGAGCTCCGGCGTGGCCGCGAAGGGGACGAGCGTCCCGTCGTAGTCGAGGAGCAGCGCGAGCCGGGGCGCCGCGGTGGCCCTCGCCACCGCGCTCCGGATCGCGTCCGGAGGGGAGAGCCCCGGCGCCTCCGGCGCGGCGGGGGCGCGCTCGAGGCGCGTGATGAAGGAGCGCGCCCAGCGGTGGACGTCGTACGTCATGACCCGCTCACGGAGGACCGCCATGCGGGTCCGGCGCTCGTCCGCGGGCATCGTGAGGGCACGGTGGAGCGTCGCCGCGGTCTGCTCGACGTCGTATGGGTTCACGAGGAGCGCCTCGGACAGCTCCGCCGCGGCCCCCGCGAACTCCGAGAGGACGAGCACGCCGTCGCCATCCGGGCGAGAGGCGACGAACTCCTTCGCGACGAGGTTCATGCCGTCGCGCAGCGGCGTGACGAGGACCGCGTCGGCGGCGCGGTAGAGCGCCACGAGCTCCGGGATCGGCAGGCTCCGATGCAGGTAGTGGACGGGGGACCAGCTCGAGGTCGCGAACTCGCCTTGCAGGCGCCCCACCATCGCCTCGACCTCGTCGCGGAGCTCGCGGTACGCGCCCACGTTCTCGCGCGACGGGACCGCGACCTGGACGAGCCGGACCTTCTCGCGCAACTCGGGGTGGCGCACGAGCAGCGTCTCGAACGCCGCGAGACGCCGCGAGATCCCCTTCGTGTAGTCGAGCCGGTCGATGCCGACGAGGAGCTGGGCCCCGTCCTTTCGGTGACCCTCCGCGCTTGCCACGACCTCCGGCGACTCCGCGAGCCGCGAGAACCGCGCCGCGTCGATCCCCATCGGGAAGACGCCGAGCCGGACGCTCCGGCCGCGCCACGCGATGCGGTCCACCTCGGTTCGCGAGGCGAGGAGCCGCAGGACGGAGGACGCGAAGTGGCGGACGAACGCCGCCGTGTGAAACCCGACGAGGTCGGCGCCGAGGAGCCCCTCGAGCAGCTGCTCGCGCTGTGGGAGCAGGCGGAAGATCTCGGAGGAGGGGAAGGGGATGTGGAGGAAGAAGCCGATCCGCGCGTCGGGGATCCGCTCGCGCAACAGCGCCGGCACGAGCATCAGCTGGTAGTCGTGGATCCAGACGAGGTCGCCGGGCCTGTGGCGCTCGGCGATGACGTCTGCGAACCGCTCGTTCACCGCCGCGTACGCCTCGAAGTCGCGGACCTCCTGCGGCAGGCGCGCGACCGAGTAGTGGAGGAGCGGCCAGAGGACGGAGTTCGAGTACCCCTCGTAGTAGCGCGTGACCTCGTCGGACGTGAGCGGCACCGGGACGAGCCGCAGGTCCGCGAGCCGGCGCTGCACCTCCGCGTCCGCCTGGGGCGAGAGCCCTTCGAGGGAGCCCGGCCAACCGACCCAGAGCCCCCCGAGCTCCGCGTGCGGGCCGTCGAGCCCCGTCGCGAGCCCGCCAGCGCTCCGCTCGACCGCGGCGCCGCGCTCGGTGGGGCGCACGGTCACGGGCAGTCGGTTCGAGACGATAAGGAGGCGCGCCATGGCTTTCACGGCGCGCCGGTCGACGCAGCCGCGCGCTTCAATCTATACGCCGGCGCGTCACGGGCTCCTCGACGGCCCGCCGGCCGGCGGCTTGCGTCCTTGCGCGGCGGGCGGCTTGGCGCCCGTGCCCTCGCCCGCCGGTGGCTGCATCGCCTTCGGTGCGAGCCGCTGGACGATCTCCGGGACGGCGACCGCGAGCCGCTCCTGGAGCTGCCCGGCGACGTCAGTCTGCGCGTCCGGGAGCTTGTCGAGCAGCTTCTTCCCGAGCGGGCTCGAGTAGAAGTCCGCCGCCTTCTTCATCTCGTCGGGCGAGAACTCCTTCGCGAGCGCCAGCGCCTGCGCGTTCACCGTCTCCTGATACGGGAGCCGCTGCGCGAGCTCGCGCCGGACGCTGCCGCGGAGATCGTCCGGCACCTTCTCCCCGCCGCGCGAGAGCGCCTCGGCGACCTGGCTCGAGAGGCTCGTCGCGTAGCGATCGAGGATCCGGTCCCACTGCTCCTGCGGGAGGAGCGCGCGCGCGAGCGCGGCCGCCGCCGGCAGTGGGGGCGACTTCCGGGCCTCCGGTGCCTTGCTGCCGTGGGACGACCCCGTGCGGCCGCCCGCGCCGGCGCTCCCCGACTGGACCGGATCCTGCGCGCCCGCGGATGCGGCAAACAGCGCGAGCGCGACGACGAAGGCGAGACGCATGAATATCCTCCGCGCCGGCAGCCGGCGTGCCCCCACGTTGACCACGCCAGACGGGCGCCGCCGTCGCGCTCCCGCGGGGTGCCCTGCCGCACCCGCGCGGGAGACGGCGCGCGCCGAAGGGGGCGCCCGCGCGCCAGGCGGGCGCACGGCGCTCACTTCCCCGTGCGCGCCGCGCGCCCGCGCAGCAGAATCCGATCCCGTGAGCGACGTCATCGAGCCGGCCGCGCCCGCCCCCAAGCCCGACGCCGAGAGCGCGCCCCGGAACGAGCCGCACCTCGACCGGCACGCGCGCGTGCTCGTCGTCGAGGACGAGCACGAGCTGCGCGAGCTCATCGCGCGGTGGCTCGAGGGAAAGGGCTACACGGTATCCGAGGCGGCGGACGGCCAGGACGCGGTCGAGCTGCTCGAGGCGGGGCTCGAGCCCGACGTCATCCTCCTCGATCTGTCGCTGCCTCGCATGAGCGGGAGGGCGTTCCTCGAGTGGATGCGCGCGCAGCCGAAGCACGAGCACCGCAGGGTGATCGTCGCGAGCGCGTACCTCGACGAGCTTCCGCCGGTCGAGGCCGACCGGTCGTTCCAGAAGCCGTTCCGGCCGGAGCGGCTCGCCGCCGAGCTCGAGCGGCTCACCTCCGGCGAGTGATCGTGGACCACCCGGGCGGCGCGCCCGGGCGAGCTAAGCTGGAACCCGCTCGCCCGCGGACGCGTCCTTCGCGCACACGAAGTAGACTGTGGTCCCGACGTCGCCCGCGTCGAGCCGCGCCGCGTCGTCCGCGATCTCACCCCGCTGGAGGTGCGCCGCGCCCCCTGCCGCCACGATCCGGAACCCCGCCGCGACGAGCGCCGCGGCCGCCTCGGGGAGGCGGTACCAATACACGTGCGGCCCGACGTCGAGCAGCGCGCGCAGGTTCGGCCGCCCCCGGCGCCGGAGCCATGGAAGGAGCTGCGGCGATCGCAGCGCGCCGCGCACCCGCCGGAGGAGCGCGAGGTAACGCGCATAGGCCGCGAACGCCGGGATGCGAAGCCGCCCGTCGAGGCAAAGAAATGAGAAGAGCGCGGTCCCGCCCGGCCGCAGGATCCGGTGCGCTTCGCGCAGGGCGCGGGAGCGAGCCGCGCTGTCCTCGACGAAGCAGAGGACCGCAGCGAGGTAGAGCGCCTGGTCGAACGCGCCGTCCGGGTACTCCAGCCGCGCGGCGTCCTGTACCCGGAAGTCGATGGTGCCGGAGGCGTCGCGCCGCCTGGCGGCCTCGACCATCTCCGGGACGACGTCGAACCCGTGCAGCCGCGCGTAGCCGCGGCGCCGCAGCTCGTGGAGGATCGCACCGCCGCCCGTTCCGGCCTCGACCGTCGCGCCGCGCGGGTCGAGGTAGCGCTCCAGGAGGATGTCTTCCGCGGTGTTCAGCTTCGACCGCGTCGACCAATGCTCGAACTCGACGTCACGATAGTGCTCGAGGGTGCCCACGCGCGCCTCCCTTCCTGCCCAGCGCCTCGATCTGTGCCCGCAGGTGCCGAAATGGAACCGCTCGCCTTGGCGCCGAGCGGTCGGTGGGGTGATTTCCCGCGCCGATTGGACTAGAACATGCCGTCACGCCTCCGACCCCGGCGGCGACCCCCGACATGAGCGCACACGAGATCCGCCGCCGGCGAACGTTCGCCATCATCTCCCACCCGGACGCGGGCAAGACGACGCTGACGGAGAAGCTCCTCCTGTACGGCGGCGTCATCCAGCTCGCCGGGGCGGTGAAGGCGAAGCGTGGGCGCGCGAGCGCCGTCTCCGACTGGATGGAGATGGAGCGCGAGCGCGGGATCTCCATCACGACGAGCGTGCTCCAGTTCCCCTACCGCGGGTTCCAGATGAACCTGCTCGACACACCCGGGCACGCCGACTTCAGCGAGGACACCTACCGGACGCTGCACGCCGTCGACGGCGCGGTGATGCTCCTCGACAGCGCGAAGGGCGTCGAGGTGCAGACCCGCAAGCTCTTCCGGGTCTGCCGGCAGCGCGCGATCCCGATCTTCACCTTCGTGAACAAGATGGACCGCCCCGGCCGCGATCCGTTCGAGCTCGTGGGCGAGGTCGAGAGCGTGCTCGGGATCGGGGTCTACCCGATCACCTGGCCCATCTTCCGCGGCGGAGTCTTCCGCGGCGTGTGGCACCGGCTCGCGCGCCGCGTCTACCTCTTCGACGCGGACCACGCGGGCTCCTCCGCCGGAGTCGGCGCGGAGCGGCCGCCCGTCGAGGTCACCGGTCTCGACGACCCCACGCTCCGCGAGACGCTCGACGACGCCGGCTACGACCGGCTCCGCCACGACGCGGAGTTGCTCGACCTGGCCGGCGATGGCTTCGACCGCGAGCGGTTCGAGGCGGGGGAGCTCTCGCCGCTGTTCTTCGGGAGCGCCATCAACAACTTCGGCCTCGAGGCGTTCCTCGAGACGTTCTGCGAGCTCATGCCGCCGCCGCGGGCGCGCGCGTCGGACCAGGGCCCGATCTCGCCGATGCAGGACGAGTTCAGCGGCTTCGTCTTCAAGATCCAGGCGAACATGGACAAGGCGCACCGCGACCGCGTCGCGTTCGTCCGGATCTGCTCGGGGAAGATGAGCCGCGGGATGAAGGCGCACCACGTCCGGACCGGTCGCGAGGTGCGGCTCGCGAACCCCACCCAGTTCCTCGCGCGCGAGCGGAACGTCGTGGAGGACGGGTTCGCGGGCGACGTCGTCGGCATCCACGACCCCGGGACCTTCGAGATCGGCGACACGCTCACCGGCGGCTCTCGCTTCGCCTTCGAGGCGATCCCGAGCTTCGCGCCCGAGCACTTCGCGCGGCTCGTGCTCGTCGATCCGATGAAGCGCAAGCAGTTCGCGACCGGGCTCGAGCAGCTCGCGCAGGAGGGCACGGTGCAGCTCTACCGCCCGCCCGCGGGTCGCGCGGGCGACCTCGTCCTCGGTGCCCTCGGGCAGCTGCAGTTCGAGGTCGTGATCTACCGGCTCGAGTCGGAGTACGGCGTGAAGGTCCGCCGCGAGGCGGTGCCGTACCAGCTCGCGCGCTGGGTGTCGCGCGCCGACGGCCTGCCGCTCGACCTCGACGCGCTTCACGGCGCCATCGAAGGGCTCGTGGTCCTCGACGTGCGCGACCGGGTGGTCGCGCTCTTCGACCGTGAGTGGGCGCTCCGCACCGCCGAGCGGCTCCACCCGGAGCTCGCCTTCGCCGAGGCGGCGAGCGGCGTCGTGGTCCGCGCGGCCTGACGGCCGCGATCCCCCCCAGTACTACTCGGTCACTTCTGCGCCGCAGCGAGAGCATCGGCGCTCGCAGCAGGCGTACGAAGTGACCGAGTAGTACTAGAACGCCAGCGAGGCGACCGCGCCGGCGCCGCCGCCCGGGAGCGCCATCGGGACGATCGCCGGCCCCCGCGCCCCTGCGCCCGAGAGCATCCGAGCGCCGTCCACCCCCGAGAGCCACGCGTCCGCGACGTTGAGCGCCCACACGCCGGCGAACGCGACGAGGAGCCCGTTTCGGACGCGGTACTTCGACGCGGCGTCGTCGTAGAGCCGCTGCGCCTCCACCGACGGCTGCGCCCCGAGCTGGCCCGGGCCGGCGCTGCGGTACCGGTCGTAGTCCGACCTGCCGGAGAGGTGGTATCCGAGCGCCGCCGCGCCGAGGCCGAGCTCGACCCCGATCACAATCCAGGCCTTCACCGGCTGCCGGTTGTAGAGCTGGCCCCAGCCCGGCGCGATCAGGCTGCGGTAGACGGCGTCCGAGCGCGAGCGGAGCACCACCGCGTCGCTCGCGAGCGCCACCATGCCCGCCGCCTGCAGCGAGGTCGACTCCGCCGCGAGCGTCTCCCCCGTCTGCGTCGCCACGATCCGCGCGTTCACGAGGAAGCGGTCCCCCGCCTCCGACACCGTCCCGATCACGAGCGCCTGGGCGTCCGCGAGCCTGCCGATCTGCCCCGCCTGCGCCGCGTCGACCCCCGCCATCTGCTGGAGCTTCAGCTCGCCGAGGATCTCGCCGAGCTTCGCCCGCTCGACGAGGAGGAGGTCGTGGTCGCGGCGGAGGTCCGTCGCCACCTCCGCGGTGACGATGGCGCCGATCCGCTTCTTCTGGGCGAGATCGCCGATCTCCGTTTCACGGACGTGCCGGCGCTCACCGTCGCCGCGAGCTACACGGTCGCGGCGCAGCGCCCCTACTTCGCGACGCGCACCAGCACGGTCGTCCCGCAGCCCGACGTCAGCGTGGGGGGGGCGACCTGTCGCTCCCGCTCTCAGCGGGCGGGCTCTCGGGGAGCGTCCTCCTCTGGGACAATGTCGGCGGCGCGGGGCCGAACGGCTCGAGCGCCGGCGCGCAGATCGCCGTCTCCGGGACCGCGTTCAACGGCGTCGCGTGGAACCCTGCGCCCTTCACGACGCCTATTTCGGGGGCGTGGTCCTTCCCGGCGCTCCCGCCCGGCACCTACGCGGTCGCGCTCTCGTCCGCCGGCCGGACGTGCGCGGCGTACGGCAGTGCGGTCGTCGCGCCCGGCGCGACGGCGGACGCGGGGATCCGCCAGTGCACCGACGCTATCGCGCCAGGGCCGGTCGGGCTCGGCCTTCCGCTCGCGACGGAGTCGGGGCTCTCGGGCTGGGTGAGCGGAACGACCGTCACCGTGCCCATCGACGTGGCCGCCACCGACGCGACGGCGCCCGCCGCGAACCTCCGCGCCTACGAGACCGTGGTCGGCGCGGGGCCGGACTGGTCGGCGGCGACCCGCGTGGACGTCGCGCCGATCGAGCCCGTGCAGCTCGACGTCGGCGGCCTCGCGGTCGGCGCCACGAACACGGTCTGGGTGCGCGCGGTGGACTGGGCCGGGAACACCGGCCCCGCGTCGAGCCTGCAGGTCGTGCAGGACTCCACCGCGCCGCCGGAGCCCACCATCACCTCGCCGCGCACCGTCGTGCCAGACACCACCGCGACGGTGACGTTCACCGGCTCGGACGCCGACCCGACCTTCCTGCGCTACGAGGCCTGCACCTCGACCGTCGCGGCGGCGGCGGCTTGCCCCGGGGCCGCGGCGTGCGCGTTCGCGCCGGTCGCGCAGAGCTACCCGGTGCTGCTCGCCGCGAACCAGCGCACCTGCCTGTGGGCCCGCGCGGTGGACAAGGCCGGGCGCACGAGCTCGGTCGCGGCGACGACCATCATGAGCGACGTCTCGGCGCCGACCGCGCCGGTCTTCCGTCCGAGCTACGATCCCGCCGCCGTGACGGTCCGGGCGGAGTGGGTGGATCTGTTCCTCGCCACCGCGCCGACCGACGCGGCCTGGGGCGGCGCGTGGAAGGGGATCGGCTGGATCGAGGTGGACGGCGGCGGCGGGTTCCAGGCGCTCTGCACCGCCGCGGCCTGTCACCCGAACGACGCCTACAACCCCTGCACAGCGGACTGCGGGTGCACCGACGCGAGGGTGCGCTGCGACGGTACGACGTTCACCGGCCTGCGCGTGCCGCTCGCGACCGCGAGCCACAACTGGATCGCCGTCCGATCGGTGGACCTCGCCGGGACCGCGTCGAACGGGCTGTCCCAGGAGGTCGCGACCGAGACGACCGCGGGGGTGATCGCCGCGACCTCGTCGTCGGAGTTCCTGCCCTCGCTCGCCGGGAATCTCGTCAGCTACACGCGCAGCGGCGTCGGACAGGTGCTCGTCGATCTGGGTGCCAACCGGCGGTTCGACTCGACGGACACGACCTGCACGGTCGCGGGTGGCAGCAACGGCGTGCTCGGCTCGAAGTCGCTGCTCGCCTACCTCGCGAGCGGCGAGCTCAAGCTGCGCAGGTCCGCGACGGGCGCCGCCTTCTGCGGCGTCGACACCACCACGAGCACGGGGATCTACCCGCCGATGTACCTGCTCGGCGCCTCCGGCGAGCGGGTCGCGTACGTCGGCGGCTCGTCGGGCGCGTGGACCGTCCTCGTGCGCGAGCCCGGCGCGAACGGCGTGCTCGGCGATCCGGACGACGCGACGACCTCGCTCGGGACCTTCTCGGGCTACGTGTGGGACGTCCAGCTGGCGGGATCGTACGTCCGCGCGATGGTGGCCGGGACGGCGACCGGCGGCCAGATGGTGGAGCGCGTGCTCTCCTCTTCCGCGAGCTTCGCCTCGGGCTTCACCATCTTCGATCTCCCGTACTCCTCGGTGTCGCTCGCGGCGCTCTCGCCGGACGGCTCGAAGCTCGCGTACACCGACACGTCGCTCGGCAAGGTCGTGGTCCGCTTCCCGACGGCCGGGCGCTACGGCGCGGGCGACGTGACCGTGACGAAGCCGCTGCCGCAGGGCTTCGTCGGTACGAACACCGCGTCGATCGCGATCGAGGGAAACCACCTCGTCGTCGCGGACGCGGGGATTGGCGCCCTCCTCCACTGGGACGCAGGACCCGACGGGAAGTTCGGCACGGCGGACGACCTGTATGGCCAGCTCAAGCCGTCCAAGGTCCGGCGGCGGTACGCCGCGCTCTCGGCGGGCCTCTTCGTGTACGAGGAGGGGAGCGACGTCTTCGCGCTCGACCTCACGAACGTCCGCTGGGAGGACGTGCCGTCGGGTTACGACACCTCGGGCGCGCTCGTCACCGCCGCCTCCGGCTCGGTCTTCTTCGGCGGGTCGAACCCGTTCGGCGGCGGGATGCCGCTCGTCGCCCGCTGCGCGACCGGGCGGGACTCCGGCCCGGGCACGACCCCGAACTGGTTCTCCGCCGGCGGCGACTACGTCGTGTACGACGGCGGCGGGCTGTGGCTCGGGACGCGCGACACCACGGGCGCGGCCCCGTCCGGCTGCTTCTTCACCGGCTCGTCCACGGCGCAGCTGATCTTCAGCTCGTACTTCCCGATGCACTCGGTCGTGCTCGGCGAGACGGTGCTCGCGGCGAACCGCCCGTGGGGGACGCCCACGACGACAGTGACCGCCATCGAGCCCGCCACGGCGGGCCAGCCGCTCACGGCCGGACAGGTCGCGGTGACGCTCGCGACCGGCATCGACTATCCGTACGGCCTCGGCCTCACCGATCGACAGGCGGTCTACTTCTGCGGGAGCGGGAGCTTCGGGGTCGGGTACCAGGCGTGCGTGAAAGGGAAGGGCGCCGGGAACCTCTTCCGCGGCGCGGGCGCGCCCGCCGCGGTCGCGCTCCTCCACCCGCCGGGCGCCCCCGGCGCCGGGACCGTGATCCCGGTCCAGTACCTCAAGGTGTCCGGACGGCGCGTCGTCCTCGGCGCGTTGCCGGGGTCGTTGCTCCTCGTGGACGCAGGACCGGATGGCGACCTCGCCACCGCCGACGACACCGAGGTGGCCCTCGCGTCCCAGCTCCTCGACGGGTCGCAGTTCGACATCGCCGGAAACTGGGTCGCGTACGTCACCGCCGGATCCCCGGGCGGCGACCAGATCTACCTCTACAACGCGGTCGAGCAGACCCAGCAGCAGCTCACGTTCCACATCTCGACGAAGAAGAACGTCGCGGTGGATCCGAGCGGCCGCGTCTGGTGGGAGGACGGCGTCCTCGGGACGACCTGGTCGCTCTGGGTCCGAACGCCGTAGCGGCCCGCGCGCGCCGCGGTCACCGGCACGTCGGCGGCTTCGCCGTGATCTCGACCTTCTCGAGCCAGGTCTGCCCGTTGCCGGCGTGTGCGATCTCCGAGACGTGCTCGCACCCGCAGACGCCCTGGCCGACGTGGACGTAGCCGCAGGTGCCGGAGCGCGACTCTGCGCACGGTCGCGGATTCAGGTGCGGCGTCGGGACCTCGGTGATGAAGAACTGCGAGCCGTTCGTGTTCGGCCCCATGTTCGCCATCGCGAGCTGGCACGGGGACGCGAACGGGGACGCGCTTGGCTGCAGCTCGTCGTCGAACCGGTACCCCGGGCCACCCGTGCCGAACCCCGCGAACCTCCGGCCGATGGGCTCGCCGCGCGTGAGCGGATCCCCTCCCTGGATCATGAACCCGGGGATGACGCGGTGGAAGAGCGTGCCGTCGTAGAGCTTCTCCTTCACCGGCTGCATCGACTTCGGGTCCGTCCAGGGCTTCTCGCCCTTCGCGAGCTCGACGAAGTTCTTCACCGCGTTCGGCGCCTCGGTGGGGAGGAGCTTCACGCCGATCCGGCCGCGCGAGGTGACGAACACGGCGTAGACGTCCCCCTTCGCCGACGGTCCGGACTTCCTGTTCTGGGCGAGTGCCGCGGAGGAGGGGAGGGCGACGGCGAGGACGAGGAGGAGGCGGAGCATGGAGGCGGATGCTACCGCAGGATCCGCGGCGCGCACCCTGTCGTGCGGGGGGCGCCGCCGTCAGCTTGCCGTCGCGGACCCGGAAGAGGAGCCGCCGCGCCGGACCTCGGGTGGCAGCCCGAACTGCAGGGTCGCGATCGCGATGAACACCTCGCGCAGGAAGCAGACGAGCGCGCCGACGTAGGCGGCCATCGCGGCGATGAAGAGGATCGCCATCGCCGGGCCCACGCGCGCGCCGAACAGGTACCCGAGGAACGCGACGGCGATGAGGAGGCAGACGAGGAGCGCCGCGCTCGTGCCGAGCGTGAGCGCCCAGTGGATGAGCCGGACGCGTCCCTCGAGCGAGCGCAGCTCCCGGACCGACCCCTCCCGCAGCGCGCCGGACTCGTCCCGGAGCCGCGCCTCGACGCGGCGCGCGCGGTCGACGATGCGGGCGAGCCGCGTCGTGAGGACGGCGAGCGTCGTCCCGAGCGCGGTGAGGAGGAACACCGGCGCGACGGCGAGCTGGATCGTGTGGGTGAGGTCCTGGAGCACCGACTCGCTCATCCGCAAGAGCCTATCGCGAACGCCGCTGCTCCGCCGCCTCCGCTGGCCTCCATGCGCGAGGGCGCGAGGTGCGCGGTATGATGTCTCGGCACGCATGAAGCTCACGCTCGGCATCTCCCCGTGCCCGAACGACACGTTCATCTTCGACGCGCTCGCGAACGGCGCGCTCGACACGGGCGACCTGACCTTCGAGGTCGTCCTCGAGGACGTGCAGACGCTCAACGAGTGGGCGCTCGAGGGGCGGCTCGACGTCTCGAAGGTGAGCTACGGTGTCCTGCCGGCGATCGCCGCCGCCTACGTCGTGCTCGGCTCGGGCGGCGCGCTCGGCCGCGGCGTCGGCCCGCTCCTCGTCGCGCGCCCCGGCCTCGCCCCATTCCGCGCCGAGACCATGTCGGTCGCGATCCCGGGGCGCGAGACCACCGCGCACCTCCTCTTCTCGCTCGCGTACCCCGGCGCGGCGCACAAGCGGTTCACGGTCTTCTCGGAGATCGAGGGCGCGGTCCTCTCGGGCGCAGTGGACGCCGGCGTCATCATCCACGAGGGGCGCTTCACCTACGCCGCGAAGGGGCTCGCGAAGATCCAGGATCTCGGCGAGTTCTGGGAGCGGACCACGGGCGCGCCGATCCCGCTCGGAGGGATCGTGGCGCGGCGCACCCTCGCCCCGGCGGTCCGGCGGGAGGTAGATCGTCTCGTGCGCGCGAGCGTCGAGCACGCGCTCGCGCGACGGCCGGCGGTGAGCGGCTGGGTGCGGCGCCACGCCCAGGAGATGGACGAGACGGTGATGCGCCGGCACATCGACCTGTACGTGAACGAGTTCTCGATCGACCTCGGCGACGCGGGCCGGGCGGCGGTCCGGACGCTGCTCGACGTCCACGCCCGCCTCGACCCCTCGGCGCCCGCGCCCGGCGACGGCGTCTTCGGCTGAGCGGCCTGGCGCGGGCCCGCCGCTCAGGTGGCGAGGACGTGCAGGAGCGACGCGGCGCCGAAAGCGAAGAAGAGCCCGGCCGCCGCCCGGCGGATCCAGTGCATCGGCACACGCTGCGCGAGCCGCTCCCCGACGAAGACGGCGAGGCCGTCCGTCGCGAGCATCCCGAGCGTCGTCCCGAGCGTCACGAGGACGATGGCCTGGTAGCGCGCCGCGAGCGCCACGGTCGCGAGCTGCGTCTTGTCCGCCATCTCCGCGAGGAAGAAGAGGATCGTGGTCGTGAGGAACGGGCCGAAGCGGTCGAGCCGCGCGTTGCCCTCGAGCGTGTCCGGCTTGAGCGTCCACACGCCGAATCCGATGAACGTCGCCGCGAGCACGCCCGCCATCACGCGCGGCGGGACGTGGGCCGACACCCACGAGCCGGCGCTCGACGCGAGCGCGTGGTTCAGGATCGTCGCGACCAGGATCCCGGCCATCACCACCCACGGACGGCGGTACCGCGTCGCGAGCGAGAACGCGAGGAGCTGGGTCTTGTCGCCCATCTCGGAGAGGGCGACGAGCACGAACGAGCTGATGACGGGTTCCAGCGGCCGCTCCGCGGGCACGGCCCGCCTCGGGTGGACCCGCCACCGACCGGGGGCCGCGCGGGAGGCGGCAACCTAGCAGCGCGATTCCCGGTGCCGCAACCGGGCCCCCTCCTTGAGGTCGGGCCCTCCTTTTGTCAGGCTGTCCCCCCCCCGCGCCGGTCCGGCGCAGGATCGACCGTACGGATCGTCCGTGCTGTCGCGGGCGTGAGCGCAGGAGAGGTGATGGTGAAGACGTGGATCGCCGCGGTCGACCGGGTGCTCTTTCCGGGGCGGCTTCGGGTGCTGCGGGTCGTGCTCGCGGCGTTCGTGCTGTTCAATCTGCTCGTGCGGCTCGCGCTCGCGCTCTACGAGCGCGATCCGTCGCTGCTCGCGCCGTGGCGGATCGTCCCGGCGCTCCTCATCGGCCTCGGGTTCGACGCGGGCGTCGCGTCCTTCTTCCTCGCGCCGCTGGCGCTGCTCCTCTGGGCGTGGCCGGCGCGGTTCGAGGGCGGGCTCAGGCACGCGCTCGCCGCCGTGCTCCTGCCGCTCTCGGCGCTCTTCGCGTTCGTCGGCACGGCGGAGCTCGTCTTCTGGAACGAGTTCACGTCGCGCTTCAACTTCATCGCGGTGGACTACCTCGTCTACACGAGCGAGGTGATCGGGAACATCCGCGAGTCCTACGACCTCCGGCTCCTCTTCGCCGGGATCGGCGCGGTCACGCTCGTCGTCTGGCTCCTCCTCGTTTACGGTGTCCGGCGGGCGCTCGCGGCGCCGGAGGCGGTCGGGATCCGGCGCGCCGCGGTGGGCGCCTGGCTCGTCCTTGCGCTCGGCGCATACGGCGCGCTCGACGCGCGCTTCCAGGAGTTCTCGTCCGATGGGCGGCTCAACGAGCTCGCCGGCAACGGGTACTTCGACTTCGGGCACGCGTTCTGGCGCAACGAGATCGACTACGACCGCTTCTACTCGACGCTCCCCGCCGACCGCGCCGCCGCGGCGCTCGCGATGGACCTCGCCCCACCGCCGGACGGCGGTCCGCTCCGGCCGTTCGAGCGCGAGGTGAAGGCGAGCCGCCCGGAGCGGCGGCTCAACGTGGTCCTCGTCTGCGTGGAGAGCCTCTCCGCGGAGTTCCTCGGGGCCTTCGGCAACGATCGGGGGCTCACGCCGAACCTCGACCAGCTCGCGCGGGAGGGGCTCGTCTTCACGAAGCTGTACGCGACGGGGACGCGGACCGTCCGCGGCCTCGAAGCGATCTCGCTCTCCGTCCCGCCGACGCCCGGCCATTCGATCGTGAAGCGCCCCGACAACGGCGGGCTGTTCACCGTCGGGGAGGTGTTCCGCGAGAAGGGGTACGAGCCGCTGTTCGTGTACGGCGGCTACGGCTACTTCGACAACATGAACGCCTTCTTCGGCGGCAACGGCTACACCGTCGTCGACCGGACCGTGCTCAGGCCGGAGCAGATTCACTACGAGAACATCTGGGGGGTCGCGGACGAGGATCTCTTCGAGCTCACGCTGCGCGAGCTCGACAGGCGCCACGCCGCCGGCACCCGCTTCTTCGCGCACGTGATGACGACCTCGAACCACCGGCCGTTCACCTACCCGCCGGGGCGGATCGACATCCCGTCCAAGACGGGCCGGGACGGCGGCGTGAAGTACACGGACTGGGCGATCGGTCACTTCATCGAGGAGGCGCGCAAGCGCCCCTGGTTCGACGACACCCTCTTCGTCGTCGTCGCGGATCACACGCACCGCGGGCGCGGTCGCACCGATCTACCGCTCGAGAACTACCACATCCCCATGATCGTCTGGTCCCCGCGCCACGTCGCGCCGGCGCGGATCGACACGGTGGCGTCGCAGATCGACGTCGCGCCGACGATCCTCGGGCTGCTCGGGTTCGGCTACCGCTCGCGCTTCTTCGGCAACGACATCCTGCGCGACGGCGCCGCCCATCCGCGCGCGCTCATGGCCAACTACCAGACGGTCGGCCTGTACCAGGACGGGCTCGTCGTCGAGCTGAAGCCGAACCGGCGCTTCCGGATCGTGGACGCGGCGACGGGAGAGGAGCGGCCGCTCGACGACCGTACTCGCCGGGTCCTCGACGAGACGATCGGCTACTACCAGGTGGCGAGCGGCGCCTACGCGCGCGGCGAGCTCAAGCTGAAGCTGAATCTCGCAACCGTCGCGGCGCCGAAGCGCGCGCATCCGTAGGCGCTCGGCCGTGGCGCCGCACGGGCCGTCATGCGACGCTCGGCGGATGAGCTTCCGCTCCGCGCTCGCCGGCTCGCTCGGGGCCGTCGCTCTTGCGCTCGCATCCGCGTCCGCGGCGCCCGCCGGGCCCACTCCCGTCCTGCCGGTCCGCATCCCCGGCGGCGTCGCCGCTGCCGACGGGACGTTCGTCCTCGTCCGCACGCCCGAGGGCGCGGTCGAGGCGGTGGACGCGGCGACGGGCGCCTCGCTCTGGACCTCGGCGGCTCCGGCGCGCGCGCTGCTCGTCGCGCGCGGGATCGCGTACGTGCTCGAGGAGCCCCGTCCCGGCGCGCTGCGCGTCCTCGCGGTCGAGCCCCGCACCGGCGTGCGCGCGAGCGCGTGGCCGCTCCCGCCCGGTGCGCTCCCCGCGTGGGCCGGCCTCGCGGACGGCGGCGGGCGGGTGGTGACGACGGTCTCCGTCGCGGCGCGCCTCGCGGGCGCGCGGCTCGAGGTCGGCCTCGACGCGAAGCAGGTCACGCTCGGCGGCATGGGGCTCATCCCCGGACCCGAGGCGCACGCCGTCACGGCGATCGACACGCGCTCGGGCGCGGCGGAGGTCGCGCCCGGCGGGCGGCTGCCGGCGCCGCCGCTCACCGCGCAGCCGCCGCGAGGGGCGGGAGCCCTCGTGCGCTTCCATGCCCGCGCCGCGGACGAGACGGTCGTGCTCGGCGGGCCGCCACCGAACGTCGAGGGCGTCCTCGTCGCGGGCGACGTGCTCGTCGGCTTCGGGTGGGCGCCCGGGGCGGTGACCGTTCACCAGTGGAGCGCCGCCACCGGCGCGCGCGTGACGTCCGTCGAGATCCGCGCGGAGACCGACGCGATCTGGGCGACGCTCGACCGGCGCCACGTCGCGCTCCGCCGCGCGCGCGACCAGCGGCTCGTCGACGTGCACGCGATCGACGGCGGCGCGCGCATCGCGACGCTCGAGGCGCCGTTCGACGTGTCCGTCGTCGCGGGGCGGGTGTGGTGGACGCACCGAAACGGCTCCGAGGTGGTGCTCACCGCGGTCGACGCCGAGCGCGGGCGCACGCTCTGGCGACGGACGCTCGCGCGCTACGCCGACGGAGCGCTCGGCGAGCCGATCCCGTAGCGCTCCGCCTTCCTCCCGAATGCGCGATCTCTCGCGTCCGCTGAGGAGCGCCGGACGCGGGTGCGCCGCGAAACCGACCATACCGCGACCGATTCCCCTGCGGTTCCTCCCCCCGTGAACCTGTCCATCCACGCGTCGCCGTAGACCTCGCGCGCGGCGAGCTGGTTCGAAGAAGTACTTCACCGCGGACGAGCTCGCTGACGCCGACAAGTACGTTCCGAAGGAGATCCTGGAGATGAATCTCCAGGAGCTCCGAAAGCTCGCTGGCAAGACGCAGACCGAGCTCGCGAGCGCTACCAAGATGAACCAGCCCGAGCTGTCCCGCATCGAGCGTCGCGACGATCACCTTCTCTCGACGCTTCGCCGCTACATCGAAGCCCTCGGAGGCGAGCTCGAGGTCATCGCTCGCTTCGACGGCAAGACGGTGAGACTGCGCGGCGTATAGGGCCGGCGGCGCACCCGTTAGAATCGTCGAGGGCCCGCACACGGCGGGCCCTCGTTTTTGAACGAGCTCGTTCATGACCCCGGAATTTGACGGATCATGAGAGCGCTCCGCTACGGCGACGCGGGGCCGGGGATCATCCGCGCGAGGAAGCTCCCCTTCTTCACGGCAGGGAGCGCGTCCACCTCGGCGAGCGCGGCGCGCATCTCCTCGTAGGTCGCGAGGATCGGCACCGCCTGGTCCTCGCCGCCAGCGCGACCGCGCTGGACGATCGACTCGATCGACACGCCGTGGCGTCCGAGGGCGCCGGTGACCGCCGAGAGGACGCCAGGGCGATCGAGCGCCGTCACGCGCAGATAGAACTCGCTGCGCGCCTCGCCCGCCGGCCGGAGCCGGCTCTTCTCGCCGCTGCGGATGCGCGCGCCGCTCGCGGGCATGCGCGAGACCGCGCCCGAGAGGATGTCGCGGCCGGCTGAGACGAGGTCGGCGACGATGGCGGACCCGGTCGGGAGGGCGCCTGCGCCGCGGCCGAAGTAGAGCGACGGGCCGAGGTTGTCGTCCTCGAGGTAGACGGCGTTGAACACCCCGTCCACCGCGGCGAGCGGGTGCGACAGCGGCACGAGCGCCGGGTGAACCCACGCCTCGACCTGCCCGCCGTCGCTCGACGCCGAGCAGAGGAGCTTCATCCGGAAGCCCAGCTCCTCGGCGGTCGCGAGGTCGAGGGGGGTCACCTCGGTGATGCCGGTGCGGGCTATGGCGTCCGGCCCGACCGTCAGGTCGAAGCAGAGGTCGACGAGGATGGCGAGCTTCTGGGCCGCGTCGATCCCATCCACGTCGAGCGCGGGGTTCGCCTCGGCGAAGCCGTGCGCCTGCGCGTCCGCGAGGATCTCCGCGAACGGCTTCCGCTCGCGCGCCATGCGCGTGAGGATGTAGTTGCAGGTGCCGTTGATGATCCCGGTGACGCGCTGGACCCGGTTCGCGACGAGGCCGCGGCGGATCGTGTGGATGAGCGGGATGCCGCCGGCGACGCTTCCCTCGAAGCCGAGCGAGACCCGCTTCTGCTCCGCCTTCGAGACGAGCTCCTCCCAGTGGGTCGACAGGAGCGCCTTGTTCGCGGTGACGACGTGCTTCCCGTTCTCCATCGCGGCGAGGATGAGGGTGCGGGCCGGCTCGATGCCGCCGATCAGCTCGATGACGACCTGGACCTCCGGGTCGCTCACCACCTCGTTCGCGTCGGTCGTGAACACGCCGGGCGCGAGGCCGAGATGCTGCGCGCGCGACGCGTCGCGGTCGGCCGCCCGCGTCAGCACGAACGGAACGCCGAGCCGGCGCTCGATGAGCGCGCCGTTCTTCCGCAGGATCTCCACGGTGCCGGCCCCGATGTTGCCGAGCCCGAGAATGCCGACCCTGATCGCCTTCGTGTCGCCGCTCATGCGTCGCCTCCGGAGCGAGGTGTTGTATCACGAGCCCCGGCGCGGGCCTCCGCGCGACGCGCCCGCGCGGACGTCCCGCCCGGGAGGTCCCGACCGCTTGCCGCGTCGCGGGGCGCGTGACAGGCTCCTCCGCCGGGATGGTGCGCCCGGCGTCGCGCACCGCGGGTGAAGGAGGACGATCGATGACGAAGGCCCGCTGGCTCCTCGTCGTGCCCATCGCGCTCCTCGCGGCGCAGGTCGTCCGGCCCGCGCACACGAACCCGCCCGTCGAGACCGAGCTGACCGTCCCACCCGAGGTGGCGGCCTTGCTGCGGCGCGCCTGCTGGGACTGCCACTCGAACGAGACGGTCTGGGCCTGGCACACCTTCGTCGCTCCGCTGTCGTGGCTCACCGTCCACGACGTGAACGAGGGGCGGCAGGAGCTCAACTTCTCGCGGCGCGAGCCGGCGCGGCGCCCCGACCGGATGGGCGCGAAGATCGCGGAGGAGGTCTCGGAGGGCGACATGCCCCCATTCCTGTACGCCCTCGTCCACCCCGCCGCGCGCCTCTCCGACGCCGAGCGCGCGACGCTCGCGCGCTGGGCGCGGATCCTCCCCGCGGGAGCGCGAGGTCGCGAGCGCTGAAGCGCCGTCAGCCGAGCCCGATCACCTCGCCGCCCTCGCCCTCCCACTCGGCGAGCTGCCCGACCTTGCGCGCCACCTCCGGCCACGTCCGGCCGCTGCACCGCTCCACCTCGCGCGCGAGGTACGCCTTCAGCCGCTCGAGATTCCACTCGAAGACGATGAGCTTCCCGCGCCCGGGTACGGCGCCGCGCCGGCCGTGGCGGGCCTGCAGCCAGCGCGGCGTCACGACGAGCAGCTCGAACCGCTCCTTTCCGCGGAGCCCGAGCGGGCCGACCTCGAGCACGAGCGGGACGGCGAACTCGTCGGGCTCGGGCGGCGACCAGCGGGCGAGATCCGGGATGTCGTCGCAGCGGAGCGACTTGAGGCGCGCGCGCATGCCACACCGTGTAGCAAGGCGTCCCCCGCGAGTTCCAGCGGATCGTCGCCTGCGTGGCGAGCGGGAGCGAAGCGACGCGAGCGTCGCCCCGTTCAGATAGATCCTTTTCGGCGGCCGTGCGTTCGACCGGGGGACAGGAGATTCCATGCGCCCGATCCCGTTCGCCGTCCTCGCCGCCACCCTCGTCGCCTGCTCGCCGCGCCTCGTCCCCGCGCAGGAGGTCCCGGCGCGCTGGGGCGCCTACTCCGTGGAGGCGGTGGACGAGTCCGGTCGATCCCTGCCGACGTTCGATCACCGAGGCCGCACGTACGTCCTCGGCGCGCTCGGGGAGCGCTACCTGCTCCGCTTCCGCAACCAGTCGAGCCGCCGTGTGGAGGTCGTCGCGTCGGTGGACGGACGCGACGTCGTGGACGGCCGCCCCGCGTCGTTCGCGAGGCGCGGCTACATCGTCGCCCCGTACGGCGAGGTGACGATCGACGGCTTCCGCACGAGCCAGGAGTCGATCGCCGCGTTCCGGTTCTCGAGCGTGCCGAGGTCGTACGCGGCGCGGAAGGGCGACGCGCGCGACGTCGGCGTCGTCGGGATCGCGGTGTTCGCGGAGCGCGTCTTCGTCCCGCCGCCGCCTCCGTACCCGTATCCGTACCCGTATCCGACGCCGAACGGGTCGAACCTGCGCGACCGCTCGCAGGACAGCGCCGGCGCAGCGGAGGCGCCCGGCCCGCAGGCGGGCGTCGCGCAGCCTCCACCGCCGTCCGCCGCGCCGTCCTCTCCCGGCGAGGCCTCGGCCGCGGCGCCCTCGCGTCGCGCGCTGCGGCCCGGCCTCGGCACCGAGTTCGGCGAGCAGCACGAGTCGCACGTCGAGAGGGTCTCGTTCGAGCGCGCCAGCGCGCGGCCCGACGCGATCCTGACGCTTCGCTACGACGACCGGCCGGGGCTCCTCGCCCTCGGCATCGACGTGGACGGCGACCGGTGGGCGCGTCGCGACGACGCGCGGCGCCGCGAGACGGCGTCGCCCTTCCGTACGGAGGCGTCGTACTGCGAACCCCCGCCGGGGTGGCGCGCGGGCGTTCGCTGAGCGGGCTTCGGGTGGGGCGAGGGGCGGTCCGCGTGGGACGCGGCGCCCCTCGCGCCGCTGGAACGGGGAGCCGGTTTCCGGTACGAGGGGGAGCATGACCCCGAAGCAGCGGCTCGCCCACCGTGAGGCGCTCGAGCGGCTCCGCGCCGAGGCGCTGAGCGCCGGTCCCGCGCGGATCGAGCCGAACCGGCGCGACGCGGCGACGACCGGCGTCGCGGACGAGGACGCGCAGGCGCTCTCGGAGATGCTGCAGGTCCTCGCCTCGAAGCGGAACGAGGGGAAGACCGCGCTCGTCCAGCAGATCGACCGGGCGCTCCGGAAGCTTTCCGAGAGCCCCGACGACTTCGGCCTGTGCGAGGAGTGCGAGGAGGAGATCGCGTCGAAGCGGCTCGCGCTCGTTCCGTACGCGGCGCTCTGCCCTCCGTGCCAGGCGAAGCGCGAGCCGAGGCTCGGTGCGCGGCGGAAGAAGCTCACCGACTTCCGGTGAGCCGTCCGGCGGGGGCGCGCCGGGGCTCGGGGCTCAGCAGGACAGGAGGACCGGCGTCGTCATCGTCTCGAGGATCTTCCGCGTCGTCTCGGGCGGCCTGAGGCGCGGGCCGCCGAGTAGCCCGTACGCGCCGATGACGGTGAGGTCCGCCGCCTCGTCCGACGCGCGGTTCAGCACCGCGTCGACGGCCGCGAGATCGCTCACGAGCCAGCGATCGTAGCGCGCCTCGACGCCGTGCGCGCGCAGGTGCTCGAGGATGTCGAGCGGTGGGAGGCCGCCCTGCGTGGTGCCCTCGTTCGGCAGCTGCAGCGAGAGCACCGTGACGCTCTCGGCACCGCGCAGGAGCGGCAGCGCGTCGTGGAGCGCGCGGGTCGCCTCGCGACTCCCGGTCCACGCCACGACGACCCGCTTCCCCACGTCGGAGAACCGCCCGGCGGAGGGCACGATCAGCACGGGCCTCCCGGACCCCGCGATCACCTCCTCGACGAGCCCCTCCGGGACGGGGGCGTCGTCGCCTTGCCGCTGCCCGAGGATCACGAGGTCCACCTGGCGGCAACAGACGGCCACCCAGCCGACGAGCTCGGAGTACTCGGTGGGCTCGAGCTGCCAGAACCGCGAGGGGACCCCGGCGCACGCCGCCTCGAACTTCGCGCGCGCGTCCGCGGCAGCCCTCGCGACGTTCTCGGGAGCGCGGCGTCCGAGGAGGCTCGAGCCGAGCGTGGCGCTCTCCGCGAAGAGACCGGTGAGGCGCGCGCCGAACCGGCGCGCGAGCGCGACGGCGATGCCCAGCCGCTCGGCGACGCGTGGGCTCGAGTCGAGGTGCACGAGCAGGTCCTTCGGATCCATGAGAATCCCTCCTGGGGCGTCGCGGCACGGGCTGGCGGCGCAGCCGGATGGCGCCGGCCCCGTACCGCACAAGAATACGCCGTGCGGATCGACCTGTCCTACGGTCGCGGAACGCTCCCCATCGAGCTGCCGGACGACCTCGAAGTGACCGTGGTCCGCAAGCCCGAGATGCCGGTGCTCGCGGACGCGCGGGCCGCGGTCGCCGCGGCGCTGCGGACGCCGGTCGGCGCGCGCCCGCTCGCCGAGGAAGCGCGCCCGCGCGTCGCGGGAGACCCGTCCGGCCCCGCGCCCTGGAACCCGGGGCGGGTTTCGGCTACGACGTGGCCCCGTGACCCGCAAGCGCGCGACGCCGGCCGAGCAGGAGGACGCCCAAGCGCTCCTCGATCCCGCCGACGTGGACCGCGCGCTCGCGGTGCTCGCCCGGGTCGCGCAGGATCGAGGCGCGCTCTCGCGCGTGGACGCCGCGACGCGCGAGGCGCTCCAGAAGCTCGCGGGCGAGGTGGCGCGCCCGGACGGGCGCCAGCGGAAGAAGCTCCGCAAGGCGCTCCGCAAGGGCGAGCGCGTCGCGCGAAAGGAGCAGGACGGCGCCTTGCGGAAGGGGACCGGCATCCAGCGGCTCCGCGGCGCCGCCGTGTTCCGGACGCCGCTCCCCGCGCTGCCGCGCGGAGGCGAGGACGCGTCCCGGTGGTGGCCCGAGCTCCCGCCGCACGACGCCCCGCCGCCAGCGGCTGCCCCGGCGGAGGGCGACGGCCCGGAGCTCGCCGAGCCCCGCAAGTGCTACGTGTGCAAGGTCGAGTACCGGCGGCTCCACCCGTTCTACGATCAGCTCTGCCGCGCCTGCGCGGAGGAGAACCAGGCGCGCCGCACGGCGACCGCGGACCTCCGCGGCCGCGTCGCGCTCGTCACCGGCGCGCGCGTGAAGATCGGCTATCAGGCCGCGATCCTCCTCCTGCGCGCGGGCTGCCGCGTCGTGGTGCTCACCCGCTTCCCGCGCGACGCCGCGGCCCGCTACGCTCGCGAGCCCGACTTCGCAGACTGGCGGGACCGGCTCACGGTCTACGGGATCGACCTGCGCCACACCCCCTCCGTCGAGCTGCTCTGCCAGAAGCTCGACGCGACGCTGCCGCGGCTCGACTTCCAGATCCACAACGCCTGCCAGACCGTGCGCCGGCCGCCCGGGTTCTACGCCCACCTCGTGCACGGTGAGGAGGGGCCGCTCTCGTCCGTGCCGGAGCCGCAGCGCCCGCTCCTGCGCGAGTACGAGGAGCTCCGCGGCGCGCTCCGCGATCACCGGCCCGCCGCCGGGGTGGCGAGCCCCGCGCTCCTGTCGCAGGCCGCGAGCGACGCCGACCTCCTCCTCCCCGGGAAGACCGCGCTCGAGCTCTTCCCGCACGGCGTCCTCGACCAGGACCTCCAGCAGGTGGACCTCCGGACGCACAACTCGTGGCGGCTCCGGCTCGCAGAGGTGCCGACGCTCGAGCTGCTCGAGGTGCTGCTCGTGAACGCGACCGCGCCGTTCGTCATGACGGCGCGGCTCAAGGGGCTCATGCTCCGGCACCGCGACGCGCCGCCCGGGACCGCGACGAGCCGCGATCCCGCGAAGCACGTCGTCCTCGTCTCCGCGATGGAGGGGCAGTTCTACCGGGAGCACAAGACCGATCGCCACCCGCACACCAACATGGCGAAGGCCGCGCTCAACATGATCGTCCGGACGAGCGCGCCCGACTGCGCGCGGGACGGCATCTTCCTGAACGCGGTGGACACCGGCTGGGTCACCGACGAGGACCCGGCGCACCTCGCGGAGCGCAAGGTCGAGGAGCACGCCTTCTCGCCGCCCCTCGACGTCGTGGACGGGGCCGCCCGGATCGTGGCCCCGATTCTCGACGGGTTCCACACCGGGAGGCACGCGGCCGGCCTGTTCTTCAAGGACTACCGGCCGACGCCCTGGTAGCCCGCACGTCCCCTGAGACGGGCCTCGCCCCCACGTCCCGTGGCCGCTCGCTGGGCGCAGTACCCAGCGTCCGTTTCGACGCGCCACCGCCGTCCTCCCGGACGGTGTGCAGGCGCCCGAGGGGGGACCATGCGGAATACGATGGGGTGGTTGGCCGCGGCGCTCGTCGTGGCCGGGTGCGGTGGGTCGGTCGGGACGGCGAGCCAGGCGGAGATGGACGAGCACAAGGGAGAGAACGCCGTTTGCGCCGAGTGCAAGGTGAACGGCGGCGGGCAGATCTTCCTGGGAACGCAGCGGGTGCAGTTCGCGGCGGAGGCCATTCCGGAGTCCGGCCCGGCGGCCGGGCCGGGGTTCGGGGGCGCGGGAATCGCCGCGAAGGGGCACATCCAGTTCCAGGCGGTCCCGGCCAACGAGGGCGCGCTGGTGGTGGATATTCGGGGCGCAGTGGACACGATTCTGGGCTGCAGCCGCGAGGACGGGGTCCTCACGGCGACCTTCTCCGGGATCATCGAGCGCGAGGGCGACGGCCGGTTCACCGCGGTCGTGACGGACGGCGGCGAGCCCGCCAACGACACGATATTCATGGACCCGCTCTTGATCGGGACGACCCCGGTCGCGAACGGCAACATCCAGGTACATGGCCTGGCTCAGTGCGAGCTGAAGTGTCCGCCGGGGCAGTGCCTCTGTCCGGGCGACCCCCCCGTCTGCGAGCAATGCGACGATCCGCCGACCGATCCGCCGACCACGGCGCCGAAGCTTCCGCTGTAGACGAGAG
>WNGA01002972.1_pt1 | contig 64676 bp, 59 predicted proteins | sample 5400061 | NCBI WGS metagenome assembly WNGA01 (sample SAMN13153366, study PRJNA577476) | soil metagenome | isolation source: 100 cm soil or saprolite under grassland replicate 2 | place: USA:California | collected 2016-06-15
CGTTCTCCGCGACCGTCATGTGCCGGAAGAGGGCGTAATGCTGGAACACGAGCCCGACGTTCCGCTCGCGGGCGGAGCGCGCCGAGATCTCCTCGCCCGAGCTCCGCACCTCGCCCTGGTCGGCGCTCTCCAGGCCGGCCAGGATGCGGAGCAGCGTCGTCTTGCCGCATCCGGAGGGGCCGAGCAGCGCCACGAGCTCGCCGTCGGGGACGTCGAGCGAGACGTCCTTCAGGACGGCGTGGCTGCCGAAGGACTTCCACACGCCGCGGATCTCGATGCTCATGCCGGGCTCCGGCGGGCCGACTCGCGGCGCGCGAGGTGTTGCCTCCACTCGAGCGCCTTCTTCGCGGCGAGGGTGACGAGCGCGAGGACGAACAGGAGGGACGCGACCGCGAACGCGGCGCGGAACTGGTACTCGTTGTAGAGGATCTCGACCTGGAGCGGGACGGTGTTCGTGACCCCGCGGATGTGGCCCGACACCACCGAGACCGCGCCGAACTCGCCCATCGCCCGGGCGTTGCAGAGGATGACGCCGTACAGGAGGCTCCACTTCACGTTCGGGAGCGTCACCTTCGAGAAGATCTGCCAGCCGCTCGCGCCCAACACGAGCGCGGCCTCCTCCTCCTCGGTCCCCTGCGCCTCCATGAACGGGATGAGCTCGCGGGCGACGAACGGGAACGTGACGAACACGGTAGCGAGCACGATCCCGGGCACCGCGAACACGATCTTCACGCCGTGGGCGACGAGCCACGGCCCGAGCCAGCCGTGCGCGCCGAAGAGGAGCACCGTCATCATGCCGGAGATGACGGGCGAGACGCCGAAGGGCAAGTCGATGAGCGAGACGAGGACGTTCTTGCCCGGATACCGGAAGCGGGTGATCGACCAGGCGGCCGCGAGGCCGAAGAGGGCGTTCAGCGGCACGGCGATGCCGGCCACGAGGAGCGTGAGCCGGATCGCGGCGAGCGCGTCCGGGTCCGAGAACGACCGCCACCAGAGCGCGAGCCCGTCCCTCAGGGCCTCCGTCACGACCGCCGCCGCCGGGACCAGCACGAACGCGGCGAGGAAGGCGAGCGCCACCGCGGTCAGCGCCCAGCGCACCGCGGGCGGATCCTCGTTCGCCCGGCGTGGCGTCAGGCGCGGCCGCCTCATCGCGGTCGTCCGCGCACCCTGAGCCCTTCGACTCCGGGCCTGCTCCGCAGGCCCTACGCTCAGGGCAGGCGGAGTCGAAGGGTCGCGCGCTTCGCCGGGCCGAGCGGGGTCGATGATCGTGGGCGCGGAGACCGCCGGCGCGCCGGAGCGCTGCGCGCCGATCACGCGATCCCCGCGCGCGACCGCGTCCACGCCTGCAGGCGGTTGACCGCGAGCAGCATCAGGAACGAGGCCCCGAGGAGCACGACGGCGATCGCCGCCGCGCCCGGGTAATCGTACTGCTCGAGCCGCGTCATGATGAGGAGCGGCGCGATCTCCGTCCGGAGCGGCATGTTGCCCGAGATGAAGACCACCGAACCGTACTCGCCGAGCGCGCGCGCGAAGGCGAGCGCGAACCCCGTGAGGGCCGCGGGCAGGAGGACCGGGAGGAGCACGCGCCGGAACGTCTGCCATCGCCCGGCGCCGAGCACCGCCGCGGCCTCCTCGAGCTCCGGGTCGAGGTCCTCGAGCACCGGCTGGACCGTGCGGATGACGAACGGCAGCCCGATGAAGGTGAGCGCGAGCGTGACGCCGACCGGCGTGAACGCCGCCTGGATGCCGAGCGGCTCGAGGTGGCGGCCGATCCACCCGTTGCGCGCGTACACCGCCGTGAGCGCGATCCCGCTCACGGCGGTGGGCAGCGCGAAGGGGAGATCCACCAGCGCGTCTACGAGCGAGCGGCCGGGGAACCGGTAGCGCGCGAGCACCCAGGCGACGAGCACGCCGAAGGCGACGTTCACCGCGGCGGCGATGAGCGAGGCGCCGAAGCTCAGCCGGTACGACGCGAGCGCCCGCGGCGAGGCGACGATCTTCCAGGCGTCCGTCCAGGAGAGCGCGCTCGAGCGGAGCGCGAGCGTCGAGAGCGGAACGAGCACGACGAGGCAGAGATAGAGCACCGTGAAGCCGGTGGTGAGGCCGAAGCCGGGCAGCACCCCGCGCGAGCGGCGGCCGGCGGAGGGCGCGCTCATGACCCTCCGTCCCTCTCTCCCCGCTTCGCGTCCCGCACGTGCAGCCCGCACTCGGTCTTCTCCCGGCCGCGCCAGCGCCCCGAGCGCGGGTCCTCGCCCGGCCGCACCGGCGTCGTGCACGGTGCGCAGCCGATGCTGAGGTAGCCCCGGTCATGGAGCGGGTTCGTCGGCACGTCGAAGCGGCGGAGGTACGCGCGGACGTCGTCGGGCTTCCAGGCGACGAGCGGGTTCACCTTCACGAGCCCGAAGCGGGCGTCCCACTCGACGACGCGGGCGTTCGCCCGGTCCGGCGTCTGGTCGCGGCGGATCCCCGTGACCCAGGCGCCGAGGGTCGCGAGCATGGCGCGGAGCGGCTCGACCTTGCGGAGGGCGCAGCAGGCGTCGGGGTCCTCCTCCCACGGCGGACGGCTGCGGTCGAGGGGCGCCACGTCGGCCTTCGCCGCGCGGATGCGGATCCCGTACCGCTCCTCGATGCGCGCCCAGAGCGCGTAGGTCTCGGGAAAGAGGAAGCCGGTGTCGAGCGTGAACACCTCGATCGGGAGCTTCGCCCGGGCGACGACGTCCACGAGCAGGCAGTCCTCCGCCCCGAAGCTCGACGCGAGGGCGATGCGACCGGAGAAGCGCGGCGCCACCGCGGCCAGGATCTCGGCGGGCGACTTCCCCTCGAGCGCCTCCGCGAGCGGAGGGATCTCGTCCTGGATCGCGGTCACAGGATCATCCCGGCGCCGACGGTGTCGTTCGTCGCCTCGTCCACGACGATGAAGGCGCCCGTCGAGCGGTTCTCGGCGTAGGGGTCTGCGAAGATCGGCTGGGCGAGCCGGAACGAGACGCGTCCGATGTCGTTCATGGCGAGCGCGCTGGCCGGTTTCTGCTCGAGGTCGGCGAGGTCCACGCGGTGGGCGATCTCGGCGAGGTGGGCCTTCGTGTCGCGCGTGGTGTGGCGTACGAGGTAGCGGCGCGCGGGCGAGAGCGGCGCCTCCGAGAGCCAGCACAGGGTGGCGTCGATCTTCTTCGTCGCTATCGGCGCCTCCGAGGGGTGGACGATCATGTCTCCGCGCGATACGTCGACCTCGTCCTCGAGGAGGAGCGTCACGGACTGCTCGCTGACCGCGCGGGCGAGGGGCACGTCCCCAAGCCGGATCTCGCGCACCCGGGTCGTCCGGCCCGAGGGGAGGACCTGCACCTCGTCGCCCACCGCCACCTCGCCCGACTCGACCTGGCCCATGTAGCCGCGGAAGTCGTGGTGCTCGGGAGTCTGCGGGCGGCACACCCACTGGACCGGAAAGCGCAGCTTCTCCGCGGTCTCGGAGTGGGCGGCCGGCGCGGTCTCGAGGATGTCGAGGAGCGTCGGCCCCTGGTACCAGGGGAGATTCGTGCCGCGCTCGACCACCCCGTCGCCCTCGAGGGCGGAGAGCGGGATGAAGCGAACGTCCTCGATGCCGAGCTTCCCCGCGAACGCGAGATACTCGGCGCGGATGCGCTCGAACCGCTCCGCCGACCAGCCGACGAGGTCCATCTTGTTCACCGCCACGACGAGATGCGGGATCCCGACCAGGTGGGCGAGGTAGGAGTGGCGCCGCGTCTGGGTGAGCACGCCCTTGCGGGCGTCGATGAGGATGACGGCGAGGTTCGCGGTGGAGGCCGCCGTCACCATGTTGCGCGTGTACTGCTCGTGCCCGGGCGCGTCCGCGATGATGTACTTGCGGGTGCCGGTCGAGAAGTAGCGGTAGGCGACGTCGATGGTGATCCCCTGCTCCCGTTCCGCCTGAAGGCCGTCGGTGAGGAGGGACAGGTCGATCGCGTCCAGCCCGCGCCGCTGCGACGTCCGCTCGATCGCGTGGAGCGCATCGGCCAGAATGGACTTCGTGTCGAGGAGGAGCCGCCCGATGAGCGTGCTCTTCCCGTCGTCCACGCTGCCGCAGGTGAGGAAGCGGAGCAGCCCGTCCGTCTCCACTAGAAGTATCCTTCCTTCTTCCGTTGCTCCATCGAGGCGTCGGAGGTCTGGTCGTCGAGGCGGGTCGCGCCGCGCTCGGTGATCGTGGTCGCCGCGGTCTCGGCGACGATCTCGTCGAGGGTCCCGGCGGTGGACTCGACCGGCGCGGTGCAGGTGATGTCGCCCACGGTGCGGAAGCGGACGGAGATCTCCTCGATGCGGTCGCCCGGGCGCGCCGGCGTGACGTCGGTCACCGGGACGAGCGAGCCGCCGCGGCGCACCACCGCGCGCCGGTGCGCGAAGTAGATGGACGGGAGCGCGAGCCGCTCGCGCGCGATGTACTGCCACACGTCGAGCTCGGTCCAGTTGGAGATGGGGAAGGCGCGGATGTTCTCGCCCTTGTGGATGCGGGCATTGAAGAGGTTCCAGAGCTCGGGGCGCTGGTTCTTCGGATCCCACTGCCCGAGCTCGTCCCGGAACGAGAAGATCCGCTCCTTGGCGCGCGCCTTCTCCTCGTCGCGGCGCGCGCCGCCGATGCACGCGTCGAGCTCCAGCTCGGAGATCGCGTCGAGCAGCGTCACGGACTGGTGCTTGTTCCGCGATTCGTGCGGGTGGCGCAGGAGCACCTTTCCTTGCCTTATCGAGTCCTCGACGGAGCGGACCACGAGCCGCTCGCCGAGCTCGGCGGCGCGCCGATCCCGGAACGCGATCACCTCCGGGTAGTTGTGGCCGGTGTCGATGTGCAGGAGAGGAAAGGGGAAGCGCGCGGGGCGGAACGCCTTCTCGGCGAGGCGGAGCAGGCACACCGAGTCCTTGCCGCCGGAGAAGAGCAGCGCCGGGCGCGCGCACTGTCCCGCGACCTCGCGCAGCACGTGGATCGCCTCGGCCTCGAGCCAGTCCAGGTGCGACAGGGCGTCCCTCGCCGGCCGAGCCTCGGGAGGGGCGTGGTGGGGACTTGACGGCGCTGGATGGGCATCCAACATGGCGGAGGCCATCCTATGAAACGGAGGACCGTCTCGTCAAGCGGACGCCCCCTTACCCTGGAGCGCCGCTCGAATCACACGGACGTCTCGACGAAGTCGGCTCCGTCCCAGCGGAACCGCCTCACCTCGAAGACCCGTCCGCCCCGCACGCCGAAGACGAGGTACTCCGCCCCCGGCACCGCCGGCGCGCCGTCCACGACGGCGTCGGCGCGATCCTTCGCGGAGAAGTACGCCCCCGTCTCCACGTGCGAGTGCCACACGGCCGCGATCTCGCCTCCCCACGCCTCGATCTCGCGATGCACCCGGAGCTGCTCCTTCGCGTCCATGAGGTACGAGTCGCGGCTCGTGCGCGGGAAGTGCTCCGGGTCGACGGCGTGGTAGCGGTCCGCCAGGTTGGGGATCCGCTCGACGTGCAGCGCGCCGCCGCGCTGCACGACGAACCCGCACACCTCCCGCTCCGGGTCGGCCTCGCAGAGGGCGACGATGCGGGCGACGATCTCGGGATCGAACGCGGGCGTGCTCACCATGCGATCCTCCGCTCCCAGCGGGGCGCCTCGAAGTACCGGTCCGCCCGATCGGGCAGGACCGTCACGACGTTTCCGCGCTCGTCCGCCTCCGCCATCCGCCTCGCGACGACGAGCGCTCCCGCCACCGCCGCTCCGGCGGAATGGCCGACGCGCAGCCCCTCCTCGCGGCCGAGCCGCTCGGCCATCTCCCAGCCGTCCGAGGTGGGCATCGAGATCTTCCCGTCGAGCTCCTGCTCCCGGTAGATGGCGGGCACGATCGAAGAGCCCATGTGCTTCAGCCCCTCGAGGCCGTGGAGCGGCTCGGCCGGCTCCACCGCCAGGCATCGGACCCCGGGCGCGAGCCGGCGCAGGCCGCGGCTCGTCCCCATGACCGTGCCGCCCGTGCCGATGCCGGCGACGAACGCCGCGATCCGCCCCTCGAGCGCCTCGGCGATCTCCACGGCCGTGCCGTGCTCGTGCGCGAGGGGGTTCTCCTCGTTCCCGTACTGGTCCGGGTAGAACCAGCGCGCCGGCTCGGCCTCGACGAGCGCGCGCACCTTGTGGATCGCGCCGTCGGAGCCCTCGAGCGGGTCGGAGAAGATGATCTCGGCGCCGAAGGCGCGCACGATCAGCTTGCGGGCCACCGAGACGTTCGACGGCATGACGAGCGCGCAGGGGATCTGGAGCGCCGCGCAGATCCAGGCGTAGGCGACCCCGGTGTTGCCGCTCGTCGAGTCCACCAGGGTGCGCCCCGGCCCGAGCCGCCCGTCGGCGAGCGCGCTCTCGATCATGCGGAGCGCGGGGCGGTCCTTCACCGAGCCGCCGGGGTTCGCGAATTCGCACTTCCCGTAGATGCGGATGCCGGGCAGCTCGGCCCCGATCCGCCGCAGCCGCACGAGCGGCGTGCCGCCGACGAGCCGCGCGACCGACTCCACCGGCGCGAAGCCGTGGCGCGGGACGGACCGGGTCATCGCGCCTCCCCCCGGCGAGGGGCGAACCACTCCTCCATCGAGAAGTAGCGCTCGCCGGTGTCGGCGAAGACCGTCGCGACGATCTTCGCCGGTCCGAGGTCGCGCGCGACGCGGAGGGCGGCGGCCGCCGCCGCGCCGCTCGAGATGCCGACGAGCAGCCCCTCCTCGCGCGCGAGCCGCTGCTTCATCGCCCAGGCGTCCTCGTCCGTCACGGCGATCACCCGGTCGTAGGCGTGCCGATCGAGCACCGGCGGCACGAACCCCGCCCCGAGCCCCTGGATCCGGGTCGGGCCGGCGGGCCCGCCCGAGAGGATGGCGCAGGAGGCGGGCTCGACCGCGACGACGAGGACGCCCGGACGCGCGCGCCGGAGGACGCCGGACACGCCGGAGATGGTCCCACCGGTGCCGACCCCGGCGACGAAGGCGTCCGGGAGCGCGCCCGCGCTCTCGAAGGCGAGGGCGAGCTCGGGGCCGGTCCCGTCGCGGTGGGCGGCGGGGTTCGCCGGGTTCTCGAACTGCTGGAGGAGGAGCGCGCCCTCGCGTGTCGCGACCTCCGTTGCGCGCGCGACCGTGGGCGGGATGCCGTCGGCCGCGGGGGTGAGGATCACCTCCGCCCCGTAGGCCGCGAGCGCCTGCCGGTGCTCGAGCGCGGTCGACTCGGGCATGACGAGGGTGAGCCGGTATCCCTTCACGGCGCACACGAGCGCGAGGCCGACCCCCGTGTTGCCGCTCGTCGGCTCGACGATCCGGCCGCCCGGCGCGAGCCGGCCCTCCCGCTCGGCGGCCTCGACCATCGAGAGGGCGATGCGGTCCTTCACCGAGCCGCCCGGGTTGAACGACTCGAGCTTGGCGTAGATCGCCGCGGCGCCCGCCGGCGCGAGCCGGCGCAGCCGGACGACGGGCGTTCCCCCCACCGCGTCGAGGATCGACTCGAGCGGCGGCGCCGCGCGGGGGCGCGAGGGCGGCGGGTGCGAGGCCATCAGTACCGCGGGATGCTCGGGTCGATCTCCTCGCTCCAGCGCAGGATCCCGCCCGCCAGGTTCCAGACCCGCTTGAACCCCGCCGCCTGGAGCTGGCGCGCCGCCTTCGCGCTCCGGACGCCGCTCTTGCAGTAGAGGACGACGTCGCGCGCGCTGTCCATCGTGCGGAGCGCCTCGGCGAACGACGAGAGCGGCGCGAGGCGCGCCCCCTCGATGCGGCAGATGTCCCACTCGTGCGGCTCGCGCACGTCCACGAGGTCGAGGTCCTCGCCGCGCTTCAGGCGGGCCGCGAGATCGGACGGGGTGAGCGCCGGCACGCCGGCCGTCTCGTCCTCGGCCCCGCGGATCCCGCAGAACTGCTCGTAGTCGACGAGCTGCGTGATCTCGCGCGTGCCGCAGGCGGGACAGCGCGGGTCCTTGCGGAGCCTCACCGTCCGGAACTGCATCGAGAGCGCGTCCACGAGGAGGAGGCGCCCGACGAGCGGCTCGCCGATGCCGGCGAGGAGCTTCACCGTCTCGGTCGCCTGGATGACGCCGATGAGCCCCGGCAGGATCCCGAGCACGCCTCCCTCGGCGCACGACGGGACGAGCCCGGGCGGCGGCGGCTCCGGGTAGAGGCAGCGGTAGCACGGCCCGTCCTTCGTGCAGAACACGGTCGACTGCCCCTCGAAGCGGAAGATCGACCCGTACACGTTGGGCTTGCCGAGGAGCACGCACGCGTCGTTCACGAGGTAGCGCGTCGCGAAGTTGTCCGTACCGTCCACGACGAGATCGTACTCGCGCACGATGTCGAGGGCGTTCTCGGAGGTGAGGCGCGTCTCGTGCGCGACCACCTCGACGTGCGGGTTCACGTCGCGGATCCGATCGCGGGCCGAGTCGACCTTCTTGCGGCCGACGTCCTTCGTGCCGTGCAGGATCTGGCGCTGGAGGTTCGTCTCGTCGACGACGTCGAACTCGACGATGCCGAGCCGGCCCACGCCGGCGGCGGCGAGGTAGAGGCCGATGGGAGAGCCGAGCCCTCCCGCGCCGACCATGAGGACGCGCGCGTCCTTCAGCCGCCGCTGCCCCTCGACCCCCACCTCCGGGATGATGAGGTGCCGGCTGTAGCGGAGGACCTCCTCCTGGGAGAGCGGCGGGAGCGCCGCGGCGGGGCGGCCGATCGGCATCACCGACCTCCCGCGATCGCGGGGACGACCACGATCTCGGCGCCATCCTCGACCGGGGTCTCGAACCCCTTCTGGAACCGGATGTCCTCGTCGTCCAGGTAGAAGATCACGTACGGATAGGGCTCCCCCTTCGCGTCGCGGAGCCGTGGGCCGAGCTCGGGGTGACGCGCGGCCACGTCCGCGACGACGTCGCCGACGGTCGCCCCCTTCGCTTCGTGGACGGTCTGGCCGCCGGCGGCCTTGGCGAGCACGGTGGGGAGTCTCAGGGTCACGGGCATGGTGGTCCTCTCTAGTAATACGTGGTCGGGGCGAGTGCTCACGCCGCGCACTCCCCCTCCTGCACGATGGGACGGAAGGGCTCGCTCGAGCCCGGCTCGACGCGATCCTCCGGACGCGCGTCCTCGGGCCGGAGCTCCTCGAGCGGCGCGAGCAGGACGGCCGCGCTCGCGTGCGACCGGGCGAAGAACGCTCCCGCCTCCTCACCGGCGGCTCGCCCGGCGAGGAAGAGCGCGGTGAGCCGCTCGAGGGCCTCCGCGATGCGCCGCGCGGGGATCTTCGCGGCGAGCTTCCCGAAGCGGGCGCCGTCCGGCCCGAGGCCGCCGCCGAGGAGGACGAAGTACTGCGGCACCGGGCCCGCGCCGACCTTGCGCGCGCTGCCCTGGAGCCCCACCGCGGCGACGTGGTGCTGCGAGCAGCCGTTCGGGCAGCCCGAGACGCGGACCGGGAGCGGTGCCGCGAGCGCGCTGGCGCCGAGCCGCGCTCGCACGTGGTCGCCGGCGAGCCGGGCGAGCGCGCGCGTGCGGGTCACCGCCATGCGGCAGGCGTCCGCGCCGGGGCAGGCGAGGACGTCCGCGGCGGAGCCGGCGCCGTCGCGGGCCAGCCCGGCGGCGGCGAGGCACGCGTGCAGCGCGGGCACGTCCGCGACGGGGATCCAGCGCAGGTGGAGGCGGCCCGCGCTCGCGAACCGGACCGTGCCGTCGCCGTGAGCGAGCGAGAGATCGGCGAGGACCTCGAGCTGGGCGGCGGAGACCTCGCCCTGCGGCGGGGCCACCGTCACGGCGGCGTACCCGGCCTGCCGCTGGGCGATGACGTTCGTGCGCCGGAACAGCTCGAGCGCGGCCGGTGACGGGTCGAGGTCGGGCGAGACCACGGGGGGCTCGCCCGGGCCGCGCGGGGGCGAAGCGCGCACGCGCGCGGCGATCTCCGACGGCGCGGGGGCCGCCGGATGGGCGTGGCGCGGCGGCGCCTCGGCGGGCGGCTGCTCGGGATCGAACGGCAGAACAGGGGCGCCCTCGGCCCGGACGGCGGCGAGCGACTCCAGGGCCAGGGCGCGGAAGGGCTCGAGGCCGAGATCGCGGACGAGGAACTTGAGACGGTTGCGCTGCTTGTTCGTGCGATCGCCGCGCGCGTGGAACACCCGCACGATCGCCTCCGCCAGGGCGAGGACGTCGCCGGCGGGGAGGAACTCGAGGAGGAGCGCGCCCGAGGTGCACGCGGACGACGTCCCTCCCGCGACCCGCACCGCGAACCCGCGCCGGCCGTCGCGCAGCACCGCGCGCAGCCCGAGATCCTGGATGGCGGTGCCGACGTGATCGCCGGCGCAGCCCTCGAGGGCGATCTTGAACTTGCGCGGGAGCGACGACGAGAGCGGGTGCCGGAGGAAGTGGCGCGTCAGGGCCTCGGCATACGGGGTCGGGTCGAAGACCTCGTCGACCGAGACCCCGGCGAGCGGGCAGGTGACGACGTTCCGCACCGCGTTCCCGCCCGCACCGACGGTGGTGAGCCCGGCGGCGGCGAGCCTCCGCAGCGCGGGCTCGACATCGGCGGGGCGGAGGAAGTGGACCTGGAAGTTCTGGCGCGTGGTGACGTGGCCGAAGCCGCGCGAGAAGCGGGCGGCGACGTCGGCGAGGGCGCGGAGCTGGTCGGCGGAGACGAGGCCCTGGGGGACCTTCACCCGCAGCATCTGGACGCCGTCCTGCCGCTGCGCGTACGCGCCGCGGAGCACCCGATAGGCGCGCCACTGCTCGGCGTCGATCTCGCCGCGCTCGAAGCGGCCCAGCGTCTCGACGAAGGCGTCGATCTCGCGCTCGTCCGCGAAGCTCGCGCGGGCGCCGCGGGAGGGGAGGATGGTCACGAGATACTCCTTGCCGCTGAGCGAGCGGCGGTGGCGAGCGCCGCGACGGCGCCGATGACGAGGACGCCGGGGAGGTGCTTGCGGTCCTCCGGGAGGGCGGCGGCGCCGAGCGCCGCGAGCGTGCCGGTCCAGGCGAAGCACGCGTCGCTCGAGGCGCCGAGGACGATCGCGGCCGGCGTCTCGCCGCTCCAGCTGCGCGCGAGCAGCCGCGCCGCGATGGGCGCGCGCTCGGCGATCCCCATGAGGACGACGAGGGTGAGCGCGGCCGGCGCGAGGCCGTCGAGGATGGGGCCGTAGGCGGCCTCGGCGTGCCCGGACACGACGGTGAATCCGGCGGAGAGCCCACGGTGGGTGACGGGGATGCCGGCGAGCGCGGGGGCCGCGATGGCGGAGGAGACCCCGGGTACCACCTCGAACGCGATCCCGGCGGCGGCGAGGGCGAGCGCCTCCTCTCCGCCGCGCCCCAGGACGAAGGGGTCGCCGCACTTGAGGCGCACGGCGCGCTTGCCGGAGCGCGCGGCGCGCACGAGGAGCCGCTCGATCGCGCGCTGCGAGACGCTCGGCCGTCCGGCCCGCTTCCCCACGAAGAAGCAGTGCGCCCGAGGAGCGAGCCGGAGCGTCTCCGCGTCGATGAGCGCGTCGTAGAGGACGAGGTCGGCGTGCGCGAGCCGGTGGGCGGCCCGACGGGTGAGGAGGCCGGGATCGCCGGGCCCCGCCCCCACGATCGAGACGAGGCCGGGCGGCGGAGGCGCCTCCGCGGCGGCCGTGTCGCTCTCGTAGAGGGCGTTGAGCTTGCGGAGGAGGAGCGGCCGGCGCGTCGCGAGCGGCACGCGCGCGCGCTTCCAGCCGGCCCGCTCGTGCTCGGCCGCGTTCACCCACGCCCCGAGATCGTGGGGTAGGACCGCGTCGAGGGCCTCGCGCAGGAGCCCCGCGAGCGCCGGCGCGCGTCCGCCCGTGGAGATCGCCACGGTCGCGTCGCCCCGCCGGAGCACGCCCGCGGTGTAGGCGGTCGCGGCCTCGGGATCGTCCACCGCGTTGAGGAGCACGCGCCGCGTCTCGGCGGCGGCGGCGACCTCCCGGTTCACCGCAGGGGTGGCGGCGGCGACCGCGAGCCAGGCGCCGTCGAGGTCCTCCGCCCGGAAAGCGCGGCGCAGCACCACCATGGCCGGCGCGGCGGCGTCCGCGCGCACCTCCGGCGCGACCACCGTCACGCGGGCGCCGACGTCCGCGAGCTGCCGCACCCGGACCGCCGCCATCGCGCCGCCCCCCACGACGACGACGTCGCGGCCGGCGAGCTTCACGAAGAGCGGGAGGAGCGGCGGGCAGGCGGGGGACACGCGCGGGAATCCTAAATAACGGACGAGCGTCCCGTCAAGCGGAGGGCGGAGGAAAATCCGGGAAGGCGGACGGAGCTCCGAGCGGGCCGGGAATGTCCGGGCACCCTGAGCGCAGCAGCCGCAGGGCGGCTGCGAAGTCGAAGGGTCACCGGAACCGGGCCGCCGCCCCGGGAAGGCCCTCCCGCTCGCAGAACGCCGCGAAGCGGCGCGGGAGGCGCTCGTCGCTCGCCGTCTGGACCGCCTGCGCGATGACGTGCTCCGCCGCCGAGAGATCGCCGGAGATGCAGTGGAGCACGGCGATCCGCACCGACTCGCGCTCCGAGAGCGGCTCGGCGAGCCCCTCCTCTGCGAGCGCGCTCACCCGCTCCCAGTCGCCCACCTCCGCCGCCTCGCGCGCGCGCCACCAGCGCGCCTCTCGCACGAGCGCCTCGGGCGCGCCGGGTGCAGCCGCCTTGGCGACCCACGGGGCCGCCTCGGCCGGCGGGGGCCGCCAGGCCGGATCGCGCGCGAGGATCTCCGCGAGCGTCACGCGGGCCAGACCTAGAGGAACTCGCAGAGGTACGCGGCGGGCGCGGAGGCCTTCACGTCGAACCCGCTCTTCCCCGGAACCTCGAACGTCGCACCGGCGGGGAACGCCCGGAACGCGGCCTCGCCGGGGAGCTTCGCCCAGAGCTCGCCGGAGACCACCGTCATCCGCTCCGGCGCGTCGGTGCCGAAGTGGAACTCGCCCACGTCCACGGCGCCGACCGTCGCCCGCCGCCCGTCCCGCTCGAACCCGACGCTCTGGACCTTCCCGTCGAAGTAGCCGTTGTGCTTGAGCATGTCGTCCTCTCGCCGCGGCGTTGTAGCATGCGCGGCAGGAGGGACGGCAATGGCGAAGCCGAAGATCGAGGACCTCGTGAAGGGCAAGGGGCCGGAGGCGGTCCGCGGGAAGACCGTCGAGGTGCATTACACCGGCTGGCTCACCGACGGGACCCAGTTCGACTCCTCGGTCGGCGGTCAGCCGTTCTCGTTCCGCATCGGCGCCGGAGAGGTGATCGAGGGGTGGGACCGCGGCGTCGCCGGGATGAAGGTGGGGGGCAAGCGCAAGCTCACCCTGCCGCCGGATCTCGCCTACGGCGCCAGGGGCGCTCCCCCCGAGATCCCCGCGAACGCGACGCTCGTGTTCGAGATCGAGCTCCTCGGGGTGTACTAGCGGGCGCCGCGCCCGAGCCAGCCTCACCCGGCGAGCTGCGACAGCGCCGTGTCCATCACGAGCATCTCGAGGCGCTGCTTCTCGGCGTCCGGCAGCTTCTTGAACATCCAGGAGACGCGCACGGTGCCGGGCTGCTGCTTCACCTCGCCGGGCAGCACCGTCGCGGCGATCGGGTCGGCGCCGGGCATCCGCAGGGTCGCCGTCTGCTCCTCGTTCGCAAGCGGCGCCTTGGCGAGGAGCACGGAGAAGCCCCCCACGCAGAGGTCGATGGTCGTCGCCCGGACGTGGCTCACCTTCGTCTCGATGTCCACCTGGAGGGCGCGGGCGACCCGCAGCGCGTGGCGCGGCGTCTCCGCCGGCTTGAGCGTGAGCCGCTGCGCCGCGATGAGCGCCCGCGCGAGCTCGTCGCAGCCGGCGCGGTAGTCGTCGGCGTCCGTGCCCGTGAGCTCGCCCTTCTTCGCCTTCTCGTGCAGCGTGCGGAACACCCGGAGCCAGTCGGCGAGCGCCATCCCTTCCTCCTCGACGTGCGAAAAGAGAACACGTTTGGAGGTGAGTGTCACTGCGCTGGCTAGTTGACTTGAGCCCCGAGCCCGGGCCCGAGCCCGAGTCCGAGCCCGAAGGAGGCCGGGCGCGGGCGCGGGCGCGGGCTCGGGCTCGGACCAGTCCAACCGGGCACTCCGTCACTCCGCGATCGCGACGTCCACCAGCGTCGGCGCGAGCAGCGCGACGAGATCCTCTGGCGCGACGCCGACGAGGAACCCGCGCGACCCGCCGTTCACGTAGGCGACGGGGAGCTCCAGGATGGATCGCTCGACGAACACGGGCATCGCCTTCCGCGTTCCGAGCGGGCTCGTGCCGCCCACCTGGTACCCGGAGTGCCGGTTCGCCACCTCGGGCTTGCAGATGCGGATCTCCCGACGGCCGAGCTGGCGCGCCAGCGCCTTCGTCGAGACCTCCCGGTCCCCGTGCATGAGGACGACGAGCGGCAGCGCGTCCTCGTCCTCCATCACGAGCGTCTTCACGACGGCGTGCTCGTCGACGCCGAGCTCGCGCGACGAGACGCGCGTCCCGCCCCGCTCCTCGTAGCAGTAGAGGTGCTCGGTGTACGCGATGCCGCGCTCGCGCAGGAGGCGCGTCGCGGGGGTGGACGGCGACTTGCCCATTCGCCCGCGAGGATAGCGCGGGCGGCCGGCGGTCTCATCATCAGGGCTGGCGCAGGTCGAGCAGGGCGCCGAGGCGCGGCTTGTGGCCGAGCGCGGCGAGTCGAGCGGCAGGCAGGTGAAGCTCGAGGTCCGACAGCTCCGACACCGTCGAGGCGAGGTGCTTCCTGCCCGCCGGGAGCGGGTCGAGCCACGGCGCGAGCGCCGGCCGCCGCCTGCGCGCGCCCCGCAGGGCGAGCGCCGCGACACAGACGCCGGTCAGGGCGGCGAGGACGGCGAGGGAGAGGACGAGCATCGCAGCGCTGGAACCTAGATCCCCCGCGGCGGGGCGACCGCTGCCCGGAAAGGGCTCCTCCGCAGGGGCGCACGCCGGGCGAGCGCCCGGCACCCGGGATGCTTGACCGTCTCGCGCGGACCGTGAGATGCCCGGGCGCGCGTGCGCACCGAGAACGTCGCGGTGATGCTGACCGACATGAAGGGCTTCACCGCCGCGACGAGCCGCCAGTCGCGCGAGGAGAACGCCCGCATGCTCGCGCTGCAGGACGAGCTCGTGCTCCCCGTCCTGCGCGCGTTCCGCGGCCGCCGGGTGAAGACGATGGGCGACGCGTACCTCGTCCTCTTCGCCTCGCCCACGGCGGCGCTCCTGTGCGGGATGGCGATCCAGGACCGGCTCTGGGACTACGCCCGCCGCGTACCGGAGGAGGATCGCATCGAGGTGCGGGTCGTGCTCTCGCTCGGCGAGGTCCGGCTCGTCGGTTCCGGCGCGGTGCCGCAGGACGTGTTCGGCGAGGCGGTGAACCTCGCCGCACGCGTCGAGGCCGAGGCGGAGGTCGGCGAGATCTGGTTCACGGAGGCGGTCCGGCTCGTGGCCGACCCGACCCAGGTCGAGGCGGAGGACCTCGGGACGCGGCGCCTCAAGGGGATCGACGAGGAGGCTCGGCTCTTCCGGGTGACGCAGGTGCCACCCTCCGGTGACGGCGATGGGCCGCCCTACGGCAATGCCGCGCTCCGCCGCGTGCTCGGGCTCGATCCGCCCGACCCGGCGACGCTGGCGCGTGCCATCCGCCGGCGCGAGAGCGCGGTCTTCGTCGCGGCGCGTGGCGGCGCGGAGCTCGCCGCCAGGATCCCGCTCCGGCCCGCCTTGGCGCTCGTCGCGGCGGCGCTCCTCGCGTTGCTCGGCTGGCGCTACCTCGCGACCGGGATCGAGCGGCAGATCGAGCGCCGCGACCTCGCGGGCGCGGAGGCGGCGATCGAGGCGCGCGCCGCGATGCACGGGCCGGAGGAGCCGAGGGTGCTCTACCTGCGCGGCCGGCTCGCGGCGGCCCGCGCCTCGGCGGGGGAGGGGAACGCGCGCGAGGCGTATCGCTTCTGGACGCGCGCGGTGGTCGCCGGCAGCGGCGCGGCCCTCGGCGCGCTCGACGACGAGGCGCACGCCTGGGAGTGCGAGCGGCGCCGGATGGCCGCGCGCGCGCTCGGCGAGACCCGCTCGCCCGAGGCGCTCCCAGCCCTGCGCCGGCTCGACGCGCGGGAGCCGGCGCCGAAGGCGACGCTCGAGCGCGTGAAGCGGTTCTTCGGCGCCGACGGCGCCTGCGGCGCGGGCGACCTCGCGCGCGACGGGATCCGGGCGATCGAGGCGGGGAGGAACTGACCGGGTGCGCCGCACCCGGTGAATGGGGCTCCGCTACCCCCTCGGCCTCCGCCGCGCGAGCGCGAAGAGCGGCGCGCGCTCCGCCGCGGAGCGGCGGGCCCGGTCGAGCGCGGCGAGGGCGCGGCCGAGCAGCGCCGGCGGATCCGTCCGCCGGTGCGTGGCGAACGCCGCGATGCGCAGCAGCCCGCGCAGCGTCGTCGTCGACGCCCTCACCGCGCCGGTGGCGTACAGCGCGGCGGTCGCCTTTGCGACCCGCGCGGTCGCCCGGGTCCGGCCCTCCGTCTCGCCCGCCACCTGGATCGACGCGAGCGGCGTCCGGATCGGCTCGAGCAGCCGTGAGCGGCGCGCGCCGCCGGCGCGCGCGAGGTGGCGTCCGCCGTATGGCAGGTCCCCGCGTCCCCGCGCGAGGCGGTAGAGCAGGACCGGCTCGGGCTCGCCCGCGAGCGCCCGCGGCCCCATGTCGTCGGCGGGCGCCTCGCTGCGCGTCATCGTGAGCCAGACGGCGCGCGTCAGCCAAACCTCGCCGGCGCCCGACGACGCTGCCACCGCGGCTGCCGTCCCGAGCGGCAGCCCGGCCGCCGCTCCCTTCTCGAAGCGGACCTCTCCCTGGTGGACGCCGATCCCGAGCTCCGCGGTCCAGGAGGGACGCGCGTCCGCTCTTGCGGCGACGTCCTGCACCGCCGCGGCGCACTCGACCGCGTCGGTGGGCGATCCGAACGCGAAGACGCTCCCGCCCTCGTCGCACGCGAGCCGTCGTCCGCCGAACGCGCGCACGACGGGGAGCACGAGCGCGTCGTGCGCGGCGAGCGCCCGCGCGCGCGCTGCCGGCGCGAGCCCCCCGGCCTGCTCGCTCCAGCGCACGATCTCGACCTGCACGAGCGTCAGGTTCACGACCGCGGGGAGCGCCGCCGAGGGGATGCCGAGGAAGCTCGCCCGCACCGCCGCCGGCGTGTGGCGCAGCGGCCTCGCGACCTCCTGGCGCCCGGTGGTGGACGACGGGCGGATCGGCGTCTCCGCGCCCTCGAGCAGGGCGCGCAGCTCCGCCGCGGACCCCGCGCGCCGGGCCCGGTCCTTCTCCGTGGCCCGCGCGACGAAGTCCACGAGCCGCGGCCACGCCGCGAGGTTCGGCGCGACGGACGAGGGGCTCGGCACCCGCTCGAACGCGTGCGCGGCGACGAGCGCGCGCAGGTCGGAGGTGTCGAAGGGATGGCGCCCGGTCAGCATCACGAACGCGAGGATGCCCGCCGCGTACAGATCCGCGCGGCGGTCCACCTCGCCCCCGACCGCCTGCTCGGGGGAGAGGTACTCCGGCGTCCCGACGACGAGGCCCGCCTGCGTCCGGGTCACGTCCGCGCGGGCTTCCGACCACTTCGCGATGCCGAAGTCGAGCACGCGCAAGAGCTCCTCCGCGCCGACGCCGGAGAGCCACAGGTTCTCGGGCTTCAGGTCGCGGTGGACGATCCCCTCGGCGTGGGCCGCGCCGAGCCCGTCGAGGAGCTGACGCAGGAGGCGCACCACGCGCGCCGGCGCGAGGCGCCCCTCGCGATCGAGCAGCGCGCGGAGCGGCTCGCCTTCGAGCAGCTCCATGACGAGGAAAGGGCGGCCGGCGGCATCCTCGCCGAAGTCGAGCACCTCGACCACGTGCGGCGATCTGAGGCGGCTCGCGACGCGCGCCTCGCGCCGGAACCGCTCGCGGTCGGGAGGGCTGCGGCACAGGTCCGCGTGGAGCACCTTCAGCGCGGCCTTCTTGCCGACGTGGACGTGCTCGGCCCGGTACACGGAGCCCATGCCCCCGATGCCGAGCAGCGTCTCGATCCGCCATCGACCGTCGAGGATGCTGCCCGGCCGAAGGTCGGCGGCGCCGCGGTCGCCCACGGCCTCGCCCTCACGCGTGGTCGGACCCGGCATCGGCTCACCCGCCGCGCAGCATCCCGAGGAGCATCAGCGCGAAGACGACGGGGACGAGCACCGCCACGAGCCCCCCGAGCGCGAGCATGACGAGGACCCCCGCGCGCGCGGCCTTCCCCTCGGGGAGGGGGGAATCGAACGGGAGTCGCAGCTTCACGGAGGCGATTGTAGCGCGATCGCCGCGAAGCGCAGCGCGTACTCCGGTCCGCGCGCCTCGTCCTCGTGCTTGAAGAAGACGAACGCGTCGGTCCAGGGCTGCGCGCGCACCGACGCCGCCCAGCGCGCCAGCGCGGCGTCGTCGTAGTCCGCGCGGCGGAGCCGCAGGTAGCCGAATCCGGCCGTCGCCGCGACCGGCGCGGCGGCGTTCTCGTCCTCGGCGATGCAGAGCGCCGCCCCCGCGCCGGAGAGCGCGGCGAGCACGTCGTCGGACCACCAGCTCGCGTGCCGGAACTCGAACGCGAACCGGCCGCCGCGCGGCAGGAGGACGAGGAACTCGCGGAGCAGCGCGAGATCCTTCCGCAGCGTGGGGGGGAGCTGCCACAGGATCGGCCCGAGCGCGCCGCCGAGCTCCGCGGCGGTGCGGAGGAAGAACGCGACGTCCTCGGCGGCCCCGGCGAGCCGCTTCTGGTGCGTGATGCGCTGGGGACCCTTCAGCGCGAACACGAACGCGGGCGGGACCCCCGCGCGCCACGCCGCGAGCGTTCGCGCCTGGGGCATCCGGTAGAAGGTCGCGTTGATCTCGACGGTGGGGAGCCGCGCCGCGTACGCGGCGAGCATGCGCGACGCGGGGAGGCCCGGCGGATAGAAGGAGCCCTTCCAGGCGGGGTAGCTGTATCCGCTCGTCCCGGCGAGGATCCGCATGCGCCGCTCGTACCCGGCCCGCAGCCCCGGCGCGAGTCCGAGGCGGGTGTGCCGCGTCGAACCTGGACCTGGACCTGGACCTGGACGTGGACCTGAACCTCGACCTCGACTTAGACCTCGACCGGCATCTCCGTTGGTCGAGGACCAGGACCAGGTCGAGGTCGAAGTCCACGACCACGTCCACGACCACGACCACGAGCAACGGTCAGGATATATGCTCAGGACGTGACCCTCCACCACGCCGCTCGCGGGTTCGAGGCCGCCGCCGACGCGTACGACCGGGCCCGCCCCGAGTATCCGGACGAAGCGATGGACCTCGTCGCGCGCGTCCTCCGCCTCGGCCCCGGCCGGCGGCTCGTCGACCTCGGCGCCGGAACCGGCAAGTTCTCGCGCCTCGCCGCGGCGCGCGGCGCCACGGTCGTTGCGCTCGAGCCGGCCGACGCGATGGTGCGCCGCGCCGCGGGGGTGAAGGGGGTGCTGCCGGTGCGGGCGGTGGCGGAGGCGCTCCCGATCCGGCCGCACGCGGCGGACGCGGCCTGCGCCGCCTCGGCATTCCACTGGTTCGACGGCCGGCGCACCCTCGGCGAGATCCATCGCGCGCTGCGGCGCCACGGCCGCCTCGCCCTCCTCTGGAACAAACGAGACGACGCGGTGGACTGGGTGGCGCGCGTCTCCGCCATCGTGAATCGCCACGAGGGGGACACGCCGCGGTACCGGACGGGCGACTGGCACCGGGCGTTCGACCGCGCGCGCGACCTCTTCCGCCCGCTCGAGGAGGCGAGCTTCCGGCACGTGCACCCGCTCTCGCCGGTGGGCGTGGTCGAGCGGGTCGCGACGGTGAGCTTCATCGCGACGATGCCGCAGGCGGCGCGCGCGGCGGTGCTCGAGGAGGTCCGCGCGCTCCTCGCGTCGCACCCCGACACCGCGGGGCGCGAGGAGCTGCCGATGGCGTACTTCACGGACGTGTTCCTGTGGGAAGGGGTCTAGTGCTCCGGATCAGCTGGCCGCTCGCCATCCTGCTCGCAGGCGTGATCGCCGTCGTCGCGCGGCGGCCGAGGCTCCTCGGCTGGATGCTCGTCGTGTTCGCGGTGTGGTTCGTCGTCGAGCGCGTCCGCGCGCGGCCTCGCCGCTGACCGGCCGTCCGCGCGGGCGATCCTGGCCCGCGCGCGAACCGGATGCGCAGGGGCTGGCGCTCGCCTAGCATCGCGGGATGGCGCGGGCGAAGCTCCGGCTCGGCGTGTCCGCGTGCCTGCTCGGCCAGGAGGTCCGCTGGGACGGCGCGCACAAGCGGGACGCTCTCATCGTGGACGTGCTCGGTCGATCCGTCGAGTGGGTGCCCGTCTGCCCGGAGGTGGAGGTCGGGATGGGCGTGCCGCGCGAGCCCATCCGGCTCGTCGGGGATCCGGCGGCGCCGCGCCTCCTCGGCGAGCGGAGCGGGAACGATCACACCGGCGCGATGCTCCGCTTCTCGGAAACCCGCGTCCGCGAGCTGGAGCGCCTCGATCTCGACGGATGGGTGACGAAGAAGGACTCGCCCTCGTGCGGCCTCGGGCGCGTCCGCGTCCATCAGCCGGGCGGCGGGCCCCCTCGGGCCGAGGGCGTCGGGCTGTTCGTGCGCGTTCTCGCCGCGCGGATGCCACTCCTCCCCATCGAGGAGGAGGACCGCCTCGACGATCCGGCGGTCCTGAGGAGCTTCCTCGAGTGGATGCGTGCGTACCGGCGCTCGAAGGCCGCAGCCGCGCGGAGGTGAAGCACGGGCCTCCTCCGCCGCGCGCGAACGCTCGTCCGGGCGTCTCCTCCCCCCTGCGGGCCTCGCGCCGCCGTGGGCGACGCGTGCCGGGGCCGTTAACACCACCATCCCTGGTTCGCCGAGGTGACCCATGCAGCAGGCGAGACCCATCATCGCCGTGGTGGACGACGAGCCCGGACCGCTCGGCGCGCTGCTGGACGCGCTCACGCGCCGCTTCGGCGGCGACTACCGCGTCGTTCCCTTCCTCTCCGCCGAGGCGGCGCTCGCGGCTCTCGAGGGGATGAAGCGCGAGGCGGAGGAGATCGCGCTCGTCATCGCCGACCAGTGGATGCCGGAGATGAACGGGAACGAGCTGCTCGCCCGCGTCCATCGCGTCGAGCCAACCGCGAAGCGGGCGCTGCTCGTCGCGTGGGGAGATCGCACCGCCTCGCCCACCGTCCTCGAGGGATGCGCGTTCGGCGAGCTCGACAACTACCTCGTGAAGCCGTGGTCGCCCGCCGAGGTCCACCTGTATCCGCTCGTGAGCGAGTTCCTGGCCGAGTGGACGCGAGACTACCGCCCCGGGATGGAGCTCGTGCGCGTGGTGGGCGCGGATCCCTCGCCGCGGACGCACGAGGTGACGGAGCTGCTCGCCCGTAACGGCATTCCCCTGGGCTTCCACGACGTCGCCTCGGCGGCGGGGAAGCGGCTCCTCGCCGATCTCGGCCTCGGCCCCGAGCGACTGCCGGTGCTCCTGCTGCTCGACGGCACCGCGCTCGTCGATCCCACGAACCCCGAGATCATGGACGCGCTCGGAGCGAAGGGTCCCGACGACCTGGCGTGCGATCTCGCCGTGGTCGGCGCGGGACCCGCCGGGCTCGCCGCCGCGGTGTACGGCGCGTCGGAGGGGCTGCAGACGATCGTGATCGAGCGGGAAGTGATCGGCGGACAGGCGGGCGCGAGCTCGCTCATCCGGAACTATCTCGGATTTCCTCGCGGGATCTCCGGCGCGGAGCTCACGCAGCGCGCCTACCAGCAGGCGTGGCTCTTCGGGGCGAAGTACGTCTTCGCGCGGGCGGTGTCGCGCCTCGCCGCTCGTGGCGCCGACCGCGTGCTGTCGCTGTCGGACGGGCGCGAGGTCGTCGCGCGCGCGGTGATCGTCGCCACGGGGGCGTCGTACCGACGGCTCGCGATTCCGCGGCTCGAGCGGTTCATCGGGACGGGCGTGTTCTACACGACGTACGTGGGACCCGCCTCGCGCAATCGCGACGTCGTCGTGGTCGGGGGCGGCAACTCCGCCGGCCAGGCGGCGCTCCACCTCGCGAGGGGCGCGCGCCGGGTCATGCTCGTCGTCCGCGGCGACGCGCTCGAGAGGAGCATGTCCGACTACCTCGTCCAACAGATCCGCCGCACGGCGAATCTCGACGTGCGCCTCCGCTCGGAGATCGTGGACGCCGACGGGGAGCACCGGCTCGAGCGGGTCACGATCCGCGACGCGGCGGGCGCGATGGAGAGCGTGCCGGTGGGACTGGTCGTGGTGCTCGTCGGCGTGACGCCACGCACCGAGTGGCTCGGCGCGGCGGTCGAGCGCGACGGGCGCGGCTTCGTGCTCACCGGGACCGATCTCCCCCCCGGCACGTGGGGGCTCTCGCGTCCGCCCATGCTCCTCGAGACGAGCATCCCCGGCGTCTTCGCGGCGGGCGACGTCCGGTACGGCTCCGTGAAGCGCGTCGCGTCGGCGGTCGGCGAAGGCGCGGTCGCCGTCCAGCACGTGCACGAATCCCTCGCGTCGCCGCAGGGCGACGTCGCCGTCGCGGCCGCGCCGAGGCGGCTCGCCGGCGCGGGGGCATCGTCCGGAGATCCCGTACCGATCCACCGGTGACCGGGCGCGACCGTGGTAGCTTTCACGACCCCAGGTTAGCTTCGAACGACGGAACCACGAAAGGAACGGCCCGGCATGGCGACCCTGTCCTCCGTGAACCCGGCGACCGGCGAGGTGCTCGCCCGCTTCGAGGAGATCTCGGATGCGGAGCTCGAGGCGCGGATCGCGCGCGCCGCGCAGACGTTCAAGAGCTGGCGCCGCCGCCCGTTCGGCGAGCGCGCGTCGCTCATGGCGAGGGCGGCCGAGGTGCTCGAGCAGCGCAAGGAGCACTACGGCCGGACGATGACGCTCGAGATGGGGAAGACGCTCAAGTCCGCGGTGGCGGAGGCGGAGAAGTGCGCCTGGGCGTGCCGCTTCTACGCGGAGAACGCGGAGCGGTTCCTCGCGGACGAGGAGGTGAAGGCGAGCGCGACGCGATCGTACGTCCGCTCGCTCCCGCTCGGGCCGGTCCTCGCCGTGATGCCGTGGAACTTCCCGTTCTGGCAGGTGTTCCGCTTCGCCGCGCCCGCGCTCATGGCCGGGAACGTCGGGCTCCTGAAGCACGCCTCGAGCGTCCCGCAGTCGGCGCTCGCGATCGAGGAGGTGTTCCGCCTCGCCGGGTTCCCGGACGGCTGCTTCCAGTCGCTCCTCGTCGGCTCGTCCCGGGTCGCGCGCGTCGTGGAGGACGAGCGGGTGGTCGCGGCGACCCTCACCGGCAGCGAGGGGGCGGGCGCGGCGGTCGCGTCCGCGGCGGCGAAGGTGATCAAGAAGACGGTGCTCGAGCTGGGCGGCTCGGATCCGTTCGTGGTGATGCCGTCGGCGAACCTCGACTCCGCGGTGAAGACCGCCGTCACCGCGCGCTGCATCAACAACGGCCAGTCCTGTATCGCGGCGAAGCGCTTCATCGTGCACGACCGGATCTACGACCGGTTCGAGCGCGAGTTCGTGCAGCGGATGGCGGCGCTCCGGGTCGGAGATCCGATGGACCCGGCGACGGACGTCGGCCCGCTCGCGAGCGCGGCGGAGCGCTCGAAGCTCGAGCAGCAGGTGGGCGCGGCGCTGCGCGACGGGGCGCGGCTGCTCCTCGGAGGCAAGGCGGCGCCGGGGAAGGGGTTCTACTACCCGCCCACCGTGCTCGCCGGGATCGCGCGCCGCTCCTCCGCCTACCGCGAGGAGATCTTCGGACCGGTCGCGATGCTCCACCGGGTGAAGGACCTGGACGAGGCGATCGCCGTGGCGAACGACGTCCCGTTCGGGCTCGGCTCGTCCGTCTGGACGAGCGACGAGGCGGAGCGGCGCCGGTTCGTGGACGAGATCGAGGCGGGCGCGACCTTCGTGAACGCGATGGTCGCGTCCGACCCCCGCCTGCCGTTCGGCGGCGTGAAGCGCTCGGGCTTCGGCCGAGAGCTGGCGCGCGAGGGGATCCGCGAATTCGTGAATCTCAAGACCGTCGTCGTGCAGGAGCTGGCGCCCGCGGCGGTGCAGCACGCCATGGAGTGAGCGCCAGCCCGTGGGGTACAGTCCGCCGGTGCCGACGTTCCTCGAGAAGCTGCGCGGCGACCCCGCCCGGGTCCGGCTCGAGCGGCTCGAGCGGCTGCAGGGGTTGACCGAGGAGCTCTCCGCCGCGCAGACGCGCGAGGAGGTGGTCCGGATCGTCTTCGAGCGCGCGCTCGGCCTCGTCGACGCGAGCGCGGTGGTGCTCTTCTGGGAGCGCGCGCCGGGGGAGCTCGAGCTCGTGCACGGGCTCGGCGTCTCGGACGAGTTCGTGCAGCGCTTCAGGCGGGTGCTCGCGGACGACACGCTCCCCTCCGGCGAGGCCTACCGGACCGGGAAGCCGGTCTGGCTCGCATCGCGGGCGGAGCTCGCGTCGCGCTTCCCCGCGCTCGCCCAGCTGCCGGAGCGCGACCGCGCCGCCGCGTGGGCGGCGATCCCGCTCGCCTCGGGCGGCGCGCGCGGCGCCCTGGGGCTCCAGTTTCCCGAGCCGCGCGCCTTCGACGAGGAGGAGCGGAGCTTCGTGCTCGCCGTCGCGCGCCAGTGCGCCCACGCGGTTGAGCGGGCGCGCGTGTTCGACGCCTCCGGACGGCTCGCGGAGCGCTTCCGGCAGCTGCTCAGCACCGCGTCGGTGCTGTCCGTGGCCGCGACGCCGCGCGACATCGCCGCGGCGGCGTTTCGGGCGCTCGGCGCGCTCGGCGCGTGCGCCGCCGAGATCCACGGCGTCGTGGGGAACGATGACCGGGTGGCGCTGCTCGCGCGGCACGGGCGCGCCGCGACGACCGGCGCGAGCTCCGTCCCGGTGGACGCGCCGACGCCGGCGGCGGAGGTGGTCCGCACCGGAAAGGCGATCTGGCTCGAGTCGCCGGAGGAGATCGCGCAGCGCTATCCGAACCTCGAGGAGGAGCGCGCGCGGAAGGACGAGGGCGCGTGGGCGGTCGTGCCGCTCCTCTCCGCGGGGCGGCCGCTCGGCGTGCTCGTCGCGAGCTTCCCGGAGGCGCGCCGCCTCGAGACCGACGACCGCACGTTCGTGCGGCTCGTCGCGCAGCCCTGCGCACAGGCGCTCGAGCGCGGCAGGTTGTTCCAGGACGCGGCGCACGCGCGCGCCGAGGCGGAGTGGATCGCGGCCATGCTCTCGGGGATGTGCGGCGCCGCGCCGATCGGGCTCGCGCTGCTCGATCGCGACATGCGCTTTCTCCGGGTGAATGCCACCTTCGCGAGCGTGGACGGCATCGCGCCCGACGCGCACGTCGGTCGCACGCCGATGGAGCTGCTCCCGCTCACCCCCGGCGAGCAGATCGTGAAGGCTTTCCGGACCGTGCTCGAGACGGGGACGCTCCTCGAGCGCGAGATGGAGGGGCAGGCGCGCACGGCGCCGGGGGTCCCTCACCGCTACGCGACGAGCTGGTTTCCGGTGAAGGTGGAGGGGGAGGTCGCCGGCGTAGGGGTCCTCGTCCGGGAGATCGGCTAAACGGGCGAGCACGATTCGCGATCACCAGAAACCGTTCGTGCTGAGCGTAGCGCCCGCGTAGCGGGCGCGAAGTCGAAGCACGCGCCTTGGGACGCATGGCGCCCTTCGACTTCGCCTGCCCTGAGCGTAGGGGCGAGGGCTCAGGGCGAACGGAATCTTTCCGGTGTTTCCGAATCGCGACCGGTCGTTTAGAGGGCGGAACGGAACGGCGTCCGTCTTCTTGCGCCGCAGTCAGCCGCAAATGTAGGATTAGACCCGTGAAATTCGCGTGCGAGCGGTGCGGGAAGAAATACGCCACCGCCGAGACTCCGGCGCCCGGACGGGTCTACAAGATCAAGTGCAAGGCCTGCGGTCACCTCATCGTGGTCAAGGCCACCGCGGGAGGGGCCACGACCGCCTCGACCGAGATGCGCGCGCCCACCTCCGTCGGGATGCGCGCGCCGGATCCCGTCACGACGCCGACGCCGCGCCACCCCGCCTCGACCCCGGATCTCCACCTCGAGATCGGCGCGCCCGAGCCGGCCGACCCTTTGCCCTCCAGCAAGGGTGACTCGACCCAGGAGATCTCGATGACCGGGATCTCCGCCGCGTCCATCACCGCGGAGCAGACGCCTCCCGCGGACGCCGGATACGTGGACCTGTTCGCCGATGCGCCGAAGGAGGAGTTGCCGCCGCAGGACGACCCGTTCCTCGCCGCGGCGCGGGCGTCGCTCCCCGCGGGCTATGGCGCGGGCGCCGGCGCGCCGGACCCGTTCTCGCCGTTCGCGGAGGACCTCTCGGCCCCGCCTGCGCCGGCTCCGCAGCCGCCTCCGGCCGCGGGTCACGCGCCGACCACGACGCCGAAGCTCCCCGACATCCGCAAGCCGCCGCCGCAGAAGAGCGCCCTGCCGCTCATCCTCATCGGCGCGGGCGGGCTGGTGCTCGTCGGGATCCTGGCGTTCGTGCTCCTCGGCGGCAAGACAGGCGCGCCCCCGCAGCCGCCCGTCCAGCGGCAGCCCCAGGCCCAGGCCCAGGCGGCCGCGCCCGTCGCCCCCCCGCAGGCGCAGCTCCCCGTGCCCCCGGCCGTGGCGCCGCCCGCCCCCGTCGTCGCCGCCCCGGTCGTCGCCGCCCCGGTCGCCGCGGCGCCGGTCGCCGCGGCGCCGGCGGGACAGGCCGACAAGAGCGGCAAGCGGGCGGACAAGCGCGCCTCTGACGACGACCGGCGCGCGCGAGAGGATCGCCGCCAGCGCGAGCGCGAGGCGAAGGAGGTCCGCGAGCGCGAGGCCCGCGAGGCCAAGGCGGCGCGCGAGCGAGAGACGCGTGAGACGAAGGAGCGCGACAAGGCGGCGCGAGAGGCCAAGGCGCGCGTAGAGCGCGAGACCAAGGACCGAGACCGCCAGCGCCGCGAGGCGGAGAAGGTCGCGGCCGCGAACCTTCCCGAGGCCGAGAGCGGGCTCGGGCAGAACGACATCCAGAAGGTGCTCACCTCGACGCGCAAGGCGTTCGAGAGCTGCATCCTCGCGGCGGGGAAGTCGGGCGAGGTGAAGCTCGACGGTCAGCGCGTGATGCTCCGCCTCAACATCCAGACGAACGGCGCGGTCACCTATCCGACGCTGGACGACGTGACGCTGAACGGCACGGAGCTCGGCTCGTGCCTGAAGAGCGCGGCCCGGCTCATGGTGTTCCCGAAGTTCAAAGGGGACACCATGCACGTCGAGGTGCCGCTCGTGTTCGCGGGCAGGTAGGGAGAAGCGCCTAGAAGTGCACCGCGTGCGCCCGCGCCGCCTGCTCCCGGAACGCCTCGAGCCACCGCTCCCCCGAGAGCTTCTCCGCGAGCGCGACGGCGAGGTGTTTCGGCTCGACGCCCATGGCGCGGTTGCGGCCGAGCCCGTTCACGCAGGAAGGGCAGTTCGTGAGCACCGTCGCGCCGCCGCGTTCGCCGAGCGTCTCGGCGAGCGCGGCGCGCTTTCGGTCGAGCATCGCGTCGGTGATGTCGGGCCGGGAGAGGGCGAGCGTCCCTGCCTCCGAGCAGCAGTGAGGCACCGTCTCGACCCGGCCGAAGCCGCCGATCTTGACGAGCACCTGCTCCGCCGCGCCATCGAGCGAGTCGTGGCAGGGCGGGTGGTAGAGGTAGCCCACCTCGTTCCGGTCACCCTGAGCGTCGGGCCTGCCGGGCGGGCCCGAAGTCGAAGGGTCGAGCCTCAGCCCCCGCTCCAGCGCGTACGCCGTCACGTCCACGAGCCGCCCGCCGAAGAGCTTCGCGGCGTCCATCCCCTCGAGCCCCTCGCGGCAGGTGCCGCAGGTGACGACGCACCCGTCGAACTCGAGGTAGCTGAACATGTCGCGGATCTGGCTGAGCAGGATGGTGTCGCGGAGCACCTGGCGCGAGTGGAGGTCGCTCCGCGCGTTCGCGTGGGCAGGGAACCCGCAGCAGAGGAAGGGGGGCGGGAGGATCACCCTCGTCCCCGTCCGCACGAGGACGTGAAGCGCCGCCATGGAGATGTGCGACTGGTACCGCTCCGATCCGCACCCCGGGAAGTAGAAGACGGTCCGGTCCGCCTCGCGCTCGGGCTCGAAGACGAGCACCTGGTCGGGGTCGCACGGCGGGATGACGTCGCGCAGGGTCTTCGCCGGGATGGGCGGCATCGGCGAGCGCAGCATCTGGAGCGCGTACGAGCGGGGCCGTCCGTCCTCGGGCTGGAGCGGCGCCGCGAGCGCGCAGGCGGCCCGCTGCACCGGCCCGCCGAGCCGCAAGGCGCCGCGGACGAGGCCGTTGTACGCGGGCGAGCGGCTGTCGAGGTACGAGAGCGCCGCGCGCGTCGCGAGCGTCGTGTTCTTGTACCCCCAGCTCGCGAGGATGGACCGTTCGAGCACCGACACCTCGCCCGAGTCGATGTCCACCGGGCAGGGCTTCAGGCACTTGTGGCAGATGGTGCAGTGGTCCGCCACGTCCTCGAGCCACCGGAGCAGCTCGAAGCGCGTCGAGCGCTCGCGCTGGGCGTCGTAGAGCAGCGCCTCGATGAGGGCGCCGATGGCGAGGTTCTTGTTGCGCGGGTGGAAGAACATCCCGCGGGCGGGGTGGTACACGCAGCAATCCGCCTTGCACTTCCCGCAGCGGACGCAGTGGGCGATCGACCTCGCCAGCTCCTCGAGCTGGCCGTGCTGGAGGATGCGCGCCTCGAGCTCGAGCAGGTTGAACGACGGGGTGAAGATCTGGTCGAGGACGGCGAGATCCTCGAGCTTGCCCGGATTCATGAGGCCGCCGGGATCGACCTCGCGACGGTGCGCCGACAGGGCCGCGATGCGCTCCGGCTCGAGGTACTTGAGCTTCGTGACGCCGATGCCGTGCTCGCCCGAGACGACCCCGCCGAGCGCGACCACCTTCTCCATCACGCGATCGATCACCTGCTCCGCGCGCTGGAGCATGGGTCGATCGTTCGAGAGGACCGGCACGTTCACGTGGACGTTGCCGTCGCCCGCGTGCATGTGGGTGGCGAGCACGATCAGGCGGTCGCGGACGTCCTTGTGCGCCCGCTCGAGCTTGCCCGAGATGTCCGCGTACCCGCGGACGAGCTGCGAGACCTCGCGGTGGAGCGCCTTCAGGATCGCGAGGGTGCGCAGATCCTTCTCGCCCGAGCGGGCGACGGCGTCGCGGGCCCGCTCGAACCGCTCCAGCGCCGCCGGGATCTTGGCCGCGAGGAGCTCGGGATCTCCCGGCGGCGGCGCCGCGGCGCGCAGGATCTCCTGCGCCCGCTCGACGAAGCGCCCCTGGGCGAAGCGCTCCTCCTCCACGTTCACCGCCTCGACCCAGCGCGCGAACTCGGCGAGGGCGTCGAGCGGCAGCACCACGTCCTCGTTCATCTTGAAGGCGTTGGTGCGCCGGGCGATGGCGCCGAGCTTCTTGCGGTCCGCCCAGAAGCGCTTGCCCTCCGCCGCGTCGCGCGCCTCGAACATGAGCGTGTTCGGGTGGGCCGCGAGGATGCGGCGGATCTTCTCGATGCCGCTGACCACCTGCTCCGCGGCATGGCCGACGACGTCGACGAGCAGCACCGCCTTCGGCGTCTCCGCCCGCGGCGCCTTCACCTTGTAGTTGATGGCCCGGACGTACTCGTCGTCGAAGTGCTCGAGCGCGGAGAGCGCCTCCTTCCCGCCGTTCGGGAAGGGGAAGGCGCGCGACAGCTCGAGGATCACCCGCGACGCCTCGTCGAAGTCCGGGCCGAAGAACTCGAGGCAGAGCGTGCGCTTCGCCTCGAACTCGGGGTAGAGGATGAACTCGGCCGAGGTGACGACGCCGTCGGTCCCCTCCTTCTGGAGCCCGGGGACGCCGCCCAGGGCCTTGTTGGTGATGTCCTTCCAGAGCCCCTTCTTGCGGATCTCCGAGCCGCGCAGCGCGATGCGCCGCACCGTGGCGCCGTCCTCGTCCGCGACCTCGAACGTGACGGTGTCCTCGGGGAGGATCTTGCGGAGGCGGTGGTCGGTCCGGCGGATCGTCCAGCGCCGGCCGGAGGGCATCGCCATCCGCCACGAGACGAGGTTGTCGATGCAGGTCCCGTAGAGGACGCAGTCCTTGCCGCCGGCATTCTCCGCGATGTTGCCGCCGATCGTGCAGGCCCACGCGCTCGTGGGGTCGGTCGCGAAGACGAGCCCGTGCTCCGCGGCGTGCTCCATCGCCTTCTCGGTGACGACGCCCGCCTCGAGCTCCAGCACGCGCGCCCGCGCCTCGCCACCCGCGAGCGGGAAGCTCCGCTCCGAGATCCCGCGGATCCGGTTCAGCTTCTCGGTGTTCACCACCACGCAGCCGGGGCGGAGCGGGACGGCGCCGCCGGTGAGGCCGGTGCCGGCGCCGCGGGGGACCGCCTTCAGCCCGAGGCGCGCGATGGCGGCGAGGAGCGGCGCCACCTGCGCCTCCTCGGCGGCGGTCACGACTGCCACGGGCAGGTGGAGCCGCCAGTCGGTCGCGTCGGTGGCGTGCGAGACGATGGTGAACGGGTCGAAGAGGACGTTGTCCTTCCCGACCACCGCGCCGAGCTCGCGCACGATGCGCCGGCGCAGGTCGGGCGCGCCGTCGACCTCGGCCCGGAATTCGTCGAGCACCTTGCGGCACTCGCCCACGATCTCCAGCACCCGCGGCTCGCCGTTCGCGTTCCGCTGCACGAGCCCGAGGTCCTTCTCGATGTTCTCGAAGAACCGGCGCCGGCGCGGCGCGGAGTCCACCAGCTCCTGGAACAGGAACGGGTTCCGGCGGTGGATGAGGATCTCCCCGAAGAACCGCATGAGGAGCCGGGCGGAGCGCCCGGTGACCCGCCGGGTCCGTAGTTCCTCGAGCCGCTCCCACACGGCGGACCCGAGCAGCAGCGCGATCGCCTGCCGGTCGTCCGCCGACGTGTAGTTGAACGGGATCTCGCGAAGAGTCGGGTGCTCGCTCATCTCGATCCACAAAAGGCCCCCCGGAAAATGGACCGGACCGGGTGGCGATGGGCGGCAACCATAGCAGATCCGCCCGCTTGGAGGCGAATCGCCACGTCACGCGATCCGGGGACTGTTGCCCACAGTGGAACACGGGGCATCCTCGACCCGGGGGAAGGAAAGTCGGGGCAGGGATGGCGGTCGAGTGGGACCCCGCGCTGGCGCTCGGGCACGCGGAGATCGATGGTCAGCACCAGGAGCTCTTCCGCCGCTTCGCGGCGCTCGTCCAGGCGATGGAGTCGGGAGACCGGAACGAGATCGGGGTCCTCTTCGACTTCCTCGGCGAGTACGTCGTGAAGCACTTCGCCGCGGAGGAGCGGGCGATGGCGGCGAGCGCCTACCTCGGCGCGACGGTCCACGCGGCGCTCCACGCCCGCTTCGTCCGCGAGTACCGCGAGCTGCGGGCGCTCTACGACGCCGCCGGCGCGACGGTCGGGGTGGTCGTGAAGACGCGCACCTGGATCGAGGACTGGCTCAGGTCCCACATCGCCGGCGTGGATCAAGCCCTCGCGCGCCACCTGCGCGGGCGCTGACCGCCACGAAGGGCGCGGCGCCGTGGACCTTGCCCGGTGACCCGCGGTCGTGCTTCGGTGCGGATCGGGGGCCGGCGCCGTGCGCGCCCAGGGGAGGCACGCGATGCTGAAATGGACGTCCGCGCTGTCGGTCGGGATCGAGGAGATCGACGTGCAGCACCAGGAGCTGTTCCGGCGCGCGGAGCGGTTGCTCGCGGGGTTGCACCAGGGCGAGCCCGAGGAGATCGGCGGGCTCATCGACTTCCTGCACGAGTACGCGGTCGTCCACTTCGGCGCGGAGGAGGCCGCGATGCGGGCGGCGAGCTTCCCCGGCTACGTGCGGCACAAGGCCGAGCACGACCGGTTCATCGGCGACCTGCTCGATCTCGGCGATCAGCGCGACCGCCGCGGCTCGGGCGCGTTCCTCTCGCTCAAGGTGAGCCACTGGCTGACCGGCTGGCTGAAGGAGCACGTCTCCCGGACGGACACGGAGATGGCCCGGTTCCTCGCCCGCCGGAGCGCCTAGCGCTCGCGCTGCGGGGCCTCGACTCGGGGCGGCGGGTCGTGCTCCAATGCCTGCCTCATCGCGCTGGACCGAGCCGAGCCTCAAGCCCGACCCGATCCTCGCATCCGACGCCCGCGGCCGCGGGCGAAGGCGGCCAGCAGCGAACGACATCGAACCGACGCCCCGGCAGCCCTCGCGGCCTTTGGGGCGCCCGATCGTTCCTGGAGGCCCCATGCCCGTCCCGTTCAAGAGAGTGATGGCCGCGAACCGCGGCGAGATCGCGATCCGGATCTTCCGCGCGTGCACCGAGCTCGGGATCCAGACCATCGCGATCTACTCGGAGGAGGACCGCCTCTCGCTCCACCGCTACAAGGCCGACGAGGCGTATCTGGTGGGGAAGGGGAAGGCGCCGATCGACGCCTACCTCGGCATCGACGAGATCGTGGACCTGGCGCGCCGGCTGGAGGTGGACGCCATCCACCCCGGGTACGGGTTCCTCTCGGAGAATCCCGACTTTGCGGAGGCCTGCGAGCGGGTGGGCATCGCGTTCGTCGGCCCCACCCCGGAGATGCAGCGGAAGCTCGGCGACAAGGTCGCCGGCCGCGCGGCAGCGGCAGCGGCGGGCGTCCCCATCGTGCCGGGCACCGCCGAGCCCATCGGTCACGACGAGGAGGCGCTCATCTTCGCGAAGCAGCACGGGTACCCCATCATCGTGAAGGCGACCGCGGGCGGCGGCGGGCGCGGCATGCGCGTCGCGCGCAGCCAGAAGGAGCTCGTCGAAGGGCTCGTCTCCGCGCGCAGCGAGGCGAAGGCGGCGTTCGGCAACCCCGCCGTCTTCCTCGAGCGCTACATCGAGCGGCCGAAGCACATCGAGGTGCAGATCCTCGGCGATCACCACGGCAACCTCGTCCACCTCTTCGAGCGCGACTGCTCCATCCAGCGCCGCCACCAGAAGGTGGTCGAGTTCGCGCCGTCGCTCGCCCTCACCGCCGCACAGCGGGAGTCCATCTGCGAGGACGCGCTCAAGATCGGGCGCAGCGTCTCGTACCGGAACGCGGGGACCGTCGAGTTCCTCGTGGACCAGGAAGGGAAGCACTACTTCATCGAGGTGAACCCCCGCATCCAGGTGGAGCACACCGTCACCGAGGTGATCACCGGGCGGAACCTGGTCCAGGCGCAGATCCAGGTCGCGCAGGGGAAGCGGCTCAGCGATCCCGAGATCGGGATCGCCGGGCAGGCCGACGTCCAGATGCGCGGCCACGCCATCCAGTGCCGCATCACGACCGAGGACCCGCAGAACGGGTTCGCGCCGGACTTCGGGGTCCTCAAGGCGTACCGCAGCCCGGGCGGGTTCGGCGTCCGGCTCGACGCCGGCTCGGCGTTCACCGGCGCCGTCATCACGCCGCACTACGACTCGCTGCTCGTGAAGATCACGACCTGGGGGCTCTCCTTCGCCGGCGCGGCGCACGTGATGGACCGCTCGCTCCAGGAGTTCCGCGTACGCGGCGTGAAGACGAACATCGCGTTCCTCGAGAACATGATGCGCCACCCGGAGTTCCTCGCCGGGCGCTGCGACACCTCCTTCCTCGAGGCGCGCCCCGAGCTGCTCCAGGCTCCGGCGAAGAAGGATCGCGGCTCGAAGCTCCTCAAGTTCCTGGGCGAGGTGATCGTGAACGGCTCGCCCGGCGTGGCGAAGCCGCTGAAGAGCGCGGGGGTGAGCGAGCCGCGCGTCCCGAAGGTGGACCTCTCGATGCCGCCCTTGCGCGGGACGCGAGACATCCTGCTCGAGCGCGGTCCCGAGGGGCTCGCCAAGTGGGCCCTCGCCGAGAAGCGGCTCCTCTTCACCGACACCACCTGGCGCGACGCGCACCAGTCGCTCCTCGCCACGCGCGTCCGCACGAGCGACCTCCTCCGCATCGCCCCCGCGACGAGCCACCTCGCCGCCGGGCTTTTCTCGCTCGAGTGTTGGGGCGGGGCGACCTTCGACGTGGCGATGCGGTTCCTCAAGGAGGACCCGTGGGAGCGGCTCCACAAGCTCCGCCGCGCCGTGCCGAACGTGCTCTTCCAGATGCTCCTCCGCGGCTCGAACGCGGTCGGCTACACGAACTATCCGGACAACGTGGTGGAGCGGTTCGTCGAGGAAGCGGCGAAGAGCGGCGTCGACGTGTTCCGCGTCTTCGACGCGCTCAACTGGACGAAGGGAATGACCGTCGCCTGCCAGGCGGTGCGCAAGCAGGGGAAGGTGCTCGAGGCGGCGCTCTGCTACACGGGCGACATCTCCGACCCGAAGCGGGACAAGTACCCGCTCGACTACTACGTGAAGGTCGCGAAGGAGCTCGAGCGGATGGGGGCGCACTTCCTCGCCATCAAGGACATGGCAGGGCTGCTCAAGCCCTTCGCGGCCGCGAAGCTCGTCCGTGCGCTCAAGGAGACGGTCGGGCTGCCCGTCCACCTCCACACGCACGACACCTCCGGCGTCGCCGCCGCGACGCTCGTCGAGGCGACGCGCGCCGGCGTGGACGTGGTGGACGCGGCGCTCGCGCCGCTGTCCGGGCTCACCGCGCAGCCGAACCTGAACTCGCTCGTCGCGGTCCTGAAGGGGACCGAGTGGGACGCGCGGCTCGACGAGGACGGGCTCCAGCTCCTCGCGAACTACTGGGAGACGGTGCGCGACTGGTATGCGCCGTTCGAGTCCGGGCTGAAGAGCGGCACCGCCGAGGTCTACCGCCACGAGATCCCGGGCGGCCAGTACTCCAACTACAAGCCGCAGGTGGCGGGGCTGGGCCTCCTCGACAAGTGGGAGGAGTGCAAGGACATGTACCGGAAGGTGAACCTCCTCTTTGGCGACCTCATCAAGGTGACGCCTTCGTCGAAGGTGGTCGGCGACATGGCCATGGTCCTCGTGAAGAGCGGCCTCGAGCCGGAGGACCTCTTCACCGAGAAGGGGAAGGACCTGGCGTTCCCGGAGTCGGTCGTCGGCCTCGCGCGCGGCATGCTCGGCCAGCTCCACGGCGGGTTCCCGGAGAAGCTCCGCAAGGTGATCCTGAAGGACCAGGAGCCCATCACCTGCCGGCCCGGCGAGCTGCTCGAGCCCGCGGACCTCGAGGCGGAGCGGAAGAAGGCGGCGGACCGCATCGGCGGCTACGTCGACGACAAGGCGCTCGTGTCGTGGCTGCTCTACCCGAACGTCTTCCCCGACCTCGTGCGCCACCGGGACGAGTTCTCGGACACGTCGGTCGTGCCGACGCCGGTCTTCCTGTACGGCCTCGAGCCCGGCCAGGAGACCACCATCGAGATCGAGGCCGGGAAGATGCTGATCGTCCGGCTCGTGGCGGTGGGCAAGCTCGAGAAGGACGGCACGCGGGACGTCTACTTCGAGCTGAACGGCGAGGCACGGACCGTCACCGTCCGCGACCATTCCGCCGTGCAGGTGGGCGCGCAGCGGGTGAAGGCCGAGAAGGGCAACGCGAGCCACGTCGCCGCGCCCATGCCGGGCAAGATCCTGAAGGTGAACGTGAAGCCCGGCGACGCGGTGAAGGCGGGGACGGTGCTCGTCGTGACCGAGGCGATGAAGATGGAGACGAACGTGAAGGCGAAGGCGGACTGCAAGATCGCCGAGGTGAAGTACAAGGAGGGCGACAAGGTCGAGAAGGAGGATCTCCTCCTCGTCCTCGCGTAGGCGTTCCGTCGAGCTGTTCCAGTCATGGCTTCGACTTGACAAGCCGCCCAGCGCCTCGTACCTCATACGGGCAGGAGGCGCCGTCATGGCCCATCCCCACCTGTCCGAGACGCGAGCGACGTTCGCTGCGCGCATCCACCGGACCAAGAATCGCATCGTCGCGATCCCCGCCGATGTCCAGCGCGCGCTCGGCCTCGAGCGCCGGCCGGACAACCACATCCTCCTCGTCTCGATCCGCGCGTCCGGCAGGGGGCGATGGAACCACCATTACGTCAAGCTGACGCACGACAACGAGTTCGCCATCCCTGCGGACGTCTCGGGGCTCTCGGGAGGAGACGAGATCGAGGTGAAGGTGCACCGCGTGATCTCCGACGAGGCGGTCGCGACCGCTCGCGCTCGCCCGAGCGGAGCGGCGCTCCTCGTCGCGCTCGCCGCAGAGCCGCGCGCGGGATGGCGCGAGGAAGGCTCCGCGGACGTCGACGAGCGGCTCGACGAGGAGATTCGTGGCCCGGACCGTCCTCATTGACACGTCCTACCTCGTGGCGGTTCTCGATCCGCGCGATCGCCTCCACGTGGCGGCGCTGGCACTCGCCAGGGAGCTCGCCGAGGAGGACGCGCGGCTCGTCACGACCGACGCGATCCTGCTCGAGCTCGCGAACTACTTCGCCCGAAGCTCGCTCCGCGCCCATGCGATCGAATGGATCGCCGCGATCCGGGGCGGCGGGTGGGAGATCGTCCCGCTCGACGCACGCCGGCTCGCACGCGCCGAGGCGCGTTACCGGCGTCACGCGGACAAGACCTGGAGCCTCACGGATTGCCACGCGATGGACGTGGCGTCGGAGCGGAGCATCCGGGACGTCGCGACCCTGGACTCGGGTTTCGAGCAGGCGGGATTCCGCCGGCTGCTCATGCGGCCATGAGGTTCACGTTCGGCGACGTCCAGCGCACCGTGTCCGCGCGCGACGCGGACGAGGAGCCGGTCGAGCAGGATCCCCGCCTCGTCGAGCATGACGTGGCGAAGCTCGTCGGTGGGCGGTGGCTCGAGGCCCCACGCCTCGCCCGCGAGCCACGCCGGGGGAGCCGGGAGCGGGGGGAGGTCCGGGGTGGCGGCGAGCGCGCCCACGGATCAACTGAGTGTCAGGAGGATCTGACATCGGAGCCGCACGTTCCGTGGTGCCTCGAAACGAGGCGACGCGCGCGGACTCGGATCCCGCAGGCACGCACTCCACAACCTGGAACTGGGGTGACGCGACGCTCGGCGCCGGCACGGTAGCCGAAGCGTTCGGAAACGGCGTGGCGTCAGGTACGCACGCCTATGCGTCGCCTGGCCTGTACTCCCTCGACGTCATCGTGACGGATGACGACGACGGCTCCGCGCTCGGCGAAAAGGGATTCCAGTACGTCGCCGTATACGACCCGGCTGCAGGCGGGATCACGGGTGGAGGCACGTTCGAATCGCCCGCCGGCGCCTACACGGCAAATCCGGCGGCGACCGGCTCGGCGATTGTCGTGATCAACGCGAACTATCAATCTGGCGAGAATGTCCCGAGTGGTGCGACGTCGTTCCGCCTCCATTCGGCGAACCTCGTTTTCCAGAGCAGCGGGTACGAGTGGCTTATCGTGAAGGGGAACCAGGCGTTCCTGCAAGGATCCGGGCTCCTGAATGGCGGTCCGTGCAAGTTCCTCGTTGCGATCGAGACGGGCTTCTCGTCCTCGACCGCGCTGCGGTTCGAGTTCTGGGACGACACGGGCGTTCTGTACGACTCGCAACCCGGGTATCCCAAGACCGCGGATCCCATGACGCCGCTCTTGGGCAACGTCACGATCGGGAACTGAGGGGATCCGGCGGAGTGGCCACTCGGAGTCGGGTGGCCACTCCGCGCGGATCAGCGACGGCACCGCTCGCCGAGCAGCTCGACGATCGTCAGGCGCAACGCGGGGCCGACCTCCTTCTTCAGCGCCTCGCGCCAGGCCCGGCACGCCTCCGCGATCTGTCCGTTCGCGAGGAGCGCACGCCCCACGTTGAACGGGACGATCCCGAGTTCGGGATCGAGCGCTGCGGCTCGCCGCAGCGCCTGCAACGAGGCGTCGAAATCCCGCTGGGCGAAGCGGAGCTCCGCGAGCCGATTCCAGCCCTGGGGATTTCCCGCGTCGAGCTCGAGCGAGCGAAGGATGCACCGCTCGGCGCCGGGGAGGTCGCCCAGGCCGGGGAGGTCGCCCAGGTTGATGAGCACGGTCGCGAGATCGTCGAGGCGGCGAGGTGACTCCGGCTCGCGCGCGAGGGCAGCGCGGAGCGATGCCGCTGCCTCCTCCAGACGTCCTGCGCCTGCCTGGGCGCGCCCCATTCCGGCCAGGAACATGGCTTCGTAGAAGGGGTCGCCGCTCGTGCGCGCGAGCCCGTCAGCGTACACGGAGAGCGCCTCCGGGTACCGCCCCTGGGCGAGGAGGGTGTCACCCAGGCCGCCGTACGGACGAGCCTTCTCGGGCGACTTCGCCATCGCGTCGCGCCACAGCGCCTCCGGCGTTTCCCACCTGGAGTTCCGCACCCAGGTCGCGCCGGCGAGCGCGCACCAGACGCACGCAACGAACACACGCACCGGGAGCGGCCGGAGCGCGAAGCGCGCGGTGAGCCAGCCGAACCCGGCAGCTGCCGCCACGAACACGCCCCAGGACGCGAGGTAGAGCCGGTGCTCGAACACGAGGTCGACGATCGGGACGACGCTCGAGGTCACGGACAGAACGAGGAAGAACCAAAGAATCCCGAGCCCGGCGAGGCGCGCCATCCCGGCCGAGTCGCCGCTGCGGGTCCGCCCCCACGCGATGAGCGCAACTCCGCAGGCGGTGAGCCCGAGTAGGAGCATCCCCGACGCGAGCACCCCCGGCTGCAACAGGCTCGTGAAGACCGGGAAGTCCCAATCGAGGTTCTGACCCGCCGGCCAGACGAGGAGGCGCAGGTACAGCAGGATGACCTTGAGCTCCGTCAGAAAGTACGACAGCCGCCCCAGCTTCGGGATGCCGAATCCGACGGTGGACTCCCCGCGGACCGCGTCGAGCACCGCAACACAGGTGACGCCGGCAAGGGCAAAGAACGGCGCGATCGAGGCTGCACGCCGGCGCCAGCTCGTGAGCTCCAAGCGGGCGGCCGGCGTCCGCTCCACTGCGAACGCGACGAGCAAGTAGGCTGCGGGCGCGGTGATCGCGATGGTCTTCGAGCCGAGCGCGAGCGTGTATGCGAGCAAGGCCCCTGCCCACGCGAAACAGCCGCGCCACGTCCAACCGTGCCGCTCCGCCGCGAGCAGGAGCAGGACCACGACGACATAGAGCCCGGACGCGAGGATCTCGGACCGCTGGGAGACGTACGACACCGCTGCGGTCTGGATCGGATGCAGGGCGAAGACCCCCGCAACCCCGATCGCGATCGCGAGCTCGTGGACCATGCCGGCGAGGCGCGCGAGCTGCCTCGTCAACATGAACACCAGGACGACGACCGCGAGGTGGATAGCGAGGTTCGTCGCGTGATAGCTCCACGGCGCGAACCCGCCGACGGCATGGTCGAGTGCGTACGTGAAGTCAGTGACGGGACGGCTTACCGTGAACAGCCTCTTCACGATCTGGCCGGCTGACGCGCCGAGGCTCTGGACGGCCGGGTTCTCCAAGATGGAGTGGTCGTCGTCGAGCACGAACGGCGCGTCGAGCACGCGCATGTAGGCGGCCGCCGCGAGCGCGAGCGGGACCGCGAGGAGCAGCGCGGCCGATCGGAAGGCGCGTGCTCGGCTTCCAGCGGTGTCCGGCGAGTGGAGCATCAATCCGCTTTCCGATGGGGCGGCGGGCGCCATCGTACGAACGACCCCGGCCCCCGTCCACCGGCCGCGATGCAGCGCGGCTCGAACGCGAGCGGTCGTCATTCCGCCCCCCGCGACGATCTGCCGCAGGCGCGAGATTCACCCACCGGCGCGCGTCCCGGGCCCCCACGACGTTTCCGTACGGTCATTGCTTCGCCTCTCGGGATGCGCGACACATCACCCCGGAGGGGTGTGCATTGCTCGCCAGCCTGCGGGTCCGACTGCTCATCCTCGTGCTCGTGGCGGTGGTTCCCACGGTCGCGATCGTGGTGCTCTCCGCGCGAGAGCAGCGGCGGCTCCTCGTCGAGCAGGCGTCCGGTGGCGCCGCCGCGCTCGCGCAGCTCGTCGCCGAGCGCGGGCAGCGTTCGGTGGACTCCGCGCACGGCCTGTTGCTCGGCATGTCTCGCATGCGGACGATCGCCGGGCTCGATGGACCGACGTGCAGCGCCCGGCTCGCGCCGCTGCTCGCCACCGCGCCCATCTTCGTGAACATCGCGGCCGCCGACTTCCAGGGGAAGCTCTTCTGCAGCGCCGCCAAGCCCCAGCGCTTCATCGACGTCTCCGACCGGGAGTTCTTCCGGGGAGCGATGCGCTCGGGCGGTTTCACGGTCGGCGACTACGTGATCTCCCGGGTGCGGGGGAAGGGTGCGCTCGGGTTCGGGTACCCGGTCCGGAACGAGGGAGGCGAGATCGTCTCCGTCGCGATCGCGTCGCTCGACGTCGCCATGATGCAGCAGGATCTCGACGAGCTCGAGGTGCCGCCCGGCGCGGAGGTCGCGGTCCTCAACCGGGGCGGCGTCACGCTCTCCGCGCGGCCGAACGGGGCGAGCTGGCTCGGCCGTCCGTTCGACGCGCACCTCGTGGACTCGGTGCGCAGCGCCCGCGGATCCGTCACGCTCGCCGGCACGGACGGCGTCACGCGCCTCTATTCGCTTCGCGAGGTGACTGCGCCCGACGGCACCGTCGCGATGCACGTGCTCGCCGGGATCCCCATGGGCGCGATCCTCGATCCCGTGAACCGCGTCTCCTCGCGCGCGCTGCTCGGCTCGCTGCTCGCGAGCGCCCTCGCGCTGGCGGCGGCGGTCCTCATGGCGGAGTTCATGCTCGTCCGTCGCCTGCGCCGGCTCGCCGCCACCTCGCACCGCATCGCCGCCGGCGATCTCACCGCGCGGACCGGCCTGCCGGCTCGCGCCGACGAGCTCGGCGAGCTCGTCACGAGCTTCGACGACATGGCCTCTGCCCTCGAGGAGCTGGAGCGGGAGAAGGTCCGCCGCGAGGAGCAGGTCTGTCAGGCCCAGAAGATGGAGGCGGTCGGCCAGCTCGCAGGAGGGATCGCCCACGACTTCAACAACCTCCTCACGGTGATCCTCTCCGCCGCGAGCGCGCTCCGCGACGAGCTCCCGCCGGGGCACCCCGGGCTCGAGGACGCGGGCGACGTGCTCCACGCGGGCGAGCGCGCGGCGGCGCTCACCCGCCAGCTCCTCGCGTTCTCCCGCCGTCAGGCGCTCGCGCCGCGGGTCGTCGACCTCGGCGACACCGCACGCGGGATGGAGCGGATGCTGCAGCGGATCCTCGGGGAGGGGATGGTCCTCTCGGTCGAGGTGCGGACGCAGGCCTTCGTCTTCGCGGATCCCGGGCAGATCGAGCTCGCGCTCCTCAACCTCGCGGTGAACGCCCGCGACGCGATGCCGAAGGGCGGCCGTCTCGAGGTCGAGGTGGGCGCGCTCGCCGCCGACGACCCGGCGCGGCCGCGGGGCGCCGACGTGCCCGCCGGGCCGCTCGCCTCGCTCGCGGTGCGCGACAGCGGCGTGGGGATCGATCCCGAGATCCTCTCCCGCATCTTCGAGCCGTTCTTCACGACCAAGGGGCCCGGCCGCGGGACGGGCCTCGGGCTCTCGACCGTGCTCGGCATCGTCGGCCAGTCGGGCGGCATCATCCGCGTCCACTCCACGTCCGCGCGGGGCGCCGAGTTCCGCATCTACCTGCCGCTCCACCCCTGCGAGCCCGAGCTCGCCGCGAGCGGGCCAGGCAGCGCGCCGCACGGCCGCGACGAGACCATCCTCGTCGTCGAGGACGACCAGCGGCTCCGCGCGATGCTGTGCCGGACCCTCTCCGAGCACGGCTACCACGTCATCCAGGCGGCGACGCCGTCCGAGGCGCTCGCGCAGGCGGCGGGGCGTGCTGCGCCGGCCCTCGTCCTCACGGACGTGATCCTCCCGGAAGGGAATGGCGTCGAGCTCGCCCGCGAGCTCGCGCACCGCTGGGGCGGCGTCCCGGTCCTGTTCATCTCCGGCTACGCCGGAGAGCACCTCGCAGGAGACGCGCTCCCGCCCGGCGCCCGCTTCCTTCCGAAGCCGTTCACGCCCGAGGTGCTCCTCGCCGCGGTGCGGGAGGCGCTCCGCACGCGGCATCGCGAGGCCGTCCGGTCCGAGGCGTGATCGCAGCCGCTCCTCTCCGACGGGGCGTCCGCCGGCATCCCGCGCGGGGGGGCGCCCGGCACCATGGCCGGGGGACGCGCGTGCGTGTGAAACGTCGGCCCGCGGACGTTATGGTTCGGGCGGGAACGGGGATGGCCTCGAGGCGAGGCCGGAGCCTCCATGGCCGGGAACCAGATCTCGACGACACAGGGTGCTTCACGGTCCGCCGCGCGCGGTCCCGTGGTGAACGACTTCTCCATCCAGGTGGCGACCGCGAACGGCTCGGGCTCGCAGTCGTCGAACACGGTGCTGCTCCGCGCCATCTTCCAGATGGGAGTGCCGGTGTCGGGAAAGAACCTGTTCCCGTCGAACATCGCCGGGCTGCCGACCTGGTACACGATCCGTGCGTCGAAGGACGGATTCGTTGCGCGCAAGAAGGAGATCGACATCCTCGTCGCGATGAACGCGGAGACCTCGCGCGACGACGTCCTCGCGCTCGCGCCGGGCGCGGTCGCGGTGTACGACGCGCCGCTCGCGCTCGACCAGCTCCGGGACGACCTCGTCTTCTACCCGGTCCCGTTCGACAAGCTCGTCGAGCCCGTCACGGGCGAGGCGAAGCTCCGCAAGCTCCTCAGGAACATGGCGTACGTGGGCGTCCTCGCGCGCCTGTTCTCGATCGACATGGCCGAGGTCGAGGGCGCCATCGCGAAGCAGTTCGGGAAGAAGGCGAAGGCGCGCGAGCTGAACGTGGCCGCCGCGCGCGCCGGATACGAGCACGCCGCGACCCTCGAGAAGCGCGATCCCTTCTCGGTCCGGCGGATGGACGCGACGCGCGGGAAGATCATCGTGGACGGGAACGCCGCCTGCGCGCTGGGCGCCCTCTTCGCGGGCGTGACGGTGGTGACGTGGTACCCCATCACCCCGTCGTCGTCGCTCGTCGAGAGCCTCATCGGCTACCTCAAGAAGTTCCGGATCGGACCGGACGGCAAGGCGACCTACGCGGTGGTCCAGGCGGAGGACGAGCTCGCCGCGATCGGGATGGTGATCGGAGCGGGATGGGCGGGCGCCCGCGCCATGACCGCGACCGCCGGTCCGGGCGTCTCGCTCATGAGCGAGTTCGCCGGGCTCGGCTACTACGCCGAGGTGCCGGCCGTCGTCTTCGACGTGCAGCGCGTGGGCCCCTCCACCGGGCTCCCCACCCGCACGTCTCAGGGAGACGTCCTCTCGACCGCGTTCCTGTCCCACGGCGACACGCAGCACGTGCTCCTCTTCCCGGGCTCGGTGGACGAGTGCTTCACGATGGCGGTGGACGCGTTCGATCTCGCCGAGCGGCTGCAGACGCCGATCTTCGTCATGACCGACCTCGATCTCGGGATGAACAACTGGATGGCGGATCCGTTCCCGTACCCGGAGCGGCCGCTCGATCGCGGGAAGGTGCTCTCGAAGGAGGACCTCGATCGCCTCGGTGGGTTCTCCCGCTACAAGGACGTCGACGGCGACGGCATCGGCTGGCGGACGCTCCCGGGCACCGATCATCCGAAGGCCTCGTACTTCACTCGCGGCACCGGCCACGACGAGACCTCCGCTTACTCGGAGAGCGCGGCCGTGTTCGAGCGGAACATGGAGCGGCTCGCTCGCAAGCTCGAGACGGCCCGCTCCCTCGTGCCCGCCCCCGAGCTCCAGGGCACGGGCCGGGCGCGCGTCGGCGTCATCGCGTACGGGTCCTCGCACCCCGCCATCGTCGAGTCGCGCGTCCAGCTCCAGAAGGAGCGCGGCGTCGAGACCGACTACCTGCGCGTCCGCGGCTATCCCTTCTCGCGCGCCGTCCACGACTTCGTCGAGCGGCACGAGCGCGTCTACGTCGTCGAGCAGAACCGCGATGCGCAGCTCGCGGCGCTGCTCAAGCTCGATCTCGCGCCGGAGCTGGCGGCGCGGCTCCGCAGCATCGCCCACGTTCACGGCCTGCCGCTCGATGCGCGCTCGGTCACCGACGAGATCCTCGGCATGGAGGGGAGGTAGCCATGGCCCAGGGCGCTCCGCCTGCCGGCGCCGGCCCGAAGGTGAACCGGCTCGGCCTGGCCGTGATCGAGTACCGGGGAGCGAAGACCACCCTGTGCGCCGGCTGCGGCCACAACGCGATCTCCGAGCGGATCCTCGAGGCGATGTTCGACTCGGGCCTTCCCCCCGAGCGCGTGGCGAAGCTCTCGGGCATCGGCTGCTCGTCGAAGAGCCCCGCCTACTTCATGAGCCGCTCCCACGCCTTCAACGCGCTCCATGGCCGGATGCCGTCGGTCGCGACCGGGGCGGCCCTCGCGAACCGGACCCTCCTCCCGCTCGGCGTCTCGGGGGACGGCGACACCGCCTCGATCGGGATCGGCCAGTTCGTCCACCTGATGCGGCGGAACCTTCGCGTCGTCTACGTCATCGAGAACAACGGAGTGTACGGGCTCACGAAGGGGCAGTTCTCGGCGACGGCCGACGTCGGCTCGAAGCTCAAGACCGGCGTCGTGAACGACCTCCCGCCCATCGACACCTGCGCGCTCGCGATCCAGCTCGGGGCGACGTTCGTCGGGCGATCCTTCTCGGGCGACAAGAAGCAGCTCTCGGCGATGCTCAGGGCGGCCATCGCGCACCGCGGCACGTCGATGCTCGACGTCATCTCGCCGTGCGTGACCTTCAACGACCACGAGGGCTCGACCAAGTCGTACGCGTACATGAAGGACCACGACGCGCCGCTGCAGGAGCTGTCGTTCATCCCTGCCTACCAGGACATCGCCGTCGAGTACGACCCCGGCACCATGACCGAAGTCACGCTCCACGACGGCTCGCGGCTGCGGCTGCGGAAGCTCGAGGAGGGATACGATCCCTCCGATCGCGCGAAGGCGGTGGGGCGCCTCATGGAGTCGGCGCGCGGAGGCGAGGTGCTCACCGGGGTCCTGTTCGTGGACACCGCCGCGCCGAGCTTCATCGAGACGATGGACGTCGTGGACGAGCCGCTCGCGACGCTCCCCGAGGCGCGGGTGCGGCCGCCCAGGGCGGTGCTCGAGGAGATCGTGGAGTCGCTGCGGTAGGGCGGTCAGATCATCCTGTAGTTCTTGTACTCCCCGGGACGCCAGCCGGTGACCGCCTCGACGGCGAGCTTCAGCCGGTCCTTCGTCCGGAGCGGCACGGCCGAAGGATCGCCGGCGAACCGCCAGTTCATCGCCGCGATGCGTCGGCGCATCACGGCGGGGTGCGTCCCCTCGAACCGGCGCAGCGGCTCCTTGCCGTCGTAGGCGTACTCCTCGATCTCCGGGACGTGCTGTTTCATCCACGCGTCGTCGTGCCAGTACTTGTTGAACGAGGATTGCTTCCCCTGCATCGCGCGGGGGTGCTTCACCCACCCGTAGTGGTGGACGGTCGCGGCGACCCGCTTCACGCGGAGCTTCTCGTTCGGGCGCCGGCGGAACCCCTGCGCGTCGCGGTAGGAGAAGATCGCGGGGTCGTTGCGCACGACGCGGACCTCGCGGCGGTACCAGTGGAGCGCCGCGCCCACGTAGTCGTAGGAGCCGTAGAAGTGGCGGTAGTCGAGGAGGAGCCCGTCGACGCGCCGGTCGTCGCGCCAGCGGAGCATCGCCTCGCGCAGCGCGGCGGCGCCCTCCTCGTGGAGGACCTCGTCGCCCTGGATGTAGACCGCCCAGTCGGCATCGGCGGAGATGGCGCGGAACGCCCTGTCGGTCTCGACGGCGAGGACGCGGCCGCCCTTGCGGAGCCCGTCGTCCCATACCGTCTCGACGATCCGCACCTTCGCGGAGCCGACCGAGCGGACGAGCTCGAGCGTGCCGTCGTCCGAGTCGCCCACCGCGACGACCACCTCGTCGCAGAGCGGCAGGATCGACTCGATCGCCTCGACGACGGGGTAGTCGTACTTGATCGCGTTCCGGACGAAGGTGAAGCCGGAGACCTTCAGCGGGCGGGCGTCGGCCATCGCTGACGGAGGTACAGCAAGGCGCGCCGCGGGCGCAACTCCGGTCGGAGGGTGGGCGTCGAATCCGCGCGTGCGGCGCCGCGCCGGATCGGTTAGCAATCGGGCATGCCCAAGGCCATCCGCTTCCACGAGACGGGCGGGCCGTCGGTGCTCCGGCTCGAGGACGTCGCCGTCGGCGCGCCGGGCGCCGGCGAGGCGCGCGTCCGGCACACCGCCATCGGCGTGAACTTCATCGACGTGTATCACCGCAGCGGCCTCTACCCGCTGCCGTTGCCATCCGGAGTCGGCGTCGACGCCGCCGGGGTCGTGGAGGCGGTCGGCGCCGGGGTCACGCACGTCCGGCCCGGCGATCGGGTCGGCTACGTCGCGAGCGCCGGCACGTACGCGGAAGAGCGCGTCGTCCCGGCGGACCGCCTCGTGAAGCTGCCCGTCGACGTCCCGGATCGGACCGCCGCGGCGATGATGCTGAAGGGGCTCACGGTTCGTGCCCTGGTGCGGCGCACGTATCGGGTCCAGGCGGGCGATCCCGTCCTCGTCCACGCCGCGGCGGGTGGGGTCGGCCTCCTCATGACCCAGTGGCTGAAGGCGCTCGGGGCGACGGTGATCGCCACCGTCGGCTCCGACGAGAAGGCGAAGATCGTCCGCGCCCACGGGGCGGATCACGCGATCGTCTACACGCGCGAGGACTTCCCGAAGCGCGTGCGGGAGATCACCGGCGGTGAGGGGGTGGCCGTCGCCTACGACTCCGTCGGGAAGGCCACCTTCGAGGGATCGCTCGACTCGCTCCGCCCGCTCGGGCTCATGGTGACCTTCGGCAACGCCTCCGGCCCGCCGCCGCTCCTCGACGTCGGCGTCCTCGGCCGCAAGGGTTCGCTCTTCCTCACCCGTCCCACCATCTTCAGCTACATCGCCAGGCGAGAGGATCTCGAGCAGGCTGCGGCGGAGGTGTTCGAGATCGTGCGGAGCGGGAAGGTGAAGGTGGAGGTCTCCCGCACCTGGCCGCTCGCGCAGGCGGCGGAGGCCCACCGCGCGCTCGAGGGGCGGCAGACGACCGGGTCGCTCGTGCTGCTGCCCTGACCCGCCATGCTGGGCGGCAGGGGCGGTGCCGCTCCTTCTGACGTCGATCACGCGCTGCGCGGCGAGTCGCCGCAGCCCTTCGCGGGAGCGCGCCGCGGGATAGGATGCGGGCCCCCACACGCCCGGAGGCGATCGTGACGACCCCTTCCTACGTGAGCGGCACCTCAACGCAGCCCCTCCTCGGCGACACCATCGGAGAGAACCTGCGCCGCATCGTCGAGCGGTTCCCCGACCGCGAGGCGCTCGTCGTGGTGCACCAGAAGCACCGCGCCACCTACAAGCAGTTGTGGGACGAGACCTCGAAGATCGCGCGCGGGCTGCTCGTGCGCGGCGTGAAGAAGGGGGATCGCATCGGGATCTGGGCCCCGAACCGCTTCGAGTGGGTGGAGCTGCAGTACGCGACGGCGCGGATGGGCGCGATCCTCGTGAACATCAACCCGGCCTACCGCACGCACGAGCTCGAGTACGCGCTCACGCACTCCGGCGTCTCCACGCTCGTCCATGCGAAGAGCTTCCGGCAGGCGGACTACGGGGCGATGGTGCGAGAGGTGCGGCCCCGCTGCCCCGAGCTGAAGCAGACGATCGTCATCGACGAAGACTGGGCGGACCTGAAGCACGATGCCATCCGGCTGTCCGACGAGGCGCTCAACGACCTCGAGCGCGCGCTCCAGTTCGACGATCCCATCAACATCCAGTACACGAGCGGGACCACCGGCTTCCCGAAGGGCGCGACCCTCTCCCACCACAACATCCTGAACAACGGCTACTTCATCGGCGAGCTCTTGCGCTACACCGAGGCCGACCGGGTCTGCATCCCGGTCCCGCTCTACCACTGCTTCGGCATGGTGCTCGGCAACCTCGCCATCACGACGCACGGCGCCGCGATGGTCTTCCCGGGGGAGAGCTTCGACCCGCTCGGCGCGATGGCGACGGTGCAGGCGGAGCGCTGCACGTCGCTCTACGGCGTGCCCACCATGTTCATCGCGGAGCTCGATCACCCCGAGTTCTCGCGCTTCGACTTCTCGTCGCTGCGCACCGGGATCATGGCCGGGTCGCCGTGCCCGATCGAGGTGATGAAGAAGGTCCAGAAGGACATGCACATGCCGGAGGTCACGATCTGCTACGGCATGACCGAGACCTCGCCGGTGTCGACCCAGTCGAAGACCGACGATCCGTTCGAGAAGCGGGTCGCGACGGTGGGGCAGGTCCACCCGCACGTCGAGATCAAGATCGTGGATCCGACGACCGGGCGCGTGATGCCTCGCGGCACCCCCGGCGAGATCTGCACGCGCGGCTACTCGGTGATGCTCGGCTACTGGAACGACCCGCACGCCACGCGCGAGGCGATCGACGACGGCCGCTGGATGCACACGGGCGACCTCGGCACGATGGACCCGCAGGGCTACGTCAAGATCGTCGGGCGCATCAAGGACATGGTGCTGCGCGGCGGCGAGAACATCTTCCCGCGCGAGGTGGAGGAGTTCATCTACACCGTGCCGGGCGTGTCGGACGTGCAGGTGATCGGCGTGCCGGACGCGAAGTACGGCGAGGAGCTGATGGCCTGGGTGAAGCTCCGCCCCGGCGTGGCGCTCACGGGCGGGGAGATCCGCGCCTACTGCAAGGGCAAGATCGCGACCTACAAGATCCCCCGCTACTACAAGTTCGTCGACTCGTTCCCGATGACGGTCACGGGGAAGATCCAGAAGTACAAGATGCGCGAGGCGGCGATCGAGGAGCTCGGCCTGCAGAAGGCCGCGTCGATCGAGACGGCGTAGCGGTCGCTCCGGCGACCCCTCAGCCGCGCAGCTTCCGGAGCTGCGCAGCGGTCACGAGCCAGCGGAGCGTGGCGGTCGCCGCCTTCGGGTCGTCGCCGAGATCGAGGAGGCACGCGCCGCCTTTCTTCAGGTCGACGAACCCACGGCGGGAGCCGGCGAGCAGGTGCTCGATGACCCGCGACAGGTGCGGCTCGTGCCCGACGACGGCCACCACGCGGCGTCGTCGCTGCGTGCGCAGCCAGCGAACGAGCGCCTCGGGGGCGGCTGTCGGGGCGAGCTCCCGGAGGCGGACGACTCGGCCGATCTCGCAGGCCTCCTGGAGGATGCCGCCGGTCTCCACGGCGCGGGCGAGCGTGCTCGTCGCCAGCAGCTCGATCCTCGGCGCGATCCTTCGCAGTCCCCGCGCACCGCGCTCGAACCTGCGACGTCCCACCGAGGTGAGAGGGCGCTCCGCGTCGTCTCGGCCGGTCGTCGCGAAAGCGTCCCGCTCCTCCGCGATCGCGTGACGAACGATGAGCAGCTCCATGCGAAGGATGACTAAACGACCGGTCGCGATTCGGAAACACCGGAAAGATTCCGTTCGCCCTGAGCGTAGGGGCGCGGAGCGCCCCGAAGTCGAAGGGCGCCATGCGTCCCAAGGCGCGTGCTTCGACTTCGCGCCCGCTACGCGGGCGCTCTTCGACTTCGCGCCCGCTACGCGGGCGCTACGCTCAGCACGAACGGTTTCTGGTGATCGCGAATCGTGCTCGCCCGTTTAGAGCGCGGTGGTGGACACCGCATGTAGGTCGCGGGGCGTCGCGCCCGAACCCCGGAGCGCCTCGCCGAGGGCGTCCTGGCTCCGCACGGGGACATCGCCCGCCGCCGGTCGGAGCCGGGTGTACGTGCCGTCGGGCCCGAGCGCGCTGCCCTTCGCCGTATCGGCGAGCCCCGACTCCAGGATCTCGAGCAGTCTCGCCTGCTGCGTCGGATCGTCGACGGGGGCCATCACCTCCACTCGACTGTGGAAGTTGCGCGGCATCCAGTCGGCGGACGAGATGAAGGTCTGCGCGCGCTTGCCCTCACCGAACACGAAGATCCGGCTGTGCTCGAGGAAGCGGTCCACGAGCTGGTGCACCCGGATGCGTTCCGAGACGCCGGGCACGCCCGGCCGAAGGCAGCAGATGCCGCGCACGAGCAGGTCGATTCGCACGCCCGCCTGGCTCGCACGGTACAGCGCGCCGATCACCTCGCGATCGACGAGCGAGTTCATCTTGGCGCGGACGCGCGCCGGTCTTCCCGCGGCCGCTTCCGCGGCTTCCGCGTCGATGAGCTCGAGCACACGCTCCTTCAGCCTGTGCGGCGCGATCGCGAGCCGTTTCCACGGCCACTGCGGCACGACCCCCTGCGCGGCGAGCCCCGCCGTGGTGTTCCCGGTCAGCATGTGGAAGACCGCCTCCACCTCCTCGGCCACGTCCCTCCGGGCCGTGAGGAGCGAGACGTCGGTGTAGATCCGCGCGGTGGTCGGGTTGTAGTTGCCGGTCCCGACGTGGATGTACCGCCGCGGCACCCCGTCCTCGACCCGCACCACGAGCGAGACCTTGCAGTGGGTCTTGCAGGCGTCGTAGCCGTACACGACCATCGCGCCCGCGCGCTTGAGGTCCTCGATGGGACCGATGTTGTTTTCCTCGTCGAGGCGCGCGCGGATCTCGAGGAAGACCGCCACCTCCTTGCCCTTCTCGGCCGCCTTGAGCAGCGCCTTCACGAAGGGGCTGTCCGTGCCGGTCCGGTAGAGCACCTGCTTGATCGCCTTGACGTGGGGGTCGTCGGCCGCCTCCTCGATGAACCGCACCACCGGATCGAACGAGTCGTACGGATGGTGCAGGAGGACGTCTCCCTTGCGCATCGCCTCCATGATCGTGTCGGCCTGCACGACGGCGGCAGGCACCGCCGGCGGCGCCACCGCGATCCGCGCACGGCCATCGTGGATGACCTCCGCGAGCTGGGCGAGGTCCTGGAGCTGCAGCGGGCCGTCGATCGCGTAGACGTCGTCGTCGGCGAGGCCGTGCTGGCGCGCGAGCGGATCGGTGATCTCTCGCGGCGCGTCGCTCGCGAATTCCAGGCGCACGGCCGCACCGAGGTCGCGCCGGCGAACGCCCTCCGACACGAGCGCGAGCAGGTCGTCGCCCTCCTCCATGTCGACGTCGAGATCCCAGTTGCGCGTCACGCGGAACGCCGCCGTCCGGAACTTCGCGCCCGAGAAGAACAGCTCTGCCACGTGCTCGCTCACGAGGTCCTCGACGAGCACGAAGACGCGATTGCCCGAGACGGGGACGAGGCGCGGCACGGTGGCCGTGGGCACGCCCACCACCGCCACCGTTCCGCGGCTGGCGCGCCGCTTCCCGCCGGGGCGGGGGAGCTGCACGGCGAGGGAGATCGACTTGTTCCGGAGCTGCGGGAAGGGGTGGCTGCGGTCGTGCGCGAGCGGCGTGAGGAGCGGGAAGATCCGATCGCGGAACTGCCGGCGCGACTCCTCCGCCTGCTCGGGGCTCAGGTCGGACGGGCGCAGGATGCGGACGCCGTGCTCGCGCTCGAGAGCGGGCCGGAGCTCCTCTCGCCAGAGCCGGTACTGGTCACCGACCATCCGGTGCACTCGCGCCGACACCGCCGCGAGCTGCTCGCGCGGCAGCATGCCGTCGGGAGGGGCCTCGAGGACCCCCGCCTCGATCTGCGTCTTCAGCCCCGCCACCCGGACCATGAAGAACTCGTCGAGGTTCGAGGCGACGATCCCTAGGAACTTCAGCCGCTCGGCGACCGGGAGCGAGCTGTCCGCAGCCTCGTCGAGGACGCGCTGGTTGAACTCGAGCCAGGAGAGCTCCCGGTTGATGAAGAGGCGTGCCTCGAGCCGAGGTGGCGCGCTGGCCGCACCTACGGAGGAGCGCTCCGCGGCGGCGCTCGGGTTCGGGGCGCTCTGCATGGGATTCTCGACGTTCTGCACGCGATTCTAGTAGATGGTGCCGGATCCTGCCGGCCTGCGTCGTGACGACCAGGTGACGACCTCGTGACGCACGGCCCGAGCGTCCTGGCCGGGAAGCGTTCGTCGGCTTCGCGCTCCGCACGGGCGTACACTGCGGGCCGTCACGGGAGGAGACGTGCGAGACCGCAGCGACATCCTGGCCGCGATCGACGTCGGGGCGAACGCCGTCCGGCTCGAGCTCGCCCGCCCTCTTCCCGACGGCTCGCTCGAGACGCTTCACCAGGAGCGCGACCCGGTGCGTCCCGGCGAGGGGGTGTTCACCACCGGCTCAATGTCCCGGGAGGTGGCCGATCGGCTCATCGCCGCGCTCCGCCGGTACGCGACGCTCTGCCGCCGTGACGGAGCCGTCGTGCGCGCGATCGCGACGAGCGCCGTCCGCGAGGCGCACAACGGCGGGGAGATCGTGCGGCGCGCGCGAGCCGAGGCGGGCCTCGACCTCGAGATCGTGTCCGGACGTGAGGAGGCGCGCCTCATCTGCCTGGGCGTCCTGCACGGGCGCCCTCCGGAGGCGCGATCGCTCGTCATCGACATCGGCGGCGGCTCGACCGAGGTCGCGACGGCGCTCGGCGAGGAGCCGACGAACTTGTGGAGCGTCGCGGTCGGCGCCGTGCGTCTCACCGAGATGTTCGGCGCCGCGGCGAAGGTGCCGTCCGCGCGCCTGGGGTTGCTCCGGAGCTACGCGGGGGAGGCCTTCCGGGAGGGCTTGCCGGAGCACGTCCGTCACCCGCGCGTCGCGCTCGGCAGCTCCGGGACGATCAACGCGGTCGTCTCGTTCGCTGCCTCGAAGGGCCGCAGCGCGTCCTCGAGGGAGATCGCCCGCGCCGTGGACGAGCTGGCCGGAATGGGCATCGAGGAGCGCCGGCGCCATTTCGAGCCGAAGCGCGCCGAGGTGGTGGTCGCGGGCGCGGTGATCCTCGAAGCGGCCATGCGGCGCCTCGGGCTGCACAGGCTGACGAGCGTGGACACCGGCCTGCGCAACGGGATCCTGGTCGACCTCCTGCGCCGCCGCGCCCCGGAGACGTCGGATCGGTCCGCCGCCGAGGCGGCCCTCGCGCTCGGCCGGCGCTTCGGCTTCGACGAGCGGCACGGCCTCCAGGTGGGCGCGCTGGCGTCCCGGCTCTTCGACGACCTCGCCGCCCTGCACGGCCTCCCGCTTGCGGCGCGGCGCGTCCTCGAGGCCGCGGCCGTCTTGCACGACATCGGCGTCGCGGTGTCGTTTCACCGGCACCACAAGCACACCTTCTACATGGTCGCGAACGCAGACATGCCCGGCTTCTCCGATCGCGAGCGCGAGCTCGTCGCGACGGTGGCCCGCTACCACCGCCGCTCCACGCCGGATCGGGATCGCAACGATCTCGCGCACCTCTCGGGCTCGGAGATGGGGATGCTGCGCAAGCTGGCGGCGCTGCTCCGCGTCGCGAACGCCCTCGATGCTTCGCACCAGCAGCCCGTGCGTGGGGTGCGGGCGACGGCGCGCGACGGCGCGGTCTCGCTGCGCCTCCGGACGCGCAGCCCGGCGGATCTGGAGCTGTGGGACGTCCAGCGCGAGGCCCGCTTCTTCCGCGAGGTCTTCCGCAGGCGGATCGAGATCACCACCCGCCGCGGGTGAGGCATCGCTGCGTTCGCCGACGAGCGCGGCACGCTACGCCTGCTTGATCTCCTGCACGACCTTCGAGAGCGACTGCTTCGCGTCGCCGAAGAGCATCGCGGTGTTCTCGCGGTAGAAGAGGTCGTTCTCGATGCCCGCGAACCCCGGGTTCATCGAGCGCTTCAGCACGATCACCTGCTTCGCCTCGTCCACGTTCAGGATCGGCATCCCGTAGATGGGCGAGGACCTGTCGGTTCGCGCCGCCGGGTTCACGACGTCGTTCGCGCCGATGACGAGCGCCACGTCGGCGTTCTTGAAGTCGTCGTTGATCTCGTCCATCTCCTTCAGCTTGTCGTAGGGGACGTCGGCCTCGGCGAGGAGCACGTTCATGTGGCCGGGCATCCGGCCCGCCACGGGGTGGATCGCGTAGAGGACGGTCCCGCCGTTCTTCTCGACGAGCGCGGCGAGCTCCCGCACCTGGTGCTGCGCCTGCGCCACCGCCATCCCGTAGCCCGGGACCACGATGACGAGGCGCGCGTAGGCGAGCTGGATCGCGGCGTCCTCCGGGGTGATGGCGTGGACGGTGAGCCCCTGCGACGTGCGCGCCGCCGCCTCCGGCGCCGCCCCGAACGCGCCGAAGAGCACGTTCGTGAAGGAGCGGTTCATCGCGCGGCTCATGATGATCGAGAGGATGAAGCCGGAGGCACCGTCGAGCGCCCCCGCGATGACGAGGACGTTGTTGCCGATGGCGAACCCGGTCGCCGCGGAGGCGAGGCCCGCGTAGGAGTTGAGGAGCGAGATCACGACCGGCATGTCGGCGCCGCCGATGGGGAGGACGAGGGAGACGCCGAACACGAGGGCGAGCGCCACCATCGCGTAGAACGCGTGCGGGTTCGCCGGCCGGGTGACGAGCCAGACGAAGAGCGCGATCGCGGCCGTGAACATCGCCAGGGAGACGTAGTTCTGGCCGCGGAACGTCAGCGGGCGCGAGGGCAGCAGCTCCTGCAGCTTGCCGAACGCCATGAAGCTGCCGGTGATGGTGAGGGCGCCGAAGAGGACCTCGAACCCGAGCGCCGCCATCTCGGCGCGGGGGACGTCCGCGCCGTTCCCGAGCCGCCAGTACTCGGCCACCCCCACGAGCGTCGCCGCGACCGCCCCGAACATGTGCGAGATGGCGATCCGCTGGGGCATCGCCGTCATCGGGACGTAGACGCCGAGCGGATATCCGATCACCGTTCCGAGCGCGAGGCCGGCGAGGATCCACTCGAAGCGCACGATCTCCTGCTGCAGGAGGGTGCCCACGATCGCGACGAGCATCCCGACCGCCGCGAGCTGCATGCCCCGCCGGGCCCGGTCGGGGATCGTGAGGCTGCGCAGGCCCAGGATGAAGAGGAGGGACGCCGCGAGGTAGGCGGCCTCGATGAGCACCGTCCGGGCAGTCACCGCCTCGCGCCTCCAGGGCGCCCGCCGCGGCGGAACATCTTGAGCATGCGGTCGGTGATGATGAACCCGCCGACCACGTTGATGGTGGCGCAGGTCACCGCCACGAACCCGAGGATCGTGGCGAGCGAGCCGTGATCCGCCCCGGCCATCACGAGCGAGCCGACGAGCGAGATGGCGCTGATCGCGTTCGTCGCGGACATGAGCGGCGTGTGGAGGAGCGCCGGCACGCGGGTGATCGTGAAGAACCCGACGAAGCCGGCGAGGACGAAGACGTAGATCTGGATGAGCTGGAGGTGCATCAGAGCCGGACCTTCCCATCGTGGACGACCAGCATCGGTCCCGCGATCTCGTCCTGCGGATCGAGCCGGAGCCGGCCTTCCTCCTTCGCGAGGTGCTGGAGCAGGGTCGTCACGTTCCGCCCGTACATCTGGCTCGCGTGGAACGGGACCGAGGAGGGGAGGTCCAGCGGGCCGAGGATCGCCACGCCCTGCTCGAACACGGTCTCCCCGGCGCGGGTCAGCTCGCAGTTCCCGCCGCCGTCCGCGGCGAGGTCGACGACGACCGAGCCCGGCCGCATGGAGCGGACCATCTCCGCCGTGACGAGCCGCGGCGCAGGCTTCCCGGGGACCTGAGCGGTCGTGACGACGAGGTCCATGTCGCGGATGTGGGCGGCGATCGCGGCGAGGACCCGGTCCTGCTCGGCGGCGCCGAGCTCTTTCGCGTACCCGCCCGCGCCCTCGGCCGCGACCTGCGGCACCTCCACGAACGACGCGCCGAGCGACTGGACCTGCTCCTTCACGATGGGCCGCACGTCGAAGGCGGAGACGACTGCGCCGAGGCGGCGCGCGGTGGCGAGCGCCTGGAGCCCGGCGACGCCCGCGCCGACGATGAACGCCTTCGCGGGGGCGAGCGTCCCCGCCGCGGTGGTCATCATCGGCAGGATGCGCGGGAGCGCGGCCGCGCCGAGGAGGACCGCCTTGTACCCGGCGAGCGTGGCCTGGGAGGAGAGGGCGTCCATCGACTGGGCACGCGTCGTGCGCGGGACGCGCTCCATCGCCATCGCCTGGACGCCTCGCTCGGCGAGGCGGGCGAGGATCGCCTCGCTCCGAAAGGGCGAGAGGAGACCGACGAGGATCGCGCCCGCCGGGATCTCCTCGGCCTCGCGCGCGTCCGGCGAGCGCACGCGCGCCACGACCTCCGCCCCCTCCATCGCGGCGGCCGCGCTCGCCGCGAGGGACGCGCCGGCCGCCTCGTACGCCGCGTCCGGGAACCCCGCCGCGCTCCCGGCGCCGTGCTCCACGCGGACCTCGTGCTTCTGCTTCACCAAGCGTGCGACGTTCTCGGGCACGAGCGCGACGCGTCGCTCCCCCGCCGCCGTCTCCCTGGGCACCGCGATCCGCATGCGCTCCTCGCCCCGGGGCGTACTCCCGGCTGCGCCGCGGTTGAAGGCCCCCGCCGGGTGTTCACCCGCCGAGAAGGGGCCCACCGGGCGAGCCGCGCCGCCGCGCAGACGCTAGAGCAGGGAGGATGCCGACGCGGCGCAAGGGAGGCGAGATGGCGGACCCGAGACGGGAAGGAGAGGGCGCGCCCGAGATTCCGCGGGAGACACCACCGCAGCCGGAGATCCCGGGCAGGACCGGCGCGCCGCCCGGCCGCGAGGTGCCGGGCATCCCGCGCCCGCAGCCGGAGCTGCCGGCGGGGACCCCCAGGCCCGAGGCGCCATTCGATCCCAACGCGCCGGGGCAGTGAACCCCCGCCGAGGGGGCCGGCTCAGCGCCCCATGATGTACGTCTGGAGCTGCTCGATGAGGAACTGCTTCTCGTCGAGCATGAGCTGGATGATGTCCCGCATCGACACGACGCCGATGGTCTGGCCTCGGTCCTCGACGAGCAGGTGGCGGGTGGTGTTGTCGCGCATGATCGCGGCACACTCCACCTCGGTCGCATCGACCTTCACCCGCGGGATGCCCGAGCGCATCGCCTCCCGGATCGGGCCGTTCGCGTTCCCGGCGCGAGCGAGCACGGTGAGGACGAGGTCACGCTCGGTGACGAGCCCGATGAGCTTCCCATCCTCCTTCACGCCCACCGACCCGATCTTCCGATCCGCCATGAGGCGGGCCGCGTCGCGGATGGGCGAGGCGGCATCGAGGGACACGACCTCGCGGGTGACGTGCTTGCGTATCGACGCCATGCGCACCTCCTCGTTCCTGGAAATGGGGATTAACCGCGGCGGGTGGCAGGGGGGAGGAGCGTGAACCCGCAATGACGGGGTGCCGCGCGTGGGGGCGCCCGCGCGGACCGCCGGCCGACGGCCGTCAGAACTGGTCGATGGTGACTGACCACATTCCGGTCGTGATGCCCTTGTACCGCTCTACGCACTCGCTCGGCGCATCCCGAAAGTTCCAGACCATCTCGGCGAACGCGGAATCGAGCCCCTTCCATAGCGAGTTCGAGTGCATCGGATCGCCGAGCGCGTAGTGGCCGAGCTCGTGCAGCAGCTCCGAGGCCTCGAAACACCCCGCCGAGGTGGCCGGGACGCGCACGGAGATGGTCTTCTCCACGTAGTCGGTGCAGCCCTCGCTCGATGACGCGAGGTAGCAGGGGTGGTTCGCCGTGTCGCGGAACTGGATGCGCCAGCCGCCAAGGCTGGAGAGCCCCCAGAACGGCAGCTCCCGGTCGAGGAGCGCGTCGACGCGGAGGCGGGCCGCCTCGAGATCGGGCGGATCGGTCGCGAACTCGATGCAGGCGCCGTGGCTCTCGAAGTCGCACCGCCACGTGTCGCACGCCGCAAGCGTGAGCAGCGCGCCCGCCGCGAGCGCAACCCTCCCGAGACGCCCCCCGGCCATCTCGCCACCTCCACGACGCAAGCTGAGGCGGCGAGCGCGTCCAAGGAACGCCCTCCTCCGGCGGACGGACGCACCGGGGCACGCCTGGTCGTCGGCCCGCCGGGACCGCTGCCGGATCGTGCGGCGGCCGCATCTTGGACCGAGGAGGCGGCCGCGGCATGGCGACGTTCCAGCGGAGACGCACGCCCGATCCGCTCTGGTACAAGGACGCGGTCCTGTACGAGACGCACGTGAAGTCGTTCTTCGACTCGAACGACGACGGCATTGGCGACATGCGCGGCCTCGTCCAGAAGCTCGACTACCTGCAGGACCTCGGCATCACCTGCCTCTGGCTCCTGCCGCTGTTCCCGTCGCCCCTGCGCGACGACGGCTACGACATCGCCGACTACAAGGGCATCCATCCCGATTACGGCACGCTCGAGGACTTCCGCGAGCTCGTGGCGGCGGCGCACGCGCGTTCCATCCGCGTGCTCATCGAGCTCGTCGTGAACCACACCTCCGATCAGCACCCGTGGTTCCAGCGCGCGCGTCGCGCTCCGCCCGGCTCGCCCGAGCGCGCGTACTACGTCTGGAGCGACACGGACGAGAGGTACAAGGATGCCCGCATCATCTTCACCGACACGGAGAAGTCGAACTGGACCTGGGATCCCGAGGCGAAGCAGTACTACTGGCACCGCTTCTTCAGCCACCAGCCCGACCTCAACTTCGAGAACCCAGCCGTGCTGCGCGAGATGCTCGACGCGCTCTCGTTCTGGGCGGAGCTCGGCGTGGACGCGTTCCGGCTCGACGCGGTGCCGTACCTCATCGAGCAGGACGGCACGAACTGCGAGAACCTACCCGGCACGCACGAGGTGATCCGCACCATCCGGCGCTTCGTCGACGAGCGGTTTCCGGGGCGGATGCTCCTCGCCGAGGCGAACCAGTGGCCGGACGACGTCCGGCCCTACTTCGGATCGGGGGACGAGTGCCACATGGCATTCCACTTCCCGCTCATGCCCCGCATCTTCATGGCGCTCCGGCTCGAGGACGTGGAGCCGATCGTCGAGATCATGCGGCGGACTCCGACGATCCCCGAGCCGTGCCAGTGGGCCCTGTTCCTGCGCAACCACGACGAGCTGACCCTCGAGATGGTGACGAACGACGAGCGGGACTACATGTACCTCGCCTACTCGCAGGACCCGCGGATGAAGCTCAACGTGGGGATCCGGCGGCGCCTCGCGCCGCTCATGGAGAACTCGCGGCGGCGGATGGAGCTCCTCCACTCGCTCCTCTTCTCGTTCCCGGGGACCCCGGTCGTCTACTACGGTGACGAGATCGGCATGGGGGACAACATCTACCTCCACGACCGGAACGGCGTCCGCACCCCGATGCAGTGGAGCCCGGACCGCAACGCGGGGTTCTCGCGCGGCGACCCGGCGCGGCTCTTCACGGCGCCGGTCTCCGATCCCGTGTACGGCTACCAGGCGGTGAACGTGGAGGCGCAGCTCCGCGATCCGTCGTCGCTCCTCCACTGGATGCGGAACACCATCGCGCTCCGGAAGCTCTTCAAGGCGTTCGGCCGCGGCACGATGGAGTTCCTGCCCGTCGCGAACCGGAAGGTGCTCGCCTACGTGCGGCGCCACGAGGAGGACGTCCTGCTCTGCGTCGCGAACGTCTCGCGTTTCGCGCAGCCGGCGGAGCTCGATCTCTCGCCGTTCGAGGGGTACGTCCCGGTCGAGATCATCGGCTACACGGAGTTCCCGCGCATCGGGAAGCTGCCCTACTTCCTCACCCTCGGGCCGTACGGGTTCTACTGGTTCGAGCTGCGGAAGCCGACCTGACCCGTCCGGCACCCGCCCGGGGGGCTCCCGGATCGGCGGCGCGCCGGTGAGCCGACCGCTATCTCCCTCCCATGGCGAGCGGCCGACCGGAGATCGTGGATCGCCTGCGCAAGGCGACGGGAGCCCTCCACCGCGACATCGAGCGCGCCAGCGCGGTGCTCGACGGCGGTCGCGAGCGCTACGTCTGGTTCCTCGCGAAGCAGTACGGGTTCTACGCGGCGATCGAGCCGCGGCTCTCCGAGACGCTCGCAGCTCCCTCGTCCGCCGGGGCGGGCCTCGCCCTCGGCCTCGACCACCGCCGCCGCGCGCATCTGTTCGCCGCCGATCTCCTCCACTTCGAGATCCACCCGGGACGCCTCCCGCGCTGCTCCGCGCTCCCGCGGGTGGACTCCACCGCGCGCGCTCTCGGCGCGCTGTACGTGCTCGAGGGCTCGACCCTCGGCGGCGCCTTCCTGGTCGCGCAGCTCGGCAGGACGCTCGGGATCGGGTCCGGCTCGGGCGCGAGCGGGATTGCTCCCTATGGCTCGGAGCTCTTCGGCATGTGGGTCGCCTACACCGACGCGCTCGACCGCTTCGTCCGCGAGCACCCCGACGAGGAGGGCGAGCTCGTCGACGCCGCGCGCGAGACCTTCGAGCGGATGATCGCGTGGATGCGCGAGCCCGCCGAGGCTGCGCTCGCCGCCGCGACCGCGTGACCGCGCCCGGTCGTCGTTCGGACGTCGGCCGCTCGCCCGCCGGGCGGACGGGCGCCGGACGTTGCAGGGCGGGGAGCGGACGCCTGCGGTAACGATGGGATGCACGCTCGCGACCGGAGGCTCCGTGAAGATCAACCGACGTTCGGCCCACATCACCGAGGGGGTGGCGCGCGCGCCCAATCGCTCGATGTTCTACGCGCTCGGCTACGAGGCGGCGGACTTCGAGAAGCCGCTCATCGGCGTCGCCAACGGCCACGCCACCGTCACCCCATGCAACTCGGGCCTGCAGAGGCTCGCCGACGCCGCGGTCGAGGGCATCGAGGGCGCCGGCGGCAAGGCGCAGGTCTTCGGCACGCCCACCGTCAGCGACGGCATGGCCATGGGAACGGAGGGGATGAAGTACAGCCTCGTGTCGCGCGAGGTCATCGCGGACTGCATCGAGACCTGTGTCGGCGGGCAGTGGATGGACGGCGTCCTCGTCCTCGGTGGCTGCGACAAGAACATGCCCGGCGGGATGATGGGCATGCTGCGCGCCAACGTCCCGGCGATCTACGTCTACGGCGGCACGATCCTGCCCGGGCACTACCGCGGCAAGGACCTGAACGTCGTCAGCGTCTTCGAGGCGGTCGGCGAATTCACGGCCGGGCGCATGAACGAGACCGACTTCTGCGAGATCGAGCGGCGCGCCGTCCCCGGGTCCGGATCGTGCGGCGGCATGTACTCCGCCAACACGATGAGCGCGGCCTTCGAGGCGCTGGGCATGAGCCTGCCGTTCTCGTCGACGATGGCGAATCCGCACGAGGAGAAGGTCCTCTCGACCCGCGAGTCGGCGCGGGTGCTCGTGGAGGCGGTGAAGAACGACCTCAAGCCGCGCGACATCGTCACGCGCGACGCGATCGAGAACGCGATCGCCGTGGTCATGGCGATCGGCGGCTCGACCAACGCGGTGCTGCACTTCCTCGCCATCGCGCACGCGGCGGGCGTCGAGTGGACGATCGACGACTTCGAGCGGGTTCGCAGGAGGGTGCCGGTGCTGTGCGATCTCAAACCCTCGGGCAGGTACCTCACCGTGGACCTGCACCGGGCGGGCGGCATCCCGCAGGTGATGAAGATCCTGCTCGGCGCCGGCCTGCTGCACGGCGACTCCGTGACGATCACCGGGAAGACCGTCGCGCAGACGCTGGCCGGCGTTCCCACCGAGCCGCGGCCGGACCAGGACGTCATCCGCCCGATGGCGAGGCCGATGTACGCGCAGGGGCACCTCGCCATCCTGAAGGGAAACCTCTCTCCCGAGGGCGCGGTGGCGAAGATCACCGGGCTCAAGAAGCTCGCCATCACCGGTCCGGCGCGCGTGTTCGAGGACGAGCAGTCGGCGCTCGAGGCGATCATGGCGCGCGGCATCCGCGCCGGCGACGTGATGGTGCTGCGCTACCTTGGCCCGAAGGGCGCCCCCGGCATGCCCGAGATGCTCGCGCCGACGAGCGCGCTCGTGGGGCAGGGCCTCGGGGACAGCGTCGGCCTCGTGACGGACGGCCGGTTCTCGGGCGGGACCTGGGGTATGGTGGTCGGCCACGTCGCGCCCGAGGCCCACGAGGGAGGGAACCTCGCGCTCGTGGAGGAGGGGGACTCGATCACGATCGACGCCGAGACGCTGACCCTGCGCCTGAACGTCGGGGACGCGGAGCTGGCGCGCCGCCGCGCCGCCTGGAAACGGCCTCCGCCGCGCTACACCCGCGGCGTCCTCGCGAAGTTCGCGAGGAACGCCTCGAGCGCGAGCTCGGGAGCCGTGCTCGACCGGTTCGAATGAGCGAGCCTCGCCACGCCCTCGCCTTCCTCGTCCGCCTCGTCGCCTCCGCGGCGGTGCTGTGGCTCGCGGTCGCGTGGGTCTCGCCCGGCAACCCGTTCAACACCTTCGGCCGGGCGGTGGTGGTCTCGGTCGTCCTGTCGGTCGCGTATTACCTGACGCTCGCGAAGTTCCTGTGGTTCATGCTCTTCCCGTGGCTCCTCTACGCGGCGGTGTGGCTCGCCGTCGTGATGAGCGCTTACGGAGTCGGGTTCCTCCGCGCGCTCCTCGTCGCGCTCGCGCTCACGGTCCTCTCGTGGATCGTCTCGGCGCTGTTCGGGATCCGGACGTTCCGGTCGGAGTGAGCTCTTGCGAGCTCCGCGGAGGCGCGGAGGGGCGGCCGCGAACGCGCGGTGTCGGAAGCGGCGCACGGCGTGACGCGTCTTCGTCAACGAGGAAGGGGGCAGCCGAGGCGTCACCGAGCGCGGGAGGCGCCGGGACGAGATCGGCTTACGGTGGCGCGATCACCAACAGTGAAACGAAGGCCCCAAATGGCCGCGCTTCGAGCTTGACGCGTTCGGCCCAGACAACGGTTCCGCGGCTCAGGTCTCACGTCGATGGCCGTTGGAACGCGCCGGGGCGGCCCTGCGCGACGTCCGCGGCGGGTGCGGGGGGTCCGAAGGCCCGCCCCTCGTTCTCGCGCCAGAACGCGATCCCGTGCGTTTCAGGAGCTCCGGAAATCGCATGAGAGAGTGCTGTCATGACGAACGCACGCGATCTCACCGCCCGCCTCGCCGAGCTTCTCCGGTTGGAGCACACCGCGATGGCGGACTTCCTCGTGGCTCTCGCGGACTTCGATCGCCGGAAGCTCTGGCGCGCTCTGGGTCACGCGAGCCTCTTCTCGTTCCTGCGGCGCGAGCTGGGCCTCTCCGCCGGCGCAGCGCAGTACCGGAAGACCGCAGCCGAGCTGGTCCAACGATTCCCGGAAGTGGAGGCGGCGCTCCGGGACGGCCGCCTTTGTCTCTCCTCCGTCATCGAGCTCGCGAAGGTGATCACGCCGGAGAGCGCGGCGGAGGTGCTGCCGCGGTTCTTCGGGCTTTCGAGCCGTGACGCGGCGTTCGTCGCGGCGTCCATCCGGCCAGTGGAGGACGCGCCTCGGCGCGAGGTGGTGGCGCCTCTTCGGGTCGCGCCTCGCGCGGCCCCCACCGAGATGCCGCAATGCGACGCGTCTCCTCCCGACATGGAAGCGACGCTGCCACTTCGGGCGCCCGAAGTGAGCAGCCCTGCGGCACGGCCGCACACTGCGCCGGCCGCTCGCCCGATGCCAGCGCCGCCCGCGCGGACCATCGAGCCGCTCGACGCGGATCGCGCTCGCCTGCACATCACCGTCTCCCGCCGCTTCCTCCATAAGCTCGAGGCCGCGCGCGCCGCGCTCTCGCACTCGCACCCGAACGCGACGACCGAAGAGATCCTCGAGGCTGGGCTCGATCTCGTCCTCGCGCGCCACGCGAAGCGGAGGGGGCTTGTGGAGAAGCCCCGGAAGGACCCGCCTGCGAAGCCCGCGACGTCTGCATCGCAACCGCGAGGCGGCTGGCGGCGCGAGCACGTCCCCGCCCACGTCCAGCGCGCCGTTTGGAGGCGCGACGGCGGGCGGTGCCAGTGGCCTCTCGGCGGCGGTGGAATCTGCGGCTCCACGCACCAGGTCGAGTTCGACCATATCGAGCCGGTCGCGAGGGGCGGCCCGTCGACGATCGAAAACTCGAGGCTCCTTTGCAGGCCTCACCAGGATCTCGCGGCGCGGAAGGTCTTCGGCGACGAATGGATGGACAGGTTCACGCGGCGGCGCTCGTCCCGGGACGCGGCGCGCACGATCACGCCCTGAGCGTCGGTGGCCGCGGGTCGCGGTCGGGTGCACCGGAAGGGCCAGGGCCGTTGAGTCGGTCCGCGGGCGATCTTAGACTCGCCGTCGAGGACAGGGCAACCCCGAGCGGATCCTCGTTGCCCGGAACGGACTCAACATGGCTGCGCAATATGTGGGCATTCTGCGGGCTCCCACACGTCTCGCGTTCCCGCGTTCGATCACGTTGCAGAAGATTCCGCGCGGGTCTGGTCGCTTTGACGTGGTGTTCTGGACCGAGTTCCGAGACGAGGGCTTCAAGAGCTTGCGCATCGTTAGGGAGTTGCTGGCTCGAGTGAGCGGCCCAGCGAGCTCGCTGCACGATGCGATCGGTGAGTTCACGATTCTCGCGAATCAGTATGCGCCGGTGCTGGCCACTGCAGCGAACATCGTGAGCGGGGACATGCGCCTGTGGCTTTGCTTCGAACAACCAAGCGATGGAGAGACCTTCGCCGGCAAGCAGTTCAGTCAGAGCTATGACGCCGGACCGCAGGGACTGCCCACCGGGTCTCGTTGGCTCGACGAAGGCGTAGGTCTCGCATGCCTACGGTGCTTCATGAAGCGAGGCCCTGATGAAGCGAGGTTGCAACGCGCGATCAAGCAGTATCAGCAGGCGCTTCTCCACTGGGGTCCGGGAAGCGAGACGTTGGCTGTCGCTCATCTGTGGATCGCGATCGAGGCACTAACGAAGGTCATCGAGAGGCGGCACCGCGGGAGTCTCACCTCCGACCAACTCGCCGAAAAGTGGCTCTCCTCAACTTCAAATGGGTAGTTTGAGCTGAAGATCGGTGCAGCAGAGGAAGACCATCGCGGCGAGGGCGGCGAAGGAGTGGAAGCCGTAGGCGCGGTGCTTGATGACGCCGATCTTGTTGTTCAGCCCCTC
>WNGA01004638.1_pt1 | contig 64630 bp, 63 predicted proteins | sample 5400061 | NCBI WGS metagenome assembly WNGA01 (sample SAMN13153366, study PRJNA577476) | soil metagenome | isolation source: 100 cm soil or saprolite under grassland replicate 2 | place: USA:California | collected 2016-06-15
GCCATGGAGCAGGTCGCCCGAGATGACATTGCTGCCGCGACGGCGGCGCACCGCGAACTTGGCCGCGACTATGACGGCGCGATCGCCGAGGGCCTGATCGAGCGGATCGGTGCGGAGATCGACAAACGGGTGGACGCCAGGCTGGCGCAGCGTGCCGACGACCGTCCCGGGCAGAGCGGCGACAAGTTCGCACATCGCGGCGACAAGCTCGTGCATCGCGGCAGCGACGGCAGGCCGAGTTCATCGGCCGGCCCTGGCGCCGCCGGGGTGTTGCTTGGCCTCGGGTCGATGGGGATCGGCATCGGCGCGGCCGCCGTGGTGCTCGCGCAGGGGGGGTCCGGGGGGCTCGTCTTCGTGATCTGGCTTGTCATCGGCGTCATCAACGTCGCCTACGCCCGGCGACGCTGACACGCCGTCGGCGGCCGCCGCATGTCCGGCGCTGAGCGCGGGTAGCAATTGGGCTCGTCTTCCTGATCTGGCTTGTCATCGGCGTCATCAACGTCGCCTACGCCCGGCGACGCTGACACGCCGTCAGCGGCCGCCGCATGTCCGGCGCTGAGCGCGGGTAGCGGCGCGGGCCCCGATTGCAGCTGGACTGCCGGTGCCGTCGTCGGCGCCCGGGGCTGGCCGTGGATGCGCCCGGCGCGCCGGTAGCTCCCGCCGCTACCTTAGGGATCATGACCGTGCCTTCAGAGCCACGCCGTCGCATGCGCCGCCAGGGCCCGGCCACGCTGCGCGGCAAGGCCATCCCGATGACAACGACTGACCAGCGCCTGCTGGACCGGCGCGGCCCGAGTGACTGGGTGCACGCCGATCCCTGGCGGGTGCTGCGGATTCAGGCGGAGTTCGTCGAGGGCTTCGGCCTGCTCGCTGAGCTCGGCCCAGCGGTGTCGGTCTTCGGGTCAGCCCGGACTGCCCGCGGCACGCTCGAGTATGAGCGGGCAGAACGGATAGGAGCGGGGCTGGCCGCAGCGGGCTACGCGGTGATCACTGGTGGCGGACCAGGGATCATGGAGGCCGCGAACCGGGGTGCCGTCAGCGCGAATGGCGTATCCGTCGGCCTTGGCATCGAATTGCCGGTTGAGCAGGGCCTGAACGAGTACGTCGAGATCGGCCTGGAGTTCAGGTATTTCTTCGTGCGCAAGACCGTCTTTATCAAGTACTCGCAGGCATTCGTCGTTCTGCCGGGCGGGTTCGGCACCATGGACGAGTTGTTCGAGGCACTCACCCTGGTGCAGACCGGAAAAATCACCAGGTTCCCGATCGTCCTCGTCGGCAGGGAGTACTGGTCCGGGCTGCTGTCCTGGATCCAGGGGACGTTGCTCGCCCGTGGCAAGATTTCCCCGGCGGACCCGCAGCTCGTGCGGATCGCCGATGACCCGGCGGATGTCGTCCAGATCATCCTGGACGCGCATGCGTCCGGCGTCCTGCCCGGGCTCGCCTGACCATATCGCCCGGCTCGGCCAGCCCGGCCGCACATCGGCCAGCCTGGAGGCGTTCCGCCTGGTGGATGTGGCATAGGTATGCGCCGGCGCATACCAGATCCGCATCCATCAGGCGGAACGCTCACCGGGGCCTCGGGGGAAACCGACATTACGGATATGGGGGAGGAAGGCGGCGACTGGCGCGGCATCCAGTGGCCCGGTCAGCCGAGGCCGCGCGCTGCCCGGGCCGGCGGCCGGACACCGCGGATGGACTCGGCCATGTCGACGGCGCGCCGCATCGGGCCGGGATGCGAGGTGCGGATCACGGTGGCGCCCAGCCAGGCACAGATGGCAGCGATCGCCAGCGTGCCCGCATCCTGCAGGTCAGCGCCTCTGTAGACCCGCTGGTCCACCAGGTCCACCAGCGTGGCGACGCCGGCCGCGCTGGCCGCTGCCAGACGCGCCGGACTGACCTGCACAAGCAGTCGCGCAGCGGGCAGCCCGGCGCTGATGGCCGCCGCCGGGTCAGTGCAGACCAGGATGGCTCCGGTACGCAGCGCCATCGCCGGGTCGCGCACGACGTCTGCCTGCTCGCAAGCCGCGCAGACGAGGGTGCCGGGATGACGCGCCCGGAATTCAGCGATCGCGGCCGGGGCGGCGGTGCCGAAATCCACTAGCGCGGCGCCAGCGTGAACGGCCGCCGCCGCCTCGGCCGGGTTGTCCGCGACCGCTAGCAGCGAAGTTCCCGCCATGGACAGACCGGCCGATGCACCCGCCATGCCTTGAGCATGACACGATTCTCTATGTGCCAGTGGTGCTGATCGTCGTGGCCGTCGCGATAGTCGTCGGGGTGATCATTGTCGCGCTTGGACGCGGCGGTGAGCTCGCGCCGGCTCCCGCTGACTTCGCTGCCTTGGATACGGACGAGATCACCGCCACCGATGTGGCGCTGCTGCGGCCGCCTCCTTCGCTCTGCGGTTACCACATCCCGGCAACGGATCAGGCGCTCAGCCGGATCGCGCAGACGATGACCGAGCGTGATGTGGAAATCGCCACCCTGCGACGGCAGTTGGCGGAATTGCGTTCGATCGCGGACGCAGGCGTGGCGCGGGCGTCTCAAGAGTGGCCGCCGCCTGGTTCGGCCGTGGCGCCCGGTATGCCAAGCTCGCCAGATCTGCCCGCGGCGCCAGATCTGCCCGCGGCGCCAGATCTGCCCGCGGCGCCGGAACTGCCCACGGCGCCGGAGCTGCTCGCGGTGCCAGGGTTACCAGCCAGCCCAGGCTCACCGCCCGAGTCAGGTCCACCGCCCGGGTCTGGTCCGGTTGCTGGCTCAGGTCCGCTGGCCGCCTTCGGCTCCGCTGCCGAGCGCGCCGCGCACGGCAGGCCGGTGCGCGCGTTTCCCGGTTCGGCTGGTCCGCAGCCGGCCGTCCCGGCTGCGGCGGCCGGAGCGAGCCCCGCGCTGCCCTCGCGTCCCAGCTTGTGGCGCCGCGAGATGGCCGACCCGCAGCCCGCGCAAGGCTCGCAGGCCACCGGGGAGTCGCCGCCCGCGCAGGATCGATGGCTAGCGCAGGACCCGGAGCCTGCGCAGGACCCGGAGCCTGCGCACGACCCGTGGACTGCCTACCAGCCGCCGCCCGCTCAGGAGCCGCCGCCGGCCCAGGATCCGGGGGCCGTGCACGAGCCGGCCGGGTACGAATCGCGTGCGCAGGATCCGTGGCCGGTCCGCGAGCCACCGCCCGCGCAGGACGCACGGACTGCGTACGAGGCGCCTGCGCAGGACCCGCGGCCTTTCGGCGAGCCGCCGCCCGCGCACGACGCGCGGGCGGCGGGTGAGGCGCCTGCGCAGGACCCGCGGCCTTTCGGCGAGCCGCGGCCCGCGCGGGAACCACTGCCGAAGCCGGGCCCGTGGCCTGCGCACGAGCCGCAGTTTGCGCAGGACCCACTGACTGCGTACGAGCCGCCAGCGCAAGACGGGTGGCCCGCGCCGGTCGCGCAGCATGCGCAGGACCCCCAGGCCGCGCGCGATCCGCTGACTGCGCAGGAGTCACCGCGCCCGCACGACACTCTGCCCGCGCGGGACCCGCAGCATGCACGAGAACCGCTGGCCGCGGAGGAACCGTGGGCGGTGCAAGATCCGCCGCCCGGGCAAGATCCGCCGCCCGGGCAAGATCCGCCGCCCGGGCAAGAGCCGCCGCCCGGGCACGACCATGACCCGTGGCCCGCGCACTCCTCGTGGTCGGCATGGGAACGGACGGCGGGCGATGCGACAGGTCCCGAGGTAGCCGCCACCGCGCCGGACCCGGACCAAGACCCGGACCAAGACCCAGCCCTGGCCGTGGATCCGGGCCCGGCCGCGGGCCAGGACCCTGATGCCGCTCTCCCGCGTTCGACCCAGCCGGACCCGGCCGCCGAGGCCGATCCCGGCGGGCAGAAGGAGGCTTGGTGACCGAGGCTGGCCGCGGTGCGCAGGCAGGACCGGACGGGCTGGCCAGATGTCCGTGGTCGCTCAGCTCTCCCGATTACCTGGCCTATCACGACGATGAATGGGGCAGGCCGATCCGCGATGACGCGCGGATGTTCGAGCGGCTCTGCCTGGAGGCGTTTCAGTCCGGTCTCTCCTGGCTCACGATCTTGCGCAAGCGGGAGAATTTCCGGGCCGCGTTCCGCGGCTTCGACATGGCAGCCGTCGCCGCTTTCGGGCCCGCCGACGTGTCGAGGCTGCTGGCCGATCCCGGCATCGTCAGGAACAGGGCAAAGATCGAGGCGGCGATCCAGAACGCCAGTGCCGCGCTCCAACTGCCCGGCGGGCTGGCCGAGCTGGTCTGGAGCTACGCGGACGCACACAGGGACGCGCCGGTCACCCTGGCCGACGTTCCTGCCTGGACGCCCGCTTCGAAGGCGCTCGCGGTGCAGCTCAAGCGGCACGGATTCAGGTTCGCAGGCCCGGTCACCGCCTATGCGACGATGCAGGCGAGCGGCGTCGTCAATGACCACCTCACGGCCTGCTCTTTCCGCGACGGCCCGGTTTCCTGACCGTTTCCCGCTGCTCACCGGCGGTGCGGGACGCCTTGAGAATGGCGGCCGTGCCTCGCCTGGCCAGGTTGTGGAGCACCCAGATCATGTCAGACTGACATTTAAATGGTTGACGGAAGCGAGATGCCCGAAGCCGGGCAGGCGTCGCCGGGCCAGTGCCCGGGCTGGCCGGCCGCGGGTATGGTCCCGATGGGGCTACTGTTGCCTGAGCCGACGATCGTGACAGGCGAGCCGGCCACCCCCACGTTGGACAGCCGCGGGCCACTCGGCCCCCGGCCGACCGTCGATTGATGGCCCGATGGAGGCGAGATGACCGAGGTCGAGCAGGCACCCCCTGGCGTTGACCCCACGACGCCGACGCCTGCGCGCCTGTATGACTACTACCTAGGCGGCACGAACAACTTCGCGATCGATCGCAAGGTCGCCGAGCAGCTCAGGCTGAGCCCTCCCGAGCTCACCGATGCGGCCTGGGCCAACCGCGGCTTCCACCAGCGCGCGGCCCGCTGGATGGCGGCTGAGCACGGTATCCGCCAGTTCATCGACCTTGGCTCGGGGCTGCCGACGCAGGGCAACACCCACCAGGCGGTGACCGACGTGGCCCCGGATGCCAGGGTCGTCTACGTCGATAACGACCCGATGGTGCTGGCGCATGCCCGGGCGTTGCTGGGCGGTACCCGGCCGAGCACGATCATCCAGGCTGACCTGCGCGATCCCGAGGCGGTGCTCGGCCATCCGGAATTGCGCGCGGTCATCGACCTCGCGCAGCCGGCTGGCCTGCTGATGACAGCGGTCCTGCATTTCGTGGCCGACACGTCCGACCCCCCGGGGCTGGTGGCGCGGTACATGCGGGAGGTTGCACCGGGGAGCTACCTGGCGCTGTCACATGCCACCGCCGACCGCCTGCCGCCCCGCGCGGTTCAGGCGATATATGACACCTACGAGAACGCCACGGAACAGATTCACCTGCGTACCAAGGCCGAGTTCGAGCGCATGTTCGAAGGCCTGGAGCTTGTGCCTCCCTTCGACGGGGCCGGGCCCGCCACCACCTTCGTGGGGAAGTGGGGGGCCGAGGACGAGTGCGCCGCGGACAGCGACGGCTCCCGGGTGCTCTACTGCGGAGTGGCAAGACGGCCATGAACGCCGCGACAACTGCCAGCCTCGCGAGCCGGGCGGCGCGATGACCCAGCCCGAGCAGGCGCCCGCGGGCGTGGATCCGACCACGCCAAGCCCGGCGCGGATGTACGACTACATGCTGGCCGGAAAGCACAACTTCCAGGCGGACAGGGACGCGGTGGAGAGATTCCGGGCGCAACTGCTCGACCTCGGGGACGCCGCCTGGGCGAACCGCGGGTTCCATCAGCGCGCGGCCCGCTGGATCGCAGCCGAGCACGGCATCCGCCAGTTCATCGACATTGGTTCCGGGCTGCCCACCCAGGCCAACACGCATGAGGTCGTGCAGGCGGTGGCGCCGGCCGCCCGGGTCGTCTACGTGGACCACGACCCGATGGTGCTCGCCTATGCCAGCGACCTGCTGACTGCCGACGGCACCACCGCGGTCATCCAGGCCGACCTCCGCGACCCGGACAGCTTGCTCCGGCAACCGGCACTGACCGCCATGATTGACTTCGAAAAGCCCGCCGCGCTGCTGATGACGGCGGTCCTGCAGTTCGTCGCCGACAGCTCGGATCCCTGGGGCCTGGTCGCTCGCTACATCGGCGCGCTGGCGCCGGGAAGTTACCTCGCGCTCTCGCACATCACGATGGACGCGCTGCCGCCGCGGGCGATACAGACCGGCATCGAGGTGTACGCGACCGCCACCGAGAGCGCCTATCCGCGTACGAAGGCCGCGATAGAGCGCTTTTTCGACGGCCTCGAACTCGTGCCTCCCTACGATGGGGCCGACCGGGTGGTCACGCACGTCGGCCTCTGGGGTGCCGAGGACATGGCGGCGGCGGACAGCGACGGGTCGCGAGTGCTGTACTGCGGTGTGGCGCGGCGCCCGTGAGCCCGGTCACGCCGAGTGCTGGCAACCTACCGGCGGAGAGGTCCACCGTGACAGCGAAACCAACCGTGGAGGCGCTGGGCATCGATGTTGCCGCGCAGTCCTGGCAGCGATCCGGCGACGGCGCCGGTTCCATTGAAGTCGCCTTTGTCCGCAGCGAGGCCCGGACTGGCGCCGACTGGGTGCTGATGCGCGTAGCGGGCGATCCGGCGGGCCGGGTACTCGTCTACGACATGAACGAGTGGGCGTGCTTCCTCGACGGCGTGCGGAACGGCGAATTCGACGATGCGGTCGGCCAGCAATGACCTGACCACATGGGCCATCGGCCGCAGCCCGAGTTAGCCGCATCCCGCCGGCGGCTGGGCCGCGAGGCGGCAAACCCGGACCTGGCGCGGCGGAGAATCCGGGCCAAAACCGGTGTATGGATCCGGGCCGAAACCCTTGTGCCACGGGGCCATTTATGCTAAGTGCAATCCTTGATCGCAAAGTTTGTGAATCACAACTTAAGTAGCGCTATGCTATGAGTGATGCCCTGTCAAGAGGGAGATCGCGGATGACCGATGACGCTTACGGTGCGACGATCGCGAAGCGTCGGCTGTCCCGGCGGCTCGCCGAGCTCCGGGTGGCGACGGGCTACACGGCCAACCACGTCTGCGACATGCTGAACTGGGGCCGCGGGAAGGTCGGGCGCTTCGAGGCCAATCAGTGGAAGCGCCCGGAGATGAGCGACATCCGCGACCTGCTCCGGATCTACGACACGCCGTCCGCCGTCCAGGATGAGCTCGAGGAGCTCGCGATCCGGGCACGTGCCCGGCCCTGGTGGCGCGACTATCCCGAAATCTTCGACAACGAGTTCCCCGGCTTCGAGAACGACGCAACCCGCATCAGGGTGTTCATGCCGCTGATCCTGCCGGGCCTGCTGCAGACGCCAGCCTATGTGGAGGCGCTGATGCGAGCAGGCTCACGGCCGCCAACCTGGCGGGAGCGGGCCCTGGCGACCCGGTTGCGGCGGCAGGAAATCCTCGACCGTACCGGCCCGACCGCGCCGAAGCTAACCGCGGTGATCACCGAGGCATCGCTGATGTACCGCTGGGGTACCCGCGCTGACCGCTATGAGCAAGCGGTCCACCTAGCCGCCATGGGTAGCCGGCCCAACGTCGAACTGCGCATCCAGCGCTTCATCGACGGGCCGTACCCGGGCATGCATTCCATGATCAACATCTTTGGCTTCCCGGACGGGGAGCCAAACCTGGTGTACATGGAAACCGATTACGCGATCGAGGAGGTGAGCAGCGCGGAGTCAGTGAACACTTATGTCCAGGCCTTTGGCCGCGCCAGCGAGGGCGCATTAGAGCCCGCCGACACCGCGGTCTTTCTCAGGCAACTTGCCGAACAACTGGAGTAACGACGATGACTGATCTGTCTCAAGCCGCCTGGCGGAAAGCACGAATGAGTTCGCAGAACGGAGGCTGCGTCGAGATCGCGGCCAACATCCCCGGCGTAACCGCCGTCCGGGACAGCAAGCGGCCGGAAGACGGCGCGCACATCGTGGGGCACGCGGCGTTCGCGGCGTTCCTCACGGACCTGAAGGCCGGCCGCTTCGACATCGAGCACGGCTGAGCCACCGCAGCGAACGCAGGAACCCCCCGGGATGCAGCCCGGGGGGTTCCGCTGTTGCAGTGCCTGTCTCAAGGCCCGGCACGTCACCAACTGGCAACTGCCGCGACTGCGACTGTACACGCGGCCTTCCCGCGCTGAACAGGGCCTGCGGCCCGGCGTCGCCCTGCCAGGCAGCCGGGACAGCGGCCTGTCCCAGCGAGGACGGAAGCGTTCAATCTGGCCATTTTCCGGGGAGCCCATTGCGAAGATGGGCAAATGACTCATAATCTGTGCTTCACAGATACCTGAGTCGCGAAGGCGGAGGAGCATGTTACCGTCGCCCGCGGAGAGCGGGGAGGACCGGTCCGGTGGGCTTGGTCGGCCATCTGGTGATGGCGGACTGATGGCAGCTCCGGTGGCCGACGCCTTCGCAGTGGCGCCGCTCATACCCGCGCAGCTCAGCGTACGCTCAGGTGGCTGCTTTGCCAGGCCGCTGCCGCTGGATGGCAGTTGCGCTGGCGCCGCTCGGCGCTTCTTCCGTGAGGCAGTGGCCGGCATCGGGATGCCGGGTGACCTCATCCATGACGGCGTCACCATGGCCAGCGAGCTCGCTGCCAACACGATGCACGCGCAGGACAATGTCGAATTCGGCAGTAACCGGCTACGCCCGGTTACCGGATTTCCTGAGCTCTGGATCTACGCTCGCGGGGCTGGCGCCCGGTGCGAGCTGGTCTGCAAGGTCTTTGACTCGCAGCCGCGGTGGAAGACGGGCGATCTCCCCGATCCCACCAAGCACGCGCTTGAGTCGGTGAACGGCCGCGGCCTCCAGGTCGTCAACGGGCTATCAGCGGGTCAGTGGGGATATCACCCGACCAGGGCCCGGCTGGGCAGCTGGAAGGTGCCGGGCAAGGTCGTCTGGTTCTCGCTGCGGCTGCCGCCGTGCTGCGAGCAGATCCGCTCCGGCCGCCCCTGGATCAGCCCGGACCAGGCTGTCAATGAGCTGGAGAAGATGCTGACCGACCGGGGAATCGGCGGCCGGCTGGTCCGGGTTGACGAGCCTGCCGCGGGCCTTGCGGTGCTCTCCATCAGCCGCGACCTGACGATCTGGTGCCACGGCGGCACGGTTTCCTGGAAGACCGCCGGCGGCAGGTACGAGCGCAGGTCGCTCTCCGATCTCGTTGATGTCGCCGAGCAGATCGTCTGCACGCACGAGGAACTCGAAGCCGTCGTCGCCGGGGCCTGAGTTCAGCGGCCCTGGTACACCGGCTGCTGCTTGGCGACGAAGGCCATGGTGGCGGCGCGATGGTCGGCTGTCTTGCCCAGTTCGGCCTGCAGCTGAGCCTCCATTTCCAGGGATTCAGGCAGGCCGTGCGCGGCGGCGAAGAGCAGGCTCTGCTTGATTGCCGCATAGGCCGCCGTCGGCCCGGCGGCAAGCCTGGCGGCAAGCTCCCGCGCCGCGCCTGCCAGCGCGTCGTCATCGACGACCGAGGTGAACAGCCCGTAGCTCAGTGCCTGCTCCGCTGTCACCGGCTCGGCAAGCAGCAGCAGCTCAGCGGCCCGGGCCGGGCCGGCCAGCCGCTGCAGCGTCCAGGACGCGCCAGAGTCGGCCCCCAGCCCCACCCGCGCGAATGCCATCAGCACGCTGGCCCGCCGCGCGGCGATGCGGAAATCGCAGGCAAACGCCAGCGATGCCCCGGCCCCGGCCGCCACGCCGCCCACCGCGGCGACGACGGGCTTGGGCATGCCAGCGATCGTCATGATGATCGGGTTGTAGTGCTGCCGTACGGTGTCCACGGACGCGTCGCCGGATTCGAGCAGCCCGGCATGCTCCCGCAGGTCCTGGCCGGCGCAGAAGGCCTGCCCCGCGCCCGTCAGGATGACCGCCCGGATCCCGGCATCCGCGCCGCACTCGCGCAGCGCGCCGAGCAGCCCGTCCTTCATCTCCGCGGTCAGCGCGTTCCTGGCGGCCGGCCGGTTCAGCGTGATGGTCGCGATGGCGCCATCGATGTCGCAGCGCACGCTGTCGGTCATTCCGGTCTCCTCACATCGTCGGGGTGGCAGTGCCACCCGATCGCAGACAACAGTCCACGAAACGGGCAGCAGCAGGCAAGAGCCTGGCCGATTCTGCCTCGAACAGCTCGGCTGCCTGCCGCCCTGGCCAGTCCTGCGGCAGCAACTCGGCAGGCAGCCCGGGATCCCGGAAGAGGAACTTCCGCCACTCGTGCACCAGCCTGCTCCGGGCGGCGAAGACGATCTCGTCCGGGGTATCCGGACCCACGTCGCGGACAAGCCCGGCGGCGACGGCCAGCCAGCGCCGGTACGCGTGTGCCAGCCCGTCCAGGTCCCAGGCCCGGGCAAGCAGGCCGCGGGCATCGCCGTCGTAGCAGGCGGTGAATCGCTCCGCCCGGACCCGCTCGGCCTCGAGCAGTGCCTCCAGTTCGACCGACGGGTGCGGGCTGACCCAGGTCGTCTCGTCGACCGGGGCATAGCCGAGATAGCCGAGAGCGGCCCGGATCCGGTCCCTCCGGGCGCGCTCGCGGACCCGGGCGACGATGATCAGGTGCCAGCGGCCGTCCCAGTCGGGGGCATGATGACGGTAGATCCGCTCGGCCGCCTCGTCCAGCCGCCTGAGCGCCCGCGGCGTGAGCGCGTATCCAGCGCCATCGGCGAGCCGGACCGCTTCCAGCCAGCCCTGCCCCGCCATCCGCGACACGGCGGTGCGAACCGCCGGTGCCGTGATGCCGAGCGGGGCAAGCAGCCGGACCAGCGCCGCAACCGGCGCCTGAGCCCCGCGAGACCGCAGGTGATCACCGTAGAGGTCGAAGAGAGCCGATCTCGCGTCCACGCCACCAGTCTCGCCGCGATGCTCGCCAGTCGGCGACGGAACGCTGATCGTTACCACGCGAGGGCGGAACTGAAGGATAATAGAGGTACTGATAGACGTGATTGTGGCTGGCAGGTCCCGCAGGTACCGGGGCTCCGGTGCCGTAGGCCTCAGGTGAGGACCCCTGCGGCCCCGCGGCAGGAAGGGGATGCAGGATGGCGGCGATGAAGCCGCGGACAGGCGATGGTCCGCTGGAGGTCACCAAGGAGGGGCGCGGCATAGTCATGCGCGTCCCGCTGGAGGGCGGTGGGCGGCTCGTCGTGGAGTTGTCGGCCACGGAGGCAGCCGCGCTCGGGGAAGCGCTCAAATCGGCTGTCGGCTGAGCCTTGCCCACCGACCTTCACGTCACCCTTCTCCCAGCGGCCGGCCCGCGTCTCCTCAGTGCCTACCTCGCTGCTGTGGCCGATGGTCGCGCCGATCCTCCCGACCTGATCGCCGTGCCGGTCCGGGCCGATGACCTGGAGCAGGATCGGCCGGAGCTTGACCCCTTCCTGCCGGTAGGGTCCGCCGCGGTGATCGCTGCCGCCGAAATGACGGGCAAGGCAGGCGAGGTCGCCGAGGTAGCTGCCAGGCTGGGCGGGCACGCCAGCCGGGTAGCGTTCCTCGGCATCGGCGACGGGTCGCCGGGGGCGCTCAGGCGGGCCGGGGCTGAACTCGGCCGCCGGGCAGCACGGGCCAAGCCAGCAGCAAGGACTGGGCCAGCGCCCGGCACGCCAGCGTCGCAGCAGCAGGCGGCACCGCAGCAGGCGGCACCGGAACAGGCAGCGGCGCGCACGGCAGTGAGCACGCCCGCGATCGCCGACCTGCCGGACGAGGCGACGACGGCCTTCGTGCAGGGAATGCTGCTCGGCTCCTATGCCTTCGCCCTGAAGTCCGGGCCGGAAGGGAAACGGGGCGCCGAGGTCAGCCTGCTGACCGAGCGTCCAGCCGACCACTCGGCCGCGGTTGACCGCGCGGTCACCATGGCCGGCGCCGTCGCCCTGGCGCGGGACCTGACCGACACGCCATCGGCGCAAAAGTCCCCGGCATGGCTCGCCAGCGAGGCCGCACGAGTGGCACATCAGGCGGGTCTCAGCTCGCGGATATGGGCCGATGGCGACCTGGCGGCGGCCGGATTCGGCGGCATCCTGGCGGTCGGATCCGGGTCCACGCGGCCACCGAGGCTGATCGAGCTCAGCTACACCCCAGCCGGCTGGGATACGCATGTCGCGCTCGTCGGCAAGGGCATCACGTTCGACAGTGGCGGCCTGTCGCTGAAGCCCAACGACGGCATGAAGCTGATGAAGACGGACATGGCTGGCGGCGCGGCGGTCATCGCCGTCATGTCGGCGCTGGCCAGTCTCGGCGTCAGGGCACGGGTAACCGGGCTGGTCGCGGCCGCGGAGAACATGCCGTCCGGCTCGGCCTACCGGCCAGGTGACGTTATTACGCAGTACGGCGGGCGGACGGTCGAGGTACTGAACACCGACGCCGAGGGCCGGCTCGTGCTGGCCGACGCCATCGCCTATGCCGACGCGGCACTGGATCCTGCCGTGATCGTGGACATCGCGACCCTCACCGGAGCGGCCAGGGTGGCGCTCGGGACGAGCATCGGGGCGCTGTACTCGACCGACGACGACGTCGCGGCGGCGCTGATCGCGGCCGGACAGGCCACCGGTGACCGGCTGTGGCGGATGCCCCTGCCCGCGGACTACCTGGACGCGCTCGATTCCCCGGTGGCCGACCTGGCGCACATCGCCCGCAGCGGCACGGCCGGTGCGGATGCCGGGTCGATCGCGGCAGCGCTGTTCCTGCGCGAGTTCACCGGCGGCCGGCCGTGGGCCCACCTCGACGTCGCCGGCGCCGCGCGGGCGACGTCCGATGACGGCGAGATCACCAAGGGCGCCACCGGCTTCGGCACCAGGCTGCTGCTGAGCTGGCTCGGCGGGATCTGACTCTTCGTCAGGTACCTTGCTTCACCGCGCTGAGCAGGCCGTCTCCCACGGGCAGCAGCAGCGGCACGAGCCGCTCGTCCGCCTTGACCTGATCGCACAGTTCCCTGACGGCGGCGGTGTCCGGGTCGGTCGGCGCCGCATCGCTGGCCCGCTCACGCCAGAGCGCGTCGATGACCCGGTGATGCCAGAGGGCGTTGTCGAACACGACGATGCCGCCCGGCCGCAGCAGCCGGAGCGCCGCGATCAGGTACTCGGGGTACTCCTGCTTATCCGCGTCGCAGAACACCATGTCGTAGGCGCCGTCGGCGAGGCGCGGGAGTACCTCGAGCGCCCGGCCGCCGATCAGCCGGTAGCGGCTGGACGCGAACCCGGCGTCCACGAACGACTTGCGTGCCAGCCGCTGATGCTCGGGCTCGATATCAACGCTGGTCAGCACGCCATCTGTGCGCATGCCCCGGAGCAGCCAGATGCCCGACGTACCGCAGCCGGTGCCGATTTCGACGACCGACCGCGCGCCGATCGCGGCGGCGGCGAAGCGCAGCACCGCGCCGGTGGCCGGGCCGACCGGGACCGTGCCGCCGACCTCCGCGGCGTTCCTGCGGGCGGCAAGGAGCACATCGTCCTCGGGGAGGAACTCCTCGATGTAGCTCAGGGTTTCCTGCTCGCTGGCGATGACTTCCTCCGTGAACGCTAGCCTGCTCTCCGTGCCGCAGCCTAGCGTTATGTCAGCAGGTGCGGGAACCTGCCGGACGTGTTCAGGCGTTATAACTGACGCTGGGCAGCGGCGGGCGGAAGTCAGGGCGCGATGCTGGTGTTGGGGGTAGTAACAGGCTGGAAGAGGGGACACCGTGGACCGTGCCGTGCCCGTCAAGGCGCCGGAGGCTGACTGGACGCCGCCCACCTGGGAGCAGGTGGTCCGGGATCACTCGGCGCGGGTCTACCGGCTCGCGTACCGGCTGACCGGCAACTCGCACGACGCTGAGGACCTCACTCAGGAGGTGTTCGTGCGGGTCTTCCGCTCGCTGTCCGGCTACACGCCGGGCACGTTCGAGGGCTGGCTGCACCGGATCACCACGAACCTCTTCCTCGACATGGCACGCCGCAAGCAGCGGATCCGGTTCGAGGGGCTCGCTGACGACACCGCGGCCAGGCTCGGCGGCAACGAGCTGACCCCGGCCGAGGCGTTTGACGAGCGCCACCTGGATGACGACATTCAGGCCGCGCTCAAGGCGCTGGCCCCGGAGTACCGGGCGGCCGTGATTCTCTGCGACATCGAGGGACTTTCTTACGAGGAGATCGCTGCCACTCTCGGCGTCAAGCTAGGCACCGTCCGCAGCCGTATCCACCGGGGCCGCGCCCAGCTCAGGGCCGCGCTTGAACACCGCAGGCCGCGTCATGCCACCCCGCCGCAGCCACGGGCACCGCTGCGGGCGCGGCTGCCGGAAGGCCAGCCGCTCACCGAAGGCGGCCAGCCATGAGTCACCTCGGCCAGCGTCTTTCCGCGCTGATCGACGGCGAGCTTGGCCACGCGGATCGTGACCGGGTCCTGGTTCACCTGGCCAGGTGCGAAGCATGCCGGGCGGAGGCCGTCGCGCTGCGGATGCTGAAGCGGCGGATGAACGCGCTCGGCGGGGCGGCGGCCGACTCGGCGCTGACCCACCGGCTGATGGGACTCGCCCTGCCGGGTGATCGCGGTGCCGACGGCAGCGCGGTCGGGGAGCCGAACTGGTTCTGGCCCGGTGCGGCGTTCGCCTCCGGCGCCGGCCAGCGCGAGCTGCGGCCCAATCGCTTCGTCGTCGCAGGCTGCTTCGCGATCTTGCTGGTCAGCCTGGGCGCCGCGGCCTTCGCCGCGGGCGGCGGCGACGCGCAGCCCGGCCCGCGGGTAACGCCCGCTGTCGACGTTTACATGATCCAGCACGAGATCATGAACGGCGTGGTTCCGGCATCGCGGCCGCGCCCGGCGGCGTCGCCAGAGAAAATCGCCGTGCCGCCCAAGCCATGATCCCGATGTCGTCCACGGCACGGCGGATCACCGGCGTCGCGGTGCTCATCGGCCTGCTCGGCGCCGCGCTCGCGGCCCTGGCCCTGGTCGACATCTCGGCTTCCCCGCCGATGGCGCGGCGGCCGACCGGCACCGGCGCCGGACTTGGCGAGCTCTCCCCGGCCGGCGCCGCGGGCATCGGCACGACGGGCGGTGCCACCACCAGCACCAGTACCGGCACCGGCACTGGCACCGGCGGCACGGGTACCGGTACCGTCGGCGCCGCGGACTCGGCTGCCCGTTCGCGTGCGGGCCTGCGGCTGCTGAGCGAGGCCGCCGCCGCGGACACGCGCACGTCCTATCAGGGCGAGCAGATCGTGGCCTGGTGGGGACCGCATGGCGGTACCACCTCCGTGGTGCAGGTATGGCACGAGCGAAACCGCAGCGTCCTGGCGCAGGTCAGCGACATGGGCTCGGTCTCGCCGGCCGGCTCGGCGCAGCCGTCGGCGGCAGGCGGGCAGGACCCGGACGGGATACTCGGGCTGTCCAGCCAGCTGCTGACCCTGATGCGCGCGAACTACCAGGTGGCGGACTCGGGCCAGGGCTGGGCTGACGGCCGGCCTGCCCAGATCGTGGAACTGCGGCGGCGGGACGGCAGCCTGGCAGCAAGATTCTGGCTGGATGCCGTGACGAAGCTGCCGCTGCGCCGGGAAATCTTCGATTCCCGGGCGCGCATGATCAGCGAGGACGCCTTCATCAGCCTGCGGATCGGCTCGAGCGTGCTGCAGGACATGCCGGCCTCGGCCGCACGGCCCTGGTCGGCTCGGCTGTATCCAGCGCAGATCGCCGCGCTCAGGGCGCAGGGCTGGCCGCTGCCTGCGCAGCTTCCGGACAACCTCCGGCTCGTCACGGCACACCGGACCGCCACCACGGCTGGCCCGGTCATCGATCTCGGCTACTCCGACGGGCTGTTCGTGGTATCGGTCTTCCTGCAGCGAGGCCAGCTGCCAGGGGCGCTTCCGGGCTGGCGGGAGATCACCATGCGGGGCCGTGCCATCTACTCCACCGACCCCGATCTGCGCAGCCTCGCCTGGTCCGCCCGCGGTTTCGTGTACACGGTGATCGCCGAGGCCCCGGCGGAGACCGTGGATCAGGTGATCGATGCCCTGCCGCACGAGGCGGGGCCCGGGTTCTGGCACCGGATCGCGCACGGGCTTCGGCGGCTTGCCTCCTGGGTCAACCCCTTCCGCTGACCAGCCCGGCGGCAGCGGGCTGCCGCCGGGCTGCGGCCCGATCATTCGTGGCCGGCGCCAGGAGCGTCTACATTGGTGGTAAGCGGTCCGCCGTCCGGTGAGCCGCCGAAGACGTGGAGCGTTCCTCGTGTTTGACTTGTCCATCCCCAAGCTGCTGGTGCTTGGCGTCCTCGCCCTGGTGATCTTCGGCCCCGATCAGCTGCCCAAGATGGCCGCGCAGGCCGGCCGGGCGCTGCGTGAACTGCGCCGGATGGCCGACGGAGCGAAGGCTGACCTGCAGGATGGCCTCGGGCCCGAGTTCGCTGACTTCGACATCAACGACCTGAACCCGCGTAACTTCGTCAGGAAGCATCTGCTCGAGGATCCAGCAGACTCCGGCGGGCAGAACTCTCGCCCGCTCGAGACCACCGCGTCGACGCTGCAGCCCGGCGAGAGCCCCCCGTACGACGCTGAGGCCACCTGAGTCCCTGGTCAGGGCAAGGTCGACAGTCAGACCGGGGTGAGGCCGAGCCTGCGCCCGGCAAGCCCGCGGGACCGGCTGGCCAGGCTGCTAGCGATCATGGTGATGTGCTGCGCCGCGGCGGACTCCGGCCTGCTGAGGACGAGCGGTATCCCGCTGTCGCCGCCCTCACGCAGCCCCACGTCGATCGGCACCTGGCCGAGCACCGGCACCTGAGTGCCGATGATCCTGGTCAGCGCGTCAGCAACGGCCTGGCCGCCGCCGGAGCCGAAGATGTCGATCCGCTCCCCGCAGTGCGGGCACGGCAGGTAGGACATGTTCTCGATGACCCCGACGACGTGCTGGTGCAGCTGGGGCGCCAGCGCCCCGGCCCGCTCAGCCACCTCGGCGGAGGCGATCTGCGGGGTGGTGACCACGAGCAGCTCGGCACCCGGCACCAGGTGACCGACGGATATCGCGACGTCCCCGGTGCCCGGCGGCAGGTCCATCAGCAGCACGTCCAGGTCGCCCCAGTACACGTCGGCGAGGAATTGCTCAAGCGCCCGGTGCAGGATCGGCCCGCGCCACGGCACCGGCTCGTTGCCCTTCGTGAACATCCCGACCGAGATGACCTTCACGCCATGCGCCGATGGCGGCATGATCATTTCCTCGACCTGGGTCGGCCGGCCGGTCACGCCGAGCATGCGGGGCACGGAATGGCCGTACATGTCGGCGTCCAGCACTCCGACCTTCTGCCCGGCGGCGGCGAGCGCCGCGGCGAGGTTGACAGTCACCGAGGACTTCCCGACCCCGCCCTTGCCGCTGGCGACCGCGTACACCCGGGTCAGCGAGGAGTCCTTGGCGAACGGGATCTCCCGCTCCTGGCGGCCGCCGCGCAGCTGGCTCTGCAGGCCGCGGCGCTGCTCCTCGCTCATCACGTCAAGCTCGACGCGCACCGCGGCCACCCCGGGCAGCTCGCTGACCGCCCCGGTGACCGCCCGGGTGATGGTGTCCCGCATCGGGCAGCCCGCCACCGTCAGCCACACGTCGACCCGGATCGTGCCGTCGTCGCCGACCTGCACGTTCTTGACCATGCCGAGCTCGGTGATCGGGCGGTGGATCTCGGGGTCGTTGACCCCGGATAGTGCCTGGGTCACCTGCTCTACGGTGGGCGGCGACGAGACGGCCGACGGGGATGCCATGACCCCATGCTATGAACCGCCCGGTGCATCGTCGAACGGCCGGTGCCGCTTCCGGGCCGCCGGCCACGGCATACGATCGCGGCACCGCCGGTTTCCGGCCTCGCCGCAAGCAGAAACGGCTGCCCATGGAGCTTCAGCAGATCGGCCTCCGGCACCCGGCGGCCCAACTGGTCAGGGACATCCAGCGCAACCGCACCGGCATCCCCCGGCGGATGTTCATCGCCGAGGGACTGTACGAGCACAACATCGTGCTGGCGACCGGGGTGCGGCTGGACACCTTCCTGTGGTGCCCGGAGGCCGCGTACTCCGACGAGGCGCGGACCCGCAGCGCCGAGCTCGCGGCGCGGGCGCGCCGGGCCAACGGCCGGGCCCGGATGGCCTGCTGTCGATAGCCCAGCTGCCGGACTGGAACCCGGCAGACATCAAGCTGGGCGCACGTGCCCTCGTCCTGGTGGCCGACGGGATCGAGATACCCGGCAATCTCGGCACGCTGATCCGGACGCTGGACGCGTGCTCCGCCGACTGCCTGGTGCTGACCAACCGCCGGACCAGGCTGACTCACCCGAAGGTGCTCCGCGCCAGCCAGGGCATGAGCCTCAGGGTACCCGCGCTCGATTTCGACCAGGTGGCCGGCGCCGTGGCCTGGCTGGCTGACCATGACGCCGTGGTCTACCTGGCAGACGCCGGCGACAGCAGCATCAGCTACCGCGACGCCGACTACGGCGGCAGCACGGCCCTGGTGGTCGGCAGCGAGCGATACGGCATCTCCCCGGCCTGGCACGAGGCGGGCTTCAGCCGGATCGGCATCCCCATGCTCGGCTCGGCGGACTCGCTGAACGTCGCGATTTCCGCCTCGGTGCTCCTCTATGAGGCCCGGGCCCGCAAGAACGGCTGGTGAGCGTGGGACACAATGGTGACCGTGTCTCCCTTGCCCGATCGTGCTCGCCGGTCCTGCCTGGCGGTCCCCGGCAGCAGCCCAGGTTCCTGGCCAAGGCCCAGGGCCTGGCCGCCGACGAGGTCTTCCTCGACCTGGAGGACGCGGCGGGCAGGACACCTAGGGCAGCGCTCCCCAGGAGGCCAGGGCCTCGGCCAGGCCGCTGGTCAGCTCGCCCCTGGCGTCCATCAGCGCCACCTGCGCGGCAGGCACCCAACGCGCGTCGGCCGCATCGTCGCCGGCCGCCAGCTCGCCCCCGGTCACCACGGCGACGTAGTCCCTGATGTCCACCACCGCGCCAGCCAGCCCCGGGCGCTGCACCACGCCGAGCAGCCGGCCGGCCACGACCGCCAGCCCGGTCTCCTCGCGGACCTCCCTGACCAGCGCGGCGGCGTCGGACTCACCGGGCTCGATCCGGCCGCCCGGGATCGACCACAGTCCCGCGGCTGGCTCGTGCCCCCGCTTGATCAGCAGCAGCCGGCCAGCCTCGTCCTTGATCACTGCTCCCACGCACGGGATCCGGTGCACGGCCACCTGCCCAGTATCCCGGTCGCCACCGCGCGCCAGGACGAGGCCCGGGCACGCTCAGCAGTACCACGGAAAGCAGCGGCACTTGACGTGAGCGCGGCAAGGAGTAACTGTCGGTAGTCATGAGGTATCCGTCAACCTGTCCTCGATGCGGCGGCACCGTGCAGGAACCCAGTGCGTGGTCAAGTGCGTGGCAGTGCAAGCAGCACGGCGGGGTTGAGCCGCTGCGCCCCGCTTTCAGCCCGTCCAGTAAGGGACTAGACGGCGTGCTGCGCACCGCGGCGGTCCCGGTCTGGCTGCCCTGGCCGCTGCCGCCCGGCTGGGTGGTGACCGGGTTCGCCGGGGCCGGCGACGAGCGCAGCGGGACGCGCGGCTGCGCGGTCGCGCTGACCGGCCCGAACCCGGCCGGCGGCCCCGGTGAGATGCTGCTGGTCGCCGAGGAGCCCGGGGTCGGCCTCGGCGCCAGGGTGGCCGGCCTGGCCGGCCCGGACCCAGGGCGGGACTTCACCGCCGGGCCGCCGGACGCGTCGATCTCGTTCGACCACCACGACTTCCCGCTGTGGCATGTGGAGGCGCCGGGCCGGGCCGTGTTCGCCGGCGAGATCATGGCCAGCTGGCTGTGGCTGGTGCTCTGGCCGGACACGGCCGGGATGATGCTGATGGAGCCGATCGAGCTGCGCGACCTGCGCGACCCTGGGCAGGACCTGGACCTGCCCTACGGGGCGAAGTCCCCGCACCTGCCCGGCTAGTCTCCGGTGGGTGCGCGCCGACCTGCACTGCCACAGCACCGCCTCGGACGGCAGCTGCCCGCCCGCCGAGGTGATGGCCCGCGCCAGGGCGGCCGGCCTGGACGTGGTCGCGCTGACCGACCACGACACGGTGGCCGGCCATGCCGAGGCGCGCCGGGCGCTGCCCGCCGGGCTGACCCTGGTCCCGGGGATGGAGATGTCCTGCCGGCTGGCCGGCCACAGCGTGCACCTGCTGGGCTACCTGTTCGACCCGGCCGACGCCGCGCTGGCCGCGGAGTGCGCCCGGATCCGCGCCAGCCGGCGGTCACGGGCCAGGGCGATCGTCGCCCGGCTCGCCGCCCTCGGCGCCCCGGTCAGCTGGGAGCAGGTCAGCGAGATCGCCGGCGGCGGCGTGGTGGGCAGGCCGCACATCGCCAGGGCGATGGTGGCGGCCGGAGTGATCAGGTCGCCGGATGAGGCGTTCGGCCCTGACTGGCTCGGCCCCGGCGGCCGCGCGCACGTGACCAGGTATGCACCAGGCCCGGTGCGCGCGATCGCCCTCATCCGCGCGGCCGGAGGCGTGCCGGTGCTGGCGCACCCGCGGGCAGCCGCCCGCGGCTGGCAGCTGCCGGATGCCGGGATCGCGCGGCTGGCGGCGGCCGGGCTGGCCGGGATCGAGGTCCGGCATCCCGATCACGACCATGAGGAACGGATGGCTCTCGGCGCCCTGGCCGGCCGACTCGGCCTGTTCGCATCGGGCGGAAGTGACGACCACGGGCGATGGACCGGCTACCGGATCGGCTGCGATACGATCGCGCCGCAAGCGTATGAGCGGCTGGTCATGCAGGCCACGGGGGCCGCACCAGTAAGCGGGCGATGAACTCGTTTCCGACGTGAAATTCTGCCGGGAAGTCCGCGTGACTCCCCTGGTGATCACCGACCCCGGCGGACAGGAAAGGCAGGCCGGCATGGAAGCCCGCATTGATCAGGTGGTATCCGCCGTCAATACCTGGATCGTGGGCGATGACGAGGAGGTCATCGTGGTCGACCCCGGCACCGACGCGGACGCGGTGCTGGCCCGGGTGGGCGACCGGGAGGTAATCGCGGTGATCTGCACGCACGGGCACGGCGGTCACGCCGGCGCCGCGCTGGAGGTGGCGGAGCGGGACCAGGCGCCGGTCGCGCTGCATCCCGCCGACCGGCTGTCCTGGCGCGAGGTGCACGGGAAGGCCGACCCGGACATCGAGATGGAGGACGGCGGCATCTTCGAGGTGGCCGGGGTCACGCTCGAGGTGATCCACGCGCCCGGGCACAGCGCCGGCTCGGTCTGCCTGTACAGCGAGGATCTCGACGCGGTCATGTGCGGTGACGTGCTGGCTGCCGACGGCCTCGTCACCAGCGAGGACGGGTTCTCCAATTTCGCCGGCCAGCTCAGCTCGATCGGCGAGCACGTGCTCACCCTGCCGAAGAAGACCAGGGTGCTGCCCGGCCACGGCAAGGAGCTCACGGTCGCGACCGTGGAGAAGAGCTTCGACTCGTGGATCTCGGCCGGGCCCGGCGCTGCCGCGTCCGCTGACGGGGGCTGACGGCTGGTGGAGCAACTCGGCTTCGAAGGCATGCCGCGGCGGCTCTACGCGTGCACGCCCACCCGGCTGAGTACCTGGCTGGACTGTCCGCGCCGGTACCGGATGACCTACCTGGACCGGCCGCCGCCGCCGAAGGGGCCGCCGTGGGCGCACAACAGCTTCGGCGCCAGCGTGCACAACGCGCTGGCCGGGTGGTGGCGGCTGCCGGCGGCGCAGCGGACCGTGGCCGCCGCAGGCGACCTGCTGGACCGCGGCTGGCTGACCGACGGCTTCGCCGACGACGCGCAGTCCGCACAGCACCGGGCGCGGGCCAGGCGGCTGGTGCAGGACTACGTGGCCGGCCTGGACCCGTTAGCCGAGCCGGCCGGCGTGGAGCGGACGGTCGGCGCCCGCACCGAGCGGATCGTGGTGTCCGGCCGGATCGACCGGCTGGACGTGCGGCGGGCCCCGTCCGGGGAGGACGCCGGCGAGCTCGCCGTGGTGGATTACAAGACGGGCAGGTACCCGCTGACCGTCGATGACGCACGGACCTCGATGCCGCTCGCGCTGTACGCGCTGGCGGCCGGCCGGGTGCTGCGGCGGACCTGCCGCCGGGTTGAGCTGCACCACCTGCCGACCGGCCGGGTGCTGGCCTGGGATCACACCAGGGAATCACTGGACCGGCAGCTGGGCCGGGCCGAGGATATCGCCGCCGAGTGCGCCGAGGCGGACGAGCGGTACCGGGCCGGGCTGCCCGGCCCGCGTGTCGACGAGGCCTTCCCGCCGCGTCCTGGAAGCTGGTGCGGCTGGTGCGATTACCGCGGTCAGTGCCCGGAAGGCATGGCGGCGGCCGGCCCCCGCCGCCCCTGGGATGGGCTGGCACCCGCCGGGCCGGAATTGCCGGCCACCACAGCGTCCTGACCGGCGGCCTTGCGTCGCCGCTGGCTGCCTTCCGCCGCGTTCCAGAACGCGGTCAGCGTGCTGGCCGTTGTTTCCGGTGCCTCGACGGCGGGGGAGTGCGCCGCCGCCGGGATGCACACCCGCTGCGCCCCGAGCCGCCGCGCCATCCGGTCCTGCGCCGCCGGCGTCCAGGCATCGTCGTTCTCGCCGTACAGGACCAGGATCGGCGATCCGGCAAGCTCGGCGAGCGCGGTGGTCTGATCGGGGCAGCTCAGCAGGTACTTTCCCATCATGAGCAGGCCCTCGGGGGAGCTGCGCAGCATGCGCTCGCGCAGGAATGCGACGATGGGCGCTGGCACGCCATCGGCGATGGCCTGCGGCTCGAACTCGGTCTCCCACAGCTGGCGGACTCGCTCGGCCCGGCGCGCTGGCCCGGCCTTCGCAAGCTCGGCGAGCATCGCCCGCGCCGCGGCAGCCCGCTCGCCGCGGAGGCCGCCTGGCCCGGAGCCGAGCAAGGTGAGCGAGCTGATCGCGGCCGTCCGCGCCAGCACCGCCTGCCGTGCGATGAGCCCGCCGAGTGAGTGGCCGAGCAGGTGCACGCCCTGGCCGTCCGGCGCGATAGCGGCGGCGATGCCGCCGATGTCGGCGGCGAGCGCATCCGGCCCGTAGTGGCAGTGGTCGTCGGCGCCCGCTGTCTCGTACTGGCCGCGCATGTCGATCGCGACCACCAGGCGGCCTGCCGCGGCCAGCGGCTGGAGCACGGCGAGGAAGTCTTCCTTGCTGCCGGTGTAGCCGGGAACGAGCAGCGCGGGCTGGCGCTCGCACACTCCGCTGCCGGGCATTGCCTCAAGGGCCGCGAAGACACCGCGGCTGGTCGGGACGGTGACTCGACTGACCCGGTCAGGCAGGTCGAGAGTCCTTGGTGTGCTCACGGGCTGGCACCCTACCCGGCATGGCGTGGCATAAGTCGTCCAAAAGGTGCGGATTTGCTGAGAGCTTACTGGGCGTTGCCGCCAGCGACGCTGGGCTTGCGCCCGCGGCGCCCGCGCCGCCGCGGGCCCGGGCTTGCCGGACTTGCCTGGCCGCCCGGGCTGGCCTGAGCGGCCAGGCTGGCCTGGCCATCCGGGTGGCCCTGGCCTGCCGGGCTGCTTCCGGCTACCCCGCGGACCATCGCCCCCGACCTGGTCCGGCGGCGGATCCGCTGGCCCCTCCGGCCAGGTTCGCGGTCCCTGGCGGTGCCGTCGGGCCGGCCGCGGGCCGCCTGGGAGCGGATCCGGCCGGTCTCGCCGATGTCCTCAAGATCCTCGGCGTCGAGGCCGAGGCGGTCGCGCTGCGCACGCGGCAGGACCCCCTTGGCGGTCAGCGGAATGCTCAGCGCGGCGTACAGGTGCTCGGACGTGGAGTACGTCTCGGCGGGCTCGGGGTGGCCGAGGCCGAGTGTCTCGTCGATGATCTTCCAGCGCTGCATGTCGCGCCAGTCCACGAAGGTGACGGCCACGCCGGTGCGCCCGGCCCGCCCGGTCCGGCCGATGCGGTGCAGGTAGGCCATGTCGTCTTCGGGGCACTCGTAGTTCACCACGTGAGTGACGTCGTCGACGTCGAGCCCGCGGGCGGCGACGTCGGTGGCGACCAGGACGTCCACCTTCCCGCTGCGGAACGCCCGCATGGCGCGCTCCCGCTGGCCCTGGCCGAGGTCGCCGTGCACGGCGGCGGCGGCGAAGCCGCGGGTGGTCAGCGTGCTGGCCACCTGGTCGGCGGACCGCTTGGTCCGGCAGAAGACGATGGTGAGGCCGCGGCCCTCGGCCTGCAGGACCCGGACCAGCACCTCGATCTTGTCCATCTGATGCGCGCGGAACACGTGCTGCTCGGTACTCGGCACGAGCGCGGGCGCGTCATGGTGCTCGGCCCGCACGTGCGTCGGCTGACGCAGGTGACGACGGGCGAGCGTGACGACCTCGCCGGGCATCGTGGCCGAGAACAGCATGGTCTGCCGCTTCGCCGGCGTGAGCCGCAGGATGCGCTCGACGTCCGGCAGGAAGCCGAGGTCGAGCATTTTGTCTGCCTCGTCGAGCACGAGCGCACGGGCCTGGGACAGGTCCAGGTGATGCTGCCGGGCCAGGTCCAGCAGCCGGCCCGGGGTGCCGACCACGATGTCCACGGTGCCCAGCGCCTCGATCTGCGGCTCGTAGGCACGCCCGCCATACAGCGTGACGACGTTAACGTCGCTGCGGGAGCCCGCCAGCCGCATGTCATCGGCGACCTGGATGGCCAGTTCCCTGGTCGGCACCACGACCAGGGCGCGGGGCGCGGCTGGCGTGCGCGCCCCGGTCTCATCGAGCCGCTCGATCAGCGGGATGGCGAACGCGAGCGTCTTGCCGGTCCCGGTCCTGGCCTGGCCGATGATGTCCTGGCCGTCCAGCGCGATCGGCAGGGCCAGCGCCTGGATCGGGAAGGCGGTGACGATTCCTGCGGCCTCGAGCGCGTCGCAGATCGGGCCGGCCACCCCGAGGTCGCGGAAGGTCTTGTCGCCGTCCACATCGGCGGGCCGTAGTTCAGTTACCGGGTAGTCGTTCATGGAGTCGGGCATCGCGGGCCGGCCGGTCGGCGCGCTTTGCACGGTCTGCGTAGTCAGGGCTTTCAGCCTCCATCGGTTGCCCGCGGTCTCGTCTCGCGCGCGTCTGCGCAAGCCGCCTTTCGTCGCGGGCTAAGCATTCGTGACTCCCCCGGCAGGACAAGCCTGTCCGTTCTCGGCGCGGCATCAGCCGCGTGCCCGCGGAGAAGAAGTCCGGCACGGCACTCGGGTACGCCCTTGGGTCTGGGTGCGCCCTTGGCTCTCAGCGATCGCCGCGCCTACATTCAGTGTCAACACACCGGGGGGTTGCCGCATTCCTGCTGCGGATCGATGCACAGTCTAGCAAAACGGCCCGCCCGGAGTTGTTACCCTGCGGTGGTGGCCGACGCAGGCGGGGATGACCGGGCGGGCGGGGATGGCGTGACCGACCTGCTCGGGCTGCTGGCCTATGCCTCGCTCGTCGCCTTCTTCCAGCTGTCCGATGACGCCGCGCTGGCGGCATCCATCGATGACAAGGCGGCGCTGGCCGAGATGGCCGTCGCCGAGTTCGGGCATTTCCGGCTGCTGCGCGACCAGCTGAGGCGGACCGGCGCCGAGCCCGCCGAGGCGATGCGCCCGTTCGTGGACGTGATCGACGCGTTCCATGCTCGCACCGCGCCGGCCGACTGGCTGGAGGGCCTCATCAAGGCCTACGTGGGTGACGGCATCGCCTCCGACTTCTACTGCACGGTCGCGGAACTGCTGGACCCGCCGACGAAGGCCCTGGTGATAGAGGTGATGTCGGATACCGGGCACGCGGAGTTCGCGATCGCCCGGGTCCGCGCGGCGATCGAGGCCGACCCGCGCGTCGCCGGGCGGCTTGCGCTGTGGGCCAGGCGGCTGGTGGGCGAGGCGCTGGGGCAGGCACAGCGGGTGGCGGCGGAACGCGAGCCGCTGGCCAGGCTGCTGGCCGGCGGCGCGGCCAGCCAGCTTGGCGAGATCGGCCGGATGTTCGCCAGGCTCACCGATGCGCATGCGCAGCGGATGGCCGCGCTGGGCCTGAATGACTAGCGGAACCCGATCCGGCGCGGTTCCGAGCTGCCAAGATCGATGTAGGCGATCTTGCCGGCCGGCACGAGCACCTTGCCGCCCTTCTCGTCCGGCAGGGTGAGGACGCCAGCCTCGGCCGCCAGCGCGGTAGTGAGCGCTGCCTCGATGTCCTCTTGCGACATGCTGGTCTCGATCATGAGCTCGCGCTGCACGTTCTCGATTCCGATCCTGACTTCCACGGCACTCCTCTCGCCTCGTTCGAGGCTAACCCGGTGCCGGGCCGGGACGAGTCCGTGGCGGTCACGCAGTGCTACGCCGCGAGCGAAACACGGTGCCGCTGCGGCAAGCGGATCGCCGCGGCGAGCGGATCGCCGCGGCGGCGCGGAGCCGGCCTCAGCCAGTCGTCATCGGCCAGCCGCTGATCCCGCGCCAGGCCAGCCTGGACAGCAGTTCCTCAGCCGCGTCCTGGGGGATCGCGCGGTCGGTGCTGAGCCAGTACCTGGAGCTGACCTGGGCCATCCCGACGAGCGCCATGCCCAGCAGGTGCGCCTCGGCATCGCCGAGGCCGGCGTCGGAGTGGATGAACTGGCTGACCATCTCGGCGCACTCCTGCATGGTGTGCTCCAGCCGGGCGCGGACCGCTGGCTCGTTGCTCAGGTCAGACTCGAAGACCAGCCGGAACGCCTCGCCGCTGGTGCCCACGTAGTCGAAGAACGCGCGGAACGTGGCGGGCACCCGCTGCTTGTTGTCGGTCGTGGAGGACAGCGCGTCCCTGACGATCGCCACAAGCTCGCGCGCGCTTTCGTCGAGCAGCGCCAGGTACAGGTCAAGCTTGCCGGGGAAGTGCTGGTAGAGCACGGGCTTGCTGACCCCGGCGCGGTCGGCGATGTCGTCCATCGCCGCGGCGTGATAACCCTGCGCGACGAAGATCTCCTGGGCCGCGCCGAGCAGCTGCCGGCGCCTGGCTGGTCGCGGCAGCCGCGGGCCGGCCGGCCTGGCCTGGCGCGTTGTGCTCACGAACGTCTCCGACTCATCGCTGCGGCCCCTTGCCCGGGATTCCGGTGTCATCTTACGACCAGCCACCGGCGTGACCGGGCCTGTTGCGGTCCGCTAGCGTCATATGGACCATCCGCGGGCACCATGACCACACCGGATCGAACACAGCGCCGAAACGTAAAATCCGGACAACACTGCATGTATCAGCACCCGTTGCCGCGGGGTAGGGAGACATCATGCGCAGCATGTGGAAGGGCGCGATTTCCTTCGGCCTGATAATGATCCCGGTCAAGCTCTACACCGCGACCGAGACTCAGGACATCGCGTTCCGGCAGGTCCACCGCGAGGACGGCGGCCGGATCCGGTTCCGCCGGGTCTGCTCGATCGACGGCACGGAGGTCCCCTACGAGGATGTCGCCAAGGGTTTCGAGCTGCCCACCGGCGAGATGGTGGTGCTGACCGAGGATGACATGGCCGACCTGCCCCTGCCGACGACGCGGAGCATTGAGGTCCTGCATTTCGCGGCCGAGGACCAGATCGATCCGATTCTCTTTTCCCGCAGTTATTTCGTGGAGCCGGAGAAGGCGGGAATGCGGGCGTACGTGCTGCTGCGGGACGCGCTGGAGCGGTCAGGCAAGGTCGCCGTCGTGCAGGTGGCGCTGCGGCAGCGCGAGTCGCTGGCCGCGCTGCGCACCAGGGACGGCGTGCTGGTGCTGGAGACCCTGCTCTGGCCGGACGAGGTGCGCGAGCCCGATTTCTCGTTCCTTGACCAGGACATCGAGGTGCGGTCGCAGGAACTGAAGATGGCGGCCTCGCTGATCGAGTCGATGACCGAGGAATTCGACCCGTCCGCGCACCACGACAGCTACCGCGAGGCGCTGGCCGAGCTGGTCGCGGCGAAGACCGAGGGCCGCGACGTGATGCAGCCGTCCGACGCGGCGGCGGAGAAGAGCGAGCCGACCAGCCTGGCGGACGCGCTGAAGGCGAGCATCGCGGCGGCCAGGGACGAGCACAAGGGGGCGGGCCCGCGCCGGCCCAAGAGCGTCGCCGGCCGGGCCCTTCGCCTTCGGCCCCGCGGCGACGCAACCGGCAGCGCAGCGCCTGACCAGGACACCCGGGGGAGGGCAAGGGCGGCGTGAACGATCCGGTTTCGGCCTGGCCCGGCGAGCTCGTGCCGCTGCCAGCGGGGAAGGTCTACGTCCGCTCGGCGCGGGCTGATACGCAGGCTCCAGCAGGCGGCGCGGCCCCCGGCCGCGCCGAGCCCGCGGTGTTCGTGCACGGCCTCGGCGGATCGGCGACGAACTGGACCGACCTGATGGACCTGCTGCGCCGGCCGGCGGCCCAGCGGGACGCGCCGGTCCCCGCGCTGGATTGCGAGGCCATCGACCTGCCGGGATTCGGGTTCTCCCCGGTGCCCGCCGATGGCGACTACTCGATCGACGCCAAGGCCAGGGCGGTCATCGAGCTGATCGAGCACCGCCCCCGCTGGCCGGTGCACCTGATCGGCAACTCACTCGGCGGCTCCGTCGCCGTCCGGGTGGCCGGCCGCCGCCCCGACCTGGTCAAGACGCTGACGCTGGTCTCGCCTGCCCTGCCTGACCTGCGTCCGCGGCGGATCCCGCTGCGGGTCACCGTGGTCTGCGTGCCTGGCGTGGGCCAGTGGGCGCTGCGCAGGCTCGACCGGCACACTGCCGAGTCAAGGACGCTGGGCACCGTGCAGGAGGTCTACGCCGACCCCGGCCTGATGCATCCGCTGCGGTACGCCGAGGAGGCCGCCGAGGTGCGGCGCAGAGACGAACTCGGCTACGTCCACCGGGTGCTGATCGGCTCGGCCCGCGGGCTCGTGCACGAGTACCTCCGGGTCGGCCCGCTGTCGCTCTGGCGCGACGCCGCCCGGGTGACCGCGCCCACGCTGGTGCTGTACGGCAGTCACGACCAGCTGGTCAGGCCGGCGATGGCGGGCCGGGCCGCGCGCGCCTTCCGCGGCGCCAGGGTGGTGGTGCTGCCGATGCTCGGGCACGTCGCGATGATGGAACGGCCGGAACTGGTGGCCGGCGAAATACGCGGGCTGCTCGCCAGCATGGCCGGCCGGGCGCGGCGGGCAGGCCACGCCGATGGCGAACGGAGCGCACCGCGGCATGCCGCCACGCAGGCCGATGCCGCCGGTGCCGGCTGACCGCGGCGGCGTGCCCGGATGCTGATCACCGCGCCGCGGGTTGTCCCGGCCAGCCCGGGGTCTGGCGTGCTCGCGCCCGGTTACGTGGCCCTGGCCGGCGGGTTCGTCACCGAGGTCGGCCAGGGCCAGCCGCCGCGCGCGCCCGACCTGGCGCTGGACGCCGGCCTGCTGGTGCCCGGCCTGGTCGACCTTCAGGTCAACGGTTATTTCGGCGAAGAGCTGAGGACGGCGGGCGCAGCGGGCTGGGCGGCAGTCGCCAGCGGGCTGACGGGAACCGGGGCAACCTCGTTCCTGCCGACGTTCATCACCTCGCCGCTGGATGAGCTGATCGCGGCGCTGCGCTCGGCGGCGGTGATCATATCCGGGCTGCCGCCCGGCCGGGCGCGCGCGCTCGGCGTTCATCTGGAGGGGCCGTTCATCGCGCCGGGCCGCCGGGGCGCGCACAATCCGGCCTGGATCGTCCCGCCGTCGCCCGGCGCGGTCGGCGCGCTGCTCGCGGCCGGCGCGGGCCTGGTCAAGGTCGTCACGCTGGCCCCGGAGGTGGACGGCGGCATGGCGGCGGTCCGGCAGCTCAGCGAGGCCGGGGTGCTGGTCAGCGTGGGGCACAGTGACGCCACCGCGGCGCAGGTGGCGGCGGCGGCCGGCGCTGGCGCGCGGATGGTCACCCACCTGTACAATGCGCAGCGGCCGCTGCATCACCGCGAGCCTGGCGTGGTCGGCCAGGCGCTGGCCGATGCCCGGCTGACCAGCGGCCTGATCGCCGATCTCCGGCACGTGTCCGCGCAGGCCGCCGCGATCGCGTTCGCCGCGGCACCCGGCCGGATCTGCCTGGTCACGGACGCGGCGGCGTGCGCTGGCATGCCGCCGGGGACGTACCTGCTCGGCGGCATGCCGATCGAGCTGCCGCCCGGCGACGGCGAGCCGCCGGTGCGGGCCGACGGCACGCTGGCCGGCTCGGCGCTGCGGATGGACGCCGCGGTGGCGAACATGGTGGCGGCCGGCGTCGGCCTGGCCGCGGCGGTCGCCGCGGCCAGTCGCGTTCCCGCCGACCTGATCGGCCGGCCCGACCTGGGCAGGATCGCCCCCGGTGCCGTGGCTGACCTGGCCTGGCTCGGCGATGACCTGCGGGCGAAGGCCACCTGGGTGCGGGGTGAGAAGGTGTTCGGATGACCAGCATGCGCACCGAGATCATGGAGCAGCCGGCCGCGCTGCGCGCGACCATCCACGCGCTGCTGCCCCGCGCGGCGGAGACCGGGCGGCTCGCCCGCGATACCCGGCAGGTGCTTTTCATCGCGCGCGGCACGTCGGACAACGCCGCGGTGTACGGCAGCTACCTGATCCAGGCCTGCGCCGGGCGGCTGGCGTCGCTGGCCTCGCCGTCGATCGCGACCACCTACCGGAGCCGGCTTGACCTATCCGGGGTGCTGGCCGTGGCGCTGTCCCAGTCGGGCCGGACCGACGAGATCGTCGAGACGCTGGCCTGGGCGGGCGACTGCGGCGCCCGCACGCTGGCGATCACCAACGGGGCAGGCTCGCCGCTGGCGGACGTGGCCGACCTGGCGTTCGTCACCGAGGCGGGCGCCGAGCGGGCCGTGCCGGCCACGAAGACGTTCACCACGCAGCTGGCCGCCCTGGCGGTGCTCGCGATCGGCCTCGGCGCTGACCTGGACGCCGGGCTGCTGCGGCGGGTCCCCGACGAGGTCGAGGCGCTGCTGGCCGGCCCGATCGACACCGATCCGATCGTGGCCGAACTGCAGGGCGTGCAGGGCGTGGTGGTATCCGGCCGCGGCCTGGCCTACTCGGCCGCCCTGGAGCTCGCGCTCAAGCTCAAGGAGGCCTGCTATCTGCATGCCATGGGGCTGTCCTACGCTGACCTGCTGCACGGGCCGATCGCCGTGGTGGACGCCCGTACCCCGGCCATCGTGCTGGCGGCCAGCACCGGCCCCACCCTGGCCGGGACGGTCGAGCTCGCCCGGCGGGTGACCGGCGCGGGAGCGCGGGCGTACGCGATCGGCGGCGACGATTGCCTCGCCGCGGTGTGCAGCCGCCTGCTACCCGGACCTGACCTGCCGGAATGGCTCGCGCCGATGGGCCTCATCGTGCCCGGGCAGCTGCTGACCGAGGCGCTCGCGCGCCGCCTCGGGATTGATCCGGATCACCCGCGCGGCCTCAGCAAGATCACCCAGACCGGCTGATGGCCGCGGCCGGCTACAGCTGCCTGTACACCTTGTGCTGAGCGGCTTGCGCGCGGGGGCGGAGCACCATGAGGTCGACGTTGACGTGCGACGGCCTGGTCACCGCCCAGGTGACGGCGTCGGCGATGTCCTCGTCGGTCAGCGGCTCGGCCACGCCCGCGTAGACGGCCGCGGCCTTGTCGGCATCGCCGCGGAACCGGTTGACCGCGAACTCGGCGGTCTTCACCATGCCCGGCGCGATTTCGATGACCCGGACCGGCTGCCCGCACATCTCCAGCCGCAGCGTCGCGGCCAGCGCGTGCGTCCCGTGCTTGGCGGCCACGTAGCCGCCGCCGCCCTCGTAGGCGACGAATCCCGCGGTGGAGGACATGACCACGACCGTCCCGTCGCCACTGGCGATCAGCATGGGCAGCAGCGCCTGGGTGACGTTCAGCGTGCCGAGCACGTTGACCTCGTACATGGCCCGCCAGTCATCGGCGCTGCCGTCGGCGATCTGGTCGGCGCCCGCCGCGCCGCCGGCGTTGGCGACCAGGACGTCGCAGCGGTCCAGCGAGCCGGCCAGCGCGTCGACTCCGGCCCGGTCGGTAACGTCGAGCCGCCTGGCTTCGGCTTCGCCGCCGTCGGCGCGGATCCGCGCCGCCACCCCCTCGATCCGGTCGGCACGCCGGGCCGCCGCAATGACGTGGTAACCGGCGCCCGCCAGCCGGATCGCCGTGGCCGCCCCGATGCCGCTGCTGGCGCCGGTCACTACCGCTACGCGATGCATGTGGTGATTCTGCCAGCTGCCACCGCGGCGGTGGCCAGCGCCGCGGCGACCAGCGCGGCGGTCACCAGCGGCAGGGCGACCCAGGGCAGCGCGCCGGCGCCCGCGCTCTGCAGGGTGATGCCGCCGGCCGCAGAGCCGGCCGCGATGCCGATGTTGTAGACGGTGGCCTGCATGGACGTGGCCACATCCGCGTTGCCGGGGCCGGAGACCCTGACCAGGGCGGTCTGCAGGAGCGTGGGCGCGCCGCCGAGGGCGGCACCCCAGCAGGCGACGGCGACCAGCAGGACCGCGGGGCTGCGCCCGAGCAGGCCAAGGCCGAGCATCGCGCCCGCGACCAGGGTCAGGGCGGTCAGCAGGGCCGGCCGCAGGTGGCGGTCGATGACGGTACCGACGATCCAGATCCCGGCGACCGTGGCGATGCCGAAGACGAACAGGACCAGGCTGACCTGGCCCAGGCCCGCACGCCGGGCGAACGGCGCCAGGTAGGTGTACAGGGCCTGGTGGCCGAGCAGCAGCAGCACGGTGATGGTCAAGATGGCGGGAATGCCGGGCATGGCGGCGACGCGGCGCAGCGGGCTGCGCCCGGCGGCCGGCTCGCCGGGGAAGCCGGGGACCTGCCAGCGCACCCAGGCCACCAGGACGACGGCAAGGGCAGCCAGGGTGCCGAAGGCGGCACGCCAGCCGACAGCGGCGGCGAAGGCGGTCCCGGCCGGTATGCCGAGAGACAACGCCACGGTGATGCCGGCCAGGACTACGGCCATGGCGCGGCCGCGGCGCTGCGCCGGGACCATGCGGGCCGCGTAACCGGCCAGCATCGCCCACAACGTGCCGCCCATGGCGCCGGCCAGCAGCCGGGCCGCGAACGTCAGCGGGTAGCTGGACGAGATCGCGGTGACGGCGTTGCCGAGCGCGAACCCAGCCAGCGCGCCGGCCAGCACCGGGCGCCGCGGCAGCCCGCGCAGCGCCGCGGTGACCGGGATCGCGGCCAGGAACGACGCGGCCGCGTAGCTGGTCACCAGGAAACCGACACGTCCCTGCGATACGTGCAGGCTCCTGCTCATGGCCGGCAGCAGACCGGCAGGCAACTGCTCGGTCAGCACCGCGCTGAACGCTGCGGCGGACAGGGCAAGCAGCCCCCACCAGGGCAGTCTCGCCGCCCGGGCAGCGCTGGTAGCCGGGCTCGGTGCCTTGGCATTAGCGATCGGTGTGGCGGACATGCGACCATGGTTAAACCTTCACATCAATGTGAAGGCAAATCAGTTCTTGTCACCGCCCCGTTAGGAACGCCATGAAGATCGGCGAGTTGTCCCGGCGCACCGGCATCCCGGCCAGGATGCTGCGCTATTACGAGGAGCAGGATCTGCTGCACCCCGAGCGAGCCGACAACGGCTATCGTTTCTACCGCGACGCGGCGATCGACCGGGTCCAGCAGATCCGCGGGCTGCTTGACTCCGGCCTCACCACCGAGATCATCCGCAACATCCTGCCCTTCCTGGCCAAGCCGGACGAGATTCACCTGCACCCGGACTGCCTGACCCCGGAAACCGCCGGGCTGCTGCGGCGCGAGGTCGAGCGGATCCAGCAACGGATCGACTGCCTGACCCGCAACCGCGACGCGCTCCAGGCCTACGCCGCCGCCGTCCAGCCAGGCGCAGCGCCGCCCCAGGCCGCGGGACCCGAGCCGGCCTGACGCCGCGCTGACCGCTGCGACCGGGTCGCCTACCATCGAAGACGTGCCCGAGAAGAGCGGCTTTGCCGGCCCAGGAATCCCGTCCGCGGCCCGCCCCGGGATACGCGGAGTGATCACCGACTGGGGCGGCGTGCTGACCAACCCGATCCTTGACACGGTCAACGCGTGGATGGAGGCGGAAGGCGTCGACCGCAATGCCTACGCGGCGGTCATGCGGCCGTGGGTTACCCATGCCTACGGCCCGGATGGCAGCGGGAATCCCATCCATGCGCTGGAGCGGGGGGAGTGTACCGACGAGGAGTTCGAGCGGCTCCTCGCCAGCAAGCTCACCCGGGTCGACGGCGGGCCCGTTCCCGCGGACGGCCTGCTGGCGAGAATGTTTGCGGCCACGTTGCCGGACGCGGCCATGCATGGCGCGCTGCGGGCCATCCGCCGGGCGGGCTTCCTGACCGCGCTGCTGTCCAACTCCTGGGGCGCGAACGCTTACCCGCGGCACCTGTTTCCCGAGCTCTTCGACGCCGTGGTGATCTCCTGTGAGGCCGGCATGCGCAAGCCGGAGCCGGAGATCTTCTTGCACGTCACCGCCCTGCTCGGGGTCACGCCGGCCGAGTGCGTCTTCATCGACGACATCGAGGCCAACGTGCTGGCCGCCGAGTCGGTCGGCATGGTCGGACTGCACCACGGCGAGCTGCGCTCCACCACCGCCCGGCTGTCCGAACTGCTCGGGATCCCGCTGGCCGACCTAGCAGGCTGACGGCGGCAGGCCGGCTGTTCTAGCGTTGGGCGCCGTGGCCGATTACCCGCACCCGTCCAGCCCGGGCCGCTCCGCGAACATGCGCGCCAACCGGCGTACCGACACCAAGCCCGAGCTTGCGCTGCGCCGCGCGCTGCACGGCAGGGGCTACCGCTACCGCAAGGACTACCGGCTGGACCTGGCGGACGGGAAGCGGGTTCGGCCCGACATCGCGTTCACCGCCCGCCGGGTGGCTGTCTTCGTCGACGGCTGCTTCTGGCATTCCTGCCCGCAGCACGGCAGCAAGCCGGCCGTGAATGTCGGGTACTGGGACCCGAAGCTGCGCAGGAACGTCGAGCGTGACCGCGCCGCCGACACCGCCCTGGCCGCCGCGGGCTGGGAGGTCGTTCGCATCTGGGAACACGAGCCGCTTGCCGACGCGCTAGCCGCCGTCGTCGCCGCCCTGGTACGCACCGCCCCAGCCCTGGCCACCCATCCGGCCCCCGGCCAGCTCCATTCCGCCCCCGGCCGGCCCCGCTCCGCCGCCGCCCCAAGCCGCGAACCCGCTGAATGCGGCCTTCAACGGCACCCAACGCGTTCAATGCCACATCGACCGGGTTGTGCGCGGCGGGCCGGCCGCCACGGCCGAATAGTCCGGTTGCTCTGGTGTCACATCGGCCACATGAGATGCCAGCTTCCCGGTAGCTAACCCGATTTCCCGGCCGCGGCTCGCCAGGACTGGCACACTCGTCCTCACCCTCTCCCGCTCATCCGGGGAGTAGGCAGGTGTCCGCCCAATCCGGCGCCAGGCCGCGGCGCACCGCTGCCAGACCTTCTGGAGGGCCCGTGCGCGTCTACCTGCCCTGCACGCTGCCAGCCCTGGCCGGGGTGCTGGCCAGTGCCGAAATCGGCAAGCCCCCGCTGCGGGGGTTCGCCGTCACGCCCGCGCTGCGGGAGTCGTACGTCAGCGGTGACCTGGAGGAGCTTGAGTACGCCGCGATGACCCAGGCGGCCAGGGCATCGCTCCGGCTGCTGCTGGACGCGCCCGACGCGCCGCCCCGGCGAGTCGTCCTCGCGGTCGAGATACCGGACGAGCGGATCATCAAGATCACCACGCCAGACGATCCGGCAGCGGTCGAGATCGACGGGGCAGTCCCCGTTCATCTTCTTGTCTCTGGTCATGTCGATGACCCCCGGGCTGTCGAGGACATCCGGGCCGCGGTCGCCGCCCTGCCCAAGGCCGACGCGGGCGATGACGATGCGATGTTCACGGTGGACAGCGCGGAGGGGCACGAGCTGTTGTGGTATGCCCGTCAGGAGCTGGCGTTCCTGACCGGGTGAGGCGTTTTCCCGCGTTCGTGCGACGATAAATCCATGGATGCCGTGACCAACGTTCCGCCGCCAGTCAACGAGCCGATCAGGCAGTACGCACCGGGCAGCCCCGACCGGGCGGTGCTCGAGGCCAGGGTCAAGGAGATGGCCGGCGAGCGCGCCGAGCTGACCATGACCGCGGGCGGCCGGCAGCACATGGGCGGCGGCGACCGGGTTCAGGTCGTCCAGCCGCACAACCACCGGCACGTGCTCGGCGAGTTCGGCAACGTGACCGACCAGGACGTGTCGGCGGCCATCAACGCCGCCCGCGCGGCCGCGCCCGGCTGGCGGGCGCTGTCCTACGACGACCGGGCAGCGATCTTCCTGAAGGCCGCTGAACTGCTCGCCGGGCCGTGGCGGGCCACGATCAACGCGGCCACGATCCTCGGCCAGTCCAAGTCGGTCTACCAGGCGGAGATCGACGCCGCGTGCGAGCTGATCGACTTCTGGCGGTACAACGTGCACTACGGCAGGCGGCTGCTCGCCGAGCAGCCGGAGTCGTCCAGTGCCGCGTGGAACCGGCTCGAATACCGTCCGCTGGAAGGGTTCGTGCTGGCCGTCACGCCGTTCAACTTCACCTCCATCGCCGGCAATCTGCCGACCGCGCCGGCCCTGATGGGCAACGTGGTGGTCTGGAAGCCATCGCATACCCAGCAGCTGTCGGCGCACTACCTGATGCGGCTGCTGGAGGCGGCCGGCCTGCCGCCCGGGGTGATCAACATGGTGACCGGCGACGGCCGGACCGTGTCCCGGGTCGCGCTCGCGCACGAGGACCTGGCCGGCATTCACTTCACCGGGTCGACCGGGACGTTCCAGCAGCTGTGGCGGACCGTCGGGCAGAACATCGCCAGCTACCGCGGCTACCCGCGGCTGGTCGGCGAGACCGGCGGGAAGGACTTCGTGATCGCGCACCCGTCGGCCGACCCCGACGTGCTCACCACGGCACTGGTCCGTGGCGCGTTCGAATACCAGGGCCAGAAGTGCTCGGCGGCGTCGCGGGCGTATATCGCCAGGTCGGTCTGGGACCGGATGGGCGACGACTTCGTCTCCACCGTGCAGTCGCTGGCGATGGGGGACGTGTCGGCCGACTTCTCGCTGTTCATGGGCGCCGTGATCGACGACAAGGCGCTGGCTACCCATGCCGACGCGCTGGCCAGGGCCAAGACGCGGCCGTCCATCCGGGTGCTGGCTGGCGGCGAGATCCACGACGCCGAGGGCTACTTCGTGCAGCCGACGGTGCTGGCGTGCACGGATCCGACCGACGAGGTGTTCACCACCGAGTACTTCGGACCGATCCTCGGCGTGCACGTCTTCGACGACGCTGACTACGACCGGGTGGTCGCGCAGGCGGCCGACGCGTCCCCCTACGCCCTGACCGGCTCGATCATCGCCAGGGACCGGATGGCGATCACGGCGGCGACGCAAGCGCTCCGGTTTACCGCCGGCAACTTCTACATCAACGACAAGCCGACCGGCGCCGTCGTCGGCCAGCAGCCGTTCGGGGGAGCCAGGGCCAGCGGCACCAACGACAAGGCGGGCTCGATCTTCAACCTGATCCGGTGGGTCAACGCCCGCACGATCAAGGAACTGTTCGTGCCGCCGGTCGATTACCGCTATCCGCATATGGGTTAGCGACGGGCGCACGGCACGCGCCGGCCTGCGGTCAGGTCCGATCCTGAGGCGGCAGTCTGTGGTTGGTTCATCGCTATGTGCGCCCGGGATGACGGCGGTACGCTCTGCATGCCCGAGCGAGCTGGAGGCTCTCATTCACTGCCTGGTGCTGTGGAATATCGACCTGACCCTGGTTGACGTCAGCAGGGTTACCAGGGACGCGTATGCCGATGCCTTCCGCCGGGTTACCGGCCGTCCGCTGGTCCAGCTGCCGCAGCTGGCCGGCCAGAGCGAGTCGGAGATCTTCTTCGAGGCACTGGCGCGCAATGACGCCGCGCCGACCGTGCCTGCCGCGGCCGCACCGACCGACGACGGCAGCGACGAGCTGCTCAGCCGGTTCGTCGGCGAGCTCGCGGCGGCCTTCGGGGCCAGGCGCGAGCTGCTGGCCAAGCGCGGCCACATCCTGCCGGGAGCCAGAGAGGCCGTGCTGGCGGTGGCCGCCCTGCCGGGCGTCGTGCAGTCCGTCCTGACCGGTACCATCCGGCCGAACGCGGTGGCGAAGCTGCGCGCGTTCGGGCTCGACGGCTACTTCGACTTCGAGATCGGCGGCTACGGCTCGGAGGTCTACCCGAAGGGTGCCCAGCTGATGATGTCAAGGAGCCGGGCCGGGGAGAAGTACGGCGTGGCCTTCGGCGAGGCATCGACGGTGTACATCGGGGACTCGACCAGGGATGTCGAGGCGGCGCGGTTCGGCGGCGCGCGGTCGGTGGCCATCGCCACCGGGCGGTCGACCGGGGGCGACCTCCGCGCCGCCGGGGCCGGCATCGTGCTGCCCGACCTGACCGATATCTCAGCCGTCACCCGCGCGATTCAGCTGCTGACCATGCCCTCGGCGGGCTGACCACGTCTTTGGCCCACGCCCGGCCCGGGTCAGGTCCGGCGCCATCGTTGATCGTCGAAGGTCCCGGCTCGCTGGATTCCGCGGATCGATCCCGCGGATCGCCGGTGATCATGAAAGGCGGGCGCATGCTCCGTCACGAGGTCAGCAGGTTCTCCCGTGCTGCCGCAAGCCACGCTCGTGGGCCGCGCTCGTCCCGCCGCGGTCGGTGACTGCGGGAAGCATGTGTGGTCAGACGGGCCAGTGCGAGGCGTGCGGTGAACGCTGCCGCAGGTCGTCCCTGATTTCCTGGCCCAGGCGGCGGGTCTCGTGGCGGTTCAGCAGGGCGCCGGCCATGGCACCGGTGAGCAGCGGACCGAGCGACGTGGCGCTCCGGCCGGCCCGGGCGAGTAGCCTGCGCTGCAGCCGCCGGCGCAGCGGCGAGCCGACCGCGAGGACGATCCCGCCGGGCGCGAGCGCCACCCCGCGGCGGTGCGCCCAGGCCGCCACGTAGGCCATCATGCGCTCGGGCGCCGAGCCTGGCGGGCGCATCCCGTAGGCCTCGTGCAGTTCCGCGATCAGCTTGAGCTCTATACCCACCAGGGCCAGCGTCTCGGCTGCGATCTCCACCGGCACGGCAGGCACGACGGGCAGCACCATGGACGCGCCGACCGCCGCGCCAATGCTGGCCGCGGCCCGGGACGCCCCCCGGATCAGCACGTCGGCAAGTTCCTCGGGCGAGCAATCGGGGAACTGCCGTCGCAGCCTTGCCTGGTCCCGCACCGGCAGCCGTGGCGCTATGTCGATGACCTGATCGGCCAGCCACCGGCCGGCCGAATGGGCGCCCCGCCAGGTGACCTGGCCGCCCCGTCTCGCCGCTCGCGCGGTAGCCGCCACAAGCCGCCTGGTCCTGGCCGGCGAGCGCGGTTCGCTGAGGTCGCCGACCAGGTCGACGACCTGCCCGCTCAACTCCCGGCCGGCCTCCCCCGGCCCGGCTGGCTACCTCGGCCCGCCCGGTCGTCTCACCAGGCCCGGCGGACCCGGCGGACCCGGCAGCCTCGAAGGACCGCCCCGTCTCACCGGTACCGGCGGCCCGCACCACGCCGTCAGTTCTGGTCGGCCCGTCCGGCTTGGCTGCGTCGGCCCGATCGCCGGCCCCGTTGCCTGCTGATGTCATGGAATACGCCTACCCGTCCTGCCGGGGCGTACGCGGACGTCAGCCCGGCGCCGTGCTCCGCGTTGCGGGTCACCGTGCTGACGTCTCATGCTTGTGCCTATGCCCAAGGACGATCAGCCGGCGTCGTTTCCCCGGCCTGCGGCGCCCGGGTCCGGCGCCGCCGGGCCCGGTGTCCCAGAGTCCGGTGTGCCCGGCGCCGGCATCGCCGGCTCAGCAGCCCCCGGATCCGCCGCGCTGGCCGGCCGCGACTACGGCGAGGTGCTCTGGGCGCCTCAGCCGGAATCGATCGCGGCCGCCCGGGTCACCAGCTATGCCCGCTGGCTGGCTGCTCACCGTGGCCTCGACCGCAGCGGCCACGATCAGCTCTGGCAATGGTCCGTGGCCGAGCCTGCCGCGTTCTGGGAGTCCGTCTGGGATTACTTCGGCGTGCTGGGCGAGCGGGGGACCGGACCGGCGCTGAGCGGTGCCGTGATGCCCGGCGTCCGCTGGTTCGAAGGCGCCACGCTCAACTACGCGCGCAACGCGTTGCGTGCCGCCGCCGACGAGCCGGACCGGACCGCCGTGATCTACCGGGGCGAGGACGGCAGCCAAGGCACGCTCAGCTACGGAGAGCTGGAGCGCGAGGTGGCCAGCGCAGCGGCCGGGCTGCGCGCGCTGGGCGTGTCCGCCGGCGATCGGGTCGCCGCCTACCTGCCGAACGTCCCCGAGGCGCTGATCGCCATGCTGGCGACGGCCAGCCTGGGCGCGATCTGGTCGTCGTGCTCGCCGGACTTCGGCGCCAGCAGCGTGATCGACCGGTTCGCCCAGATCTCGCCGAAGGTCCTGATCGCGGTCTGCGGCTACACCTACGGCGGGAAGGCTTTCGACCGGCGGGACGCGGTCGAAAGCATCGCTGCCGCGCTACCCGGGCTCGCCGCCGTTGTGCTGGTCCGCGAGTCCGGCCGGGAACCGCGGCTGCCAGCAGGGCTGCGGCTGCCAGCAGGGCTGCGGCTGCCAGCAGGGCTGCGGATGCTCGGCTGGGACGATCTTCGCGCCGAAGATCCGGCCGCCGGCGATCACAGCGCGGCGCCCGGGTTCACCGAGGTCCCGTTCAGTCATCCGTTGTGGGTGCTGTATTCCTCCGGCACCACCGGCCTGCCCAAGCCGATCGTGCACGGTCACGGCGGGATCGTGCTCGAGCACCTGAAGGTGCTCGCCTTTCACCAGGATCTCGGGCCGGGCGACGTCTTCTTCTGGTACACCACAACCGGCTGGATGATGTGGAATTACCTGGCCGGCGGCCTGCTCGCGGGCGCGACCGTGGTGCTGTACGACGGCAGCGCGACCCACCCGGACACCGGTGCGCTCTGGCAGCTGATCGCCGAAACCGGCGTTACCTACGCCGGGACCGGGGCGCCGTACCTGCTGGCCTGCGCCAAGGCGGGACTGCGCCCCGCCGCCCGGCACGACCTGTCGAGGCTCCGCGGCGTCGGATCCACCGGATCGCCGCTGCCGCCCGAGGGTTTCCGCTGGGTCTATGCCGAAGTGGGCGGCGGCCTTGTGCTCGGCTCCTTCTCCGGCGGAACCGACCTGTGCACCGGGTTCGTCGGGCCGAGCCCGCTGCTCCCGGTCCGGGCCGGGGTGATCGCCGGCCGGTGCCTGGGCGCGAAGGTGGAGGCATACGACATGCACGGCAATCCCGTCATCGGCGCGGTCGGCGAACTAGTTATTACGCAGCCGATGCCGTCCATGCCGGTCGGCTTCTGGAACGATCCCGGCGGCGAGCGATATAGCGCCAGCTACTTCGCCGAGTACCCGGGAGTGTGGCGGCACGGAGATTGGATCATGTTCCTGCCGGATGGAGGCTGCGTCATCTACGGCCGCTCCGACGCCACCTTGAACAGGGGCGGCGTCCGCATGGGCACCAGCGAGTTCTACCGCGTCGTGGAGCGGCTGCCGGAGATCGCCGACAGCCTGGTGGTGGACACCGGCCGGCTCGGCCAGGACGGGCGCCTCATCCTGTACGTCGTGCTCGCCGGTGACCGCACGCTCGATGACGAGCTCACCACCCGGCTTCGGTCGCTGCTGCGCGCCGAGCTCTCGCCGCGGCACGCGCCGGACGAGATCCGCCAGGTACCTGGCATCCCGCGGACGCTCTCCGGCAAGAAGCTCGAGGTGCCGGTCAGGAAGATCCTGCTGGGCACGCCGCTGTCCGCGGCAGCCGACCCGGCGGCGCTGGCCAACCCGGAGGTACTGGCCTTCTTCGCGCCGGGGGAGGTCCGGTGAGGTCGCCGGCGGGGCGGTCCGGCCCGCCACCGGAGCGCCGTTTCGGTGAGGAAGGCGGCCTGCTGACCTACGGCAGCTATCTCCGGCTGCCCGAGCTGCTCGCGCAGCAGGTGCCGCAGGTCGATCCGCCGGTCCATGACGAGCTGCTGTTCATCACGGTGCATCAGGCATACGAGCTCTGGTTCAAGCAGCTCCTGCACGAGCTCAGCGCCGTCCGCGACGCGATGGTGGCGGATCAGACATGGCGGGCCGGGCAGCTGCTCCGCCGCGGGCACGTCATCGAGCGGCTGCTGGTCAGCCAGATCGACGTGCTGGAGACGATGACGCCGCAGGACTTCCTCGAGTTCCGCGCGGCGCTCGCGCCCGCCAGCGGCTTCCAGTCCGTGCAATTCCGTGAGCTTGAGTTTCTGTCCGGGGCGAAGGACGAGCGTTTTCTCAGCCGTTTCCGGGCCTTGGGCAGCGCCGAACGGGACCGGCTGGCCAGCCGGCTGGCCGAGCCGTCGCTCTGGGATGCCTATCTCAGCCTGCTCGCCTCGCGCGGGCTGTCCGTGGCCGACGATGACCAGGTGCTGAGCTCGCTCGTCGCGATCGCCAGGGACCGGGCGAATCACGATGATCTCTGGCAGCTCGCCGAGGACCTGCTGACTCATGATGAAATGGCGGGTCTCTGGCGGGCCAGGCACGTCCAGATGGTGGAGCGCCAGATCGGCACGAAATCCGGCACCGGCGGGTCGACCGGTGCGCCATACCTGCACAATCGAGTGCCGCTGCGGTATTACCCGCTGCTGTGGGAACTGCGAGATTGGTTGTAACGGCCGGATCGACGCGGTGGCCGGCCAGGCACACAAAGGAGTGGGACCGAAATGGCGGAGCGCGCGGGTGACGAGAAGCTTGCCCTGCTAGCCGAGGCGGCGCGGCTGGTCAGCGGCGACGCCCCGGTAGGCGACGTGCAGAGCTACCTGCAGGCCTACTACCGGCACGTCGCGGCCGAGGATCTCGCCTCAGCCGGGCCTGAGCGGATCGCCGCGGTGGCGAGCGAGCAGGCCGTCTTCGCCGCGCACCGGCCGCAGGGCCGTGCGCTGGTCCGGATCCGGTCGGCCGGCGCTGCCTCACTCGAGGCCGCAGGCGCCGTGCTCGACATCGTCACCGACGACATGCCGTTCCTCGTCGACTCGGTCTCGATGGAGCTGGCCAGGCACGACCTGACGGCACGCCGGATCGTGCACCCGCAGCTGCGCGTCCGCAGGGATGTCACCGGCACGCTGCGCGGCGTGCTCGGGCTGATCGACGGGTCACCGGCGGCACACGACGAGATCGCCGAGTCCTGGACGCACATCGAGATCGGCGTGCTGGCCGACGATGCCGAGGCAGCCCAGCTCACCGACCACGTGCAGCGCGTGCTCGGCGACGTGCGGGTAGCGGTGGAGGACCACCCCAGGATGCGGGCCAGGGCGATGCAACTGGCCGAGGAACTCGCCATGTCGGAGGCGACGGTCCCGCCAGCGGCGGAAGCAGGCGTCACGGCGCCGGCCGAGATCGAGGCGCTGCTGCGCTGGCTCGCCGACGGGCACTTCACCTTCCTCGGCTACCGCGAGTATGACCTGCTGGACGGGCCGGACGGGATGATGCTGCGGGCGGTGGCCGGCACCGGGCTCGGCATCCTGCGGCATGACCGGCAGGGATCGAGCTCGTTCGCCGCGCTGCCGCCCGAGGTGCGGGCCAGGGCCCGCGATCCGCAGCGGCTGATCCTGACCAAGGCGAACTCGATGTCGACCGTGCACCGCCCCAGCTACCTCGACTATGTCGCGGTGAAGCGGGTGGACGAGGCGGGCGAGGTGGCAGGCGAGTACCGGTTCCTCGGCCTGTATACCCATGTCGCCTACTCGGAGAGCATCACCCGCATCCCGGTGCTGCGGCGCAAGCTGGCCGGCGTCCTTGAGGCCCTTGGCCTGACCGCCGACAGCCATGACGGCAAGGACCTTGCCGAGTTCCTGGAGAACTACCCGCGGGAGGAGCTCTTCCAGATCTCGGTTCCCGAGCTCACCCCGATCGCGGCGGGCGTCCTCCGCCTGCGCGACCACACCCAGACCCGGCTGTTCCTGCGCAAGGACATCTATGGCAGGTACATGTCCTGCCTGGTCTACCTGCCGAGGGACAAGTACACCACCAAGGTCAGGCTGCGGGCGCAGGAGATCCTGCTCAAGGCGCTTGGCGGGGTCTCGGTCGGCTACAGCGTGATGGTCGGCGAGTCATCGGTGGCCAGGCTGCACATCGTGGTCAGGGCGGCGCATGGCAGCATGCTGCCGGAGGTGGACGAGGCTGAGCTGGAGAAGGAACTCGCCGCCGTGGTCAGGTCGTGGGATGACGACCTGGCCGAGGAGGCGACCAGGAGGCTCGGACCGCAGCGGGCCCGCGTGCTGCTTGCCATGTGCGGCGACTCCATCCCTGACACGTACAAGACCGACGTCCCGGCCGCTGCGGCCGTCGGTGATCTCACCAGGATCCTCGAGCTGCGGGAGTCCGGCGACAACGTCGCCTTCGAGTTCTGGGAGTCGGTCGGCTTCGTCGGCGGCGTCCCGGTGCAGCATGATCAGCGGACCAGCGCGTCGGGAGCTCACCGCCGGGTCTGGCGGCTCACGATCTACCGGACCGGCTCGCCGATCACGCTGACCGACGTGCTGCCCAGGCTGCAGCACATGGGCCTCGACGTGGTGGACGAGCACCCGTACGAATTCCCCGGCGCGGCCGGCGGCGAGCCGTTCTGGATCTACGACTTCGGGCTGCGCAGGAGCGCCACCGCGGCCGGATCCAGCCAGGACCCGGCTGACCAGGCAGCGCCTGCGGTCACGTCCCGGGTTCCCGCCTCCCTTCACTCGGTGCGGGAACTGCTCGAAGGCGCGCTGGCCGCCCTCTGGCACGGGCAGATCGAGGATGACGGATTCAACGCCCTTGTGCTCGACGCTCATCTCACCTGGCGGCAGGTGGTGGTGCTGCGCGCGTACGCCAGGTACCTGCGCCAGATCGGTACCACCTTCAGCCAGGACTACCTCCAGCGGGTGCTGCGCGCGAACGTGACCGTGACGCGGCTGCTCGTGCGCCTGTTCGAATCCAGGTTCGACCCGGACCGGCAGGCCGGCGCGAGCGAGCGGAGCGAGGCGATGGCCGAGGAAATCCGCGGCGAGCTTGACGATGTCGCCAGCCTCGACCAGGACCGTATCCTGCGCGCCTACTGGGGCCTGATCCTGGCGACGGTGCGGACGAACTACTTCCAGGAAAGCGCGACCCCGCAGGCCCGGCTGCCGTATTTCGCGGCCAAGCTCGACGCGGACAAGGTGCCCGACCTGCCGGCGCCGCGGCCGCGGTTCGAGCTCTTCGTCTACTCAACCCGGTTCGAGGGCGTTCACTTGCGGTTCGCCGCTGTCGCACGCGGCGGGCTCCGCTGGTCGGACCGGCCGGAGGATTTCCGCACCGAGGTACTCGGCCTGGCCAAGGCGCAGGAAGTGAAGAATTCGGTCATCGTCCCGTCCGGGGCCAAGGGCGGCTTCGTCTGCAAGCAACTGCCCAGCCCGGCAGACCGCGAGGCCTACCTCGGCGAGGTTCTCGCCTGTTACCGGATGTTCATCTCCGCGATGCTGGACGTCACCGACAACCTCGATGCCGGGCAGGTACGGCCGCCGCTGCGGGTGCTCAGGCATGACGGCGACGACCCGTACCTGGTGGTGGCGGCCGACAAGGGCACGGCGACGTTCTCGGACACCGCCAACGAGATCGCCGCGACCTACGGGTTCTGGCTGGGCGACGCGTTCGCTTCCGGCGGCTCCGAGGGCTATGACCACAAGAAGATGGGCATCACCGCGCGCGGCGCCTGGGAGTCGGTCAAGTTCCACTTCCAGGCGCTCGGCACCGACACTGGCACCGACGACTTCACCGTGGTCGGCATCGGCGACATGTCCGGCGACGTGTTCGGCAACGGCATGCTGCAGTCGAAGCACATCAAGCTGGTGGCGGCCTTCGACCACCGGCACGTGTTCATCGACCCGAACCCGGATCCGGAGGCGAGCTTCGCCGAGCGGGAACGGCTGTTCGCGCTGCCCAGGTCGTCCTGGGCGGACTACGGCACGGGACTGATCTCGGCGGGCGGCGGGGTGTGGCCGCGCAGCGCCAAGTCGGTGCGCATGTCGCCGGAAGCGCGTGTCGCGCTCGGCATCGACGACGAGGTGACCTCGCTGACCCCGGATCAGCTGATTTCCGCCATCCTGTCGGCGCCGGTGGACTTGCTCTGGAACGGCGGCATCGGCACCTACGTGAAGGCGAGCACCCAGTCGCATGCGGACGCGGGCGACCGGTCCACCGACGCGGTCCGGATCGACGCGACCGAACTGCGCGCCCGGATCGTCGCCGAGGGCGGGAACCTGGGCCTGACCCAGGCGGCCAGGATCGAGTACGCGCTGGCCGGCGGCCTGGTGAACACCGACTTCATTGACAACTCGGCTGGCGTGGACACCTCCGACCACGAGGTCAATATCAAGATCTTGCTGGACGGGGTCGCGCGCAGCGGCGAACTGCAGGTCGCCGACCGGAACCGGCTGTTGCACGAGATGACCGACGAGGTCGCCGCCCTGGTGCTCGAGCACAACTATCTGCAGAACAGGACGCTCGCCGCCTCCCGCGCTCAGGCCGCGCCGATGCTGCACGTGCATGCCAGGTACATCCGGAAGCTGGAACGCGACCGCCGCATTCACCGCAGGCTCGACGTGCTGCCGGGCGGGCGGGAGATCACCGAGCGGCGGTCCGCCGGGACCGGCCTGACCACGCCGGAGTTCGCCGTCCTGCTCGCGCAGGCGAAGATCTCAGCGGCACAGGAGGTGATCGCCTCCGGCCTGCCCGATGACGCCTATCTCACCAGGGTGCTCGTCGGCTACTTCCCCACGCCGCTGCGCGAGCGCTACGCGAAGCTGATGGGGTCCCACCGGCTGCACCGGGAGATCATCACGACCGCTGTCGTCAACGACATGGTGGACCGCTCGGGGATCACGTTCGCGTTCCGGCTGAACGAGGAAACCGGGGCATCCGTCCCCGACATCACCCGCGCCTGGCTGGTGGCCCGGCAGGTCTTCGGCATGCCGGGGTTCTGGGCACAGGTCGAGGCGCTCGATGGCAAGATCGAGACGGCAACCCAGATCGCCATGGCGCTGGAGGGCCGCAAGCTGACCGAGCGCGCCGCCCGCTGGCTGCTGCACAGCCGCCGCCCGCCGTTCGACATCAACGCGACGGTCGACTTCTTCGCCACCGGGGTGCTGACCGTCGCGACGGGCCTGCCCAAGCTGCTGACCGGCCGCGACCTGGCCGAGTTCTGCGAACGCAGGGACAGCTTCACAGCCCGGGGCGTGCCGGCTGACCTCGCCCACTGGGTCGCGGCCATGGTCCCCGCCTACTCGGCCTTCGACATCGTGGAAGTCGCGGCGGGCACCGGCCGTGCCATCGAGGAGACCGCCGAGGTGTACTTCGACCTGGCCAGCAGGCTGGAGATCAGCAGGCTCCGGGACCGGATCACGGCGCTGCCCCGCGAGGACCGATGGAACACGATGGCACGCGGCGCGCTGCGCGATGACCTGTATTCGGCGCACGCCGCCCTGGCCAGGGACGTGCTGAAGGTGACCGGCCCGGGTAGCCCGGAGGAGCGGCTGGCGGTATGGGCGCAGCGCAACGATTCCGCGGTGCGGCGGGCCGGCCAGACGCTCACCGAAATCTGGGAGAGCGACACGTTCACGGTGGCCACGCTCTCCGTGGCGGTACGTGCGGTCCGCACCCTGGTGACCGCGAGCCGGCTGCCCGACTAGCCGGCTGCGGGCGACGCCATGAGGATCTTGGCGGCCGGCAGTCGGCCGGCTGACGTAGGCTTCCGCCATGGCCATCGACCCCGCCGGCGAAATCTCGGAACTGAAGGCGAAACTCGCCAGCGTGGAGGCTGTCCTTGAGCCGGACACGATGCGCAAGGAGGCGGACGGCCTGCGCGTGCGGGCCGGTGATCCCGGTCTCTGGGCGGACCAGGAACAGGCCCAGGCGATCACCCGCAGGCTGTCCTACCTCAACGGCGAGATAGCCAGGCTGGAGAGCCTGCACCGCAGGCTGGACGATACCTCGGTGATGTTCGAGCTGGCCGAGCGCGAGGATGACGAGCCGACCAGGGTGGAGGCGATGCGCGATCTCGCGGCGCTCCGCAAGGAGGTCGACCAGCTGGAGATCCGCACTCTGCTGTCCGGCGAGTACGACTCCCGTGAGGCGCTGATTTCGATCAACGCGCAGGCGGGCGGAGCGGACGCGGCCGACTGGGCGGAAGGGCTGCAGCGCATGTACCTGCGCTGGGCCGAGCGGCACGGCTACCCAACCGAGGTCTACGACACGTCCTACGCGGAAGAGGCAGGGATCAAGTCGACGACGTTCGCCATTAAGGCGCCGTACGCCTACGGCACCTTGCGCGGCGAGCACGGCACGCACCGGATGGTGCGCATCTCCAAATACGACAACCAGGGCCGCAGGCAGACGTCGTTCGCTGGCGTGGACGTGATCCCGGTCGTGCAGCGGGCCGATCACATCGAGATACCCGAGGATGAGATGCGGATCGACGTCTTCCGCTCCAGCGGCCCCGGCGGGCAGGGCGTGAACACCACCGACTCGGCCGTCCGGATCACGCACCTGCCGACCGGGATCGTGGTCTCCTGCCAGAACGAGCGGAGCCAGATCCAGAACCGGGCGAGCGCCCTGGCCGTGCTGCAGGCCAAGCTGCTGGAGCGCAAGCGGGACGAGCAGGCGGCGAAGATGGCCGAGCTGCGCGGGGAGAACAAGAGCAGCTGGGGCACCCAGATCCGCAACTACGTGCTGCATCCGTACCAGAACATCAAGGACCTGCGGACCGGCGTGGAGACGGGGAACACCGCGGCGGTGCTCGACGGGGAGATCGACGAGTTCATCGAAGCCGAGATCCGCTGGCTCCGCACGCAGGGCCTGTAAACGCGCGTCAGTGCAGCTGCAGGGCAAGGCGTCAGTGCAGCTGCAGGGCAAGCAGGAGCAGCAGGGTGATCAGTGCCACCGCGATGAGCGGAATCCGCAGGCCACTCCCGGTGTGATGCACGTGCGCCCGGGCCGTCTGGCACACCGGGCAATGACCCTCTGCCACCGGTCCCGCGCACGCAGCGCAGATCAGGTGTTCGCAGCTCATCTGGGTCCCTCCGTCCCGGCGGCTACCCGGTCACTTCGCCGATGTTGGACGTTCCTGACCAGTTTCCCCCCTACACTGGCCCAAGGCCAAACCGGGCCGCCTGGACGCCCCGGCAGGGTCGTCCGCATTTTCGTCGAGCGCCGTGTGATGGGCCTGTGATCCACTTCGACAACGTCAGCAAGATGTACCCGAACCAGAGTCGTCCCGCCCTCGAGAATGTCAATCTGGACATCGAAAAGGGCGAGTTCGTTTTCCTGGTCGGGCCGTCGGGGTCCGGCAAATCGACGTTCCTCCGCCTGGTGCTCAAGGAGGAGCGGCCTACCGACGGCCGGATCCACGTCGCTGGCAAGGATCTTGCCCGCCTCACCAACTGGAAGGTGCCGCACCTGCGCCGCCGGATTGGCTGCGTGTTCCAGGATTTCCGGCTGCTGCCCAGCAAGAACGTCTATCAGAACATCGCGTTCGCGCTGGAGGTCATCGGCAAGCCGCGGCGGTTCATCCGCAAGGTCGTGCCGGAGGTGATCGATCTTGTCGGCCTGGAGGGCAAGCGTGACCGGATGCCCGACGAGCTGTCCGGCGGCGAGCAGCAGCGGGTCGCGATGGCCCGCGCGTTCGTCAACCGGCCGATGATCTTGCTCGCCGACGAGCCGACCGGGAACATCGACCCGGCGACGTCGATCGGCATCATGAAGGTCCTCGATCGCATCAACCGAACCGGCACCACGGTCGTCATGGCCACGCACGACGCGGCGATCGTGGACTCTATGCGAAAGCGCGTTATCGAACTCGAATACGGCAAGGTCGTGCGCGACCAGTCGCGCGGGGTCTACGGCCAGGCTTACTGACCGGCCCGACCAAGATTACCGAGGGATCTCACAAATGCGTGCGCAGTTTGTTTTCCATGAGGTATGGATTGGTCTGCGACGAAATCTGACGATGACCATCGCACTGGTCGTGGTCGTCGCGATCAGCCTGTCGTTGCTCGGCACCGGGCTGCTCTTCGTCAAGCAGGTCGACAACACCAGGACGTACTGGCAGGGCCGGGTCCAGCTGTCGATCTACCTGTGCACCAAGACCAGCGTCAGCGAGAACTGCCAGACCGGCGGGCCGGCCACGCAGACGGAGTTGAACCAGATTGAGCAGGATCTGAAGCGCCTGCCGCAGGTCGTGAGCGTCCGGTACGAATCACAGTCCCAGGCCTACGAACGGTTCCGGCAGGAGTTCTCCCAGGACCCTTCGTTCGTCAGCTCGGTCAGCAAGGGCGACATTCCCGACTCGTTCCAGGTGAAGCTCAGGAATACCCAGACGGACTTCCCCATAGTGGCGGAGACGGTGACCGGCCGGGCCGGCGTCGACCAGATCGTGGACGACTCCTCGATCCTGGACAAGTTCTACAAGCTGCTGAACGGCGCGCGGAACGCGGTGGTGATCATCGCGATCATCCTGATCATCGCGGCCATCCTGCTGGTCGCGAACACGATCCGGCTGTCCGCCTTCAACCGGCGCAGGGAAACCAGCATCATGCGCCTGGTCGGCGCCTCGAATTTCTACGTCCAGCTGCCGTTCCTCGTCGAGGGCGTGATCGCGGGCATGTTCGGCTGGCTGGTCTCGGCCGGGTTGCTGATCGCGGTGAAGACGCTCTGGCTGGATACGCTGCAGCAGTACTTCCCGTTTAACGTGCAGCTGAGTGCCACGGACCTGATCGAAGTCGTTATCTTGGCGATGATTATCGGCGTGCTGCTGTGCGGCGCGACGTCGTTCCTCACGCTCAGGCGCTACCTGCGGGTATGACACCTGGACGGACAGGAGGACCGTGGCACGGGAGCGAGGCACCAAGGTCATTGCCAGGAACCGGCGAGCCAGGCATGACTATCACATCGAGGATGTCTACGAAGCGGGCCTCGTGCTGACCGGCACCGAGGTGAAGTCGCTGCGGGCCGGCCGGGCTTCGCTGACCGACGGGTTCGGCCAGATCACGGACAACGAGGCCTGGCTACTCGGCGTGCACATTCCCCAGTACACGCAGGGCACATGGACCAACCATGAGCCGCGCCGTCCCCGTAAGCTGCTGATGCACCGGAAGGAGATCGACAAGCTGGCCAGCGCCACCGCGGAGCGCGGGTTGACGCTGGTGCCGCTGTCGTTGTACTTCAAGGACGGGAAGGCCAAGGTCGAGCTCGCTCTGGCCCGCGGCAAGCGGTCCTACGACAAGCGTCATGACCTGGCGGAGCGGGATGCTGCCAGGGAGGTTGAACGTGCCCTGCGGCGGCGAAGGTAGCCGATTGGCGAACGATGGCACGCATCCGTAGGCGCGGATCGCACGCTGCGGCGCAGCGCGCGCAGCTGCGGGGACCACGCGCCGGCGGGCCGCGGCCCGCCGAGAGTTCCGGCGCCGACATGCCGGCTGAGGGGGCCAACGCCCGCAGCGTGCCGTCGGCCATCTCGTCGGCGGGTGCGGCCGCGGCCGGCCCGCCGGCCGCCGCAATGCCGCCAGCGCGGCAGGCGGGATGGCACCCGGCTGGCCGGCCGGCCCCGACACCCCAGGCCGCAGCGTTCCGGCCGGCCGCAGCGCCCTCGGACGAAGCTGATCTCCCCGCGACGACGGCCCCGGCCGGCGGCTCTCCCGCGGGAAGCAGCGGGATGCCGCCGCCCGGGGACGCGATCCCCGCTGCCCTGAGTCCGTCCGCGTGGCCCGCTCCGCCGCCCGCGGCGAGCGCAGCGGCCGGCCAGCCGTCGTCATCGCTCCCGCCGTCCGGGTCGCGTCCGCCGTCCGGGCCGGTTCCGTCCGCCGGTGCTGTCCCGCCGTCCGCGTCGGTCTTCGCGCCGCCGGCCGCCGGGCCGCCTGAGTCGCTGCCGCCGCCGCCTTCGGGTCCGGCCGCGGCGCCCACCGCGCGGCCGGTTGCGCCGCGGGTCCCGGCTCCCTTCGCCCCGGTAACCCGGCCGCAGGAACCGCTCGCCCCGCCGTCAGCTCCGGCCGCTGGCGGGCCAGCCAAAGCCCGGCCCGGCCGCCCGGCCCGGCCGCGCCGCCCGGCCTTTCCGCGCCGCCCGGCCTTTCCGCCAGGTGGCCTGCGGGCGAGCCTTACGCCGAAGCGCACTGTCGCCTTGATCGGCGCCATCGCCACGCTCGCCGTGCTGCTGGTCAGCGCCGGATCACCGGATCCCTCCGCGGAGCCGGCCGTGCAGCAGTTCCTGCTCGCCTGGGAGCAGGGCCAGTACCGCACGGCCGCCTCCTTGACCACCGGCGAGCCGACGGCCGTGACCGCCGCGCTTCGCACCGCGTACCGGCAACTGGACGCCGCCAACCTCGTCCTCAGCATGGGCCGGATCACCCAGCACGGAGACAACGGCGCGGCACAGTTCAACGCCTCGATTGATCTGGGCCGCAGCGGCGCGCCGTGGGAGTACCAGGGTCGGCTCGTCCTCCGGATGGTTGACTCGACGTGGAAGATCGTGTGGAGCCCCAGCGTCATCTACCCAGGCCTGCGGCCCGGATTCCGGCTCGCCGTGGTGACCAGGATGCCCCGGCGGGCCGCGCTGCTCGATGACACTGGCAGTCCGCTGGCCCGGCGCTCTCTGGTCTACATCGCGGGGGTGCATCCCGGCAGGCTTAACGATCCGCGGCGAACAGCCGACAAGCTGGCCGAGGCAACCCATCTGGACGCCAATCAGGTATACGGCGACATAGTCGCGGCGCCATCTGCCCATTTCTTCGAGCTCGCCCGGCTCAGGCCGAGCCTGTATCACCGGCTGGCCGGCAAGCTCCGGCACGTGCCCGGACTGATCATCAAGCGGGCCAGGCTGCGTCTCTTCGACAGCATGGCCAGATCGATAGCCGGATCGGTCGGCACCGAGACGGCCCGGATGCTGCGCGACGACGGAGTGCCGTACCGGCCGGGCACCACCGTGGGACTGTCCGGACTGCAGCTGGCTTACCAGCGATCCCTGGTCGGTACCCCGACCACAGAGGTAGTCGCCGAGAACGCGGCAGGCCGGCAGGTGTCGGTGCTCAAGAGCTGGCGTGGATCCCCGGGCAGGCCAGTGCGGACGACCATCGATGCGGCCACCCAGGCCGCTGCCGACAGCGCGATCAGGTCACTGCCAGGCTCCGCGGCGATCGTCGCCGTCCGGGCCTCCGACGGCAAGATCCTTGCCGTCGGAACGCACAAGGTGCACGGCATGCCCGCCGTCGACGCGCTGAACGGCCGCTACCGGCCCGGCCAGACCTTCACCATCGTCACCACCGCGGCCCTGGTGACGGCAGGCTTCGATGTCGCTACGCGAATACCGTGCATGAGCCAGAACCAGGTCGGCGGACGGACGTTCAAGAACAAGCCGCCGGAGTTGGCACTGGGCCCGCAGCCCTCGTTCGGCATGGATTTTGCTCGTGCCTGCGGAACGGCTTTCGCTGGCTTGTCGCTGCGGCTGCACCCCAGCCAGCTGACCTCGGCAGCCCGGAGCTTCGGGCTCGGTGTGCAGTGGCGCCCGCCGCTGCCGCTGCGGGCGTTCGCTGGCTCGCTGGCGAGGCCGGCGAGCGTCGGCCAGCTCGCGGCCGACTCGGTCGGCGCCGGAACGGTACGGACCAGTCCGCTCGACATGGCGCTCGCCGCCGCCGCCGTCCGGGCTGGTGCATGGCACTCGCCGTCCCTGGTGACCAGCCCGAAGGGGCCGGCGCTTGGCCCGCCGGCCGCGATCCGGCCGCAGGCTGCCGGGACGCTGCGCTCGCTGATGCGACGCACGGTGACGTCCGGAGCCGGACGTGCAGCGGACGTGCGCGGCGGGCCAGCTTACGGGCAGGTGGGAAATGTGGCCATCAGCCATGGCCGGCACGGCCTGCGGGCCTGCTGGTTCGTGGGTTACCGGGGGGATGTGGCGTTCGCCGTGCTTGAGCTGACCAGGTCGCCGCGAAAGTCAGTGGCCCACGTCGCCGGCGACTTCCTCCGCGCCCTCCCGGCGAGTTCGTAGCGTTATCGTTACCTGCATTTTAGTAACGCGGAGCAACTATCTGACTTCGCTATGGCGTCTTCCTCAGTGACTGGGGTGCCGCTTGGGGGGTTGCGGCCCAGTCACGTGAGGAGAACGGGCCTCATCTCGGGGGAGGCCCGGTCGTGTGAGGCCGGCCCCGACCCTGCCGGTCGACCCCCGTGGGCGCGATCTTCGGCCACCGCCAGCGCCCACGGGGGCTCTCATCTCCTCCTAAGGTTGATGCCCGATGGCCCGCTCGGGGGGGCAAGCCATCGGGCTTCTTCCTTGCCCGCGTCCCGGTCCGCATCCTTGCCCTGCCCGGGACCATCGCGGTTGGTGGCAACGCCGGGATCGGGTACCGTTGATCGCGACGCGGAATCCGGTCAGTCCGGGCTGCGTTAACAACTCAATAGGGGGTGAAAGGTTTCGACTTTGGTAGTCGATCCAGGGGAAGCGGGCCGAGGGCTGCGGATACGACCTCGCAAATCCCGTGACCGCAAACACTAAGTGCCAACGCAAAGCGCACTCACCTCGCCCTCGCGGCCTGACCGCGAGTTAGGGGTTGTCAGCCCGGGAGAGCCTCCGGCCCGGTGTCTGGCATCAGCAAGGAGGATCCACCGTCCAGCCCGGCCGCGGGACTAGACGGGACAACAAACAGCGGCTGAGCCCGTCGGCGAATCGCCTGCAGGAACGCCGGGGCTGAGAAAAGCTAACGCAGGCTGCGCCCGGAGAAGCCCTGGTGAAGTACCGAAGGACGCGGGTTCGATTCCCGCCACCTCCACGAAACTCTGGCGACCCCTGTGCTTTCGCACCGGGGTCGTCTCGTCATCTGGCCCAGGGGGGCAACCCCCTGGAACCCCCGGGCAGGCGCACCGGCTCCTGGGACCCTGGGCAGGGCGGGGGCACCGGGGTCGTCTCGTCATCTGGCCCAGGGGGGCAACCCCCTGGAACCCCCCGGCAGGGCGGGGGCACCGGGGTCGTCTCGTCATCTGGCCCAGGGGGGCAACCCCCTGGAACCCCCCGGCAGGCGCACCGGCTCCTGGGAACCCCTGGGCAGCGCGGGCGCACCGGGGTCGTCTCGTCATCTGGCCCAGGGGGCAACCCCCTGGAACACCGGGCGGCGGCCAGGTCAGCGGGCCGGCGTCCCTAATGCGAGCTGCGCGTCGATCAGCTCGGTCAGCCTGCGCTTGGTGAAGCGGTCCGGGTACAGCAGGGCGTGCACGCTGAGCCCGTCGATCAGCCCGGCGAGCAGCTCGGTCATGATTTCCGGGTCGCCGTCGGCCAGTTCGCCCCGCTCCTGGGCCGCCACGATCAGCTCGCGCAGCACGGCGCGCCAGTGCGCGGACTCGGTGCGCTGCACCTCGCGGAGTTCGTCGTTGACGAGCGCCCGGCTCCAGAAGCTCATCTCCAGGATCGTCTCGCGTACTTGCTGCTCGCCAAGCGGAACGGTGTCGTAGCAGAACGTGCGGAGCGCCTCCAGCCCCTGCTGCGGCTCCAGCAGGTCGCCGAGCCGCTTGTTGATCGTGGCGTGCGAGATGTGGAGTGCCTCGAGCAGTATGTCGTCCTTGCGCTCGAAATAGTGCGCGAGCACCCCGGTCGAGTAGCCAGACTCACGGGCGATCTCGCGCGTGGTCGCGCCGTCGATGCCGCTCTCGGTGATGACTTTCCAGGCCGCCGTGGCGAGTTCGCGCCGTCGCTGGTCGTGGTCGACGATCTTCGGCATACGGCTCCAGACGTGGACGGATCAGGTCTCAAAAGCGTAACCGGATCATATCCTTGTCTTTATATCGGACGTCCGTCTATAGTAACCAGCCTCGCACCTGCCCGCTGGAGGCTGATCCTTGGACACTGAGGCACGCAACGGCTCCGCGCTTCCAGCCCGTGGCACGCCCGGTTCCTCGCGCCCTGAGGGAGTTGTTCGCCGTGACCGACCTTGCCAGCCGCGTACGCGTCAGGACGGCGGACCGCGCGCTGCGCGAGCGCGCGCGACGGGTCATCCCGCACGCGATGTACGGGCACCTGTCCGCGGTCCGCCTGCCCGCCGAGTACCCGCAGTTCTACGACCGCGGCAAGGGCGCCCGGGTTTGGGATGTGGACGGCAACGAGTACGTCGATCTGATGTGCAGCTTCGGGCCCAACATTCTTGGATACGAGCATCCGGTGGTCGAGCAGGCCGCGGCGGCCCAGCGAGCCCGCGGTGACACGTTTTCCGGCCCCGCCGGGTGCATGGTCGAACTGGCGGAACTGCTGGTCGACCGGGTGGCGCATGCCGACTGGGCGATGTTCGCGAAAAACGGCACCGACGCTACCAGCCTGTGCCTGAGCGCCGCGCGCGCGGCGACCGGGCGCTCGGCGGTGCTGACCGCCCGGGGGGCCTATCACGGCTGGTCGTCATGGTGCAATCTGAAGTCCGACGGCATCCCGCCCGAGGACCGCGCGAACGTCTTCTACTACACGTTCAACGACCTGGCCAGCGTGCGCCGCGCAATTGCCGAGGCCGGGGCGGCCAACGTCGCGGCGGTGTTCGCCTCGCCGTTCCGGCACGACGCCGGGCATGACCAGGAAATGGTCGACCCGGAGTTCGCCAGGGGCTTGCGCGCGCTCTGCGACGAGCACGACGCCGCCTTGATCATCGACGAGGTCCGGGCGGGCTTCCGGCTGCATCACGGCGGAAGCTGGGAGCCGCTGGGCGTGCTGCCCGACCTCAGCGCCTGGAGCAAGGCGATCGGCAACGGCCACCCGATCGCGGCGGCGCTGGGCAACAGCAGGTTCCTCGGCGGTGCCGAGCAGATCTTCGCCACCGGCTCGTTCTGGTACCAGGCGGTCCCGATGGCGGCGGCCATTGCCACCATCCATGCGCTGCGCGACGAAGGCGCGATCGAGACGATGGAGCGGGCCGGCCGGCGGCTGCGGGACGGGATTAGCCGCCAGGCGCGCGAGCAGGAGATCACGGTGCGCCAGACCGGGCCGGTCCAGATGCCGAACCTCAGCTTCCCCGGCGACGTCGACTTCGCCAAGGCCTCGGCGTTCTGCGCGGCAGCCGTGCAGCGCGGAGTGATCCTGCACCCGCGGCACAACTGGTTCCTGTCCGCGGCCCACACCGATGACGACATCGACCGGGCGCTTGACGCGACCGACGATGCATTCCGCGCGGTCCGCGCGCAGTTTGGCAGTGACGAGAGCAAGGACGGGACACGATGAACAACACCACCGATCGCCGTGGCCGCTGGCCAGGCACGCCCAGGACCCGGGTCCTCGCTGCGCTCGCCGCCGTCGGCCTGGTCACCGCCGCCTGCGGTGGCTCGAATGGCCCCGTGAGCACCGGGGGAGGCCCCGCGCCCTCCTCGTCGAACAGCCAGACCCTGGTGATCGCCCGCAACATGGACCTGACGTCGACCGACCCCTCGAACGCGATCTGCGACACATGCCAGTTCGTGTTCAGCGCGACCTACGAGACGCTGGTCGGGCTGTCCAACGACAACAAGACCCTGACCCCCCGGCTCGCACAGTCGTGGAGCGCCAGCGCCCACGACACCGCCTGGACCTTCAAGCTGAACCCCGCGGCCAAGTTCTCCGACGGCAGCCCGGTGACCTCCGCGGACGTGAAGTTCTCGCTGCTGCGGCTGAAGTACCTGAAGGGCAATGCGTCGTACCTGGTCAACACCGTCGACAAGATCACCACACCGGATCCGCACACCGCGGTGATCACGCTGCACGGGCCCAACTCGGAATTCCCGAACGCCGTCAACGCGTCCTACACCGGCATCATCAACGAGAAGGTCGCCAAGGCACAGGGCGCGTCGGACGCCACGAACGCCGCGAAGACCGACAAGGCCGACAAGTGGTTCCAGTCGCACTCCGCCGGCAGCGGTCCTTACGAGCTGCAGAGCTTCACCTCCGGCTCACAGGTGACCATGGTGGCCAACCCGAACTACTGGGGAACCCCGGCGCCGATCAAGCGGATCGTGGTTAAGCAGGCGGACACCGCCGCCGGACAGGCGCAGATGCTCCAGGACGGCGAGGCCGACATCGCGATGCAGATCGACCCGGTGACCGCCAAGAGCCTCAGCGGCGTCTCCGGGATCACCGTGAAGACCATCCCGTCCTTCAACTTCTTCTGGATCGGGATGAGCCAGCAGATCAAGAACCTGACCCAGGCGCCGCTCAGCGCAGACATCCGGCACGCCATCGTGGACGCGATCGATTACCAGGGACTGCTCAACACGATGGTCTCCGGCCAGGGCAAGCTGGTCGCCGCGCCGATCCCGAACGGCTACCCGGGCGCGGCCGGGCTCCCGCTACCCAAGCGGAACCTGCCTGAGGCGAAGCAGCTGCTGGCCAAGGCCGGGCACCCGAACGGGTTCAAGCTCACGCTGGCCTACCCGACCATTAACGCCTACGGCGTCGACCTCGGCCAGCTGGCCCAGCTGCTCCAGTCGCAGCTCAAGCAGGCGAACATCAACCTGACGCTGCGGCCCGCGACGTTCTCGGTCAACATCAACGACCTGAGCACCAACAAGCTGCCGATGGAGCTGCTGTACTGGGCGCCGGACTACTACGGCACCGCGCAGTACTTCAACTACTTCGGGCTCATCCCCGGCAGCTCGTGGTCGCAGCTGTCGGCGGCGTCACCGACCTCGTCGCCGGTCGTGAACAAGGCCGAGACGAGCTTCTTCAACCAGGCGCTCGCCAGCGAGGCGCAGACGCAGCGCGACCAGTTCTTCCAGCAGGCCGGAAAGCAGATGATCAATGACGCGGTGACCGTCCCGCTGTTCAGCCCGGACCTGGTCCTCGCCTACCGCTCGAACCTCAAGGGCATCGACTACAGCGCCTGCTGCAACATCAAGCTCTGGCAGCTGTCCCGCTCCTAGCGGTACAGCCCAGCGGCTGCCGCGGGTCCCGCGGCAGCCGCTGGCCAGCCAGGCGGACGGAGAGTGAGAAGAAGCGGCATGTCTGATTCGACGGCCGAGCGCCTCCGGGTGCTCGTGGTGACCGGCGGCCATCCGTTCGAGATGGAGTCTTTCCTCGATATCTTCCGGGCCAACCCCGGGATCGACTGGACCCATGTCCAGCCGCCCGCGGCGCGGGACTTGTTCCGCCCCGGCCGCGTCGGCGACTGGGACACGATCGTCTGCTATGACATGCAGGGCATCGCGTTCCGCAAGCCGCTGCCGCCGTTGCTGGAGGAACCGCCCGCCGACTACGCCAGCGGCCTGGTCGGCATGCTGGAACGCGGCCAGGGGATCGTCTTCCTGCACCACGCCATGTCCGCCTGGCCGCGGTGGCCGCTCTGGGCGCAGATCGTCGGCGGCAGATGGCACTACGTGCCGGGCGAGCTCGACGGCCGGCAGTGGCCGGCGTCCGGATACACCAGGGAGGTGACGCACCGGATCACGCCGGTCGACCCGTCGCACCCGATCTGCGCCGGCGTCGAGGACGGCTTCGACATCGTCGACGAGGTGTACCTGAACCCGGTGCTTGAGGACCGCATCGTGCCGCTGCTGCGGACCAGCTACGAGATGCGGCCGGAGAACTTCTACTCGGGCGAGCTGGCGATCCTGGGCCGGATGTACGACCGTGAGGGATGGAGTCATCCCGCGGGCAGCGGCCTCGTCGGCTGGGTGAAGACGGCAGGGGCCAGCCCTGTCGCGTACCTGCAGCCCGGGCACGGGCCCGCGGCCTACGCCAACCCGGCGTTCCGCACGGTGCTGGCCAATGCCATCCGCTGGGCCGCATCCGGCGAGGCGCACCGCTGGGCCGCCGAGCGCCCCTCGGCCCTGGCCGGATGACGCCGCCGGAGCCGGATACCGCTGGCGGCCGGGCATGAGCAGCTATGTAGTCCGGCGGGTGGCCGCGATGCCCGCCCTGCTGCTCGCCGTGGTCACCGTCACCTTCCTCATCACCCGGCTGATCCCGGCGAGCCCGCTGACGTCGATCCTCGGCCCGCGCGCCCTGACGGACCCGTCCGCGGTCGCCGCGGCGAAGGAGCACTGGGGCCTGAACGGGCCGCTGATCGGGCAGTACTGGCATTACCTGGACAACATGCTGCACGGCGACTTCGGGACGTCGTTCGTCACGAAGAACAATGTGGCCACCGACCTGGGGGTCCGGTTGCCCGCGACGCTTGAGCTGATGACAGCGGCGATCATCGTCGCGGTGATCGGCGGGATCGGCATCGGCGTGCTGGTCGCCACCAGGCAGAACAAGCTCACCGACCATGCCGGCCGGTTCTTCGCGCTGGTCGGATCCTCCACCCCCGTGTTCTGGTCAGGCCTCGTGCTGCTGCTCTTCCTGTCGACCAGGTGGCACCTGTTCCCCGGGCCGGGGCGGCTCGACTCCCGGTCCCTGCCGCCGCCGCGCTACACCGGCTTCTTCGTCATCGACACGCTGCTGGCCGGCGACTTCTCGCTCTGCTGGCAGGCCGTCAGGCACCTGATGCTGCCGGCTTTCGTGCTGGGATGGGGGGTGATGGGAACGGTCTCCCGCATCGTCCGCGCCAGCATGCTCGACGTGCTGAACCAGGACTACATCCGCACCGCCAGGGCGAAGGGCGTGCGCGAGCGGACGGTGGTGCTCAAGCACGCGCTGCGCAACGCGCTGCTGCCCGCGCTGACCATCGTTGGCTTCTCCGTTGCCTTCCTCATCACCGGCGCCGTGCTGGTCGAGCAGATCTTCTCCTGGCCCGGCATCGGGTCCTACGCCGTCACGGCCGCGGAGTCCCTCGACTTCCCTGCGATCATGGGCGTGACGATCGTCGGCGGCGCGGCCTTCCTGATCGCGAGCCTGGTGACCGACCTCGCCTACGCCGTCGCCGACCCGCAGATCCGGCTGTCATGACCGCCGTCGACCTCACCCTGAGCGAGCGCCGCGCCCGCCCGGCCGGCCGGGCGAACTGGCTGACCGTGCCGGTCATCCTCGGCCTGATCGTCTGCGCCGGGTGGCTCGTGATCGCCCTGACGATCCCGCTGTGGTCGCCGTACGACCCGCTGGCCACCTCCGGGCTGCCGCTGCTGCCGCCGGGCGCCCAGCACCTGCTCGGCACGGACGCGCTCGGGCGCGACGTCCTGGCCAGGACGCTGTACGGCGCGCGCGCGTCGCTGCCGCTGGCCTTCGCGGTGATCGCCGGCGGCGTCACGATCGGCTGCCTGCTCGGCGGCCTGGCCGGATTCTTCGGCGGCTGGCCGGACGGCATCTTGATGCGGCTCACCGACGTGACGCTGGCCTTTCCCGCGATCCTGCTCGCCATGGTCATGACGGCCGCCCTCGGTCCCGGGCTCTTCCACGCCGGCATCGCGATGGTGATCGTCTGGTGGCCGATCTACGCCCGGCTGCTGCGCGCGCAGATCCTGTCCGTGAAGGAGCAGGCCCACGTCGAGGCAGCCGTCGCGGCCGGCGTCGGCCGGTCGCGGCTGATGCGCGTGCACATCCTGCCGCTCGCGATCACGCCCGTCCTCGTCAACGCGACCATGGACCTGGGCCAGGTCGTGCTGCTCGCGGCGGGGCTGAGCTTCATCGGCCTCGGCGCCAATCCGCCCACGCCAGAATGGGGGCTGATGATCAACGACGGGACGATCCACTTCTACCAGTGGTGGGTGGCGCTCGGCCCCGGCCTGGCGATCCTGAGCCTCGTCCTGGCGTTCAACTTCGTCGGCGACGGCGTCAGGGACCTGCTCGACGTCCGCACCCCTGGCCGGTCACCGTGACCGCGGCCGGGGCGGCCGGCCCGGCCTTCAGCGCCGGGCCGCCGCTGCTCGAGATCCGGGACCTGGCCATCGACTTCGGGCCGCCGGAGGAGCCGCTGCCCGCCGTGCGCGGGGTGGATCTCACCGTGCGGCAGGGCATGACGCTGGGCATCGTCGGGGAATCGGGCTCCGGCAAGAGCCTGTCCATGCTGTCGGTTGTCTCCCTGCTGCCGGCCACCGCCCGGGTCACCGGATCGATCAGGCTGGAGGGCCGCGAGGTGCGCGGGATCAGCGGCCGCGAGCTGCGGAAGATCCGCGGCGCCAAGGTCGGGATGATCTTCCAGGATCCGATGACCTCGCTCAACCCGGTCTTCACCGTCGGGGACCAGGTCGGCGAGGCCATCAGGACGCACGACCCGGGCTTGTCGCGGCGGGCTGCCAGGGCGCGCGCGATCGAGCTGCTTGCCGACGTGTCGATCCCGAAGCCGGCCGAGCGGGCGGGCTCTTATCCCTTCGAGCTTTCCGGCGGCATGCGGCAGCGGGTGATGATCGCGATCGCGATCGCCAACAACCCGGCGCTGCTGATCGCCGACGAGCCGACGACGGCCCTCGACGTGACCATCCAGGCACAGATCCTGGAGCTGCTGAAGCGCCTGGTGGACGAGCGCGACGTCGGCCTGATCGTGATCAGTCACGACCTCGGCGTGGTCGCCGGCGTTGTCGACCGGGTCGCGGTGATGTACGCGGGCCGGATCGTGGAGGACGCGCCGGTCGACGACCTTTTCGCGGCGCCCCGGCACCCGTACACCCGCGCGCTGCTCGGCTGCCTGCCCCGGCTGGACCGCCCGCAGGCTGCGCTGACGCCCATTCCCGGCGCGCCCCCCGCGCTCGCCGCGGTGCATGAGGGCTGCTCGTTCCGTACCCGGTGCGGGTTCCGCCAGCCGCGCTGTGACCACGAGGATCCCGTGCTCATGACCGTCGGGCGCAGCCAGGCCGCCTGCCTGTTCGCCGACCAGATCGATGTGGCGCCAGCCACCGCCGACGGGGTGGCGCCATGACCAGCCCCGTGGTGGACCAGACGCCGGGGCCGGCCGGGGGCCAGGCCGGGACCCTGGCGGCCGGGCCGATCCTGTCGGTGCGTGACCTGGTGAAGTCGTTCCCCGTCCGCCGCGGCGGCGGGCCGGTCCGCAGCAGGCAGGTCGTGCATGCCGTCTCCGGCGTGTCCTTCGACCTGTTCGCCGGCGAGGTCCTCGGCCTGGTCGGCGAGTCCGGCTGCGGGAAGTCCACCACCGGGCGCTGCATCCTGCGGCTGGTCGAGCCGACCAGCGGTGAGATCACCTACCGCGGCGAGGACCTGCTGAGCAAGCGGCCAGGGGAACTGCGGGCGCTGCGCCGGCACCTGCAGATCGTGTTCCAGGATCCGTACTCTTCGCTGCACCCGCGGCGGCGGGTGCGTGACATCATCGCCGAGCCGATGATCGTGCAGGGCGCCAGCAGCAGGGCCGCGCTGGCCGAGGTGCCGCGGCTGATGCGGACCGTGCAGCTCGACCCGGCCCGAGCGGCAAGGTACCCGCACGAGTTCTCCGGCGGGCAGCGCCAGCGCATCGGCATCGCGCGGGCCCTGTCGCTCAGCCCCGAGATCCTCGTTCTCGACGAGCCGGTATCGGCGCTCGACGTCAGTGTCCAGGCGGACATTCTCAGCCTGCTCGAGGATCTGCAGCAGCGGCTGCAGATCGCCTACCTGTTCATCAGCCACAACCTGTCGGTCGTGCGGCACCTGGCCGACCGGGTCGCGGTGATGTACCTGGGGAAGATCGTCGAGACCGGCACGGCGGCGGACATCTTCGGGCGGCCGTCCCACCCGTACACCCAGGCGCTGCTGTCCGCAGCCCCGATTCCCGATCCCGCCGTCGAGCGCGGCCGGGAGCGGATCGTGCTGGGCGGCGAGGTGCCGAGCGCCATCGAGCCGCCATCCGGCTGCCGTTTCCGCACCCGCTGCTGGAAGGCACAGGAAATCTGCGGCCAGGACGAGCCTGCCCTTGTCGACCGCGGCGATGGCCATCCGGTCGCCTGCCACTTCGCCTAGCTCAGCCGCGCCAGCGCCAGCCGGGAGGCCCGATGCAGTTGCCGAGTTACGACGAGTTGCCCGCGGCGCAGCGGGGCGGCCGGTCGGGGTGGGGGATCTTCGGTGCCGGTGACAGCGTCGGCCTGATCAACCTGCAGACTCCGGAGCGGGTGGCCGCCGCCGCGCAGGAGGTCAGGCGGGGGGCGGTGTTCCCGCTGAGCGCCGAAGTCCGGCTGTTCGATCCGCCCATGTTCGGCAGGCGGCTGCCGGTGCACCGCGTGCTCACCGCGCCCGACGACCCGGGGCTCGACGACCAGCTCGACGACTTCAACCCGCAGTCGTCGAGCCAGTGGGACTCCCTCGGGCACGTGCCGTACGCGGCCGACGCGTTCTACAACGGCGCGACGAAGGACGACGTCGTCCGCTGCGGCCGCAATACGGTCGATCACTGGGCCCGGCGGGGGATTGCCGGGCGCGGGGTCCTGCTCGACGTGGCGCATGTCATCGGCAGCGCGGCCGCGGGCTACGACCCGGGCGCCGCCGTCGCGCTGACGGTCGACGACCTCGAGCGCTGCCGGGCCGAGGCAGGCGTCGAGTACCAGCCGGGCGACGTGCTGCTGCTGCACACCGGGTTCGGCGCCTGGTACCTGCGGCAGGACCTCCCAGGGCGCCGCCGGGCGGCCGACGAGCGGACCCTGACCGCGGCCGGCCTGGAGCACACCGAGGCGATGGCCAGGTACCTGTGGGACAGTCACGTCTGCGCGATCGTCAGCGACAATCCGGCGGTGGAGGTGTGGCCGCCGGACTGGAGCCAGCGCGCGCGGCCGTTCGGCTTCCT
>WNGA01000637.1_pt1 | contig 64558 bp, 47 predicted proteins | sample 5400061 | NCBI WGS metagenome assembly WNGA01 (sample SAMN13153366, study PRJNA577476) | soil metagenome | isolation source: 100 cm soil or saprolite under grassland replicate 2 | place: USA:California | collected 2016-06-15
AGGGGAGAGTATTACAACAACACCACTCTGACGGGCAGCGTGGCTATGGTGCGCGACGACGGCGCCGGCTTCCTGAATTTCGACTTCGGCAGCGGCAGCCCCAGTTCGGCGTGCGGCGTGAATGCGGACAACTTCTCGGTGCGCTGGACGCGGACGGTCAGCTTTGCGGCGGACAACTACCGCTTCACGGTCACTGGAGATGATGGGGTGCGGCTCTATATTGATGGACAGTTGAAGATCGATAAGTGGTTCGACCAAGGGGCAAACACCTACACGGCCGACGTATATCTCTCTACGGGGAACCACGAGGTTAAACTGGAGTACTACGAGCATGAAGCTGGCGCTGTAGCCCTTCTCTCCTGGACCAGTCTATCCGTGACGGCTGGGGATTTGAACATGGCGCTGATTGAGCCTAACAACCAAATTGGCTCGCCGGGAGAAGACCTCCTATCTCGCAACTGCAATTGGAGCCTGCCGCTACTTGCGCTGCCGGGACGCGCGGGGCTGGATCTGGGCCTCGCGCTCTCATTGAATTCGCTGGTCTACACCAAGGCCGGGTCGGTAATGTATTTCGACCCCGATCAGGGTAACCCTGCGCCCGGCTTCAGGTTGGGCTTCCCCGAAATCCGCAACGCCTTCATCAACACCGAGGCGGGCGTGCAATCATACCTCCTTATCATGCCTTCGGGCCGCCGGGTCGAATTCCGGCAGATCAACACGAACGTCTACGAGGCCGTAGATTCCTCGTACATGCTACTGACTCACGACACGGTGAACTCGGTCTTTATCCTCTACACGACCGACGGGACGCAATGCAGGTTCGAGGACGTCACAGGTCAGGGCGATTACAAATGCAAGCAAATCAAGGATCGTCATGGGAATTTCATCACGATCGGCTACGGCGGCATGGCGGAGATCAGTACTATTACCGACACACTGGGCCGAATAGTCAATTTCTATTACGACGGATTCAACCATCTCAACTCGATCACGCAGATCTGGGGAGGGCAGACGCACACCTGGGCGACCTTCGCCTACGGGACGCAAACGATCCAGACCAACTTCCCCGGACTGACGCTGAATGGGACGGCGAACGGGGCGCAGGAGTCAGTGCTGACGAGGGTCGGATTGGCCGACGGTTCGGTCTACAGCTTCGAATACAATACCTATGCGCAGGTCAAGACGATCAGGCGGTACGCGCCCAACAACTTCAACCCGGTCAATTTCCCCGCCGATTATTTCCAGCGCGCCTACACGACCTACGGGTTGCCCGACAACGCCAACGATCCCCAGACGGATTGCCCGCGCCTCACATCGCGCCTCGATTGGGCTTCCGACTGGAACCCCGGCCCGCCGTCCGTCTACACTGCCGACCCCGGCCACGCCTGGGGCCAGGTGAAGTTCCCAGACGGGACGATCTACAAAGAGTTCTTCGCCACGACGGGTTGGCAGCGGGGATTGACCACGCAGACCGAAAACTGGGCCGGCGGAGTGAAAAAGAAGTGGACCACTCTCCAGTGGACGCAGGACAACACCGGGGTTGCATACCGGCTCAATCCGCGGGTGACGGAGACCAATGTTTACGACGAGGCGGGCAATCGCCGCCGAACGACGGTGAGTTACACCAGTTTCGGCTTGCCGAGCGACGTCTCTGAGTATGACGTTAACGCCACGACGGTGCTGCGCCGCACGCACACCGATTACAACCTGAGCGCCGTCTACACCAGCCGGCGGATCATCGGACTGCCCAGCGCCCAGTTCCTCTACGATGGCGGCGACAATCTCTTTTCCAAAGTGGATTATCAGTATGATCTGGGCGGAGGATATCAGGTTCATCAAGGCCCGCCAGTCCAGCACGACACGCCCAATTACGGCTCCGGCTTTGTGCAGGGGCGTGGGAATCTGAATGTCGTCAGGCGTTGGGACGTGACCGACCGGGACAACCAATCGCAGGCGTCGGAATCCGAGACGGGTTATAACACTTCAGGCTCGGTCATCTTCACTCGCGATCCGCTCGATCACCAATCAAGCATCAGTTACACCGATTCCTTCTCGGACGGGTTGAATCACAACACATATGCTTACCCGACCACGATGACCGACCCAGATAATTTCTCGTCCACCGTTCAGTACAATTACGACTTCGGCGCGGTGACACGGACGCAAGACCCGAAGGGGGCGGCGGTGACGCGGACTTTCGACGCGGCTGGGCGGGTCGAGAAGATAACCAACATGGTCAACGGGGCATACACGCGATACGTTTATGCGTCCAACCAACAATACGTACAGTCCTTCACGACGATTAACGACTTGAATGCAGCCAACGAGTTTTACTCGATCACGGTCTTCGACGGGCACGACCGAGTGCGGGCGACGGCGTCGGACCATCCGACCAGTGTTGGCCAGTACAAAGGGCAGTATAATGTCTACGACGTGATGGGGAGGGTGGCGCAACAATCGAATCCGACGGAGATTAACGGTTCCTGGCAGGAGGTGGGAGATGACGCGGCTGGATGGAGGTGGAGATATCAATCTTATAATTGGCAAGGACGCCTGACGGTCTCTACCGACCAGGCGGGAAAAACAAAGGAATTCCTCTACGGCGGATGTGGATGCGCCGGTGGGCAGGTGGTGGTGACGCGAGATGAAGTCGGGCGCAGGCAGAAAATGACCTATGACATTCTGGGGCGGCTGAAAACGACGCAGGTTCTCTTCATTCAGCCGAAGAATCAGCCGTTGGATGGGAACGGGGCGGTTTATTCGACGACGACCAACAGCTACAACGTGCGTGATCAGGTGACCAACGTGAATGTGAGGGACGACGCATCTGGCGTTTCACAAAATACTCAGATGGTTTATGACGGGCACGGGCGGCTGGAACAGAGATGGCTGCCGATATACCTGGGGAATCCGCAGAGCGCGACCCCTTATGACAGCTACGAATATTACAACGATGACACGCTAATGAGAGTGACCGATCCGCGCGGCGCGAGCGCGACCTATGGCTACAACAACCGGCGTCTGGTGACGAGCATCGTCTATGGCGCGCCGGGAGGCGTCGTGGCGACGCCGAATGTCACTTTCGCCTATGACGAGGCGGGTAATCGGACGTGGATGGACGATGGGCCTGGCTATGTCAGTTACGTTTATAACACTTTGAGCCGTTTGCAATCGGAGACCAGGCATTTTGACGAACTCACCGGCGACTATCAAATCAGCTACACTTACAATTTGGCTGGGCAGATCAAGACGATAACCGATAACCGGTTCGGTAGGACAGCTACTTATACTTACAATAAAGCAGGGGAGCTAACTGGCGTTGCTGGAAGCGGCTACGGCAGCGCGCAAAATAACTTCACCGCCTCAGACGCCTCAATCTGGTATCGCGCCTGGGGCGGGACCAAGCAGTTGAACTACGGTAACGGCCTGCAACTCAATCTCAGCTATAACGAGCGATTGCAGCCGACTCAATATCGATTGCAGACCGGGCAATCGCAGGTCAGTGACGGGTCCGATTACCAGTATTATGATGACGGGCGCGTGAAATTTGCGAGTAATATGGTCATGGGGTCAAGCCTTAATCCGGCAAATTCTTGGGATCGCGCCTACAATTACGATCACGTGGGCCGGTTGTCGGAGGCTTTATCAGGGCCGGAGGCGCGTGGGGAGGCGCTTCCTGCTCCCCCAGCCTCTCCCAATAGTCCATACAAACAGGTCAACTATTATGATGCATGGGGAAATCTGATTGGACGCTCTTACCGATTTTGGCGAGTGTCTTCGGGTATTGGGGGCGTATACTCAAACAATCGGAATCAGAGTTCGCCTTGGAATTATGATGCGGCTGGCAATGAATTAATTGAACCGGCAACTATAAATTCTTATGACGTCACTGACCGCAATGTCCTGTCCAAGTCAAACCTATACATCGTCGGTGGCGGACAGACTGGCCACCCTCAACTACCTGCGTTCGAGATCGCCCAGAGTTATGATGGTAATATGACGCCCGCCAAACGAATTGAGACGAGGAGAACTGAAGAATTCATTGACGGGGGGCCACTAACGGAGATCTCGACTCTGGTAACCACAACCTATTACGTGAGTTCGAGCGCCTTGGGTGGGCAAGTAGTGCTTGAGATTGAATCGACCGGCTCATTTAACGTAAATAAAAGCTATGTCTATGCTAGCAACAAGCGCATAGCTGAATACTCCGTTCCGTCTGATGGAGCCCCCCCCTATATCATATGGAGACACTCCAACCCGATGACGGGCACGTTGCTCAAGAGTAGTGAGTCGGGCTTCGTTAATGATCGAACGGAGCTCGATCCGTTTGGGGCCGTAGCGGGCAACTCCGACCCTTACTTCAGCGATCCGGATCCGACTTACTTCGATTTGATGGGGCAAAAGCCACTCTACATTGAAGGCGGTGATCCGTTTAACATGACCTCACCGTGCTCGATAGATGGGATACCAGTCACGTGCGACGTTGTAAAGAACAGTTGGGGAACAGGCAACGAAGAGGCGATGGCGGTGGTGCCGGACGGAGAGACGAGGCGGTTCAGAAATGGACAATGGGAATACTTCAGAGCGTTCGCTGATGGCAGACAGGGGTATCTGCCGAATGGCGCAGTAGAGAATCACGAAGGCGGGTGGCATGATCCTTATTCCAGGAAAGAGGGGAGGCTTGGCACGGGTTTTGGACCTGCCTTCGGCTTTCAGGCTCAGCAGCAGCAGAAAAAGCGGGAAGTGCTGATAGGAAAGAAGAAAAATCCATCAACAACAACACCAAGTTGCCTGGTCACCTTGGGGTCTCGTGGGTTGAACTATATTGGTTTGCAAGGTGTCTTTCATCACATGTTCATAACAACTCAGATGGGGTCAGGGTCAGGTATCATACCAACCGTTTTCCAGGGCACACACGAAGGCAAATACCTTCGTGTTCGAACGGGCTTTTTCAAGGCAGGTAATGAGGACTATAATCAATCAAGAAATCCCGGAGCTATCTTTGTTGACGTTGAAGTGCCCGGCACATGTGATGAAATAAATGACAGTTTCACAGCAACAATGAATAAGATAAACGATGCCAATGTAAACTATGAAATCCCTATAGATTACACTGGTTGGTACCCTCCCGCTCCCACTTTTATGTGGGATCCATTTCCCGACAATAGCAATGCTGCTGCGTATACGCTTCTGGAACGCTGGAGTCCAGAGTGGCGTGGAATTCTAGAAGAGAGATACGCAAAGAGGTCCGAGAAACCCTTCGGGACTTTTACTCCTGGCTGGGGCATTCCATTGGTAAAATAGCTTAATTGCTGTTTCTTAGAGCTGAAATTAAGCCTGCAGAATCCGGCGCTCTTTGATAAAGAAACCGATCTGAGCATACTGGTGATATGCTCAGAATTAGCAATTGATAGGCGACGCGAAGCGCAATGAGAGCGTGCGCCAAATACGCTGGCCTGGTAGTGTCAGACGCGTCTGGTGTCAATCCGACTAAGTCAAGCGGCGCGGACTGCGCCAACGCCAGCGTGAACGCCGCGCTATCACTGCAAGGCTTGCATAAGCGATTTTGACGATATGACCAATACGATCTTCGCCCATTATCAACGATCGAAGGCTTCCGGTAATTATCGCGATCGTGGTTGCGCCCCCGTCGGGGCATCTCGCAAGAACGACTTCCGCTCTATCTCGGTTTCTTTGAATTCACGCACAACGTTCCCAAGCGCGGGAAAGCCTTGCTCGGAGCACTTCTTGCGTTGCTGCTGAACTAGCTCCCAGAGAAGGCTGTTGAAGTTAGTTGAAAAGGGCGGGGCGAAATCCCGTGAGTAGTGTACAGCTAACGAGAGGTATTACCGTGATGTCAAGGCTACATATTTCATTGGCAATAATTACCACAATATCGCTACTTGCAGCTTGCAATAGCCAAAATAATGAGTCGCGCGACATTGGCTTAATAGATGCTAGTAAGATTACCGAGATAAGAGTGCAAGTTCTCGATATTAAAATCAGTGGAGACAAGTTATTTAAAATTATCTCTGCGCCGACTGAAATTGGTAATTTAGTTAGTTTTGCCAATGAACAGGTTCTGGCTAGATCGAATTTGAAGTCTGGTATAGATAAAGCATTGAGTATTCAGGACCGATCCGCTCAGGTTAAACTAGAATTTTATCAATCAGATAAGTACTTAGGAACTCTTGGCCTTGGACATTATGGCACTGACAAGTATTTCATCGAGTACACCCAATACAGTGAATCTCAATGCTGTGAATCTAAGGGCGTTGTTATCTCAAGCGAGCAGAAGAAAAAACTCTTGGATTTGATAGGATACTCCGAACACGAGTTTGAACGATATTAGTCTGAGATGACCACTGTCACTGAAACAAAATCAGGATCGCGGTGTCGTTGCGATGGAGACCTTGAGCGAAGAATTAACGCAACTGCCGGATCATCGGCGAGCCAACAGCAGCTATGAGCTGGCTGATGTCTTGCGCAGCGCCTTCGCAATGTTCTCCTCAAGTCGCCATCGCTGCTTGCGTTCAAAGAGCTGACTTGGCTCCCAGAAACAGGTATTGAGCCTAATGGATCAATACCTTCGTTTGTAGTTGTCCCGCCGCCGAGCTGACGCGAAATGCACAAGTTGAAAAAACGAGAAGAGCAAGAGTGTGAGCATCGTCTCCCGCTCTTGCTCTATTGGCACGTCAGGATTGTTGGACGAATTGTGCAGAATATGTGAAAAAGTCGGGCAAGATATCTGAAGACGTACAGCAGTTCAAACTTTTGTCGCGGACTGACCGTGCCGCTCAATTTGGAGTTAGAGGAATTGACGATGTCGGCGCCCGCCGTCACCGTTACCGTTCCTTGCCCGCTCGCCCACAAAACGTAGCGTCAGGGCCTCGCCTGCGAGCAATTCAGAAGGCATGAAATGGCGGCAAGCGAAAGGCGCCATTACGTCGAGCGGAAGCCGCGTGATCAATATCGGCAGCAATGAAAGTGGCGGGAGCGCCGGAGGCCGCGGCGCTCCCGGATTGGTAAAAGGTTTAGAAGTTGAACCGCGCGACGATCTGCACCAACCGTCCGCCGGGGTCATTGGTGTTGGACGGATCCCGGTAGGCTTCCGTCACTTGCATGAACCTCGCGTTGGTGAAGCTGGTCGTCGCGTCCGTGGAAGGATTGAAGAAGTTGATGTTGTTGAAGGCGTTCAGGACCTCGCCGCGCAGTTCGAAGTTGTATCGCTCGTTGATCCTGATCTGCTTCTTGAGGCTCAGATCGAAGCGGACGAACTTCGGCCCGGTGACGAAGATGTTCTGCGGGGCGCAGTCGCCGCTTACCACCTGAATGCAGTTCGCGCTGTTGGCGGGCGCAATATAGCGTCCGGTGGGAACGCCGCGGTCGCTGTAGCCGGTCGCCGAAGTCGCGCTGGTGTTAAAGGCCCGAATCGTGTTGTCAATGATGTCCTGCGGCAGGGTGTAAGCGATTCCCGCCGCGTCATCGAAGCGCAACTTGAACGCCTTCCGCAAGTCGTCCATCGTCATGCCTACCAACTGCACGTTTCCGAAATTCTGAATGTTTCCGAAATTGAACAACTGGCCGCTCTGCACGCGCCCCGAGCCGTAGAATTCCCATCCGCCGACCAGACGGTCGAGCCACGCGCCTGCGCCGCCAAGGAGCGCCTTACCACGTCCGATGGGTAGTTCGTAGCCCCAATTGACCTTGAAGGCGTGACGCAGAGTGTTCGTGTCCAACACGTTGACGCGTGGCGAGCGGAAGGAGACGCGCGACGATTCGAAGGTTTTAGCGAATTGGTAATTGGCCTGCACCATCAGCCCTTTCGCCATACGGCGGCGCAAATCGATCTGCAAAGCGTCGTAGCGAGAGTAGCCGCCGTTGCCGGTGAAGTTAGCGCCACCTTGGAGTCCCGGATTGGCAAGGAAGAAGTTGGGCGCCAAGCCCGCATCTATTGCGTTGGCCCGGCGCGTTGGGTCCCCGTACAGGCCTGTAGCGTTACTCGATGTGCTGGCCGACGCCGGGGCGTAAGGATTCGGGTTGTTTGAGGCCAGCGGATTGACGAAGCCGGAGTTCGCAAACAACCCCGAGGTGTAGCTGCCCGGCAGATTGGGGTCTGGTTTGACCCTCCCGCTATTGGGGTCCTTCGGGTCCTTCAACGGCGCGCCGCTGAAGTAGGCCAGGTAGGTCGGCAATGGCGACTGGCCAGGCAATCCCCAATAGCCGAAGCTGTTTGCTGTCTGGGTCGGATTAGGAATTTTCGCCGCTGTCTGAGCCGCTTTCTGGGCCGCCATACACGTCGCCGCATTAGCCTGGCAAATGGAGAGGTTATTCTGCGCATTCCTGAACTCATTGAGGAACCCGTTCTCAACAATGTTCACCTCGTTGAGATCGTAGGTTGTCCAACCGCGCAGATTGCGCGCTCCGACGTAACGCGCTTCGAGGGCCGTGTCTTTGCCCAACTCGCGCTGGATGCCGAACGTCCAGGATTGCGAATAGGGGACCTTGATGTTCGGGTCGAAGACGTTGACCGAATTCGTAATCTGGACGAAAGGCTCGCCGATGAGCGGATAGGTCGGCGTGGTCGGGAACGGCGGCTGTGCGAGACGGTCCTTATCGCGGAACTGCAACGGCAGCGCGCCGAGGTTGCCGAGCGTGGTGTTGCGGTTGAGGGTGACGGTGACTCCGGGATTGGAGGAGATAATGCCACGGAATTCGCCGATGCCCCGGCGGTTATACGCGATCGAATATCCGCCGCGCAGCACGGTCTGGCCGTCGCCGGCGATCCGTTTCAGCCATCCGTCCCTGGCGCCGACGCGCAAGGCGAAACCGAAGCTCGGCGCGAAGTTCTTGTAGTCGGTGTCATAGGCCCCAGTTCCTTCCTTCACCTGGACGAACTGCGTCGGGCGTCCGGCGATCGTGCCGGGTTTGAAGAGGTTGCCCGGCCCCGAGAGGCCCCAGATGTCGTCAGGGACGGCGGTAGTGTAACTGCTGTTATCTGCCGTGAAAGGGCGCGCCACTTCCCAACGCAGGCCGTAATTGACCGTCAAGTTCTGGTTCACGCGCCACGAATCCTGCGCGAAGAATCCGAACTCCTTCTGATGCGAACGCTCGAAGGCTGTGCCGAGGTAAACGAACTGCCCGGTCTCCTCGTCCAGCCTGGCGTTGGCGTTGATGGCCGTGACGCGCCCGGTCAGTATGGCGTAAAGGTTGCGGGCGTTATTCAAATCGGTGTTGGAAGCTCCCGGAAAATTTGTGGTGTTGAACATCACGGTGTTCGCCGGGTCGCTGGTGCTCACGCCGAAGTTGATGGTCGGCACCAGCGTTTGCTGGTTGAAGGTGAGCTTGGTCTCGATGATCTGGCCGCCGAAGACGATGCCGTGCGTCCCCCGCGTCCAGGTCATTGTGTCGCCGAATTGGCGGAATAACGGGTTGCGGCGGCTGGGATTGTTGACGGTCGTCGGGCCATTGATCCCAAAAACCGCGATTCCGGTGGCGTTGTTTCCCGGAGGGCCGCCGAGATTGAAGCCGTCTTGATTGGCGATCGGGGCTGTGAAGTCCTCTCTCCTCGCTTCCGGGTTGAAACGCGAAGGGCCTCCCGAAAGGCCGGCGCGAACTTCGTTGACCAGCGTCGGCGAGAGCGTCGAACGCACCGCCAGTGAGCCGGCATAACGGTCAGAGGGCTGTTGGCCCTGATTCGGGAAACCGGGAAAGACAGGCTCCGTGTTATTGAGGAAGTCCGGCGCGCCCCTGCCCATTTGATAAGTCCACGAAAGCTCGACCCTGTGTTTGTCGGTCACGTTTACATCGAACCGCACTGTCGGACGTTTGGTGAGCGAGCTGCCACTTGGATTGTAGGTGAACTGCTGCTGGTTCGGATCGGTCAAGTCCGTAATGCCGCCCGCGCCGCTCGCCGCATTGCGAATATCATTGAGCAGCTTGGTGATGGTCGGATCGACAGTCGTCGTGCAGGCCGCGCAACCGACATTCTTCGCCACATCCAGCACGTTCACTGACCGCTGATTGGCCCCCGAGCCGTAGCGGAAGACGCCTGATTGCGCCAGTGGGTGAAGAATCACGCGCTGCCGGACGACCGCAGTGGGTTGGCGGAACTCTTCGTAGTTAACGAAGAAGAACGCCCGGTTCCGCCCGTTGAACAGCCCTGGAATCGTGATCGGGCCGCCGACGCGACCGCCGTATTGGTGGAACAGGTTTGCGGCGCGCTGCGCGACGCAATCAGGGCTCCAGGGAACCATCGTGGCCTTGTTGAATGTTGATTTGCTGGGATCGCCGCATTGCTTGGCGGCTTCCAAGTTATATGAGGTGTCGCGGTTGGTGAACCAGTAGGCGGAGTTGAGCGCCGTGTTGCGATGGTAATAGTACAAACTGCCGTGGTATTCGTTGCCGCCAGATCGCGTGACGAATTTGACCTGCACCGCGCCCATCGCGCCACCCACCGCTTCCGGGTTTGAGGTCGAGACGGTCACCTCTTCGATCGAGTCGAGCGACGGGGCGACGCGCACGAAGAGTCCGTCGGTGGTCTTGTTGAAATTGTCCTGCACGTTGATGCCGTCCAGCGTGATGTCGATCGCGCTCTCGGGCAAGCCGTTGATGGTCGAGTTGCGAACGTCACGCGGCGTGTTCACGCCCACCATCGTCGAGACGAAATTAACAGGGTTGCGCGTGACGAGCGGCAGATTCATGATCTGGCTGCTGTTGAGCGTCGTGGAGACGTTCGCGGTCTGCGTCTGCACTATCTCGGAGCCTCCCTGCACGACCACGGTCTCGCTGGCCTGGCCGACTTCGAGAGTCAAGTTGACCGTCGCCGGAGTGCCGGCGTTGATCTCGATGTCTTGCGCCGTGGCGCTTTTGAAACCCGAAGCCGTCACGACGACGATGTATTTGCCGGCGCCGAGCGAGGGCAAGTTGTAAGTCCCCTGGTTCGAAGTGACGGTCTTGAACTCGCTTCCCGAAGCGGCGTTCTTCACCGTAACCGTCGCGCCCGCCACCACCGCCCCGTTAGGATCGGTGACCGCGCCGGAAATCGAAGAGGTCACCTGTCCGAAAGCGACGGCGCTTGTCAACATCGCAAAGGCAATAAGAGCGAATGCTTTAATTATTCTGCGTTTCATTGGATGTTCTGCCTCCATGTCTACGTTTGAACAGAAATAAGAAACTGGGGAAGCGCTGTTCCAAACAGCGCTTCCCCAAGAACATTAAAGGTCGAAGTTAGAAGTTGATCCGGGCGACTATCTGCACCAGCCGGCCGCCCGGATCGTTGGTGTTGGACGAGTCCCGATAGGCTTCCGTCACCTGCATGTAATGTCTGGCTAGTCGGAGACGTGAACGCGTTACCGCTGGGATTGAAGAAGTTGACGTTGTTGAAGGCGTTCAGGAACTCGCCGCGTAGCTCGAAGTTGACGCCCTCTTTGATCTTGATCCGCTTCACGGCGCTCAAATCAAAGCGGGTGAACTGTTGCGGCGTGCCACAGATCAACCCCGTCTCCTTATGGACTGGAGCCTGGTCGCGGTTATTGAACCAGTAGTTGGCGTTCAAAGACGGGTTGCGATGATACTCGTAGACGCTGCCGTGGAACTGGTTGCTGCCCTGGCGGGTGACATACTTGATTTGGATCGCGCCTTGAGCGGAACTCTCCGCCCCAGGCGTGGCCGTCGAGATGGTGACTTCCTCAATCGCGTCCAGGCGCGCATCGACGCGGCTGTAGAAGCCATCGGCCGCCTTGTTGAAATTATCCTGGACTATGACCGTCGCGCCGGATATGACTTCGCCGTTGGGGTCGTGAACCACGCCTGAGATGGAAGAACTCACCTGCCCGAAGGCCGTGAGTGACATCAGGGATGTGAGAGCCAATATCGAAATCAGGACGGGACCTCTGCGTTTCATAGTCGGATTCCTTCTTTGGGTCTGAAAGGGAAGAGTTGAAACTAGGTTGCACGCGCCCCGCTTCTCCTGCTTTGCAGTGTTCAGTCGTACTTCAGCTTCTGTCTATACGTGACTGCCTATGTCGAATAGCAATGCGCGAAGCCATTGTTTCAGGGGCGGCGGTTCGTTGGGGAACTCTTCCAGCCTTAATGTGGAGCTTCGTTGATGGTTGGATCGTTTTTCTTGTTTTAAGGAGAGGAGCGAAATTCAAGCCCCGCTCTTCCCCGCGCATGGAAAACGAGATCAGAATTTAGCCCAGAGGGCGAACTGCCTACATCCGGCAGCGTTGCTATGAATTGTCTGAATAGAGAAAAAATAACGTATGCCGGGATCGAAGCAATATTTGTGCCCCGTGTGGTCGTGGACTTTCGGCGTTGATATGGCTCTATTTATTAAGACTGAACGTTGGGCGGCAGGTCAGACCCCGTCCATATTTCTGAATTTTGTTTGGATTTTCGGATGGTCCGCCTTCCATATTTCAGATTTCAGGCCGCAGACGATCCTATCAACGTCAACCTCGTAACTCATTCATGGTGTTCAAGTAAACCACAGGCCGAGACCTCGAACTCGCTCTCGAATTCGGCGGTAAATTGGGCGACCTGTCGCTCGGTCTGCTCTCCGCTCCAGCCCAATTCGCGCGCCATCGCGTCCGCGACAATCGCGGCGCAGTTCAACGCCTCTCTACCGGCCACCATCGCCAATCGGGTGCGCCGCGTCATCACGTCGGCCAGAGTCATCGCCATTTCGCAGCGCGCCGCGTAAACGACTTCCGCCAGAATCTGCGGCAATCCTTCGACCAGAGGTCCGCGCAGTCGTTCATCTTCGCGCGTCAATTCGACCAGACGCCGATAATCGGCGCCGTAATCGCGCAGGAGGTGTTGCGCCGTTTCGAGCGGCAGGTTTTCGGTCTGCGACAGCAGCTCGGGCGTAATCGTTAATCCATCGGAGCTTATCTCTCCGCCGATGACCTCGTCTTTCGCGCTCGCGACGCCCGCCGCGATGTTGAATCTTTCGTTCAACCGCCTCGCGGCGAGGTCTATGCCGCGTTCGGCCATCAGCCTGTAGGTCGTCAGCTTGCCGCCGCCGATCGAGATCAGACCGTCTTCCGACTCGATGATCTCTTCTTTGCGCGAAACCTCGGTGGTGGCGCCCGCGCGCGGATCGGTGATCAGTGGACGCAACCCCGCCCAACTCGAAATCACGTCAGACGGTTCGAGCCGCGCTTCCGGGAAATAGGAATTGATCGCGCCCAGGATTTCGTTGACCTCTTCAGGCTCTGCCTGCGGATGGTCTTTATCGCCGCTGTAGTCGGTGTCGGTGGTCCCGATGTTAACGCGACCCTCCCAGGGGACCACGAAATAGAATCGATGGCTGGTCAATGACGGGATCAGCCAGGCGGCGTCGACACGCAGACGGTCCGCCGGGACGGTCAGGTGAACGCCTTTCGCCGGGCGCAGGCGTTTGTTCAATCCGTTCGCCGCCTGACCGTCGAGTCTGATCATATCTTCCATCCATACGCCGGTAGCGTTGATTACGATTCGCGCGCGGCATTCGATTTCGCCGCCCGTCAATTCGTCGCGCAGACGCGCGCCCTCGATCTTCCCGTCCCCGTTTTTGATGAAGCCGGCGACCCGGGTGTAATTCGCCATCTCGGCCCCGCGCTTGCGGGCGGTCTTGATCACCTCTATGACCAATCGCGAATCATTCGTCACCGCGTCGTAATAGAGGAACGCGCCTCTCAGCCCCCGCGGGTCGAGCTGCGGCGCGAGCGTCAGCGCCTCGCCGCGGCTCAATCTTCTATGGCGCGCGAAGGCGCCCCGGCCCGCCAGAAGGTCATAAAGCAATAACCCCAACCGCATCTTCAGCGGGCGGTCGTAATTCCGCCGCCGATTTTCGTAGATCGGAATGGCGAACGGGAACGGGCGGGCGAGTCGCGGGGCGTTTCGGGCGAGTATCGCCCGTTCCCGCAGCCCCTCGCGGACGAGCGCGAAGTTGAAATGTTCCAGATACCGCAGACCGCCGTGGATGAGTTTTGTCGAGCGGCTGGACGTGCCGGCGGCGAAATCACGCTTTTCGACCAGCGCGACGCGCAGTCCGCGCAGCGCCGCGTCGAGCGCCAAACCGGCCCCGGTTATCCCGCCGCCGATGATCAGGACGTCGAAGACCTCTTCGGCGAATCTCGAAAGCGATTCGCGGCGCGTGCGCCAGGAAAATTCAGTCGTATCCATCACCTCGATTTTATCGCTTCGCTCGGGCACACAACGCCATTATACTTATCACCCGCGCTTTCGCTGTAAGGAGATCGCTTATGCTGTTTTTTAAATATAGGTTTTGCCACAAAGGCACAGAGCCACAGAGAGGGAGAGACGGAGAGGCAGAGAAGCAGAGAGACAATCAAGCAATTCGTCCCTCCGTACCTCCGTCCCTCCGTACCTCCGTCGCTCTTTCTCTCCGGCTCTGTGGCTCTGTGGCTCTGTGGCTAGCGCTAGCGGCCTTCGTCCCGCAACTCGCCGCGCAGGAGGCGCAAGACAAACAGAGACAGGACAAACAGCCCGAGATAGGAACGATCCGGCTCAACACCGACCTGGTTACGGTTGACGCGATCGTGACCGACCGCGATGGCAATCGCATTTCGAGGGTGTTGAAGGCTTCGGACTTCACCATATACGAAGACGGCGTCCGCCAGGCGATCAACAGTTTTTCGGCCACCGACGCCCCGTTCAACCTGGTCTTGTTGCTCGACACGTCGGGCAGCGCGAGCCATGAGATCGAATTGATGAGCCGCGCCGCGCTCCGTTTCCTCGACGAGCTTCGCCCGGGAGACCGCGTCGCCGTCATTCAATTCAGCAAGGAGGTCGAGTTGCTGAAAGACCTGACCTCCGAACGCGCGGAGATCGAGGAGGCGCTGCGGCTTTTGAAACCCGGCTCGGGCACTTCGTTTTACGACTCGCTGAAATTGGCGATTGATGAAGTCTTCAAGGAGGTCGAGGGCCGCAAAGCGGTCGTCGCCCTCTCGGACGGCGTCGATTCGTTCGGTTACACGACCTTCGATCAGATTCTGGCCGAGATCGAAAGCTCGAACATCCTGACCTATTTTCTGGAACTCGACACCGAAGAGTTCACGCAGGCCGGGATGACGCGCGATTGCAGCGACGAGAGCCACTTTCAATTTTCGCCCAAACAGTTCAAGAAATACCTGACCGAGTACGGAAAGGACGCCATGATGAGCGAAAATCAGCCCCATTGCCTGCTCTCGAAGCTGGAACGCATGCAGATCAATCGGCGGTTGTACGAGTCGGCCCGGCGTGAATTGCGCGAGATGGCCTACAAGACCGGGGGGCGGGTCTATCCCGTCAAAGACCTGCAACAGCTCGAACCCGCGTATTCGCAGATTGCAGCTGAATTGCGCACTTACTACTCGATGTCATATTACCCCACAAACGAGAAACGCAATGGCAAGTGGCGAACTTTACGAGTCAAAGTTAACCGTCCCGGCTTCGTCGCTAAGACCAGGCCGGGGTATCGCGCGCCTTTGGATTAAGCACGTCACTATTAAATATGCCACAGAGACACCGCAGACACAGAGCAGAAAGAAAAAGAAGACTTTCTCGCAATCTCTTTTCTCCTTCCCTCTGTGTCTGCGGTGTCTTTGTGGCCATTTTTTTCTTTCACCATATCGTGTGGGGGGATAATCCATATCGTTGATCCTAAGTGTGGTATTTTCTCGGACTCTTGATTCCTTCTTGGCCTCTTTCTTCTCTATAGCCCTCCCGAATCTCGACGTAAGCCGTTCTCGGGAGCCGCGATTTGCCGCCGCGATTCTCAAACAAGATTTCTCGTCCGAAGCGTGCCGGGGAATGTCTCAAAGGCGGCACGGGCTTTGCACACCGCTGTTGCAATCACAAAGCAATGCGCGGATGAGTTTTATTATCAAGCGTTAAGAGGTACGAAATGTCGGTCATCAGCAAAGAGCAAATCAAGAGGGATGAACGTTCCCTGGTTATTTTCCTGATTCTATTCAACGTCGCGTTGGCCAGCGCATTTCTGCTGGTCTGCTTCTACCAAGGCTAGCAAAAGTGGGACAGACTTTAGTCTGTCCGAAAGAGTGGGACAGGTTTTAGTCTGTCCCACTCTTTCGGACAGACTAAAGTCTGTCCCACGCCGACCTTGACGCGTTTTTGGCGCGACGCCTATAATTCACGCTTTCCCGATGACCCGCCGCAAGAGGCGCCGTCATTGCCGATTCTGATCTATCCCGCGCGCCACCGTAAGTGATGACCGAATTCGCTCGACTGCTCAAATACCTCAGGCCCTACCAGATCATCTTTGCGATTTCAGTTGTTCTGATGGTCGCGACCGGATTGTTTGAGGGCGGGACGCTCCTGCTGCTGCAGCCGATCTTCGACACGATATCGGGCCATCAAAGCGGAGGCGGGGTTTTCGCCGGCCTCCCGTTCGGAAAGTATCTCCCGAAGGCGGGCGCCATCGATCTTCGGGCGGTCGCGGTTCTGCTGGTCGGTCTGACGGTGGTGAAGGGCGTGGCCGAATATTTCTCGTCATATTTCATGAGCCACATAGGCCAGAGCGTGATCGCCGACTTCCGCTCGTCGCTTTACGATCACATCACGCGACAGGCCGCTCCGTTCTTCTCCAAGCATCCGACGAACGAACTGACCGCCCATTTGATGAGCGACGCCGCGCTGGTCGAGCGCGCCGTCTCCGACACGGTGCGCGATCTGCTGCGCGAATCGGTCAGCCTGGTCGTCTACCTGGCGCTGCTATTCAAGTTCAACTGGCGGCTGGCGTCGGCGCTGTTGCTGTTGGGGCCGCCGGTGGCCTATCTGGTCACCAATTTCAACAAGCGGCTGCGCCATTACATCAATTCGCGGCAACAGAGCGGCGCCGAAATGCTCGACGTCGCGCAGGAAGCGATCTCGTCACAGCGCGTCGTTAAGGCTTTCGGGAGGGAGGATTACGAGAGCCGGCGCTTCCGCGACGCGGCGCGCAAGCAAATGCGCGACCAGTTGCGCGCGATGCGAATCTACTTCCTTTCGCCGATCGCGCTCGAGACCGTGGGCGTCGTCGCCGTCGCCGCGTTGTTGATCTACGCCCGGCGGAGCATTTCGGAGGGGCATATGACCCCGGGCGAATTCGCAGCGTTTCTGGTGACGATGTTCAAAGCCTACGACCCGATCCGCCGCCTGAGCCGTTTGCAGCACGACCTGCAGCAGGGGCTGGCCTCCTCCGCGCGCATCTTCAAGATCATGGACGAACAGGTCGAGATGCGCGACAGGCCGGGCGCGGTGGATCTGGAACGCTTCTCGCGGCAGATAGAATTCCGTGACGTCAGCTTCCATTACGGCGAGGGCTTCGATCTGCCGGCGCTCGAAGACGTATCGTTCAAAGTCCGCGCGGGCGAAACGGTCGCCGTCGTGGGCCTAAGCGGCGCGGGTAAGAGCACGCTAATAAATTTGATCCCGCGATTTTACGACGTGGTTGAGGGCGCGTTGTTGATCGACGGCCACGACGTGCGCGACCTCCGAATCGTCAGCTTGCGCCGCGCCATCGCGGTCGTCACTCAGGAGACGAGCCTCTTTAACGACACCGTGCGGGCCAACATCGCCTACGGGGCTTACGGCGCCGACAGCGACGATGAAGCGATCGGACGGGCCGCGCGCGCGGCGCTCGCCGACGATTTCATAAGCAAGCTGCCGAAAGGCTACAATACGGTGATCGGCGAGCGCGGCTTGATACTTTCGGGCGGCCAGCGCCAGCGCCTCGCGATCGCGCGCGCGATTCTAAAGAACGCGCCGATTTTGATCCTCGACGAGGCGACCAGCGCGCTCGACGCCGAAAGCGAGATGCTGGTGCAGCAGGCGCTCAACAATTTGATGGCCGGTCGCACGACGATCGTCATCGCGCACAGGCTCTCGACGGTTCGCCGCGCCGACCGCATCGTCGTGCTGGACGCCGGACGCGTCGTCGAAATGGGCGCGCATCACGAGTTGCTACGGCTCGACGGCGTTTACCGCAGGCTTTATGAACTGCAGTTCGCCGAAGAGGAAGTGGCCGGCGACCGGCGCTTGACGGCCGGCGGGGCGTTTTCGGCCGACTAGCGGCGCCCTGTAAAGTAATGAGGATCGCCCCTGGGTACGCGTCACTTCCAGTGCGCAGTAGTGGGCGGAAGACCCGTTGGGCCCACGGCGCGCTTAGGGCCGGATGCGCAGGATTGCAAGCGATAGTCGCTCGGCGCAACCGAGGCGACTTTGGGAAAGTCTGATTCCGATCAATACGCCTTTCCCCGCTACTGCGCGCTGGAAGCGACGCGTGCCTGGGGATTTCCAGGAGAAGGGAAGATATGCTCAAAAGCATGACAGGATACGGACAAGGGACGGCGAACGGTGAGAATTTTACCGTGATGGTCGATATGCGTTCGGTCAACCATCGCACTCTGGACATTCACTGGCGCGCGCCGCAGGACCTGGCTTCGCTCGAAATCCCGCTCAAAAAAATGATTCAGGCCGCGGTCTCGCGCGGGCGCGTCGATGTGACGATCAATTTCACCCAAATCGCCGACGTCTCCTTTGAACTCAACCGCCCGTTAATTCGCGGCTACCTGGAAGCGCTGCGCATGATGCGTGAGGAGTTCGGGCTTGTGGGCGAGGCTGATCTGGCGGCGCTCACCCGGCTGCCCAACGTCTTGACTCCCTCCACCGCCGGCGGCGCGCTGAGCGGCGCGGTCATCGAAGGCCTCGAAGCGGCGCTGACGCATGCGCTGACGGCGCTGGTCGCGATGCGCGCGGTCGAAGGGCACGAGTTGCAGAAGGAGATGCTGGCGCGCATCGCGCGCATCGAAAATCACGTCGCCGTCATCGAATCAGACTCCGCCGGAATTGTAGACGCCTACCGCGACAAACTGCGGAAGCGCATCGAGGAGTTGATCGAAAAGGCCTCCATTGACGAGACGCGGCTGGCCCAGGAGGTCGCGCATCTGGCCGAGCGCAGCGACATCTCGGAAGAGATCGCGCGCTTGAAGAGCCATCTGGCGCAGACGCAAGAATTGCTTTCGGGCGACGCCGAGATCGGCAAGAAGCTCGATTTTCTCTTGCAGGAGATCAACCGCGAGGCGAACACGATCCTCTCGAAATCGTCGGAGCTTACAGTCTGCGACTCGGCTATCGAGATCAAATCTGAAGTCGAGAAGCTGAGGGAACAGGCGCAGAATGTGGAATGATCGAAGATCGAGGATCGAGGATCGAGGATCGAGGATCGGTAATTGCGCCATTGTGCATAAGGCGATCCTCGATCTTCGATTCTCGATCCTCGATCCTCGATCCCCGATATGAATGGCAATCTAATTATAGTCTCGGCCCCGTCAGGCGCGGGCAAGACGACGCTCGTGGCCGGGGCGCTCGGGCGCGATAGTCGGGCGCGACCTTCGATCTCTTTCACGTCGCGGCGCCCGCGCGCCGACGAGGAGCAGGGCGTTCATTACCACTTCGTCTCCCGCGCCGAATTCGAGGCGATGGTTGCGAACGGGGATTTTCTGGAATGGGCCGAGGTGCATGGCAATCTTTACGGCACCTCGCGGCGGGTAGTCGAAGAGATTCGATCCTCAGGCTCCGACGTGATTTTGACAATAGACATCCAGGGGGCGGCGCAGGCGCGCAAACTGTTCCCTGACGCGGTCTCGGTTTTCGTCATGCCGCCGTCGCTAGACGCGCTCACCCTACGCCTGGAAAGCCGGGGGACGGACACGGCGCAGGACCGGCGATTGCGGCTGGACAGCGCTCTTTACGAAATGGAGCAGTACGTCAATTTCGATTACGTCGTAATTAACGACGATCTGGATCGGGCTATTGACGAGTTGGTTGCGATTATCACGGCTGAACGTTGCCGCAAGGCGCGCCGCCACGAGATCGCCGCGCGAATTCTACAAACCTTTAACATACGAGGAAGGGGGTAAGTCAGATGGCTGATAATCAAGACGAGAAAAAAGAAACGAAGCCGTTTCCGATCGACAGCAAATACCGCAAGATTCTGATCGCCGCGAAACGCAGTAAACAGATTCAGAAAGGCGCCCAACCGCGCGTCCACATGGCCAATTCCAAAGCGACCCGCGTCGCGCTGGAAGAGGTCGAGCGCGGGCTGATCAATTTCGAGATCGTCGAAAAGAGCGAGAAGTGAAGGCGAAGGAGCGAGAGAGCGGGAGAGCGAGGGAGCGAGAGACAACGAGACTCGATGACATCGATGTTGTCTCCCCTTCCTTTGTCTCCTACACTCTCGCTCTCCCGCTCTCTCGCTCTCCCGCTTCAGTTTTATGAAAGTTCTATTGGGTGTCACAGGCTGCATCGGCGCCTATAAGGCCGCCGAAATTCTGCGGGGGCTGCAGCGGCGCGGCGTTCAGATTCGCGTCGTGATGACGCGCCATGCGACCGAGTTCGTGCGTCCGCTGACTTTCGAGGCGCTTTCGGGCCAGCCTGTGATTGTCGAGATGTTCGACCGCCCGAATTACGCGACCATCGAGCACATCGCCGTCGCGCGTGAAGCCGACCTGCTGCTGGTCGCGCCGGCCACGGCGAACATCATCGCCAAATTCGCCCACGGCGTGGCCGACGATTTCCTATCCACGGTCTACCTTTCGAACACCAATCCGGTTTTGATAGCCCCGGCGATGAACGTCGAGATGTGGAATCACGCTGCGACGCGAGCCAATATAAAAATCCTGCGCGAGCGCGGCGTCTCTTTTGTCGAACCGGGAGTCGGTTATCAGGCTTGCGGTGAAGTGGGCATGGGGCGACTGGCCGAACCTGAAGAGATCGTGGAGCGAGCGTTTGAGATCTTACGCAATCCGCAATCCGCAATCCGCAATCCGCAATCGAAAGATTTCGCCGGCGAGCATGTGATGGTCACCGCGGGCCCGACTGTCGAAGACCTCGACCCGGTTCGTTTCATCACCAACCGTTCGTCGGGCAGGATGGGGTACGCGATGGCCGAAGCCGCGCGTGACCGGGGCGCTCGTGTGACTCTGATTTCGGGGCCTGTCAGTCTGCCCCCGCCGGAAAATGTCGAAACCGTCAACGTCCGTTCGACGCATGAAATGTTCGAGGCCGTGATGTCGCGCCTCCACGACGTGACTGTGTTCATCGGCTCGGCGGCCGTGGCCGATTTCCGCCCGGCCCGCCGCGCCGAGCAGAAGATCAAGAAAGAGGGGCGCAAGACGATCACCGTCGAGCTTGAGGAGACAGAGGACATCATCGCCGCGGTCGGCGCCGCCCCGAACCGCGAGCGGCGCGTCGTCGCGGGCTTCGCCGCCGAATCGCAATCACTGCTCGAATACGCCGAGCGGAAGCTGCGCGAGAAGGGGCTGGATTTGATAGTGGCCAACGACATCACGCGCGCCGACGCCGGGTTCGGCGCCGAAAAAAACGCCGCGACGATTCTCAAACGCGACGGCTCCCGCGTCGAGCTGCCGCTTCAAAGCAAACGCGCGCTGGCCGATCGGACGCTGGACGAGATCGCCAAGCTGCTGTGACAGGCGCCAGGTGTCAGATTTGAGGTGTCAGGTTTGAGGTATGAAACCTGAAACCTGAAACCTGAAACCTGAAACCTGACATATGAATCCGCGAGAAGAACTCAGGGAATTGATCGCCCAGGCCAAAGAGCATCTGCGTTATTACGGCGAGCTTGGTTTGACGCATATCGGCGAAACATCGGCCCCCGCCGCGCCCGAGCCGAAACGCCCGGAGCCGCTCGCGCCAACAATCATCCCGCTCCCGCAATTCACCCCGGAACCGACAATCACTATGCCGACTAAACAAGAGAACCCCGCCGTAATCTCGCTCTTTGGCGAGCCATCACTCTTCGGCGAAGCCGCGCCCTCATTAACCGAGACTCCACATGCCGACGAAACTCTCGAAGACATTCGCCGCGACCTCGGCGATTGCCGGCGCTGCAAGCTCGCCTCCACGCGCACGAACATCGTCTTCGGCGAAGGCAATCCCAAAGCCGAATTGATGTTCGTAGGCGAAGGCCCCGGCGCCGACGAAGACGCCACGGGCCGCCCTTTCGTGGGACGCGCCGGGCAGTTGCTCACCAAAATGATCGAAGCGATTGACCTGAAGCGCGAAGACGTTTACATCGCCAACGTGGTCAAATCGCGCCCGCCGGGCAACCGCGCGCCCGAAGCGGACGAGGTCAAGGCGTGCATCCCGTTTCTCTTTCGCCAGATCGAGGCGATTCGCCCGAGGCTGATCGTGGCGCTGGGCAATCCCGCGATGCAGGCCCTGCTCGACACTAAAATCGGCATCACGAAGATGCGCGGCCAATTGCAGGACTATCCGCGCGTTTCCGCAATCAAAGTGTTGCCGACATTCCATCCGGCTTATCTGCTGCGCTCGCCCGACAAGAAGCGAGAAGCCTGGGAAGATTTGAAGAAGGTTCGCGCGTTTTTGCGCGGCGAGCTATAGTTTGTAGTCCCGCCTTCAGGCGGCTGGCTCCGATGACGAAAACCGCCTGATGGCGGAACTACAAAACATCTCTCATCATCTGAAGAGTCCGATGTCCGATCAGGGATTGATTCAGGAAAACGTTCCGCTGGCGTCTTTGACCACGCTGCGGATCGGGGGGCCGGCGCGCTTTTTCGCCGAAGCGCGCGAGGAAGATGAACTGCCCGCGGCGTTTTCGTTCGCTGAACAACGCGGCCTTCCTCTCTTCATTCTCGGCGGCGGTAGCAACGCGCTGGTCGCCGACGAAGGTTTTCCGGGGCTGGTCGTTCATGTGGCGCTCAAAGGCGTGACTTGGCGCGACGAAGGCGACAGGGTTGTCGTTATTGCCAGGGCCGGCGAGGATTGGGACGAGTTTGTAAGCCAATGCGTCGAGCGCGATCTGGCGGGCGTCGAATGTTTAAGCGGGATTCCGGGCAGCGTCGGCGGCACGCCCATTCAGAACGTCGGCGCTTACGGGCAGGAGGTGAGCGAGACGATCGCTTCCGTTCGCGTCTTTGACCGTCTCGCCGGAGGGTTCGCCGAATTGAGCAACGAGCAATGCCGGTTCGGCTACCGCGCCAGCGCCTTCAACACCGAGGCTCGCGACCGATACGTCGTAACGGCGGTCACATACGCGTTGAGACCTCACGGAGAGCCGGCGATCCTCTATCCCGATCTCAAAAGTTTTTTCTCGAATGTTTCGGCCAGGCCTTCGCTCGGGATGACGCGTGAGGCCGTGCGCGAGATTCGCGCGCGAAAGGCGATGCTGATCTCGCCCGGCGATCCCGATTGCCGCAGCGCGGGATCGTTCTTCAAAAATCCCGTCGTCACGTCCGACACGTTCACTATCATCGAAGAGATCGCCAGGGGGCAAAACCTGATCGGCGCCGCCGAAGCTGTTCCGAATTTCCCGGCCGGCGATGGCAGGGTGAAAGTCCCCGCCGCCTGGTTGATTGAGCGCGCGGGGTTTCAAAAAGGCTATAGCCGCGGACGAGTGGGAATCTCTTCGAAACATACGCTGGCGATTGTCAATCGCGGCGGCGCGACCGCGCGTGAAGTGATAGGGCTGATGAAGGAGATTCAAGAGCGAGTGGCCGCCAAGTTCGGGGTCCCTCTCACGCCGGAGCCTGTCTTCGTCGGGTTCGACCCGCCGGCGGGCAAGATGAAGCCGATGGGCGAATGGCAATTTTGATGAGTCAATGGTAAGCTGCCCCCCTTTCCGGTAAAGAATGAAATTCCTGGGAGCATTATGAATAGGACTTATGGGACGCATAGGACATATAGGATTTAAAGTCCTATAAGTCTCATAGACCCTACACGTCCTATTCCAGAAATTCCCGAGGAGAGTGTTAAAAGTGAAATGTCCTTACTCCATCGTCGTCCCCTTTCATAACGAAGAAGAGAATCTGCCCATACTTTATCGCCGTCTGACGGAAGTGATGGAAGGTCTCGGCGAAGACTATGAGTTGGTTTTCGTCGATGACGGCAGCGCAGATCGCACGCCGGCGATCCTCAGGGAGATCTCCGCGCTCGATCCGCGCGTGACAGGCGTCCGGTTGCGGCGCAATTTCGGCCAGACCGCGGCGCTGGCCGCCGGATTCGATTACGCCGAGGGCGACGTGATCATCGCTATGGACGGCGATCTGCAGCATCAGCCGGAAGACATCCCGCGATTTCTGGCGAAGCTCGAAGAAGGTTACGACGTGGTCAGCGGCTGGCGTCAGAACCGCCAGGACGGTTTCCTGCGCGCGTTTCCGTCGAGGGTCGCGAACAAGCTGATGGCGCGCGCGTCGGGAGTCCCGATCCACGACTTCGGCACGACGTTCAAGGCCTATCGCCGCGAAGTGCTCGAAAGAATCCCGATCTACGGCCAGATGCACCGCTTCATCCCGGCGATGGCCAGCGTCGAAGGCGCGCTCATCGCCGAAATCCCGATCGAAGACAAACCGCGCGTGAACGGCAAATCCCATTACGGCCTGTCGCGCACTTTCCGCGTGATGTTCGACATCCTGACCGTCCGTTTGATCGTGCGTTACTTCTCGCGCCCCCTTCACTTCTTCGGCGGCGTCGGGGCCGTGATGATCGCGGCGGCCGGCGTCTTGGCCGGTTGGCTGTTGTTCAAGAAACTCTATTGGCGCGAAAACATATTCATTGAAAACGGGCCGATGCTGCTCTTCGCCGCCGTGATTTTTCTGGGAGGAGTTCAGTTTCTGGGACTGGGATTGCTCGGCGATCTCTTCACGCGGCTCTATTACGCGCCGGAGCGTAGGAATATTTATAACGTGGCGCGAGTTTTTCGTAGCGAGATGCCAAAGACGTTTGAAGAAGAGAGACCATACAAGGAATAAAAACGGTGAGGAGCATTGAACTTCTAGGACAAGTTAAGGATCGAGAGAGTTTTTTAGCCTTCGCGAAAGCGTTGTTAGAAGAGCGCGAGCTTGCGGAAAAAATGGAAAGTGAAGAGCCGGAAAAATACAGATCCTCCGGCGCGCTCGGATGGGAGAATGGAAGTATTTCTTCTTTCCTCGGCGCCGCTTTGGCGTGCGTCGAAGACGGCTCACACTTCGAGGAAGCGAGTTGGCGCGGTTTTGCTGAATTTTTATACTGCGGAAAGATTTATGAGTGAACCTTCGCATGCCGGCATCAACTGAAATAGTCAATCGTAAGCTCAGTCATTTCGACCTCTGCGCGAACCAGGACGTGGAGTTCCGCCGGAAGACCACTCTTTTTGAGGACGTCGAGCTGGTTCATCAGCCGCTGGTCGAAACCAGGCTCGAGGACATCGATCTGAGCGTCGTGGCGCTCGGCAAACGTTTGCGCAGTCCGCTGATCATCACCGGGATGACGGGGGGCGCGGAAGAGGTCGCGCGATTCAACCGGGATGTAGCCGCGCTGGCCGATCGAATGGGCGTCGGTTTCGGCGTTGGTTCGCAGCGCGTGGCGCTTCGACATCCTGAGATGAAGAAAACCTTTCAGGTGCGCGACGTCGCGCCGAACGTCTTGTTGTTCGGCAACATTGGCGTGGCGCAGGCGCGCGAATTGACTTCGCGCGAGGTGACGCGGCTGGCCGAGGATATAGAGGCTGACGCGATGTGCGTCCACCTGAACGCGGCGATGGAGATCATTCAAGAAAACGGGGACCACGATTTTCGCGGCTCGCTCGACGCCATCAGGCGGTTGGTCGGCGAATCTCCGCTGCCGATCATAGTCAAAGAGACCGGCTGCGGCTTTGCGCGCGAATCTGGAATGAAACTCCGCGGCGCCGGAGTCGAATGGATTGACGTTTCGGGCGCGGGAGGGACCTCGTGGGTCGGGGTCGAAACGATCCGCAATCGCGCGATGCGACATCTGGGCGAGGCCTTCTGGGACTGGGGCGTGCCGACCGCCGCCAGCGTCTGTGAGCTTCGTTCGCTCGGTCTGAACCTGATCGCGTCGGGCGGCGTCCGCACCGGGTTGCAGGCGGCGAAGGCGCTGGCTCTAGGCGCGAAGTTAGTCGGCTTCGCGCTCCCGGTCCTGCGCGCTTACGTTTCGGGCGGGATCGAGGGCGTCGAATCTTTTCTGAACGCCTTCTGCGACGAATTGCGCGTGGCGCTGATGCTGTGCGGGCGCCAGAGGGTTGGCGACCTCACCGCTGACCATGCGGTGATTGGAGGGCGTTTACTCGAATGGGTCGAGCAACGCCGCCTTGCGACTCGATGAGTGAACCAGGCGCTTCAGGCTTTACCGATCTCTGCGTCAGCGTCGCCGTCGATGTCGAATTCAAAATCGCCGCCAGTCTGCTCTCGGGAAAATCCTTCTCCTCACAGGGAATGAAAATCTGCCGGGGAATGTTCGGCGGGCGCCGAATCACGATTTTGCGATCGGGGATGGGCGCGGTCGGTTTTGCCGAACGGCTCGCTAAACACCTCACGAACAACCGCTATGACGCTTTGATTATCGCGGGTTTGGCGGGCGGGCTTGATCCGCGGCTCCGAGTGGGCGACGCCGTTCTCTACAATCTCTGTTACGACGCGCGCGCTACCGATTTTACGCGCCGCGAACGGCCAGGTCGTGAAGGGGTCGTGGCTACAGCCTGCGATGAAGCCTTGTCCGGCTATCTGTACGGGGCGTTAACCCGCTCGGGACTTTCTTTCATTCAAGCGCCCGGAATCACCGCCGGCATGGTCATCACGGAAGCGAAAGAGAAACTGGCGCTCGGCGCCAGTTTCGGCGCGGCGGCGGTCGATATGGAAACTTACGAAACGCTCGACGCCTGCGCCCGGTCGGGGCAGCCGGCCGCCGCGTTACGCGTCATATCCGATGAAGCCGGGCGCGACATACCGGATTTCAATCGAATTTATAACGCCGATGGCCGAATGAATGGCTGGCGAACGTTCGCGGCGATGGCCGCCCGCCCGTCCGCCACGCTCCGATTATTGCTGACCGTCAAACCCGCGCTCCAATCCTTGAGGGCGACCCTGCAAGCGGCGATGAGCTCATAAAACGGGCCGCGTCGAAGTTTGCCCAGGTTGACAAGGCGCGCCCCGGACGCCTGTATCAAAACCCGTGAGGATGATACAGTATTGTATCATTGTTCAATGATGATCCCCGGATAAAAAAACAAGGAGAACAATAAATGAGCAATCTAGCGCTTTCGGCGGTAGAGACATATCCAGAGATAGAGACCAAAGAAGGACATTACAAAATAGCCTCCGCCACGTTCGTCATCAGGACAGACGAGCGAGTCGAATTGAAAAGCATCACCGGAGAGATCGCCGCTTTCGTCGAGCAGTCCCCGATCCGCGACGGCATTGTTCACGTCTCGTCGCTGCACACCACGGCCGGGTTGATGATGAATGAAGTCCAGGGCGCGCTGCTCTCTGACATGGCCAACTTGTTCGAGCAGGTCATCCCTAGCGCCGTCTATTACAAACACAATGACCCACTGCTTTCCGATTGCGATCGCAGGAACGCCGACGCGCACCTTCGCGCTGTCGTGGTCGGCCATAGCGTTTCCATTCCGATCATTGACGGCAGGCTGAAACTCGGGACCTGGCAGAACGTTCTCCTTGCCGAATTCGACGGCCCGAACAACCGGAAAATCCACCTTCAAGTGATGGGAATCTGAAGATAGTGGGCAGTGGATAGTGAGTAGTGGGCAGTTGGATTATTGTGAATAGAACCTGCGACCACTATCCACTGCCCACTGCCCACTGCCCACTATGAGAGCATTCATCACAGGCGCCACCGGCTTCATCGGCGCACATCTTGCGCGGGAGTTGCTGCGTGATGGGCATCAGGTCAGGGCTTTGGTTCGTCAGGTGAGCGACCGGAGGAATGTCGCCGGCTTGCCCATCGAAATGGTCGAAGGCGATCTGGATGACCAACGCAGGCTCGCCGAACAGGTGGCTGGCTGCGACGCGGTCTTTCACGTCGCGGCTCATTATTCTCTGTGGGTGAAAGATCGCGACTCGATCTACCGCGCCAACGTCGACGGCGCAAAAAATCTGCTCGCCGCCGCGCGCGACGCGAAGGTCAAACGTTTCGTTCACACCAGTTCGGTCGCGGCGATCGGAGTTCCCGCCGCGGGCGCTCTCGGAACTGAGGACACACGGACCACGCTCGAAGAGCTTGTCAGCGATTACAAGAAGTCGAAGTACCTGGCCGAACAAGCCGCGCTCCAAGCGGCGCGCGAAGGGCTTGATGTAGTGATCGTCAATCCGTCGACGCCCGTCGGCGAGCGCGACGTCAAACCCACTCCGACGGGCGAGATCATACTGCGCTTCCTGCAGGATCGGATGCCCGCCTACGTTCACACGGGACTAAATCTAATCGACGTTGAAGACGTCGCGCGTGGGCACATACTGGCCTGGGAAAAGGGGCGAACCGGCGAGCGCTACATTCTGGGCAATCGTAATCTCTCGCTCAAAGAGACGCTCGAAATTCTCGCGGCGATCACTGGCAAACGCGCCCCGCGAATCGCCATCCCTCACTCCATCCCCATTGCAGTGGCTTTTATTGACGAACTGATATTAGCGCGTCTGGGCAAGAAGCCGCAGGTCTCTTTCTACGCGGCGCAGATGTCGAGAAAGGCGATGTATTACGATTCGTCAAAGGCCGTCCGTGAATTGGGATTGCCGCAAAACCCCATCGAGAAAGCCCTGGAGAAAGCCGTCCGGTGGTTTGAAGAGAACGGTTACGTTTGAGCGGTTGAATTGCCACAGGGACGGAGGAACAGAGAGCGGGAGAGCGGGAGAGCGGGAGAGCGAGGGAGCGGGAGAATCGCTTATTTTCTCCGTCTCCCGCTCTCCCACTCCCTCGCTCCCTCGCTCTCTTACTGTGCCCTTCCGAGCGACTTCAACCGCGCCCTTTCGAACTCATCGCCCCTGTTCCATTGTGGCGTTTCGGTCGCGTTGGCCACGCGCAAGCCTATCCAGAAAGCCAGCCTAGCCTGTTGAACCATTCCGCCGAAATTCCAATTCGGGCTGTATTCGTCCGAGGGCTGATGGTAGCGGTGTTGATTGTAGTCCTGAAACTGCTCTTCCCCCCATTTATCGGAATGGCCGACGAACTTAGCGCCTGGATTGAAGCTGACGGCCGGGACGCCCGCCTTTGCGAAGGGGAAATGATCGGAGCGGTAGAAGGAGCCTTGCTCGGGTCTGGGGTCCGGCGAAACCGTCACGTTATTCTCTTTGGCCACTTCTTCGACGATTTTGCCCAACGTCGAGCGCTCTGCGCCGAGCGGTGAGATGTCCGTCGTCATGCCCAGCGCGTTCATAGAGTCGAGGTTGATGTTGGCGACCGTCTGCTGAATCGGGACGAGGGGATGGCTCGCGTAATACTCCGCGCCTAACAGCCCCTGCTCTTCGGCCGTGGTGGCGATGAAAAGAATCGAGCGGCGGGGCTTGAAGCCCAGCGCGTTGAAGGCGTTCGCAATCGCAATCATGCCGGCGACTCCCGTCGCATTATCCACCGCGCCGTTGTAAATGTTGTCGCCGGGCTGGTCTGGCCTGACGCCCAGGTGGTCCCAGTGCGCGGAATAGACCACGTATTCGTTCTTCAACGTCGGGTCGATGCCGCGGTAAATCGCCACGACGTTCGGCGACGTCATGCGCTGCGACTGCGCCCGCAGCGTCATATCTAGCCTGACGCCGAGCGGCGCGGGTCTGAAGGCGCGCGAAGCCGCAGATTGGCGCAACTGGTCGAGGTCCTTCCCTCCCAACTGCGCGATCTTGCGGGCGGTCTCTTCAGTCGCCCACGATTTCAATTTCAACGACGGCGTGTTCGCTTCGGGCGCGAGGCCGAACCGGGCGCCGCCCCACGAATTTCGCACGACGTTCCATCCGTAGCCGGCCGAGTTGTCGGTGTGAATCAGGATCACTCCGGCAGCGCCGCGCCGCGCCGCCTCTTCGTACTTGTACGTCCACCGGCCGTAATAGGTCAGCGCTTTGCCTCCGAAGAGGTTCGGCTCCGAAGGCGTCGCGGGCGGATCGTTGACCATGATCATCAGAACTTTGCCGCGGACGTCCAGCCCTTTGTAATCGTCCCAGTTGTTTTCGGGCGCGCTGACGCCGTAGCCGGCGAAGATGATTTCGCTGTTGATCGGGATTTCGGCCTGCTCGAGATCGGTTCCGGCGACGAACTCATCGCCGAATTTGAATTCGGCGGCGGCGGCGTCGCTTTTGACTGTTAACTTTGTTGACGGATCAGTTCTCGTTCCGATCATCTGAGCCTGTTGGAAGAAACTGCGGTCGGCGGCCGCTGGTTCGAGTCCGAGAGCTTCGAACTGCGCCGCGATGTATTTGGCCGCGAGCATTCCGCCACGCGACCCGGGGCCGCGCCCTTCAAGCAGGTCGTCGGCCAGATATTTGACATGGGATCGCAGCTTGTTCTCATCGATCTGCGAGGCCGCCGATTCGGCGTCGGTGGCTTCGCTCAGCAGCGCTCGGTTTTCCGACATTATCTTGTCGAAGGCCGGGCGTGGCGTCGCGGCCACGCCGCTGCGGCCGCCCCGCGCGCTTCTGGAACTAGTGCGGCGGCTCTTACCGCGCGCGCTTTTTTTCGCGCCGCTCTTCTTCCGGGCGCCGCGTTTTGCCCGACTCTGGGCCGACACGCCGTCAATTGGCCAGACCAGTGGCCAGACCAAGCCGAAACAGATCATGAAGGCAAATAGGAGGATAAAAGGACGATTTTTTTTCATAATCCCTCAAACGGGTCAGTACCGCGAGCGGTAGCGAGCGGCGCTCCAGTGATCGGCTTGCTTGAGAGGCCCGCTCGCTACCGCTCGCGGTACCGACTCAGTTAAAACACGGTAAACGCTCGGCGAGATGATCGCTCGATTATCAGCGAATGCGGCCAAAACTGGGCTGGTACGGGCGCGATGTGATTGCATTTATCTTTCTCGATAAAAATCGCTTGGCATTGTCTACCTGAGCGGGACGATAAAATCAAGAGGCCCATATTTTAAACTCGGCTTTGTCCATTCTGAGACCGGCGCTTAGCGCCGATCTCAGAATGGATATTGTCAAAGCCGAAGAATATGACTATCCTTTCTGGGAACGCGAAGTTGAGAGCCGAGGTGGAACGCTCAAACGTGACCATGCTCGCTCAGCCGCTCCTTTCTCCAATAACAGATTGAAAGTATTTGCATTTGGAAAAATTACGAGGTTTGACTGGCAATGCAGGAATTTCACGATAAAACTCCCAACGACGTCGTCAGATACCCCATGGTTCCCATCCGCGAGGTCGTCGTCTTCCCTCACACCAAAGCCGCCTTCGTGATCGGGCGTCCGTCTTCGGTAAGCGCTCTTGAGAAGGCTCTTGCGACCGACCGCATCATCTTTCTAGCCACGCAACACGACGCCACCGTCGAGGACCCGGCGCCGGATCAGATTTACCAGGTCGGCACGCTCGCATACATCGCCAACTCGCTGCGCAAGCCCGAAGAGGCCACCATCAAAGTCCTGGTCGAGGGCCGTGAGCGGGCCCGCGCCGTGCGTGTGGAGGAGAAGGACGGGTTCTACCTGGCAACGCTGCGCCGCGCGCCTGTGACGCCTGAAAACAACAAGCGAATCGCGCCGCTCCTTTCGCGCCTCATCTCGCTGATCGAGCAATATCTGAAGATCGCGCAGGACGGCAATCCCGATCAGATCAACGCCGCCTTGCGCGCCGCCGACCCCGGCCAGTTGGTCGATCAACTCGCCGACAAGATGAAGCTCGAGACCGCCGACAAACAGAGGCTGCTCGAAACCTATTCGACGCAGGAGCGGATGATGCGCCTGACCGAGATCATCGAGATCGAGATCGAAAAGCAGAACCTCGACCGCACGATCCAGACCCGCGTCAAACGGCAGATGGAGAAACAGCAGCGCGAGTATTACCTAAACGAGAAGATCAAGGCGATTCACAAAGAGTTAGGTCGTAAGGACGAGCGCGCCGAATATGAAGAGCTGAAGCAGAAGATAGAAGACGCGGGCATGAGCGCGGAGGCTTACGACAAGGCGATGGGCGAATTGAAGCGCCTGGAGCAGATGCCCCCGATGTCCGCCGAATCCACGGTCTCGCGCAATTACCTCGACTGGCTGATCGGCGTGCCCTGGAACAAGCGCTGCGAAGAGATCCGGGACATCGGTCACGCGCACGAAGTCCTGGAGGCCGACCATTACGGCCTCGAAAAGGTGAAGGAGCGCATCCTGGAATACCTGGCCGTCCGCCAACTCATCGAAAAACCTCGCGGCTCGATCCTCTGTTTCGTCGGCCCGCCGGGCGTCGGCAAGACTAGCCTGGGCCGTTCGATCGCCACGGCGACCGGCCGCCAGTTCGTTAGATTGTCACTGGGCGGGGTACGCGACGAGGCCGAAATTCGCGGCCATCGCCGCACCTACATCGGCGCGCTGCCCGGACAAATCATTCAGATGATGAAGAAGTCCGGCGTCGTCAACCCGCTAATACTGCTCGACGAGGTCGACAAGCTCGGACACGATTTTCGCGGCGACCCGTCGGCCGCGCTGCTCGAAGTGCTGGACCCCGAACAGAACCATACCTTCCACGATCATTACCTGGACGTCGAGTACGACCTTTCGCAGGTCATGTTCATCGCGACCGCGAACGTGTTGCACACGATCCCCCACGCCCTGCAGGATCGCCTGGAGATCATCAGGCTGGCCGGCTACACCGAGCGCGAAAAGATGGAGATCGCCAAACGCCACCTGGTCAAAAAACAGTCCGAGAACAACGGATTGAAAGAAGAGCAGGTCGTCTTCAGCGACGAGGGGTTGAAAACGATCATCGAACACTATACCCGCGAGGCGGGTGTTCGTAACCTCGAACGCGAGATCGGCTCGATCTGTCGCAAGGTCGCGCGGCAATTGGTGCAAAATAAGGATGGCGCGGGGGAAGAACAGTTCCCAACCATTGTTGACGCGGCGGCGGTCAAGAATCTGCTCGGCCCGACGAAGTTCCGGGCGCAGCGCGCGATGGAGCGGAACGAGGTCGGGTTGGCGAACGGACTGGCGGTGACCGAGGTCGGCGGCGACGTGATGCAGATCGAGGCGACGCTGGTCGAGGGGTCTGGCAAAATCACTTTGACCGGCAAGCTCGGCGACGTGATGCAGGAATCGGCGCAGGCGGCGATCACATACGTCCGCTCGCGCGCCGCCGAACTGGGACTCGCGGCCAACTTCCACAAGAGTTTCGACCTCCACGTCCACGTCCCCGAAGGCGCGATCCCGAAGGACGGCCCGTCGGCCGGCATCACAATGGCGACGGCGATGGCGTCGGTCCTGACGCGCATCCCGATACACAAGGAGGTCGCGATGACCGGCGAGATCACTCTGCGCGGCAAAGTGCTGCCCATCGGCGGGGTGAAAGAGAAACTCCTGGCCGCGCACCGCGCCGGCGTCACGAACATCATCATCCCGAAGGAGAATGAGAAGGACCTGGCCGAGGTTCCCGCCGACGTGCTTGAGGCGTTGCAAATCAACGCCGTCGATACTATGGACGAAGTCTTGCAGATCGCCCTTGAGCGACTGCCCTCGCCTCGCGCCGAGGCGAATCTCGAGATGCCGGCCCCGGTCTGGCAACAAACGCCGCCGGTTGCCGGGACCGCCGAAGGCCCGCTGACTTGATGAAATCAAGACTGTTAGCCACAGAGCACACAGAGGGCACAGAGGGAATTAATGACTTCTCTGTGTGCTCTGTGGGCTCTGTGGCTATAAACCCGCTGTAGCAGTTGAAAATCGCCAGCGCAAAATTTATCGCCGCGGCCCTATCCCCGGAGTCATTTCCGAAGGACAGGCGGCCTGAAATCGTCTTCACAGGGCGTTCGAACGTGGGCAAATCGAGCTTAATTAACAGCCTGCTGGGGGTTAAGGGGTTGGCGAGGACGAGTTCTACTCCGGGGCGCACACAATCGATCAACTTCTTTCTGATCAACGATGAATTTTATTTCGTTGACCTGCCCGGGTACGGCTATGCGAAAACGTCGAAAGAAAACCGGCGCGCCTGGGGCAAATTGATCGAGAAATACCTTGCAGAACGACAACAGCTTGTGCTATCTATTTTGATCGTAGATGCTCGGCATGAGCCTTCCCCGTTAGACCTTCAGATGAAATCCTGGTTACAGCATTCTGGAATTCCATATCTGGTGGTTTCGACGAAAGTTGATAAGCTATCGTCTAACGAGCGGCGCAGGTCCCGCGAGCGCGCGGAACAGATTCTTAAGACCGACCGCGTCATCCCCTATTCATCGCTTACCGGAGAAGGCGCCAAACACATCTGGAACGAGATTCGAGCCGGCATCACAGGTATGTACCGGAATCGATGACATTGAAAAGAACATCCCCTTGATTGAATCGCATACTGCACTCACCACGGTGGACTGATCTCTTGCGTTGATTATCCCGAAATAGACAAGGAGCATTTTTCGCCCGCCACCACTCGCGGGGCCGCCGCCTGCGTAGGCGACGGTAATGACCACCCTAGAAAGCAGGGACCAAATCCTATGGCAGACAGAAATATAAGATCGAGAGATAGAGATAGAGATAGAGACAGGGACAAAGACGATGACGAACTGGAAGACTATGAAGCCTACGACGGCGACACGCTTCTTGACATCGCCGATCTGAAGGAGATGAACATCTCTAAGCTGACGCAGATCGCGAAAGACCTGGAGGTTCCGGGCGCGACCGGAATGCGAAAGCAGGAGTTGATCTTCAAAATCCTGCAGGCGCAGACCGAAAAATCGGGCCTGATCTTCTCCGAGGGGGTGCTAGAAACCTTGCCCGACGGCTTCGGATTTTTGCGCGCGCCCGAATACAACTATCTTCCGGGCCCCGACGACATTTACGTCAGCCCGTCGCAGATCCGCAAATTCGACCTGCGCACCGGCGACACGATCTCGGGCCAGATCCGTCCGCCGAAAGAGGGCGAGCGTTATTTCGCGCTGATCAAGGTAGAGGCGATCAACTTCGAACCGCCGGACGTCGCGCGCGACAAGGTCTTCTTCGACAACCTGACGCCGCTCTATCCGAACGAGCATCTGCGGATGGAGACCAATACCGAGAACCTTTCGGGGCGGGTGGCCGACCTGTTCACTCCGATCGGAAAAGGGCAGCGCGCGTTGATCGTCGCTCCGCCGCGCACAGGCAAGACGATGCTGCTGCAGACCATCGCCAACTCCATCTCAGAGAATCACCCCGAAGTCACGCTGATCGTCCTGCTGATTGACGAGCGCCCGGAAGAGGTCACGGACATGCAGCGGTCGGTCAACGGCGAGGTGATCTCCTCGACCTTCGACGAGCCGGCCTCGCGCCACGTTCAGGTGGCCGACATGGTGATCGAAAAGGCGAAGCGCCTGGTCGAACATAAACGCGACGTGGTGATCCTGCTCGATTCGATCACGCGTCTGGCGCGCGCCCACAACGCGGTCGTCCCGCCTTCGGGCAAGATCCTGTCGGGCGGCGTCGACTCGAACGCCCTGCAGCGCCCGAAGCGGTTTTTCGGAGCGGCCCGCAACATCGAAGAGGGCGGCTCCTTGACGATCATCGCCACGGCCCTGGTCGAAACCGGAAGCAGAATGGACGACGTGATCTTCGAAGAGTTCAAGGGCACAGGCAACCTCGAAATCCATCTCGACCGCAAGCTCTCGGACAAGCGCGTCTTCCCGGCGATCGACCTGCAAAAGTCGGGCACGCGCAAGGAAGAGCTGTTGATCCCGAAGAAGGACCTCGACCGAATATGGGTCCTGCGCCGCGTGCTGAACCCGCTTTCGCCGGTCGAGCAAATGGAGCTTGTCCTCGAAAGATTGGAGAAGACCAAAACCAATGCGGATTTTCTGTCTTCGATGAGTCAATAGTGACAATAGGACTGATAGGACTTATAGGACTTCCAAGTCCTATAAGTCCTATCAGTCCTATCATGTTGATCGACTTGATCGACACTCCCTCTTTTCCTCCGCGCGCCTAAATACGCTCTCAAAACCGCGCTTTTGACACATCCCCTCGCTCCCATTACACTCGCAATTGAGCCGTTGATTTAAAGTAGCCGTGGCGGCGCGCGCGTCGCGAATTATCGGTCTACTGGCGGTCTAATGAATGCCTGATTTAGGAGTAAAACGGTGATACAAGAAATAATATTACCTTTTGCAATCACCTTATGCGCGATGATAGTGATCCATGAATTCGGTCACTTCATCGTCGCAAAGCTGCTGGGAATCGCGGTTGAAACATTTTCGGTGGGGTTCGGCCCGCGCCTGTTCGGTTTCAAACTCGGCGACACGGACTACCGGATCAGCGCGATCCCGCTCGGCGGTTACGTCAAATTCCGCGGCGAAAATTTGGAGTTGATGCAAGGGAAGAGCGAAGGCTCGGTTGACGAGTTCCTTTCGCACCCGAAGTGGAAGCGCTTCCTGGTGGCCCTCGCCGGCCCCGTCTTCAACCTGGCCACAGCGCTGCTGATCCCGACTGCCGCGATCCTGATCGGTTTTCAGACCAACATTAACGAATCTCAGCAGGTCGTGATCAGCGACGTCAAACCGGGTTCGACAGTCGAGCAATCCGGGTTGAGGAAAGGCGACCGGATTATCGCTTTCGCTGGAGAGCGGAATCCGACCTGGGGCAGTTTGAATGATAAGGTACTTACCAATCTCGGCGAAGAGATTCCGCTGACCGTCGACCGCGACGGACAGATCATCGATTTGAAACTGCGCCCGCGCGTCGAAACTCGCGGCAATGAGACTGTCGGGGTGGTTGATCTCGAACAGCCGCTCTCTTACGTCGGCGTGGCGCGTGTGGAGATGAATTCGCCGGCTGATGGCGCTGGTCTGCAAAGCGGCGATAAAATCACCGCGATCAATGGCGCGCCGGTCGCGAGCTGGTCTCAATTCCGCCGAACGATTCAGGAGGGCCGCGAGGTTACGCTGGCCGTCCAGCGCGGGCAGGAAACTTTGACGATCAAAGGCGCGCCGTATAAGAAGGGCGAGGAATATTTCCTCGGATTCACACCATTTTTCGAGACGAGGCTGCTGAAGACGAACTCGCTCGCGACGGCGCTCCGCTACGGGTGGGATACTAACATTCGTGTTCTTAAACTCACGGGCCAGGTCTTCAAGCAGATTTTCACCGGCCAGCGTTCGGCGCGTAACTCCATCGCCGGACCGATCGGGATCGCTGAGCAGACCGCCACGATGTATAAGATCGCCGGATGGGCCGGGGTCATCGAGCTGATGGGAATGCTGAGCCTGAGCCTGGGCATCTTAAACCTTTTGCCTATTCCGGTCCTCGACGGCGGCGTGATCCTGCTGATATTCATCGAAGGGATTCTCGGTTTGGTGGGCATGACCCTGACCATGAATTTCCGCGAGCGGTTCCAGCAGGTAGGTTTTGTGCTCGTCCTGTTGTTAATGGGCTTCGTCATCGTCAACGACTCGGCTAGATTGGTCGAGCGGTGGTTCAATAAACCACCTGCCCAGGAGCAACAGAAGAAATAGCTTCCTCCAAACAAACGGGCGGTTCGGATTGACGGACCGCCCGTTTTTATTAGGATGGTACGGCCCCTCGCGCGGCGCTCTTTCAAAGGGAAAAAGACAAATGGCGGATGAGATAAATGATTTGGGCGTGGTTGAGTTCACCGAAGGCATTCGCGAACGGGTCGGTGAAAATTCCGGCCTCGACGCCGTAATCAAATTCGCCTTCGACGAAGGCGGCGTAATCTTCGTCGACGGCAAATCGGTTCCCAACGTCGTCAGCAACGAGGACCTCCCGGCCGAAGTCACGCTGAAGATGTCCATCGACACGATGAACAAACTCTACCGTAAAGAGACCAACGGTATGACGGCCTTCATGTCGGGCAAGATAAAGCTCGAAGGGAATATGATGGCGGCGATGAAGCTGGATCAGATTCTGGGGTAAGAGAGAGCGGGAGAGCGAGGGAGCGAGAGAGCGGGAGACAACGAGACTCGATAACGGCGATGTTGTCTCCCGCTCTCTCGCTCCCTCGCTCTCTCGCTCCCTCGCTCTCCCGCTCCCGTCTTCACTTGGCTAGAGCTTTGTTCTGTTCATCCATCCAGGTCTTGAGCGGCGCGAAGTAATCCAGGATCGCGGTCGCATCCATCTTCTCTTCGCCGGTCAGCGCTTTCAACGCCTCAGGCCACGGGCGGCTTTGGCCCATCTCGAGCATCTTCTTCAATTTTTCGCCCACCTGTTTATCGCCGTAGATCGAGCAGCGGTTGAGGGGGCCTTTATAACCGGCCTCGCGGCACATCGCGCGGTGAAACTGGAATTGCAGGATGTCCGCGAGGAAATAACGCGCGTAAGGCACGCTGGCCGCCACGTGATATTTCGCCCCGGCGTCGAAGTCGCTTTCGCTGCGCTGCGCGGGCGGCGCGATGTTCTGATATTTCTGGCGCAAATCCCACCAGGCTTTGTTGTAATTGCCGGGGCCGACCTCGCCCGAAAAGACTTTCCACCGCCACTGATCGACCAGGTAGCCGAACGGCAGGAACGCCACCTTGTCGAGCGCGAGGTTCATCAGCAGCCCGATGTCGGCGCTTTCGGGCGGAACGGCTGTGATCAGCCCGAGCTTCTTCAGGTATTCCGGCGTGACCGACAGCGCGATGGCGTCGCCGATGGCTTCGTGAAAGCCGTCGTTCGCGCTGCCCTGATAGAGGGGCGGCTGCGGCGCGTAGGCCATCTGGTAATAGTTGTGCCCAAGCTCGTGGTGGACGGTCTGGAAATCTTCGTCGTTGATCTTGATGCACATCTTAATCCGCACGTCCTTCTGGTTGTCGATGTCCCAGGCGCTGGCGTGGCAGACGACGGCGCGGTCCTGCGGCTTGGTGAAGAGCGAACGCTCCCAGAAGGTCTGCGGCAGCGGGTTGAAGCCGAGCGAAGTGAAGAAGGCTTCGCCGTAGCGCGCCATCTGTTTGGCGTCAGTCTTTTTCTCCACGAGGATTTTGCTAAGGTCGTAGGTCGGCGTAGCCTCGGCGGATTTGACGATGTCATAAATGTTGCCCCAAGTCTGGCTCCACATGTTGCCGAGAAGATGCGCCGGAATCGGGCCGGTCGCCGGAACCGAGTCGCCGTATTTCTGCCGCAGCTTGGCTCGCACGTAAGTGTGCAGCGAATCGTAGAGCGGTTTGACCTGCAGCCACAGCCGCTCCATCTCCGCCGCGAATTGGTCAGGCTCCATGTCGTAATTCGACCGCCACATCGCGCCCACGTCCTTGAATCCCATTTCGCGCGCGCCCTTGTTGGCCACTTCAACAAAACGGGCGTAATCCTTGCGGTATTGCGGCGAGACCTTGTGCCAGCCGGCCCAGGCTTTCTTCAACTCTTCGGGATTGCGGTTCTCGGCCATGATCGTTTCAAGGTCGCCGAGACTCAGGCATTTCTTCGCCGCTTCGCCGCCCGCGGCGCCAGGTTTCGCCGCTTCGCCGCTATTGGCGCCTTGCTCCGGGCAATATTCGAATTTGCCGTATGCGCTCTCCATGCCGACCGCGATCTTGGTCAATTCTTCGCGCTCGGCGGGGTTTGAAGGCGCGGGCAATGGGACCGCCAGCTTCAACAGTTTGATCTTGCGGGCCACGTCCGGCGGCAGTTTCATTCCGTCGAATTTGCGCGACTCGTCGGCCAGTTGTTTGATCGTCGCGATCAGATTCTCTTTGGCCTCCGCCGCGATGCTCTCCGTGTCGTCGGTAATGAAATTACTCTGCACCCAGCTCGCGCGGCTGTCTTTGATAGTCGCGTCAAGGTAAAGCTTCTCCGCTTTCTCAACGAATTTTTCAGCGTCGGCGACAGTCGGTTTCTGACCCGCGGCGCCGCCACGGAATGCCATGACGAGCATTGTCGCCAGCGCCGACAAACTGAGAAGACAACAAAATTGAATGATCTTTTTCATGAACAACCTCTTCCGCTAAATGAGTTGATGGTTAATAAACCCAATTTGTGCCAGTGTCTGATTTGGGGCAATAATGTTAACTCAATTTCCCGACAAAGTTGCGTGAATTGTAGAGGCGCGCATGGCTGACCGGATGCGGCGATTGCCGCAGAACATCGCAGGCGACTTCTTCGTTGACGACTCGTGCATCGACTGCGACACGTGCCGCCAGATCGCGCCCGCGCATTTCCGCGACCACGGCGATCAATCGAGCGTCTACCGCCAGCCGGAGACTGCGGCGGAAATCAGCCAGGCTCTCAAGGCTTTAGTTTCCTGTCCGACCGCGTCCATTGGTACGTTTACGAAACACGACCTGCGCCAGACCGTCGCCTCTTTCCCCTCGCTCATCACCGAAAACGTCTACTTCTGCGGCTTCACTTCCGAATCGAGCTATGGGGCGTGGAGCTATCTGATCACGCGCCCGGATGAAGCGGGCGGCGCCGTTCTGGTTGATTCGCCTCGCTTCGCCTCACCTCTCGTCAGGCGGATCAAGGAACTCGGCGGCGTCAAGACGATGTTCCTGACGCACAGGGACGACGTCGCCGATCACGCGGCCTTCGCCAGGGAGTTCGGCTGCGAGCGCGTGATGCACGAGGCGGACGGCGCGGTTCGACTCGGCGTAGAGCGCGTCATCGAAGGCGAAGAGGAGGCGCGATTGGATGACGACCTTCTAGTCATCCCGACGCCGGGCCACACGCGCGGCCATCAGGTGTTGCTCTATCGGGAGAAATTTCTCTTCACCGGCGATCACCTGGCATGGTCGCCGGCGAAGCGGACGTTAACGGCGTTTCGCAACGTGAACTGGTATTCGCGCTCGGAGCAAACACGTTCGATGGAGAAACTGCTGCGATACCGGTTTGAATGGGTGTTGCCAGGTCACGGGCGCATCCATCACGACACGAGCGAAGCGATGCGCGAACATTTGCGGCGTTGCGTCGAGTGGATGCAGGCGACTTGGTGAACATTAGACCATCAATTGGCCGCCGTTGATTTCAATCGTCTCGCCCTGAATATAGCTCGCGGCGTCGGAGGCCAGGAAAGCGATCACTCGGCCGCATTCTTCCGATGTTCCCAGGCGGCCCATCGGAATGGCCTTGACGAATTGCTGCAATAGCTCCGGCGTGGACATCCGTTCGTGGAATGGCGTGTCAATCACTCCGGGCGCGACGCCGTTGACGCGGACGCCGTGAGGCGCAAGCTCCTTGGCCAATCCTTTCGTCAGACACATCACGCCCGCTTTGGCCGCCGCGTAAACAGCCGCCCCCGGACCGCCTCCATGATGCCCCGCAATCGAGCCCACGTTGATGATCACCCCGTGGCCGCGATCCGTCATTTCAGGCGCCACGGCCTGCGAGCAGAGCAGCACGCTTTTAAAATTGAGGTTCACCACCCGATCCCACAACTCTTCGCTGAATTCAAGCAGCGAGCATCGCTGAATCAAATCGCCCGCGTTGTTGACCAGAATATCTGTTGGTCCGAGGCGCCCGCGCGCGGCTTCGACCATCGATTGCGCGCCGCGTCCGGTCGATACGTCTGCTTGAACGATTACGGCGCGCCCGCCTTGCGATTCTATGAGTCGCTTTGTCTCTTCGGCCCCGGCCTGATTCTTGTTGTAATTGACCGCCACGGCCGCGCCGCACTCGGCCAACGCGATTGCAGCCCACCGTCCGATGCCCGTGCTCGCGCCGGTGACAATTGCGACGCGACCGTCTAAATTCTGTTTGTTCATTGCGCTCCTCCGGAAAAAATGTACCGTAGGTTGTCCTCTGTGCGAGGGCCTGCGGAGGCTTGGTTATTGAAGCGTTTTAGCGTCGTCAGGCGGCTTGGTTATGAAGCCCTCCGCAGGTTGGACAACCTACGGTACAGGGCCCGCCGCCTTCTCAGTGTTTCAGACTCTCAGGGCGCCGAATAAACCTTTTCTCCGTTAACGATCGTCGTCGTCACATCGAGCGTTGAATTCTCCTCGTCCCACCGGAACAAGATCAAATCCGCCCTGCGCCCGATTTCAATTGATCCGAATTCGGAGCCGACGCCGAGCAGTTCAGCCGGATTCGCGCTCGCCATACGCAGCGCGTCGTCGAGCGTCGCGTCGGAATACAGGACGGTCTTCGCTATAGCCTCATGCATCTCTAAAACCGAACCTGCAAGATAAGGCGTGCCAGGCAGATTTACGCGACGCTCGGGCGTGACTTCGACTTCGATATTGCCCAGACTGTATCGGCCCGCCGGCCTGCCGGCCGCCGCGATTGCGTCGGTAACGAGAATGCTGCGCGCGACGCCTTTCGAGCGCAGAAAACACTTCACGACAGAAGGCGGCAGGTGGTGGCCGTCGACGATGAAGCTCGCCCACAGATCGTCATTGGCCAACTGCTCCCAGATGTAATTTGGGTGGCGGTCAATCTTCGCGTGCGATCCGTTGCCGAGATGTGTCGAGATCTTCGCCCCGGCGCGCGCCGCGTCGGCGATCTGCATTGGATCCGCCGCAGTGTGGCCGATGGCGACGACGACGCCCGTCGCAGCCACATGTTCAATGAACTCAATCGCGCCGGGCCATTCGGGAGAGAGTGTGACAATGCGAATCTGGCCGCGCGCGGCGTCCTGCCATCTTTGAAATTCATCCCAATCGGGCGCGCGAGTGTGTCGCTTCGGGTGCGCGCCGCGGGGCCCGTCCTCGGGCGAGATGAAAGGGCCTTCGACGTGAATGCCGATCATCGCGCGCGCGAACTCCGGCGATTTGTCGACTGCCCGGATCAGATTGGAAATGCATTTCGAGATGTGACCGAAGGACTCGGTGATGATCGTGGGGCAGAACGCGGTCACGCCCGTTCGCCAGAGTTGTTGAGTGGCTGCGACGATCTGTTTGGTGTTCGTGTCGGGGTCGTTGAAATCAACGCCGCCATAGCCGTTGATCTGAATATCAATCAATCCCGGCGCGACGCGGAAGTCTTCGCCGCCGAGATCGCAAGCCTGCGGTAGAATCGCGCGGGGCCGTGGCGCCAGCCGCCCGTTGGCGATATACAACTCCACCGGCTTATCGTCCGCGCCGATCTTGCCTTTTACTCTCATTGCGCAATCACTCAAGCGCCAATGCGCGTAATCCAGTAGCCCAATGCCAGAAGCAACACGACCCACAACCAGGCCAGCAAAAATCCGATTACATCCAGCCGATAGCGCCGGTAACTGAACGTCCGCGCAAGCCGCAACAGATCAACAATGATCAGCGAATGCCCCTCTTCCTCCATCTTCGATCGCGGGATCAGAGGCGCGTCGTCTGAAATCTTTCGTGGCTCAATCTTCTCTTCTTCGATCATATCGCCTCTCAATCACCCCCAACTTTCAAGCCTTCGCGTTCAAGATTCGCTTCCTCGCCGACGGGCGTGTGCAGCAGCGCGAAGAATCGCCGCAATCGATCAGCCGGTTCGGGCTGCGTCGCCAAGCTGACGATGATTGCGAGCGCGAATCCGACCAGCAGAGCCGAGAGCAATTGCCCGCCCTCTCCCCAACCGATCTTTTGCGCGGCGAAGAACATTGCCGAGCTGCCGATGACGCTGGCCCATGCGCCCTTTGAATTCGCCCTCTGCCAGACGATGCCGACCCACATCGGGATGCCGACGAAGGCTACGATGATGACGAAATGAACCGTAGCCTCCACGACCGAAGACATATAAAGAGCGAAGAGCAGACTTCCAATGGTCAGCGCGGCTGAAACGACGCGGCCGACGAGCAGGTAATGCGAGTCGTCAGCCGCAGGCTTCAGATATTTTTTGTACAGATTTCGCGTGAAGAGCGCCGAGCCTGAGACCATAAAGGCTGCGCAGGACGCGATCACCGTTCCGATAATCGCCGCGATCATCAGCCCGATCAGACCCGACGGCAATAACTGTTTAATCATCGCGCCGAAAACAAGCTCGCGGCTCTTGTGATTGTATGCGCCGGCAAACAATACAGCGGCGATCAACCCGGTCAGCGCCCAGCCGATGGTGCAAAGACGCTTGATGAAGTTACCGTAGCACCATCCGACGCGGCAATTCATTTCAGTCTTGCCGCTGCCAGCAACCGCCATGTGATGCGGTTGCGCCACGATGCCGACGAGGCCGCTGATGACGAGCATCGTCACTCGAAACACCGACAGCTCTTTTGCAGCGAGCAGAGAAAACATCTGCGGATCGAGTCTGGCGTGCAATCCCGAAAAACCGCCGATCGCATTCAGCCCGAATGGTATCAGCATGAACGACAGGATGATGATAAAGATGCCCTGAATGAAATCCGTATTGACCGTAGCGACAAGCCCGCCAGCGACGCCGAAGAGCACGAACAACGCCGTGACTCCCCAGATGATCCATGTTTCGGGAGCGCCGGTAATGCCGGCTATGGTCCGCGCCGCGCCTTTGATGATCATCCCCTGCCACAACATGAACAGGTAGAGCGCGAAGAACGAGTAGCCTATGCCCAAAGATTTGCTGAACCGTTCTTCAAAAAAATCGGCCGTCGTCGTGTAGCGCATCCGGCGGAAAATCGGCGAGAGCAGCCAGAAGAACGGCGTCGAGAAGATATACATCCACTGGTACCAGATGCCCGCCATTCCGATTTCGTAAGACGCGCCAGCCACGCTGATGGCGTAATCGGCGCGCGTGCCCGTCGTCAGCGCCTGCGCGATCATTAGCGATTTGCCGAACCGGCGATTGCCCATGAAAAAACCTTCAGTGTCTTTGACGCGGCGCGACACGTACAGCCCGAAGGCCGTAATTCCGGCGAGATACGCGATGATGACCGCTAGATCGAGTGTTGATAGTCCGCCCATTGTTCACCTTAAATCAGTACCGCGAGCGGTAGCGAGCGGCGCTCTGATGATTAGCTTGCTTGGGAGGCCCGCTCGCTATCGCTCGCGGTACTGATTAAATGAAGATTGAATATTCAGCCGCCAATGAACGCTATATAACATAACTATGTCGCCGCTGAGTAGTCTGTGCGGTTATAATGGCGCCCGCCTCTATTAAGTCGGTTTTCAATTGCGTATACGGGATCAAGGTGTTCACGGCAAGAAACGTATCAATAGAACGCGGATGACGCGGACGGGCGCGGATCATCCCTGATAAAAACAAAAAAGGCCAGCGCCAATCCGCTCTATCCGCGTCATCCGATTTCTATTAACCCGTACACTGATAAGAAAACCGCTCTAATTCCCGAGATGACTATGCGTAATCCGACCTCCAGAAGAATACGACTGGCGTTTGCCGTTTTTTCGGCGATCCTCTGTTTGTTTATCGAAGCGCAAACCGTCTTCGGCCAGCAGATCAGCGGCTTCGAACGATTGAATGAACTCCGCAGGCTGCGCTACCAACTCCAGCTCGCCGACCCGCTTCGCGATTCGGACGTCGTAGTGATATTGAGCGAGCGCGCGATCTCAGAAGCGGCGCAGCGGCTCGTCGGGCTTGAATTCCTGCTGTCCAAAGGCGGAACGTTGAAGCTGACCTCAGTCGAAAGCGAGTTGAAAACGGCCGCGGCGATCTTAAAATTCAGGATCCAGGCGAAATCGTCCGTGACGATGAACCTGCAACTGACCGCGCGGATCAACAGCGGCGAGTTTGAGAGAGGCGCGCTGAGATTGCCGCTCCGGGTCACCGACGTGAAATTGACGAACGGGGGGTTTTCGTCGCTCATTCTGAGGACGCTCTTCGGCGAATGGCTCGACCCGAGGACGTGGGACAAAAAACTGCCCGAGATCGAAATCCCGATGGAGATCGCGGAGACGATGCGTATTCCGGCGGGCCGCTTCGACGTCGCGGGCGAGTTGCCGATGGAAATTTCGACGCCCGAATACCAGGCTCCGTTGAAATTCACCGTCACATCTTTGCTCGCGCTCGATAAACGCGCCGTGGTCTCGCTGCGCCTCGGCCAGGACGCCCCGGCGAAGCCGATCCCGGTGTCATATGTGGGCGATGGCGCGGACGCGAACAACATCGACCCGATGGCGCTCGAAGACGAGATCGCGCGAATGAGCGAGAGGTTAAAATCCGCCGGCGACTTTCGCGCGGTGTTGAGCCGCCGCCTGATCAACGCGCTGCTCGCGCAGATGACCGCGGCGAATAACGCCGATTTCGACATCCGCCTCAAGCGCGGGCGCATCCGCTCGGAAGAGGTCAACGTGATCGTCAACGTCACGAATTACACCGACGTCGAGGGCGGCGAGGGGCGCGCGGACGTGACGCGGCTCGACGTCGAGAGCATTGCGGACGGGAAGATCACGGTGAGGTTGAGCGGTCAGGGCGAAGTGGACGCGCGGCTGCGCGGGCGCGAGTACGGCGTGCCTTACGCCATCTCGCCGCACATGAGCTTCTCGATCAAGGATCAGCCTCTGCCGCTGGAATTCGTCGGCGAAGGGAAGAAGATTTTTCTGCGCGCCGCGCCGGGTTCTACCTTGCCGATCGACGCCCAGTTCAATTTGAAGATCGCCGGACATGACGTGCGGTTCGACCGCCGATCGGTCGCGCAAGCCGACAAGTGGCTGAACCGGATCGAGCTGCCGTCATTTTTCGACCGCGAGATTTCGCTGCCGAGCAAAATAAAGATCGACGCCGGCGGGCGCCCGCGCATAATCGAAAGTCGAAACCTCGGCTACACGCTTTCTAATATGCGCGTCGGCGCGAAAGATGACGCGATCGATATCACCGCCGACGTCGGCTTCGATCGTCAACTCGACCACTGAGACATCGGGAATGGGGAATGGGGAAGATGAAGAGCGAGGGAGCGAGGGAGCGAGGGAGCGAGGGAGCGGCAGAGACAGAGGAAATAAGCGTCTCTCCCGTTCTCCCGCTCTCCCGCTCTCCCGCTCTCCCGCTCTGCCGCTCTCCCGCTCTCCATTCCCCGCCTTGATATGAGAAGCAAGCCGCCAAAATCAAAGCCCCTGATGAAATGGATGAAATGGGCGGTCATTTTTCTTTGTTGGACCGCCCTCGCTCTCGTCTTCGCCGGCCAGAACTATGTCAATCAGGCATGGTGGACCGACACAATCTATTGGAGGGGACCTCTGGTCCGTGAATTGATTTGGGTATACTCGTGGAATGTAGTGACCCCGCCCATCCTTCACCTGTTAAACCGCTTCCCTTTACAACGCGGTAGACTCCCCCGCTCCATCGTAATACACGCTTTCGCCGCCCCATTTTTCTTCGCCGCCAGTTCGGCGATTTACGTCACCTCGTATAGATTGATTCTCGGCCCTTACCCCGGGTCAAAGTCTCTTTTCGACTCGTTTCGGGGATTCGTCATCGGAGGTTTTGCCATCGGACTGCTGATCTACTCGCTGATCATCGGCATCAGCCAGGCGATAAATTATTATCGCGGGTATCGAGACCGGGAACTGCTGGCGTCGAATCTTGAAACTCGTCTGGTTGAGGCGCAGCTCGACGCTCTGAGAATGCAACTGCACCCGCACTTTCTCTTCAACACGCTCAATAGCATTTCCGTGCTGATGCGAAGGGACGTCGACGCGGCCGATCGGATGCTGCTACAACTCAGCAACCTGCTGCGCGTCACTCTGGCCAGGAATGTGGCGCACGAAATTAAGCTCAGGCAGGAACTGGAAATTCTCGAAAGGTATCTGGAGATTGAACAGATCCGTTTTCAGGATCGTTTGACGGTCAGGATGCAAGTTGATCCGGCGGCGCTCGACGCGCTGACGCCTCAACTCTTTTTTCAACCTCTGGTTGAAAACGCCATCCGGCACGGCGTCGCCGAGCGCGAAACAGGAGGAATCATCGAGATTCGCGCCGAGCGCCGAGACGGAATGATGCGCCTCGAAGTACGCGACAACGGACCGGGTTTAAGCGTCTCGGGCGAAAAACTGATCGAGGGGGTCGGCCTTTCGAACACGCGCTCCAGGCTCGGCTATCTGTATGGTTCCGAGGGCCGCTTCGATGTAGGCAACGCCGAGGAAGGCGGTTTGATCGTAGTCGCAGAGTTTCCATTCCATACTGAAACGGAGATCGAGGTTGAAGCCAGGGGGTAACGAAGTGGAAAAGATTCGAGCCTTGATTGTCGATGATGAACCGCTGGCGCGCGAGGGAATTCTGATGCGGCTCAAACAAGCGCCGGACGTCGAAGTGATAGGTGAGTGTGGAAATGGGCGGGAGGCTGTGACGGTCATCAGGCGCGAAGTCCCCGACCTGGTCTTTCTCGATATTCAAATGCCGAGGCTGGACGGGTTCGGGGTGATCGAGGCCGTCGGCGTAAAACATATGCCGCATGTCATTTTTGTCACCGCGTATGATGAGCACGCGCTGCGAGCTTTCGAGGTGAGCGCGCTCGATTATCTGCTGAAGCCGATTGACGGGAAGCGTTTTTTTGAAGCGCTCGAACGGGCCAGAGATCGGATTCACGGCAAAAACCTCGAAGCGATTAGCGCGCAATTGCATAAAATGATGGCGGCTCTTCAAGCCGAAAGAAAATATCTTGAACGGTTGTCTATCAAGTCCACCGGTAAATCCGGCGGCCGCATCACATTTTTGGGCGTAGACGAAATTGATTGGATCGGGGCCGCCGACAACTACGTCCAAGTCCACGCCGGACGCGAATCACACCTTCTACACGCCACAATGAGCAGTCTGGAGAACAGACTCGACCCGAATAAATTTCTTCGTATTCATCGCTCCACGATAGTCAATGTCGAGCGAATCAAGGAACTGCACCCGATGTTTCATGGCGAATACCAAGTCGTCTTGAAAGACGGCACGCAACTGACATCAGGTCGCGGTTATCGGGGAAACCTTCAAAGACTCCTCAACAATCTCTAAAACAGCGCCGCGCGCGTTCTGATTTGGCGTCGAAAAGCGCTGACATTTCACCCGGCGGTTTAGCCACTCCGCCGCGGGAAACCGCCGTCTACCCAAAATCTGTTCGGGAATTTGTTGATTCCGCCTATCGTGCGCATGCGCACAGTCCGTCGGAAAACGTTTTTCAAGGGAGCCGTTCATATGGCGACGCCCGGAAACAATGAAAACGCGCCCTGGGTACGCATCGCTTCCAGCGTGCAGTTTCGGCGAAAGACGAATTTATAGGAACCAGACCTGGGTACGCTTCGCATCAGGTTTGGGGGCGACTGATTCTGACCAATAGGCCTCTATCCGAGACTGCACGCTGGAAGCGCTGTGTACCCGGGGATTCTCTGAGGAGATGAACAATGGCGATTCACAAAAAAACCGAAAAGCTGATCTCGTTGGCCCAGCGGCGAAGAGTAATCTTTCTCGCGCTCGCTGTAACCTGCATTGTGACTTGTAGTCTATCTTCGTGGGCCCAGTCTAACGACGCTATTCCATATCCTACGGGCTACCGCCAGTGGACGCATGTGAAAAGCACAATCATTGGCCCAAAGAGCCCCGCCTATGAAAAAATCGGGGGAATCCAGCACATCTATGCGAATGAAAAAGGAATGGAAGGATACCGTACCGGCCGTTTTCCTGAGGGTTCAATTCTTGTGTACGACTTCCTTAAAACAGAGGATGACGCCTACAGCGAAGGAAGGACAAATGAAGGCGTACGACGATTCACCAGCGTCATGGTAAAGGACAGCAAACGATACGCCGCGACCGGAGGCTGGGGCTTTGAGGAATTTAGAGGCGACAGCCAAACGGATCGAATGATAGGCGCAGAGGCTCCGGCAAAGTGTTACGCCTGCCACACCTCGCAAAAAGATCGCGATTACGTATTTAGCGCATTTCGTAAGTGAAAAGTGGCCGCAACATACACAAATCGAACGGAAGGGAATAATGCAATGCCGATTCACGAAAATGTCGGAAGGCTAATTCGGTTGGCTAAGCGGAGAAAAGGTATCCTTCTCGCGCTTATCGCAATGTGCGTTATGACGTTGAGCGTATCGTTCCAGGCCAGGTCGAACGACGAGGTTCCATATCCTATGGGATACCGCATGTGGACGCATGTGAGGACGGTATTGATCGGCCCACAGAGCCCCGCCTTTGAAAGTTTTGGAGGGCTCCACCACATTTACGCGAACGAAAAAGCGATGGAGGGATATCGCGCCGGACGATTCCCCGACGGCTCGGTTCTCGTATTTGAACTCCTCGAAACGAGAGAGAACGCAGGCCTAACTACAGAGGGGCCGCGGAAACGCGTGGGTGTGATGGTAAAAGAGAGTAAGCGGTATGCCGAGACAGGAGGCTGGGGCTTTGAGAGCTTCCAGGGCGACAGCCAGACAGAGCGCGTACTGACCGCGCAAGCCAAAACAGCTTGTTACAACTGCCACGCCACGCAAAAGGATAATGATTACGTCTTCAGCAAACTACGCAAGTAATGTCGTCCGTCACACTGTACAATTCGAACAGAAGGGAGATGGCGCAATGTCGATTCACAAAAACGCCGGAAGGCTGATCTCATTCGCCGGGCTGAGAAGAGCGACCTTTCTCGCGCTTGCGGCAATCTGTATTACGACCTGGAGTTTGTCCCTATGGGCCAAGCCAAACGACGCGGTTCCATATCCTGCTGGATACCGGCTGTGGGCCCACGTGAAGACTACGTTGATCGGGCCACAGAGTCCGGCCTTTGAAAACTCCGGAGGGATCCACCATATTTACGCGAACGAAAAAGCGACGGAAGGATATCGTACCGGAAAGTTCCCCGACGGTTCAGTTATTGTGGCCGACTTCCTCGAAACGCGGGAGAACGCAGGCGTGACGACGGAAGGGCCGCGACGTCGCATTGATGTGATGGTAAAGGACAGCAAACGGTACGCCGCGACTGGCGGCTGGGGTTTTGAGCAATTCAAAGGCGACAGCCAAACGGATCGAATGGTAACAGCGGAAATCGCGGCGAAGTGTTTCGATTGTCACTCCAAGCAGAAAGAGCGCGATTCTGTGTTCAGTGAATTTCGTAAGTGATAAAGATACCTTGAGTGGGACAGACTTTAGTCTGTCCGTCTACAGTTTAGGCTACGGACAGACTAAAGTCTGTCCCACTCTTACCACCCGATCGCGCAGCCGTCTTTGCGCGGGTCCGATCCTGCGAAGAGCGCGCCTGTCTTCGGATCGATCATAATCGCCTGATAGCCGCCGAACATTCCCGGCGAGATCGTCAATCGGTGGCCCTTGGCTTCGAGCGACTTTCGGACGTCGGCGCCGATCGCCGATTCGAGCGCGAGTCCACTGTCGAAATGCCTGAAACGCGGTTGCTCGCCCGCCCGCTGAACGTCCATCCCGAAATCGATGATGTTGAGCAGTACCTGGACGTGCCCTTGCGCCTGCATGTCGCCGCCCATCACCCCGAACGAGAGCCATGGCTTGCCGTCTTTGAAGACCATCGCGGGAATGATCGTGTGGAAGGGGCGCTTGCCGCCTTCGAGCCGGTTGGGTGATTGCGGGTCGAACGAAAATCCCGCGCCGCGGTTGTGTAGGATGATGCCGGTGTCGCCCGCGACCAGACCCGATCCGAAGGCGCTGAAGATGCTCTGAATGTATGAGACGACGTTGCGGTCTTTATCGACCACCGTCAGATATACGGTGTCTTCGCCGCCGCCCGGCTCGGTCGCCGGCTGGTTGGCGACGCGCTCCGCGTCGATGCGCTTGCGCATCTCCGCCGCGTAATCTTTCGAGAGCAGTTTGTCTAGAGGCGCCTGATAGAACGCCGGATCGGCGACGTGGCGCGCACGGTCGATGAAGGCCTGCTTCTTGGCTTCGACCAGCAGGTGCAGATATTCGGCCGTGTTGTGGCCGAGCTTGCCGAGGTCGAAACCTTCCATGATGTTGAGCATTTCGAGCGCGGCCAGTCCCTGCGTGTTCGGCGGCATCTCGTAGACGGCGTAGCCGCGATAATTCACGCTGATCGGGTCGACCCAGTTCGACGTCTGGTTGGCGAAATCGCGCGGCGTGTGCAAGCCGCCTTTTTCCTGCGCGAACTTGACGATCTTGGCCGCGATCTCGCCGCGATAGAAGACGTCAGGCCCCTCGGCGGCGATCTTTTTCAGCGTGCCGGCCAGATTTTTGTTGACGAAGATTTCGCCCGGCGCAGGCGGCCTGCCTTCCGGCAGATAGGTCGCTGCGAAATCGGTCTGATCTTTGTGGCTCAGGCCGGTCTGCCAGTCGGCGGCGATAACGTCGGTGACGGGGAAGCCGCGCTCGGCGTATTCGATGGCGGGCTGCAAGACCTGCGCCAGCTTCATCGTCCCGTAGCGCTCCAGTATCTTCGCCCACCCGTCGACCGCGCCAGGAACCGTGACGGTGTGGATTCCTTCCGACGGCATTCGATCAATGCCGCGCCGCTTCAGTTCATCAATACTGATGGCTGCCGGCGAGCGCCCGCTGGCGTTGAGACCCTTCAATTCTTTGCGCTTCGCGTCCCAGACGATTGCGAACATGTCGCCGCCTGGGCTGACCATCATCGGCTCGACCACGCAGAGCGCCGCCGCCGCCGCGACCGCCGCGTCAACCGCGTTGCCGCCCTGCTGCAGAATGCGAAGTCCGGCCGCCGAGGCCAGAGGCTGGCTGGTCGCTACCATCCCGTTCATCGCGCGAACGGCCGAACGCGTCTTGCCGCCTGTAGAAGCGGGTTTGTCTCCAACCTGATTCTGTGAATTAACTGGGTCCATAGAGGAAGCAAAGAGAATTGTGACGAAAGTCAAGGCCACTGTTTTCGTGCGGAGCATGATCTCCTCCCGCTGTTATTCATTTTAGCATTTGAGTGAAATTTAAATCGGGGCAGCCAATAGTGCGACAGATTTGTGGTCTATGACAAATAAATGCGACTACCACAATGAGGCGATAACCTTTGGAGTGCGGTTGCTTGGAACCGCTTTGGTAGTCCACTTCGATACTCCGGCAATGATGGAAAGAGGCCCACTCCGGTCTCTTGTCCCGGAGTTCTGTAGAATCCGTAAATGACTACCAAAGCGGTTCCAAGCAACGGCGCCCCAAAGGCTCCGCCGATTTGATTTATGCTCATGCTTCATTTCTCGATGAGCATAAGTACAGCGTTAACTAATTTGTTCGGTGTTACCCCTAAATCGTAACACGCAACATTGGGACGCCGGTACAGTACCGCGCGCGTAAGCAAGCGGTTGACTTTATGGGACGGCCGCTTGCTTACGCGCGCGGTACTGTACCAATCTCGACTGTTCTGATAGTTAACGCTGTAATAAGTAGTCTGTAAATTAAGTTTTTTGGTATTATTTAAGCCCGCGGAGCGGGCGGCAGAGTAAAGCCTGGGGTGGAGCCGAAGGCGGAACCCCAGGTCAGGTTCGGAGCGCCATCAAGCCCGTGAAACGGGCGGCAGCCATTGGCTGTCGCCCACTTCGTGGGCTTTGGTCGCTTTGCTGCCGCTCTCCTGGGGCTTACGCCCCAGGCTTTATGCTGCCGCCTGCTCCGCAGGCTCAAAGCAAAGATTTTAAACCACAAAATATCAAACAACTTAGTATACAGAGTAATAAGCCTGTCCCACTTTCATGGCGCCTTCGTCGTATTGATCTTCGCGAATGAGGGCTTTGCGCCCGAGGCCTGCGCCTTCCTGGCCGCCTCTTCGACTTCGGCCATCACTCGCAGCAGGTTCTCGCCCAGAACCTTCTTCACGTCGGCGTCGGAATAGCCGCGTTTAAGCAACTCGTAAGTGATCGTAGGCAATTTCGAGACGTCCTCCATCCCGCCGGGCAGCATTCCGTCGACGCCGTCGAAATCGGAGCCGATGCCGACATGATCGATGCCGGCCACTTTGATCGCATGTTCGAAATGTTGGATCAGCATCTCCATCGTCGCGGCGTTTGCGGGCTTCTCCGGCGCCGGCGTTCCCGGCTTGGCGTATTCGGTGTTGATGAAGCCGTTGTAGAAGTTGATCATCACGACGCCGCGGTTTTTGGCCAGGGCTTTGAGCATGTCGTCGGTCAGATTTCGCGGGACGTTGGTCAGCGCGCGGCAGGATGAGTGCGAAGCGATGACCGGCGCTTGTGTGGTCTCAATCACGTCCTGGAACGTTTCGTCCGCCACGTGCGAGACGTCCACCATCATTCCCAAACGGTTCATCTCGCGCACGACTTCACGCCCGAAATCGCTCAACCCGCCGTGCCGTTTCTCCGCCGGGTTGTTAATGCCTCCGGCGGAATCGGCCCAGTTGTTGGTGTTGGTGTGAGTCAAGGTCATGTACCGCACGCCGAGCCGGTAGAACTGCCTCAGCGCCGAAAGGCTGTCTTCGATCGCATGCCCACCCTCGATGCCCATCAGCGCGGCTACGCGTCCGGTTGTGCGTGTCTATGACAATCGCCTCGCGGTGCAGTTTCATCGCGCGCTCGCGCAGCTTCGCGTCGTCAGTGGAGGAAGATTGGGATTGCGAGAAGACCGCGGGGCGCGAGACAAACGCGCAGGCGAACACGACGGCGAGCGCAAGAATCCTTTTAGGCATATCCGGTCCTTTTCCAATTTTTTGGCGCTGCGACCGTTAGGGAGCGACTGTGAATAAGCTCCTTAAAAGTCGCAGCGCTGATTGAATACTGTCGATTTTATTTTGGACTCCTTGATGCGGCGAGGTATTTTGTTCCCGCATTCTGATTTATGCAAGGCGGTATGTTAATATGCGCGCTCATTTAGGTCGTCGTCATAAATCTCATTATTTCCAATGCGCGTTTGCATACTCGCCAGCGGTAGTTCGGGCAATGCGACTCTGATAGTCGCGGGCGGCGCGCGTGTATTGGTCGATTGTGGCCTGAGCGCGCGAGAGACGATCAGGCGCATTCAGGCGGTCGGCGAAGACCCTGCGCGGCTCGACGCCATCGTCGTCACGCACGAACACAGCGATCACATGCGGGGGCTCGTGGCGCTCTCGAAGGCGCTGAACACGCGGGTCTACATTTCGGACGCCGCGCTCGAAGCCTGCAAGCTGGGCGAGAAGGAAAAATTCATTCGCCGGGGAGAGGCCATATCTTCTTCGCAAGATTTCGAGATCGGGGCGTTCCGCTTCAGCCCGTTCGCGATTCCGCACGACGCCGCCGACCCGATGGCCTTCACTGTCGGGGCGAATGGCGTCAAAATGGGCATCGCGGTCGACCTGGGACACATCAACGCGCTTGCCGCCGATGCGCTACGCGGTTCGGACGTTCTGATCATCGAAGCGAATCACGAGGTCGAGATGCTGCGCGCCTGCTCATTTTATCCCTGGACGTTGAAGCAGCGGATCATGGGCCGTCACGGGCACACCTCGAACGACGAGATGGCGCGCTTCCTGCTGGAGGATTTCGACGACAAGGCCGAGCACATCGTGCTCGCGCACCTGTCGCGCAATACGAACCACCCGGCTATTGCCAGGCTCGCGGCGATTCAGGCCCTCGAAGCCCGCTCGCCGCTGTTTTCGGCAAACGCCGAGAAACGCGTCAGGGTCGCCAGTTACGACGGCCCCAGCGATTGGATTGAACTGTGAAGATCGAAATGACGAACCTGAAGCGCGACCCGGCCAACATCGTCCTGATTCTGGACTCGGCCAACGAAATCGGCACGTTCAAAAACGGCCCGACCGAGCGTTACGGCAAACCCGACGCCCCGATCTGGGAAAAAGGGGCGAATTACAAAGTCGTCCGAGGCCCGACGCAGTGGGAGTTCGCCAATCAGTTCATCTCCGGCCTTTCGCCGAACGACAAGATCTCGATCATTCAATACGCCGAGAAGGCGCAGTTGATTCAGGACTGGACGAGCGACCGGGATCAGGCGACGCGCGCGATCAGCTCGAAGTACCGCGTCGGCCTGAAGTCCAGTTATTTCGACGCGCTGAAGCTGGCCGCCGACAAATTGCAATCGCGTCCGGAAGGGCGACGCATCGTGGTCCTGATCAGCGACGGCCTGGATTCGAGCAGCAAGATCACCAGGTCGAAAGCGATTCAGGCGCTGGAGAAGGCGCGCGCCACGGTTTTCGTTGTCGGCTGGGCCGACGCGCTTCGCCATGAAGTCGAACTGAGCATCGGCTGGATAAACAACCACGAAGCCGGCGGCACGAGCGCCTACAAACGAGTGGCGGAACTGCGCCAGTATGTCTTGCAGTTGGAAGGCGCGGCCACTGAACTAAGACAATTGGCCGAAAACAGCGGCGGCGAGCTGCTGCTGCCGCCGACCCACGAAGATTTGATCAAGGCCAACAAAAACGTCAACGCCGAAATCGGCGCGCAATACACACTCTCATTCCTCACCGATAACGCGCCGAGCCTGGAAGACAAACGGTCGATCGAGGTGCTGCCCGCGCGCGTCGGGCTGACCGTGCGTTCGCGCCGCAGTTTTCTACTCGGCGCCGAAGACGAAAAAGTGAAAAGTGAGAGGTGATGACGACTGATGACCGGGAAAGAGTGATGAAGTCTTACAAGCGCGGCGGCATGGGATTGGCTCTCATCGCGCTGCTCTGGACGATGGCGCTGCTCTTCAGGTGGCGTCCAGAAGAGGGAAAGGCGGCCTGGCTAATCCCGATTTGTGTGGCGGCCCTGAGCGTCCTCTGCTTCTCGCGCTATAATCAGTACCGCAACCGCTGAATCGATAGTTGTAATGATCAAACGTTACACATTGCCCGAAATGGGCGCGATCTGGACTGAAGAGAATAAGTTCCGCAAGTGGCTCGACGTCGAAATCGCCGCCTGCCAGGCCAACGCCGAAGCCGGCAATATCCCGCTCGACGTCGTCGACGTCATCAGGCGGAAGGCGGCCTTCTCGGTCGAGCGCATCCATGAGCTTGAAAAGACGCTCGATCACGACGTGATCGCCTTCACCACCAACCTGGCCGAAAACATCGGCCCCGAAGCCCGCTGGGTGCATTACGGCCTGACATCGTCCGACGTTATAGACACCGCCAACGCGCTGCTGCTCGTCGAGGCGGGCGACCTGATCATCGCCAGGCTCCAGACCCTGAGCGACACGCTCAAACGCCGCGCCTACGAATTCAAAGACACTCCGATGATCGGGCGCACTCACGGCGTCCACGCCGAACCGACGACGCTCGGCCTGACCTTCGCGCTCTGGTTCGAAGAGAACCGGCGCAACGTCGACCGGATGACGCGGGCGCGCGCCGGAGTGAGCTACGGCAAACTCTCAGGCGCGGTCGGCGCGTTCGGGAACCTCGACCCGGAGATTGAGGAGCGGGTCTGCTTCCTGTTGGGCCTGCGCCCGGCGAGCGTTTCGACTCAAGTCATTCAGCGCGACCGCTACGCCGAATTCGTCTGCGCGCTGGCGATCATCGCCTCGTCGCTCGAAAAGATGGCGCTGCAAGTCCGCCACTGGCAGCGCACCGAAGTCCGCGAGGCCCACGAATATTTCAAGCCCGGCCAGAAGGGGTCTTCCGCGATGCCCCACAAACGCAACCCGATCCTCTCCGAGCGGATTTGCGGGATGGCGCGCGTAGTTCGCGGTTACGCCGTCACGGCGCTCGAGAACAACGCGCTCTGGCACGAACGCGACATCTCGCATTCGTCCGCCGAGCGGGTCATCCTGCCCGACGCCTGCATCGCTGTCGATTACATGCTGGCCAAGGCCGACTCGCTGCTCTCGACGCTCGTGGTCAAGCCGGAGCGGATGCTGGAAAATTTGAACGCCACGCGCGGGCTGGTTTTTTCGGGGCAACTGCTGCTGGAACTGGCGGCGGCGGGCGTTCAGCGAGAAGAGGCTTATTACTGGGTGCAGCGTAACGCGCTGAAATCCTGGGACGAAGGTCTGGATTTCCACGAACTGGTCAAACAAGACCCGGACATCGCCTCGAAGCTGTCGGCTGAGCAGATAGAAAAAGTCTTCGACGTGCGCGCGCGGCTGAAGAACGTCGATCGCGTTTTTAACCGCGTCTTCGGCGGCATAGACAAATACAGCGGCGCGCTGCCGGCGCGGAAATCGGAATAATTACGTTGTTGAGACAAACATTTTCGACCTGTGCAAGTCTTCTGCCGCGGAGCGGCTTTTGATCGTAGCCGTGCGCTTATGGTCTTTGAAAATTACTGATGCTAACGGATTTTGTGGCGCTAATCAGCGATGATCGTGATTGAAATCGCGAAGCGTATGGAGTGCGGCGAGCCCTGATACCGCTGGCGAATTGGTACGGTACAGGGAGCGGTAGCGACCTGGTGCTTTGTAGGCAACGACTTCCGATTCCACCAGGTCGCGTACCAGGAAAATTAAACGCAACCACGTAGGGGCGGGTTTTCCCCGCCCAATCGCCTCGGTCACAGAGCTGGGCGGGGAAAACCCGCCCCTACGTTGGATTGCGTGGTTGCGTTTAATTTTCAAAGACCATAAGCGCACGGGGAGCGTGTTGGGAAATATCCTAGTCGCGTCAGCGACGGTTGAGTTAATGACGAGGATCTCAATCGTCGCTGGCGCGACTTATGAGTCGAATTGCTCGTTAATCCGTGCGCTGAAGCGCGCGGCTAGGATCAAAAGCCGCTCCGCGGCAAGGAGTCGCCAATGACGCATACAGGTCGAGCATTTCTGGAAGGAAGAGAAAAGATGCTGGCTAAAGTTTACGTGACGTTGAAAAACGGAGTGCTCGATCCGCAGGGCAAAGCGATCCATCACGCCGCCGAGACCATCGGCTATAGGGCCATCACCGACGTGCGGCAGGGGAAATACTTCGAGATCAAACTGGATGAAGCGATTGATGAGGCGAGCGCCCGCGCGGAGATCGAAAAGTTCGCGCACGACGTTTTGTCGAATCCGGTGATTGAAGACTATAGGGTGGAGATCGTGAGTGGTCAGTAAATGGCGCTGTATGAATTGAGGCTCCAACCGCATCACATCTTCCGCGGCGGGTGCCAGCCCTTATACCGCAACTGGATGGTGGAGTCAGAGGACGAGATCAGCAGCAGCCGTTTGTTGATCGGGTTGATGCCTTCGGGGTAATAGGTGAGTTGATAGCGGTTGTTGCGCAGTTCGTCGCAAATCTCTTTGACAGAGGTTTTAACGTCGTCGTCCATCGAATATATTTTGCCGCCGGTGCCTTCGGCCAATTGTTTCAGGGCCTCGGCGGGTTTAGGCGCGTCTTTCCTGAGCGCGCCGCGCGTGCGGTCGCGCACCTGGATGGCGTAGATCGTGACGTTCTCGTCCTGCAGCTTCGACAGAAGTTCGTCGAATTTGATCTTGCTGTCGCGGTCAAGCCCGTCGCCCACGATGACGATCACGCGCTTTGAAAATCCGACTTCGGGCCTCAGCACGTCTTCCATCACGACGTTGAGCGCGTCGAACAGCCGGGGCGTGTCGGTTTTGCGGAGCAGCGACAGGGTGCTCTGCAACTGCTTCGGGTCGTCGGTGAACTCGGTGATGACTTCGGGTTTGGTGTCGTAACCGATGACCATCACCTTGTCGCCTTCGTAAATTTCGGGCGCGAAGGCGGCGGGCACCCCCGCCAGCTTCTTCGTGTCCGATTGCAAGGTCAGCGAATTGTCCATCAGCACGACGATGCGGGCCGGCGTCGGGTCGGGCGAGAACGCTTGGATTTCCTGCCGCACGCCTCCGTCGTAAAACTCGATCACCTGCTTCGGGATGATTTTTTCCTCTGCCGCTTTTCTGAGGGCGTCGCCGCTGAGAAGCGACCTGGGTTGGTTCGGGTCTTCGATGCGATGCGCGAAGACGCTGACGACGGTGACGCGTTTACCCGACACCGGGGTGCGGCCTGATTGCGCCGCGCCCGTGGCATGGAAATAGAAAAGCCACAGAGCCACAGAGCCACAGAGCAGCAATGAAGCTGTTGTTATTCTCTTCCTTGTTCCTCTGTGTCTCCGTGTCTCTGTGGCTTCGATCATCGCTTTAATCATCCCTCGCCGCGACTTCAATTGTCGCACATCCCGGCGCCGCATCCGCCGCCGGTCGCCGCGCAGGTCCCTGCGGCGGCCTCTTTCTTTTCCTCTTTCTTTTCCTCTTTCTTTTCGCCCTTGTCGGATTTCTCCGACTTTTCAGCCTTGCCACGTTTGGCGTAATCGCTCACGTACCAGCCGGAGCCTTTCAGTTGAAAGCTGGTCTGCGAAAAGATTTTTTCCAGTTTGCCCTTGCATTCAGGGCAACGAGTCAGGGGCTTGTCGCTCATCTTCTGCATCACTTCCAGATGGCGCCCGCATTTCTGACAAGTGTATTCGTAAATCGGCATATCTATTTTCCCTACCTCCTGTTTCACCGAATCAGTACGGTGAGTGGTAGCGAGCGGCGCTCCTGATGATTAGCGCCGCTCGCTACCACTCGCGGTACTGATTCGTGCGAAAATTTATCACAACTTCGCGGGCGCAAACAACGCGGCCCAAATTAACCTCGGTTGAGCTTGTCGCCGCACGCCGATTTGTTGGAAAATCGGCGCGTGATCTTCGGTACAGCGCCGCGCGCGGCGCTGTACCTAACAATCGCTTAAAAACCAGGAGAATCCCAAATGACGCCTCAAAGTCTTCGCCCGTCAGTGTCACTGACGCTGATGGCTTCGCTCGTAATTTTAGCCGTGGCTCAAAACCGTTCGGACACCTTCCGCCCCACCGTGCGTGGCGTGCGCGGCGTAGTAGCGGGCGGCCATCCGCTCGTGGCCGAAGCCGGCCTGCGGATGCTGCATCGCGGCGGCAACGCGGTTGACGCCGGCGTGGCGTCGGTGTTGGCCGCCTCGGTTATCGAGTTTTCGCATTTCGGTTTCGGCGGTGAAGTCCCCGTAATCATCAAACCTGCGAACAAACCCGTCATCACAATTAATGGGCAAGGGCAGGCGCCCGAGCTTGCGACGCGCGAGTTCTTCGACAAGCGGACGTCCCAGAGCGGCGACGACGCCGGGCGCGGCGGATCGAAGCCTCCGCCGATTCCCTCGACCGGGCCGCTGGCTGCGACCGTCCCCGGCGTGCTCGACGCGATGATTGTCGCGCTAGACAACTACGGCACGATGAAGCTGGCCGACGTGATGCAGCCGGCCATCGAATTGGCCGACGCCTTTCCGATTGACGAGATGCGCGTAAACTACATCCACAACACGCGACGGGTTTATGAACAATGGCCCGCCTCGCGCGCCGTCTTTTTGCCTAACGGGCAGGAGCCGAAGATCGGCGACATCTTCGTTCAAAAAGACCTGGCGCGGACGCTGCGCGAGCTCCTCGGCGTAGAAAAGAAGAACGCGCGCCGTGGCCGTCATGCGGCCCTCGAAGCCGTGCGCGATTATTTCTATCGCGGCCCGTTGGCCAAACGCTACTGCGACGCGATCGAACAGGCCGGCGGCTTGATGCGCGCGAGCGATATGGCCAAATTCCGCGCCGAAATCGACCAGCCGGCAAAAGTCGTTTATCGCGGCTATGAAGTTTACAAAGTCGGCTTCTGGGCGCAGGGGCCGGCGATGCTCGAAACGCTCAACCTGTTGGAAGGTTATGACCTGAAGGCGATGGGCCACAACTCGCCGGATTACATTCACACCGTGACTGAGGCGGTCAAACTGGCCTTCGCCGACCGCGACCGCTGGTACGGCGACCCGCGCTTCGTGAAAGTCCCCGGCGCCGAGTTGCTGGCGAAAGATTACGCCGAGCTGCGACGCGCGTTGATTGACCCGAAATCGGCATCGACGGAGCAGCGTCCGGGCGACCCGGTCAATAAAAAATCCCTGGCGCAAATGATCAGCGTCAATTCGCATGACGTCCCCGAAGCCGAGCGCGCGAGCGACACCACCTGCGTCAACGTGATTGACGCCGCCGGCAACGTCTTTTCGGCCACGCCGAGCGGCGCGTGGCTGCCGAGCTTCATCGCGGGCTCGACCGGCATCCCGATCTCGTCGCGCATGCAGAGCTTCTTGCTCACACCCGGCCATCCTAACGAATTGAAGCCGGGAAAACGCCCGCGCATCACGCTCTCACCGACGCTGGTCTTGAAAGACGGCCAGCCTTTCGCCGCGCTCTCGACCCCCGGCGGCGACAATCAGGATCAGGCCCTCACTCAGGTCTTGCTCAACGTCTTCGAGTTCGGAATGAATCCGCAGGAGGCGGTCGAGGCCGCGCGCTTCGAGACCGCGCACTTCGTCAGCTCGTTCGCCGATCATAAATTCAACCCCGCCAGTTTGAGCCTCGAGAAACGCTTCGGCGAACAAGCGATCGAGGAGATGAAAAAGCGCGGCCACAAGGTCGACGTGAACGAAAACTTCGCCCCGACCTCCGCGCCGACGATCGTCATTTACGACCCGAAGAGCAGACTCATCCAGGCTGGCGCGGACGTGCGGCGCGGGCGTTATGCGGTGGGATGGTGAACAAACGCGCTGTTTGACAGGCCTTCCGCACGCCAATAGAATCGGCGCTACGAGCGGCGCCGAGCGGCGCTCCAACGATCAACTCGCTTGGAGGGCCGCTCGCGGCGCCGGCTCATTTTCCACGAGGCTTTTTGCGATGAGCGTTAGTCCTGATCTTCTGGAAATACTGCGGTGTCCGGCCTGCAAATCGAAAGTCGAATTGAAGCCCGACGGCGTCGGGTTGAAATGCGTGAGCTGCCGTCGCGTCTATCCGATCCGCGACGAGATCCCGGTCATGCTGGTTGATGAGGCGGTGATCGAGGAAGAAGATGTCGATTCCTCTCTTTCAACAGCTCCCTGAAAATTCGCGCGCGCTCTTCATTCGCATTCGCAACCTGGGCGAGGCGGTCCTGGATACGGCGAACCTGCGCGCGTTGAAACATTTCAGGCCCGATCTGAGGATCGCCACTCTGGTCGAAGCGACTTATGCGGACCTTTACGCCGCCGACCCTCAAATCGAAGTCATCCCGCTGCCCAGAAGCGAAAAAGACCGTCGCAGTTCATTGGCCGCGCGTTTGAGCGTAGTCGGCGAGATCCGCCGCCGCAATTTCGCCGCGGTGATCAATCTGCATGGCGGTCCGACCAGCGCGCAACTGACCTTCCTGAGCGGGGCGAGACATCGTGTGGGGGCGGGCCATTTCCGCGGCGGCTACGCGTACAACCTGCGAATCCCGCCCGCCGAAGAGATTCTGGGCAGAAATGACCTTCACACAGTCGAGTATCAGTTCGGGCAGTTCAAATGGCTCGGATTGCCCGGCGGCGAGCCCGAACCGACGCGCTTATACGTCGCGCCGCAATTTCGCCGATCAGCGTTCGCCGTGATACGCGAGGCCGGCGTCGACCCCGAAAGACCATACGTCGCGCTCGCGCCGACCAACGAGTTTTACACCAAACGCTGGCCGCCGGAGCGCTATGCGGCGGTCGCCGGCGCTCTCGTCGCGCGAGGGTTTCAAATCGTGATGACCGGAGCGCCGACCGCAGAGCAGCGGGCGCAGTTGGCCGACACACAGGCCGCCTCGAAACATCATTTGGCCTGCTTGAGTTCGCTCGGCGTCGGCGAGTTGGTCGCGGTGATCGCGGGCGCAAAACTCTTCGTCGGCAATGACAGCGGCCCGGCCCACATTGCGGCGGCGGTCAAGACGCCGCTGGTGGCGATCTTCGGCCCGGCGAGCGCGGTTCGGTGGAAACCGTGGGGCGCGCCGTCCGCACTGGTTCAAAACTATTTCCCGTGCAATCCTTGCGCAATGTACACCTGCGAAGCATTCGACGAACCCGAATGCATCCGGTCGATCACAGTGGATCAGGTGATGAAGGCAATTGATCAGTTACAGACAGAAAGAGGATCGAGGATCGAAGATTGAAGATGGAAGATAGAGGATCGAAGATTGAAGATGGAGAATCGCCTTGCGCGAATGGCGCAATCCTCGATCCTCGATCCTCGATCCTCGATTCTTCGTGGCTTGTATCAATCTCCGCTGCCCCGATATAAAAAATGGACTATCAACGCGCTCAACAAATCATCGGTAAATTCCCCGACCTGCGGATTGTCACGGTTGGCGATCTGATGCTCGACGAATTCATTTGGGGAGAGGCGCGCCGCATCTCTCCCGAAGCCCCGGCGCCGGTGGTCGAGGTCAAACGCGAGACCTGGCATCTGGGCGGGGCTGGCAACGTCGTTTCGAACCTGCTGGAACTCGGCGCGCGCGCTGTCCCGATCGGCGTCGTCGGGGCTGACGAAGCGGCGAAGATGTTGCGCGACCGCTTCGCTGAACGGAACGCCCGGGTTGACGGCGTCATCACCGACGCCTTCCGCCCGACCACGCGTAAGACGCGCGTCGTCGCGCACAGCGGACGCCAGTACCAACAGATAGTTCGGGCCGACCGCGAAGATCGTTCGCCGGTCTCAAGCGGCGTCGAAGACCGGATAATCGCCGCCTTCAACCAGGCCATATCGAGCGCCGACGCCGTGATCGTCTCCGATTATGACAAAGGCTTGCTGACGCCGCGCGTGCTGGGCGCGGTGATCGGATCGGCGCGATCGCGGGCCAAAATGGTCTGCATCGATCCGAAGATCAGAAACTTCGCTCACTACCGCGAAGTCGATGTGATCACGCCGAATCAGAGCGAGGCCGAACGCGCCAGCGGCGTCGAGATCATTGACGAGTCGTCCTTGGGAGCGGCCGCTCGGCGGATTCGCGATCTGACCGGCTGCAAAAATGTGCTGATCACTCGCGGCGAACTCGGAATGAGCCTGCTCGGCGCGGAAGGAGAGATGGCGCACATCCCAACCACGGCGCGCGAAGTTTATGACGTGACCGGCGCCGGCGACACTGTGATCGCTACGCTCGCGCTCGCGCTCGCGTCAGGCGCAAAGCTGAACGAAGCCGCGATTATCGCCAATCACGCCGCCGGCGTCGTCGTGGGTAAAGTGGGCGTCGCCGCCGTGTCGCGCGATGAATTGCTGGCCGCGCTGAAGCGATGATCAAACATT
>WNGA01001323.1_pt1 | contig 64475 bp, 69 predicted proteins | sample 5400061 | NCBI WGS metagenome assembly WNGA01 (sample SAMN13153366, study PRJNA577476) | soil metagenome | isolation source: 100 cm soil or saprolite under grassland replicate 2 | place: USA:California | collected 2016-06-15
TTATTATGGTATTAGCTTGATTTATGTCGTTAAAAAATAAGGTTGCAATTGTAACAGGAGCAAGTAGTGGTATAGGCTATTCAACTTCGTTAGCGCTATCTAAAATAGGAATAAGAGTAGCTGCGGGGGCAAGGCGTATTGACAGACTACAAGAGTTAAAAAAGCAAATCACCAAGAAAAATCAAGAATTTTTTGTTCAAAAGCTTGATGTAACCAAGAAAACAGATTGTGATTCATTTGTTGATGCCATAATTAGGAAATGGGGCAAAGTTGACTTTCTAATTAACAATGCTGGCTTAATGCCACTAAGCTATTTTCAGAATGGAAAAGTAGAAGAATGGGAACAGATGATTGACGTAAATCTCAAAGGGGTTCTTTATTGTACCTCGGCTGTACTGCCATACATGTTGAACCAAAAATCAGGACATATAGTCAACATGTCATCAGTTGCGGGAAGAGTAGTATTTGCTGGAGGAACTGTTTACTGTGCGACAAAACATGCCATCACGGCTTTTAGCGAAGGATTAAGAAAGGAAGTAAGTCCAAAGTATAACATCCGAGTTACATGCATTGAACCTGGAGCAGTTTCCACCGACCTATTGGAGACAATAACTGACAAGTCGATGGCCAAATTTATTGAAGCTACGAAGAACATGGAAATATTGCAGTCAGAAGACATAGCAAATGCTGTTTTATTTGCTATAGGTGCACCCAACCATGTAAATGTGAATGAGATACTAATAAGACCTACGGCCCAAGAGCGGTAATGTATCTCCTTAGGAGCAGGATATAGACAGATAGGAATCCTCTTATCAATATGAAACAATGGATGAGATATGGTCGACTTAGCACTTTTGGAATAACCAAGACTAACCAAGACTAACCCAGACAATACTCACTCTCATATTAACCGTGGCTCGAATATTAACAGATAGTAACATTAAATATCTAATCTGTATCGGGTAAGCTCTGAATATTAGAAACATGTAATCAACATATCCTCAGATCCACACATCCACAGACAGCCCGCGAACAATTTCATTTATATTATATTGATTCAAGAAAAAGGACTTGAGGTCTTCTTCAAATGACTTCTTCAGATACTATGGTAACATCGTAAATTTAAATACCATGCCGGGGAATCGCTGACTCTTTCTTAAATATATATAAAGGGATCGATATCTATGTTTCTAGTAAAGAATAACAATTATATACTTATATGTTTAGAACTATTGTATGAAAGATGCAAGATTACTGAAAATACTGGTAGAGGAGAAAGCATTGGTCAAGTTACTGAAGACCATAGGGCCGGCAAGGAGATACCCTACGAGAGAATTACTGACCAAGCTTGGAGCGTATGGATACGGACACAAATTGCTTCTGAAGGCTCATAAAAGGGGACTCGTGGACAGAAAGAATGTAAAAAATAAGGTCTACAATAGTCTAACTAGTGATGGAAAGAAGATTGTAGCTATTGCAAAGGAAATAGGCGTTTAGTCGCCCACCCAAGTATCTTTTTTTGGTTCCAATACACGGATCGGTGGACCTTAGCCGTGATGGATATTCGTTATTGGTAAATGGAATGCGAAATCCTTTTAACCAGTGTTTATGACTATTTACAAATATCTTTCGATATCCCTAGGCGACCAATAAGAAATTTTGTAATAAAATTAGTTATGAACTCCATCTTCTCAATGTCTTTTTTGTCAAATTTCATAATTCGTGTATCAAGGGAATGAAATTACCAAGGCCCTTATGCCAATGAAATGACAGGTCGTCCTATGACCATGAGACTTGATTGAAAACAGAGATTGTACCGCCGGGAGTGGGACTCGAACCCACGAGTCCTTGCGGACATCAGCTTTCCCTTAGTTTTCTTTTTCCCTGAGATCTCGAGGCTGACCCCTCTTAGGGTCAAATTCTACTTACCTAGCTTGGGTACCCCGGCAAAACTTAGTTTACCAGGTTCTAATTTATTGGTTTTTCTGAAAGATCACTTTAGTATCAAAAATTATATAATCAAGATTGCTACCGTTGTCTATGCTTTCAAGCCTTGATACCAAACTTCCAACTCTTGACATGTTGAGCAAACTTTCAGTATCTGATCTCGCTCTAATGAGCAGGATGGCATTTGTCTTTAAAAGAAGACTGGGAGCACATATTGACATTGATCCATATACTACGACAGACCCTTTTGGGCCTTCCGATGATTATGCTTATTCAATTATTCTCGACAAGGAAAACAGCGTTCGGGTAATTTCAATTTTAGCTCTGAAAAAAGGGGCATTACCTCAACTTCCTTGGAAAGATATATTAAAAGACGCATTTGTTCGTGCTCCAATTTCTAAGGAGGAAGCAAGTAAGATTAAGTATGAATTAATGCCTAAAGATACAAACAATTTCTATCCATACCGACGTTCCTCGAATGTGGCAGGATACATAATGTTCGCTTCCCAAATTTGTGGCTTGCATCAAAACTTAGAGCTCAGAGGACCCTGATCCCAAATGAGAGGGAATAATCGTAATAAACACGTTTTGGACTAAAATATCCATAGGTTAGCTGTGGAAGGGTATGAGTAAAGTCGAAATAGTATGTATAGGTAATGAACTCTTATCAGGTATTACACTGAATACAAATGCTAATTGGATGTGCAAAAAGATAACGAGAATAGGTGGATTAGTAACAAGAGTGTTGTCTGTTCGAGATGACGTAAAAGAAATCGATTACGCAATTAAGAACTGTTTAGAAAGGAAGCCTGATTGGTTGATTACATGTGGTGGTCTTGGTCCTACTTACGATGACATGACTTTAAGGGGTGTTGGCAGAAGTTTGGGAAGAAAGCTCGTTTTAGATTCTACTGCAGTACAGATGATAAAGGACAGTTATAAGAAACGTAGACAAAGAGTGAAATTAACCAGCGCCCGATTGAAAATGGCGTTGATTCCGGAGGGATCAATACCAATCCTAAATCCTATCGGAAATGCCCCAGCAGTCCAAATTAGCATTAAAAAAACCAGAATTGTGTGTTTGCCTGGAGTACCAGCTGAAATGAAAGCAATATTTTCTGCGAGCATATTAGTTAAAATCAAAAAGGAAGTAGGAAAATTCGAAGCACAACAACGTTATTATTATGTGGAAGGTGTCGGGGAAGCTACATTAGCCCGGACTTTGACCAAATTGGTAAATAGATTTCCGCCAGAGCTATTATACTTAAAAACCCACCCGCAGGGGCATTTACATGAAAGTGTTCCTTTGATGAAAATTCAGATAATTTCAAAGGGCAAAAGAAAATCGGATGTTGAAGAAGTATTAAAAAAGGTATCAAAGGACATCATCGCAGAAGTAAAAAAGCATGGCGGTAAAATTAAGTTAAAGTAGTTCCAATGTTGGATAAAGAGGAATGCCCTTTCTAGTTAACTGTTATCCAATTTGAACTTGTGGATCATAATCACTAAATATGTCTAGTTGAGATCCAAATTATTGCAATAAGCTAGATGCCTGATCATGTGTAATCGTCTATAGAACACGAACTAAGATTTCTAATGAGAAGTTACTACAGAGCAAATCACATAAAATCTAAATATTCGAGAGTGTATATATTGATAGTTATGCAACCTTCGTCTCCAGTGGTCATTCGTCGTCCGTCGGGCATGATAGCAGGTCTTACAGCCGCTTGGGCAATTTTTGGTTTATTTCTGGCTATTGATTCTGAATTGAGTTTACCACCTGGATCGCTCTATAAGATGGTCGGGTTGGCATTTGGAATCCCTTCGTCGTATGCGGTGTATCTTGGATTTACATTGTATTTGGTAACTGCAGTGATAATTGGAATAGCATACAGTACTATTTCTAAGCAAATCAAGATTTTAAACATCAATTCTCTAATAAAGGGATTAGCAACCGGTATCCTAGCTGGAGTGATAGTTTGGGCAGTTTTATTCTTGCCTCTTAATTATGGTTTGATGCAACCAACCCTCCAAAAAATGTTGAGTAGCGTAAATCATAATTCAGAAGAGTATATTCTGGCAAAGCAATTTCTCCAACTTTCTAGTACAATCTTTTTTGGATCATTGGCATTACACATAGTATTTGGGGGTGTAATGGGATTCTGTGCTAGGCTTGCTGTAGCAAATACTTCCGTGGTACATGATTAATTTGCACCGTATTTGAAATAATTAGTAAGGAATAAGCAAAGCCAGAAGTACCTCTTTCTGTATTTAGGTTAGCGGCTCCTGCTCGGGAATAGTTTCCTAAATTTGCTCTGGCAAGAAGGTTATTTAATTTAAGGGGCATCTTAAATATGGAAAGCCGAAACTTTTCAGAATATTGCCTATACAATTGTAATATTTAATTTTACTGAAACAGATTACAAAACTCAGATATTCTCTAAATATTATCATTAATATTAGGATTAGTGCTATAAGTGAACATTCATTGACTAATATTAACAATCTTTCTGCTGATATTAAAAGTCCATCAGTAGATAAAATACTAACCCGAGCCTTTGAGGAATTAAGGATTGTTGATACGAAAATAAAGAAAGGGGCTTTAGATATTATGAAGAAGGCATACCCGAATGTATCTACTTCTAAAGATCTCTGGCTCAATGTAATGAAAGCAATTGTTACTTCTACTGAGGCGAACGATTATATTCTCTCAAAATCAGAGCTATGTGATTTTTTGACGATTGGTTGCAAGGGCTTGGAACCTAGAAGAGAACCTGAAATTACAAATGGGTCTCAACCCATAAACCGATTGGTAGACGATGCGATTCTGAGTATCTACAAAGATATTATGGAAAATTATGATGCATCAAATGACATGCTGAAAAATAATTATCCTAGGTTAGTTCTTAATATATCGTCCATTGTTCACAAGGGAACAGATCTTAGTGGAGAAAGAGTAGGCGTTTATGGGCTAGAAAGATATTATCAGAGAATCAAAAATGATGCGTTAAATAATATCCAGAGTTTCCCGATGGCCTTAATGAGTGATGTTCAGAAAGTTACTAAAGGAATGGATAGTATACCTGAAAAACATCAATCAGAAATATCTCTAAAACCAAGAGCCGAAATTCTTCCTAAGGCAAGTCGGAAAGATCTCATTAACAGCCTTAGTATTTTGACTCGAAGAAAGAAAAAGGAGTTAGAAGAGTTATTGATGAATCTATCTGAGCAGGACTATAAAAAAATCACAGACTTAGGCTTGAATTACCACAAGTTACAGAAGTATTCTAAATTAGTGGGATCTAATGAATTCAGCCGTGAAGTAGAAAAAGAAATTGGAAAAAAACTAACAGACAGGCAGCTTCAACATGCAACAATTTCAATTAGGAAAGCTAGGACATATATCGAAAATGTACTGGATGGTAAGTTCGTACCGCATGGATCGCACGGGATTAACCATGTCAAACACAATTTAGAGTATGGCTATCAATTGATGGGCTTAATTGAATACAAAAGAAGAAAACACGAATCTACGTCATAAGTATAGTTACCTAATATTAGGTTATTTCTCTTGGTATCATTTGATCGCCAAGTGTCTTATTACTAGATCCTAAATATGGAAAAAATGTTGCTGATTTATTGGAATGTCTTAGATGGAATTGGTATGCAACACTAGACAATTTTGAGGTTTAATAGAAACAGATAAGAAAAAATTATAAAATTGTTTATGCTGTCCTTGCTTGGTCTTCGGAAGTAGCCGGTTGAATCTTCTGCTTTCTGGCCATAAATAATAGCAATATCCCAAACATTGCTAATATGATGGCAAGGCCATCTGCGCCGCCTCTAGGCACTCCAACGAAATAAATGATAGAAAAAACTATGCAGGTTAGTCCCTGAAGAATGTATTTGAATACGTCAGAAAGGTTTCGCTTTTTCGCCACAAATCCGACAGCAAAAAAAACTGCGGTTGGATAAATTGTAAAAAGAATGAATTGATCTATATCAACTCCATTATGTGGCAAGATTACTTAAGTTATGATTACGCATAGAATAATATCTAGATTTGCATCTATTTAGATGGCAAATCATTATAAATTTCTCTAGCAGTTCCGTTTTCAATAAGCGATCTCGCATTTTCAAATGGCAATACCGCAACATCTTCCTTCAGGAATGGACCATACTTGTTCATATCGACACCCATAAACTGTTCAATCGGTTTAAGAAACTTTACTATTACTTTTCTCGAATGAACCAATTTTGAAAAAATTTTCAGCATTTTCTCGCGCCCCTCTGTAGAGGCAAGCACCAATGATTCTTTCTTTCTAAATGCGTCTAGATTCGCTTCCAGAACATACTTTTCTTCTTCGGTCAATTTAGAGTATTGTTCAGTTGCGAAAATGGCAGGTAAGTCTAAATGATCGTCAATTTCGAAGACTAATTTTTGACAGCGTACTTCGATTAAAAGTCTAGTTGCAAGTGATGCTAGCCGAATTAGTTCATCCCTAATTTTTGATTCTATATTTTCGTAATTTTGCAGCGATAAGTTTCTGATGAATCTAGCAATCATTTTAAATGCATCTGGCGATAAATATTGTAACGTAGGAATTTGAACTTCCTTAAGTAGAAGATTTGATATGAAATTCAAATCTATCATCTCGGGATGCTCATCTATATCTGACCTTTCCCCCTCGTCTGCACTTTTCACCAGTGATCAACCTGAGTGTTACTTACTGTCACTTAACTCTCATGCTTCACAAAATATAACTTTTTTATCAGCTATTCTGTAAACAATCTCAAAAACACATGAAACTTATTTTAAAACTTAATTAGAGGAGTACAATAAAGAAATAAGATTCTAGTTGCCATATAGAGTTCTTAGCGGAAGAATAGAACCCTTATCGTACACCAACGAAGAGGTTATGCAAAGACTCGAGCGAGATGGGATTAAATTTCTTGATTTACAATTTACGGGTCTATTCGGCAGATTTCATCACACTACAATAGCTTCAAATACCTTTAGAATAGAGGATTTTGAGGATGGATTACCCAAACTCGATGGTTCTTCAATTAAAGGTTTTACTGAAATACAAGAATCTGATTTAATTATCCGTCCCGATTCCTCTACTTATGCTACGATCCCATGGATCGAAGAATATCCTACCGCTAGACTAATTTGCGATATTTTGAGCGGAGGGATAACTCGAGGATCTTACCCGAAAGATCCTAGGGCCATTGCAAAAGAAGCTGAAAAATATGCCAAGGATCAAGGGTACGAAGTATCATATTGGGGTCCTGAAGTAGAGTTTTTTGTATTTGACAAGCTTTCAGTTAATACGCTAACTCCTTCTCGTGGGCAGAGCTATGAAATAACATCTAGAGAAGCGCCATGGTCAACTGACAACGTCGGATATGCGCTTAGACTCAAAGAGGGTTATTTACCAAGCGCACCCGGAGATACGCTAATGCAATATCGAAACGAATGCGTAGATGTGTTGAGTAACAAATTTGGCATAATATGTGACGCTCATCATCATGAAGTTGCGACCGCTGGTCAATGTGAAATAGATATTCGTTATGATAGTCTCGTTAATGCGGCTGATTCGGCACAAAGTTACAAGTATATCGTCAAAAACATAGCTAAGAAACACAATATGATTGCAACAATGATGCCTAAGCCAATTGCCTTGGATAACGGTTCGGGAATGCATGTCAATGTAAGTCTTTGGAATAAACAACGTAATCTATTCTATGATGCAACCGACCAGTATGCTGAATTGTCTGAAATCGGACGATATTTTGGCGGCGGTATAATTGATCATGCCAAAGCTTTAGCCGTAATAGTGGCTCCTACCACAAATTCGTATCGAAGATTAGTTCCTGGGTATGAAGCCCCAGTATATATTGCTTGGAGTACGGGCAATAGGTCAGCTATAATTAGAATTCCCGCTCATTATAAAGGTAAAAAATTTGCAAACATGAAGCGAATAGAATTCAGGGCCCCTGACCCCTCGTGCAATCCATATCTTGCATTTTCAGCTATTGTTGCTGCGGGGCTAGATGGTATAAAAAGAAAGTTGTCTATAGGCGATCCAGTCAATGCTGATATCTTTAAGATGACGGAGGAAGAAAGAAGAGAATTAGGCATTCAACAACTTCCTGCCAGCTTAAGGGAAGCATGTGAAGAATTGCAGAGTGACTCTAAGTTTTTGGAACCAATATTTGGTAAGGAAGTGATCGCTAGTATAATCGAACATGCAGGAAAAGAGCACATGGAGCTGGCCGTACGACCACATCCTCATGAATTCGCAATGTACGCAGACGTATGATTGGTATAGGTAATCTAACAGGGGTATCCAAACAATTAAGGGTCAACTCAATCTATCGTTAAATTGTCAATTTGATGCATCAAAAAAATTATCATTCTTTTTTCCCTTCCATTTTCATGTCATTTAGGAACTTGTTCCAGATAGGGTGTTCTCAAGACACAACGCCCTTAAACTCATTTTAACTTTTTATTAGATGAAACTAAGTAATAGTAACGTGGGTTTCCATCTCTGGTCGGCAAATTCTGAATTACCACTAGCTTCTTCTTTTTCGTCGCTATTATCATATTGCCCAGATAACATTAATGCGTTTCCAGTTTATTAAATTCATCTCAAATAAAGCAAAACTTTGAGCAAGACTATATTTCAATAATTGATCAAATCAAAAGCCTGTAACTCTAGGCTGGCATTTCTTTTAGTTGTCACTAATTTGGAAAATCAGTTCATAATGCCTTGTCGTTGCGATATATGTGCAAATCCTAATCAAATACCGCTTCTACTAGTTTAGCCTAAAAGTGGAGGGGATGGGATTTGAACCCATGACCACCTGCGTGTAAGGCAGGTATCCTAACCAGGCTGGACTACCCCTCCACTATATTTATGAACTCACATTCTACATGTAGGTATTAATAGGTTTTTTGACCCCGCATAGATGTTTCCAATGACAGTAAATGCCGTTACAAAAACCCCGAAACACAATGCATTGCTTTGATTTGCTTTGATTAACATAGAAAAACGGTAATAGCTTTTTATTCAAACTTTTATTAGACCCGTGAACGAGAATCATTACAATGTCCTTTGGTGTGGACGCATTAGGCGGTTTAGCTGAGAAACTAAAGCAATTGCTAAATGAGACTCAAGAGCAATACGAATCATTGGTGCAGACCATTCAACTTTATAAAAAAGGAAAAATCAATGAAAGGGAATTCAATAGGAAGATAGCTGATTATCTTGTTGCATCATCAGCACTGAATTTCTTGGTGGCCAGGGTCATACTAGAATTGAAATCAGCAGTCACAAAAGGCTCATCGGTCAAAAGTCCTTCTGCAGGTTTTGCTTCATATGGTCCTTCTACAAGTGGAGGTAGTTTTGGCATTGGAGGATTCGTGGGGGGTGAGGGTAAATCTAAGGATTCTGACCAATATCTCTTGCCAGAGTCCCAACAACCTGAGCCAACATTCACTCCTGTAGATATAACCATAAAACGTGATTTGGCAGGCCAAGACATTATGATTGCCAAGACAAAGAATTGCAAGTCTTGTGGAGCAGAAATCATTCGCCAGTCAAAGTTTTGCACCAAATGTGGAAATGCGCAATAATTAAAACTGCCGCATGCTATTATTTATATAATGAAAATTTTTAACGGAAGAGCTGCTACTGAAGAGTATATGTCTACACATACTCTAACATTTTCTACCCCCGAAATGACATTAAAGAAATTTGCCTTATGGCTGGCTGATCAAGTAAGCATAGAAGAGAATAAAGAACAAGTTCCAAGACTGATGTTATTTATTAAGGATTTTGATAAAGATAAGTCCCTTGAATCTGAATTCATGCCAGACATAGATGATTCATTTAAACCGAGTGGGGCTATTGTAGAAATGTATACCAAGAGCTCGAATGATAATCCACGCATTTCCCCATCTATTATACCAGGGTCTGAAGATAAACGGTGTAGCGAATGTAGTCATTCACTAAAAGTGGGAACCAAATTCTGTCCAAAATGTGGTACAAAACAAATAATTTAATCACCATCTGAATTTGTATTTACTGCTGCCTTTTTCGCGGATATGCCAGCGTCACAATTTTATCTTAATTGCATTTAGGTTAGTAAAATTAGATGAAGCAGATAAACAAAAAATGGAGAACTGGTTGTCGGCTATTCCGATTTTCTGTGAATTATCAAAAAGTAAGCCAGCAGTTTAAGTTATGGAAATTGTTACGATTTTGATCAATTTCCAGTTATAGTAAATGTTATTGCTCGAATTAAATTCTCATCTTAACATAATCCAATTATTTCAAAATTATCACTATTCAAAGAAAGAAAAGAATTCTCTAAATTCAGAATCTTTGCAGTTCTATTATTTTGAAATAGTTTAAATTAAAGAAACCAAATTTTTGCTATTTATTGTCCGCGTGCGCCGATATTGAGATCAAGCGTAGCTTTGGAGTCTTATTTATAGCCGTTGCCCTAGCCATATTATTTGCTGCTCCACTTAGTTTGTTATTATCCAAAAGCCAACTTCCTTACTTTTATTATCTTGGTTTATGGTTGGGGAGCTTTGGTTTAAGTCTTGGAATAAGTATCTACAAAAGAAGAAAGGTTTTTTCATCCGTCAGGATAAGAATGAAAAAGAGTTTAGGTTGGCCTTTATATATTAAGATAATTAATGGCCTTTGTTGGGCAGGACCGTTTTCTGTCATTTCAGTCTTCCACCAGCTTTATCCTTATCTAATCCTCTTAGGAATAGGATTGGGAAACATATCTACCTATTTCTTTATCAAGAAATATAGCAATGGCAACAACAAAGAACAGCTTCTTGTTGGCTTGATAGCTACCTGCAGTATTCCTATTTCAATTTTATTGGATAACACTCTATTTTCGACAAATTATGAGGTGGCACTGTTATTTTCGAGGCTGTCAATAGCTGCATCCTACGGAAGTGGAGGGGTTTATGCGCTAATTGCCAGATAGCAGAGACGAAATTGCTATTTGCATAACTAGCGGAGGACTGGACTCTCTTTGTATTTGCGCATATCTAAGAGAGTATAAGAAATTTCAAATTAAAGCTCTAACCTTTTCCTATGGACAAAGGGCAAAACGTGAAATTAGCACAGCAAAAAAGGCCTCGCAGATGTTAGGTATTGATGAACATCGGATCATAGACATCAATTTTATGAAGAAGCTATACGGTAATTCTAACGCCCTAACAAGCGAGAACATGAGACTTGGCCAAAAATTCGACTACAACTTAATTGTTCCCTTAAGGAATGCAATTTTTATAACAATAGCTGCGGCATGGGCTTTCAGTTGCAATGCGAGAATGATCGCGTATGGTGCACACGCCGATGATAGTCGATACGCTGATTGTAGACCTGAGTTTGCTAAATCCATAGCCAAATCCTTGAATCTTGCCGAAATAGATAGGATTAACTTAGGACTGAAGAAGAAAGTTTCTATTTGGTCCCCTTCTTTGGACGGTATTACCAAATCTCAGCTAGTCAGATTAGGTTACAAGCTACTTGGTGACACAGTCTTCCAGGCTTGGAGTTGCTACTCCAACGGCATGAAAATTCCAGGGAAAGGGTTTGTACATTGCGGTAGATGCGAATCGTGTATAAATAGGAAAACAGCATTCAGCAAAGCAGGTATACAGGATAAAACGGCCTATGCAAATATCAGAAAATAGTGTTAGAATCAGTGAAATATTTACCAGTATAGAAGGAGAAGGGATCTACGTAGGAACAAAGACCATGTTTATACGACTTGCTGGCTGTCATCTAAAATGCAGATGGTGTGATACACCATACGCTCTACCGATGGACAGCGGAAAGGAGTACTCCATTCACCAAGCAAAAGAGCAGATAAAGAGTCTCCTACAACCTTTCACCTATAAAGTAAATTTTACCGGTGGAGAACCACTGCTTCAGCATCATGCAATAATCTCTTTGGCTGACTTTCTGAAAAATGAGAAAGGATTAAAAACATACATAGAGTCCTCCTGCTTCGATTCGCACAGATTTTCGGAAATACTTCATTATATTGACATTTGCAAGATTGAGTTCAAGACTCCAGACTCTGGTGTTACAAGAACAGATAATTACGATGACCTGCTACTAAATGAATTCGAATGTTTAGAGCTGGCACAGAAATATGGTAAAACTACATATATAAAGGTGGTAACGACTAACTCCACAAGTATAGCCTGGTTCAAAGAATTAGTCCATGACATTTTTAGTAAGTGTAATCGCCAAAATATCTCTGGTTTCGTTATTCAGCCCAGCACCGGTATGGATGAGCCGACATTGGCCAAATTATTTAATTTCTACGATTTCGTGTTTCCGTTATATCCCGAAGTAAGGATTATACCACAGTTACATAAAGAAATATGTGCCCGATAGGCAAAAAGGGATACCTAGAAAGGAAAAAAGATGAACAAAAGTTTAATTAATAAGAAAAAAATCGAAAAATTAGTAAGACAAATATTAATAGAATTAGGGGAAAATCCGGATAGAGAGGGTCTGATAGGGACACCCCACCGCATAGCCGAGATGTATGAAGAAATTTTTTCGGGTTATCATATGAACTCGGAATTAGACATTAGTTTCAATGAAGAAACGGACTCCATTATAGCAAAAGATATCCAATTTTATAGCATGTGCGAACATCATATGCTTCCTTTCTTCGGAAAAATTCACATTGCTTACGTGCCATCCGGGAAGGTCTTTGGGATCTCAAAGCTTGCTCGCTTGGTTGAAAAATATTCTCGAAGACTTCAAATCCAGGAGAGATTGACAAAAGAAATTGCAGATGAAATAATGAGAATGGGAGTTAAGGGAGTAATGGTTGTAGCGGAAGGAGAACACCTTTGTATGAGAATGCGAGGAGTTAAGAATAGCGGGATGTTAACTACCGTAGCCAACCGTGGCATCGTTGCCCAGACCGACGCACGAGAACATTTACTCGCATTAATTTATAATCCTAGATCACAAGCCATGTTGAAGCAAATTTAGATTTGCTTGCATCTTTAATTCACAATTTAGGTTTATGAGAAGGCTTATAAAAAAGGAATATTCCTATAGGTAAGAAGAATGGCTAGTACCATATTCAGACTACAATCACACAAATTCAGTTCCGATAATATACAAACGACACTAGTTTGTTCTAAATGTGATGAGGTATTCTCAAAGGAATTTCCTTTGGATTTGGAAGGTCAAACAATAGAGTTCAAATGTCCGGTTTGTGGGGCTCCTGGTGAAACTGATCTACCCTACAAGAGTGCTGAAGAGAGAGAAGAATTTGAAGAAGATTTTGAAGAGGTTGAGGAAGAAGAAGGCGGTGATGAGTTTGAAGAAGAATACTAATCAAGTTCCCACCTATCAAAGCGTTTTTGTTGTAATTGACAAACATGAATCAATTATGTTTTGAACCAAGCTTTGCAAGCTGGGCCAAAAGCGAGGCTAACTGTATTTCAGGATGAGCTCCCATTGTTAGTCTATAGTCATACTCTGCCATAAGAGCAGCAAATTCTTCAGGATGGGTCAATTTCATGGAATAACCTACTTCATTCGCATATTTTAGGAAATCAAACTCAGACATTCCATATACTAACGTGAGTTCAAGCAATTTTATCCTAGCCTCATTAAATTTTCCTGCAATAGCCAACTTAATTATATCACCAACCTTTACCTTACCAGAAAGTCCTAATGAGCTTACGACATTGGTTGTAGAAACTGATCCCATAACCGCTGCTCCTTGTAGTACATTAATAGAATGGCGCAAATCCCCTGATGTCGAATCATAAATTTGATCGATAGCCATATCCTCAAACTTTACTCCCTCTTCCTTACACAGGCGTTTTAAATATTCTTCAACTTCTTCCCTTGCAATCCTCTTAAAACGAAATACAACACAGCGACTTTGAATCGGGTCAATGATTTGAGAAAGGTAATTGCAAATTATTATGAATCGAGTGGTTTTTGAACTGTCTTCTATGATCCTGCGCAATGCTGTTTGAGCTTCAGAAGTCATTTCGTCTGCCTCATCCAGAATTATTAGTCTGAACCGCTTGTTTCCCTTGGTTCCTATATCAAGCTTGATTACTGCAGCGAACTCTTTTACTCTCTCTCGTACCATTTTTATTCCCCTTTCATCTGAAGCATTGAGTTCTAGAGTTTCGCTTTTCCAATCTTCTCCAAGTAATTCCCTTGCTAAACATAGGGCTGTTGTAGTCTTCCCTACGCCAGCAGGACCTGTAAATAATAAATGAGGCATTTCTTTTGGAACTTTAATCAAATTTGTTATACTCTTGATTATATCTTTTTGATTAATAATATCACTCAATTTCATCGGTCGATACTTTTCTGCCCACATCAAATCTGATAGGTTCTGATTTCCACTCATAGCAAGACAAAGGATATCTATTATGACGTTATTTATTCAGTTCTCATAATTCCAATCCTCATGCCTTCGTAAAAATTAAAAGAATGACAAATTGTAAAATTTTACCTCCTGACCCCATTGTTTGTAGTGTTTGGAACTACGGATAGGTGTCATAGATACAAACTCGAAGCTCAAATATAGTTATCCGGGCAAAAGATATAATGGATTCAAATGTTTATATCTCATAGTGGTAACCTATACAATTCCATTCAGCATGTTTGAAAATATTCATTCCACTTACGATCTTGCTTACCTAATGGAAGAGGTCCGGATAACATACAATCGAGATGTAAAGCTCTCGGTAGCAAACATGCAACTCGATTCTAGAGGGGGAGATATTGCATCAGTACCAAGATGGGTAGCAAAGGTTTTGTCCCAAGATAACCTTGTTGAAATTCAGGACAATGAAACCTCAAGTTATGTTTCTAGAGCTCTTAACCGAGAGAGAATTGCAAAACCTCATGACCTATCAACACTAGACCCGGATTTTTACGTAAGGGTAAATGATTATCTTAAGGGTTTGAAAGAAAGGGAAAGAGAAAATTTGATGATCTCGATTAATTCATTTGTGACGGCTAGACTTGAAAAGATTGTAAAACTTGCAGCCGCATCTCCACTATCTCCTGAGCTTGCAGAAAAGCTGTCTGCGGAAGAAAGATATCTCTATGACGTCGTTCATAACTCTACTGACTCATTTAAGCGAAAGGTGATAAAGAGATTTGACTGAACAACAAGAACAAACTTCCGCTGCTTTATCGAACCAGCTCGAATCATTTCTTAGAGGATTTAAAGACAAGGACGGCAATTACAGATACTTTGATCTTATTAACCATATGATGGCATCGAATTCTACTTCATTAGTTGTAGATTATATTGACTTAGATATTGCCAACCCAGATCTTGCGAAACTAATCACTTACAAGCCAGATGAAACGTTAGAAGCATTTAACGGGGCTGTTATTTCAATATTGAGGGAAATTCATTTCGATTATGGGGAAGAAACTCAAGATAAAATAAAAGTTCGAATTGGAAACTACACCGTCCAAAAGGGGCTCAGAGAAATTAATGCAGAGGTGATTGATAAGCTGATAGGCGTTTCTGGCATGGTCGTAAGAACGTCAGAAGTCAAACCTCTAGCAAAAAAAATCGGTTACCGCTGTCTAAATTGCGATGTAGTTAATGAAGCACAGTTAAAAGGACTTGCACTTAGAAAACCTGTCAAGTGTGTAAACTGTTCTGAAAAAGAGCTAGAAATGGATGCTGACAGCAGTTTATTTACTGACTTTCAGTTAGTTCGTCTCCAGGAATTACCAGAAGACTTGCCTGCAGGGCAGCTTCCTCACTATGTTGAGGTTACTGTCATGGACGACCTTGTCGACCGATGTCGTCCAGGTGATAGAGTGTTATTGACCGGAATAGTGAGAATAGAACAGGAACAGATAGCTCCCCAGGGAAGGACAAATCTTTTTCGATTACGTATGGAAGGAAATAATATAGAATATCTTGGTGGCCTTGCGGGAAGTAAAGACACAAGAACGGTCGAGAGGATGGCAATTAGTACGGAGGATGAGAAGCAGATCTTTACTATTTCAAGTAAACCTGATGCCTATGATAAATTGATTGCATCATTTGCGCCGCATATTTATGGGCATGAAATCATAAAGGAAGCTATTCTCTTACTAATAGTTGGTTCGGTAACCAAAAAACTTGATGATGGATCGACTCGTAGAGGTGATATCAACATTTTCCTAGTTGGAGATCCGGGTACCGCGAAATCTGAAATGCTAAAATATGCAGCAAAGATAGCTCCAAGAGGTCTTTACACCTCTGGCAGGGGAACCACCGCTGCTGGTCTTACTGCGGCTGTGATACGTGACAAATCAGGCATTATGATGCTTGAAGCCGGCGCAGTAGTTCTAGGGGATCAAGGTTTGGTATCCATTGACGAATTTGATAAGATTAAACCAGAGGATAGATCATCTCTGCACGAGGTAATGGAACAGCAAACTTGCTCTGTCGCTAAGGGTGGTATTGTAGCAACATTAAACGCCAGAACATCTATTTTATCTGCTGCAAATCCAATGTACGGAAAGTATGATCCTTTCAAAAACATCACCGAAAACGTCAATCTGCCTATTCCTCTTCTCACAAGATTTGACTTGATCTACGTAATTAGAGATATGCCTGAGAAGGAAAAAGACAGCCGAATCGCCGGCCACATCCTAGAAATTCACAGAGATGTGGAACATGCAGCACAACCGGCCATTGAGATCGATCTCTTTAGGAAGTATCTAGCTTATGCTAAGCAAATCGAACCAAAATTAACAGTTGAAGTTATCAATGCGATAAGAGATTACTATATGAAGATGAGAAACGTAGACTCCGAAGGTATGATAACTGTGACTCCCCGTCAATTGGAAGGATTGATCAGACTTGCTACAGCAAGAGCCAGACTGCTGCTGAAGGATAATGTAGAGCCTGAGGATGCGGATCGTGCTATATACTTAGTTCAAAGAATGCTAGAAACAGCTGGCGTGGACGTAAATACCGGGAAAGTCGATCTTGGAGTGTTGCACGGAAAGCCTCACAGTGAAATTTCCAAACTTAAGTTGTTTATGGAGATTTTCAATGCCTTGTCTGGCCCGGACAAGAACGATGTTGAGGAGAAGAACTTCATCAATGAACTCATTAAAACTGGCAAGTTCTCAGAAGAAGAAGGAAAGATCTTCATAAAGAAAGCTATGCAGAATGGGCAAATATATGAACGGAGATCTGGCTTCTACGCAAAAGCCTAAAAAATTTAAACGAGATAATCATTCAAAGCGCCTTATCATTGCATCACAGTGTTCAACACATGGTTATACGTTTTCCTCTATACAATCTTCTTTGATTATTGTTAGTAAGTCTGTAGAATAGAAGCTGACTATTTCTCACTTAATTTCTTCGGTAACGTTCCATTGTATTGTAGATATACATGCTAGTACATATAATTTTGTTGAATTTAATATTTCATAAATCCCAACATTACCTGCAAGCATTGGTCAAACAGAATGGGTGTCCTGCGTCTTCCATCAAATTGTTTGGACAGCCTTTAATAGTTCGAAATATCGCCATGGCGCAACACGTTTATGGCATTACCAAAGTAAAAATACCCTCAGACTTTTCTGATGCTATTCAACTGGTACAGGAGAATTTTCCATCAATCGATGTAGAAGAGTTCTGTGAGTCGGATCGAACATTATCTAAGGTGAATATTAGAGGGAATGAAAATTTAGAAATCCCACTAAACACATTGATACAGTACTCAAAAATAACCAATGAATTAACTATTAATACCATAATCTACCCTTGGGATTTTCTGGCGACGGTTCAAAAAATTCTTTATAGCGAAATAACGGAACAAATCATATCTCCAAACGCATCCATCGCCCCTTCAAGTATAATCAAAGGTCCTTGCGTTATAGAGGATGGTGTATGTGTTGATGATTTTTGCAAAATTATAGGGCCAGTATATCTAAGTAATGGTAGCTTCATAGGAATGAGCTCATTAATTAGAAATTGCGTATTAGGGAAAGAAACAAAGATAGGGTTCAATTGTGAAATAGGCAGAACCTATTTTGCTGGGAATTCTAAAATATCCCATCAAAACGTCTTATTAGATAGTATCATTGGTGAAAATGTATGGTTCGGTGGATATTCAGGAACTGCAAACGTGTTACTGACTAGAGGTAATATTAAATATGCCGTCGGACCTGATCTGATTGATACTGAAACTGATCATTTTGGAGCCGTTGTGGGAAATAATTGTGCGGTCGGAGCCTCTGTGATTATTCTGCCAGGTAGACAAGTCCCGTCTGAATCTTTCATCCAGGCTGGGACCATATTTGGAGGAACAGAGAAAAAATTTTAGTCGAGCACGATAGTCATATATTGATAGTTTACATAGAATATTTCTAAAATTAACTTAGGTCTTTATAATTAATTGTGGACATAAGTTTAGAACGTTTATCGGAGTTTTCTTGATTTTTCTCTGTTCTACTACTAGTAGAACGGGAAAATATCAAAAATAACTTATAGAAAGAGAAGCAAAAAATTCAGCTAGTTTCTTGTGCACATCTACCTTTCATATGATCATGCTCCTGAAGTACAGGGTGGGAAATATGGAAAGTAGGCAGAATTACATAATAACTAATGAATGTACTGCGTTATACTAAAATAAAGAGTGAATATTTTACCAAGGAATTACCTCGCTTAGGTTTTATTATAAGGTAAGCATAAGCATAATTCTTCTCTTCAATGCCACCCTTCCATCAGTTGATACCCTTATCATATCATCCGTAGCATATTTTTTCATCAGCTTGCCATGGTAAAAATATCGGGTCATCTATTATTTATCAAATGCGGTCTCATATTAAGGATCTTCTAAACTCACTAGGTTATTCTTCACTTTATCCGCCACAGGAACTTGCCGTATCAAATGGGCTGATGGATGGAAAGAGTATGCTTGTTACCACCCCAACGGCAAGTGGCAAGTCACTCATAGGATTAATGGGTGCAATAAGAGCCTTGGAAGAAGGAAAAAAGGTAGTCTATCTTACACCACTTAGAGCATTGGCCATGGAAAAATTCAATGAATTTAGAGCTTTACGTACACTCCAACTTCTCGATCATAGGCAAGTCAGGTTAAGAATTTCGACTGGTGATTTTGATGTTTCGGGCTCCAAATTAGAAGGCGCAGACATCTTGATACTCACCAATGAGAAACTGGATTCAATCATGCGTCATGGATTAAATTGGTTGGACAAAGTGGGATTATTCATTATAGATGAAGTGCACCTAATCGGAGATAGAGAAAGGGGACCGACACTTGAAATAATATTAACTAAGATAAAAGAAACATACCCCAAGGCGCAGATAATAGCGCTCAGTGCCACAATTTCAAATTCAAAAGAAGTAGGCAGATGGCTCGGATGTCATATTATAGAAAGCAACTGGAGGCCAACAAAATTAGTTGAAGGTATTTATGATTGCGGCATAGTTCGTATGAATGGCAATACTACATTTGAAGTGAAACGAAGTGGGAACACCTCCTCATCGGCTGCCATAGATTTAGCCATTCAATCAATTAGTGACGGCGGACAGGCGCTTATTTTTGCAGAGACAAGAAGACGCGCAGTTTCTCTCGCAGCCAAAGCTGCGGGGCAGTTCGCTAAATTTCTCAAAGATTCGGAGCAGGAGTTGGCGAAAGAGACCTCATCAAGAATTTTAGACAATAGCGATGCCGATATCAATAGAACATTAGCAAGCTTGGTAGCAAATGGTGTAGCATTTCACCACGCAGGGTTGGGCTCAAAAGTTAGGGAAATAGTTGAGAGCGCATATAAAATTGGAACAGTGAAACTTCTCACAGCGACACCTACGTTAGGGGCAGGTGTGAATTTGCCTGCTAGAAGGGTAGTAATTTCTAGCATTTTTAGGTATGATCAAGAGTATGGAGGGAATGTCCCAATGAGTATCTTAGAATACAAACAGCTTTCAGGACGAGCAGGGAGACCAGCCTTTGATAAATATGGCGAGTCTATTATAATTAGCGACTCCCGAGTTCATCCATCAGAACTCTATGATCACTATGTCTTAGGCAGTCCTGAACCACTTCAATCCCAATTAATGCAAGATAGGGCTCTAAGAATGCATTTATTGGGTACTATTTCTTCAGTTTCAAGAATTAATAGATCCAAATTGTTTGGTCTATTTTGTCATACTTTTCTTGCGGAGCAGCATGGTCAAGAAAATATTATTAAAAAGATAGAATCGGTACTCGAGTACCTAGATACAGAAGATCTAATAAATTCAAATAATGATTATTTGATTCCAACTAAATTCGGGAAGAGAACATCACTTCTCTATGTTGATCCGCAAACATCAGTACAATTTAGAGAAAATATAAAATCATTTAGAGCAGTTTCAACATATGACTATTTGGGTAATTTCTTAAGCTGGATAGTTGAATCCAACGACTTTTATCCAAAGTTATCGTTAAGATCTAAGGAATTAAAGCTTGGTAGCGCTCTTTTTGGCTCGCATGAATGGAAATTGTACCAAGAGCTAATACAGAGAACTAATTCAAGGAGTCTGATCGCCCTCTTAAAGTGGGTGAATGAGGCGACTGAAAGGACGTTATCTGACACAATTGGAGTAGAACCAGGAGATATGCATAGAATGGTCGAAAATGCACAATGGTTGTTATATACTATGGGCGAAATTGCAAAGCTTTTCAGGATTCAGAAAATAGTAGAGGAGATTCAAATTATCAAATTAAGGATGGAATTTGGTATAAAATCAGAATTGATTCCACTAATTTATTTTGAAGGGATAGGTAGAATTAGAGCCAGAGCATTGCATAACGCAGGTTTTACTGATGGTCAAAAAATCGCAGGAGCATCAGAATCTAAATTGGCAGCTATTTCAAAGATCGGTCCGAGCCTAGCCAGAAGACTCATGGTGCAAGCAAACCAAACAAGGTAATCATATAAATCTCCCTCGGCTCTTTCCCTCGGGATTGAGTTATGTTTTGATATGTAAGCCTATTATTCACATACCCGATTTAACTGTCGAAATAATTGTCCCCATCACCCAACAACCTGGTCCTTTTTGTCTTAAAGCGTCTATGAATATTCAGTGTTGCTACTATTTTCTATCGGCTTTTATTCCTTGCGACGTGTCATCAATGGAGTAACAATATAGTAAAATAGTAGTTGATGATTTATCGACTCTTTTTATTCCGCCACATGACTCATTTTCGACATCCGGTCATTCCACAATATGACATCCCGATCTAACAAACCTGATTCTTTCTCGTTTACTAGCCTACACCTCAAAGCATCTCTCAATTATTGACAAACTCATTTTATTAGAGATCCTAAATATTAATGCAATTATGAGCTTCGTAGTAGTACCGGTCAAGCGGTCTGTATATTGGTAATGAGAAAATCAATCCTTATAGCCGGTACCATATCTACATTACAAAACAATATCTACATTACAAAACACTGCAATATAACAACTAACCAGTTTAAGCCAATTTGTTATTTCCGTTATTATATTAGAGTTCATCCTTTCTTCTACCGTCCAAATGATTTCTACAACATTTTTGTTACTCTATTTATTCCTTTTTAGTGACTGGTTTTACATTGCAATTCATTTTTGTCATGAGAACAATCTGATAATTACTTTTCATGCCTCACATAAAATTCGTTTTTTACAAGGGTAAGACATCTTTGATTTCTCGATCCTAATAAGTAAGAAAATGAATCTATTAGATTCGTTTTATCTGAACTTACAGTTTTGAAATGATTTATAATTAAGGATCATCGATGACTTGGGCCCTTTGCAAAATTTTAGTGCATCGATTCAAATAAAGTAGTGATCCAAATATAGTATAAATTAATATGTCCACTATAAAATTAAAGGATAGATAAATATCAGGAGTTGATAGAGAATTATGTTATTATCTAGTCTTACTATTGTTATATATGCAATAATAGTTTCCTCTATCTCTTTTCTAACCGTTTACTGTCTAACCCCTTGGTTTATCCGCTACTTAATTAATAAGGGCAGAGTAGTGAGTGATTACCATAAACCAGAAAAGCCGGTAGTCCCAAGACCGGCAGGACCTATATTGTTGGTAGCCATCGCAAGCAGTGAAATTATACTCTATTTCCTTGTTTTAAATGAAAGAATATTGGCCATTCTCTTTACGACTATCATTTCGTTTCTTGTAGGGTATATTGACGACGTAAGAGTAATGCCGGGTTGGTTTAAACCTCTTGCACTCATCTCCGCTGGAATACCCATAATCGTACTCGGTGCGCATGGAAATCATTTGAACCTAATATTTGGCGATTCTTTTATTCCAATTCTTTACCTGCCGCTTATTCTAGCTATAATTCCCATAGCAGGAAACACAATAAATTCAATCGATGTTCTCAACGGAGCTGCAACAGGATTTATTATTATAAGTAGTATACCACTATTCTTTAGCATTGCCATATTTGGAGATAACAACACGCTTTTAGCTGGCCTACCTTTGTTATTCAGCACTATTGCGCTTTACAGGTATCACAAAATCCCAAGTAAAATTTTTCCTGGAGACTCCGGTACATTGCTTCTTGGCTCGATGTATGGCGCTTTAGCAATAGTAGGAAATTCCGAAATAATAGGGGTTATAGCTCTTTTACCGGCAGTTATGAATTCCTTCTTGTTCTTATCAAGTGTCAAAAAAATAGTTGAACATAGGGATGTAAAAAGTAGGCCGACCGTCATGACGGACGATTTCAAAATTATGGCTTCAAGAGATAAAAATGCACCCTCAACTTTGGTAAGGCTCATTGTAGTAAGAGGACCCCTAACCGAAGCAGAAATTGTCAAAAGAATATTTATTTTGGCTACCTTTTCTTCAGTATTAGCTTTCGTCTCCATCATGATACAATCTTTTTTCATTAAAGGGTAGGCGTATAACTATAGTTGGAAATTTTTGGACTATTTGGACTCATCCTTATAATGTGGCTCATGATCATTATGATCTCATTATTCTTGATTGCTGTAGTGGCACCTTTGCATTTGTCTATTTTTCATAACCCTACGGATCGATATATCACCTCAGCAATCCAGGCTTTTCTTGCAGTAGGAGTTGTAATTGTATTAATAATGTTATTAAGTAAAATGAAAAGCCACTATTTGAGAAGTAAATTGAACATTTGCTGAATTAATGAAATCCAGAAAATAATTTCAATTATTATTATACTAAAGGAGAAGCTTAAGGTCCTCGGGTATAATCTGAAAACTTGAACCTCTATTTCATGACGGCAACGGTCCTTGATTCAATAATACGCAAAATGGCATTTACAATATGATCTTCTGTTATTAAACCAAAGTCCCAGGCATCGATGAATTCTTTAAATTCCACTTGCAGCAACCTGGCAATATCCTGAAATTTAATCATCTTTTCAGGGGTATCTGGGGAAGAATAGCCTTTGGCGACCATTACAGGACATCTTTCATCGTATGCTAAAGGTCGAGGTATGTACCACGCATCTTTCGCAAATTCATACCCTCCAGACTTTATGGTATTAAACACTCGCATAAGCTCATCATTCGCAAGTTTTTCCAGGTCCTTGAACCATGCTTGACCTTTGTATTCATCGATATTCGCAGGTTGAGATCTATCTTGATGCTTGAAGAGCAAATATACCACAGATATAATGGTCTGATTTTAAAAATTTTCGATCCCATTTACAACATAATTCTACTGTGTTTTAAACACAAACAGACTGATCCTATATTTTTGCAACCCTAATTAAGTCTAAAATTCTAATTTCCATTCCATACCTGTCTTCTTCCCGTTTCATATGGTTATATATCCTTAAAAGTTGTAAGGGATTCTTAAAAAATTTGAATTTACCGCGCATCTTCATCTGAATGAATTTAAATACAAGAGAATAAATTTCGAATTTCTTTAATACCTCCTGTCTATATCGGGGAAAATCGCCAAGGTTCCGAATGAATAATTCCGCACACCAAGTAGAAGGAATAATCCCTTCCCCCAATAATGGATACACGGTGCCAATCGATTCTCCTACGCCAAAGGTTTTTCTACCGTCTGTAAAGGGCTCAGAATCTTTCGGAGGGCTGATCCTCACAGGACGGCCGACTTTTTTTAAGATCTCTCCTTTATGTTTACTAAGAAACTTATCAACAAACCGATTGTTATTCTCTCGCGTGAAATCACCGGCACCGATGTGAGCATAACCATTGCCAAGAGGGAAATACCAAAAATAACCCGTCATGGACGGAAATGTCTTTAGATAAAAATCATCGAATGGAGCCTTCCCATCACCGTATTTCACTTTATATTGCACGCAGGGTATCCACATTTGATAATTTGGACGTGGCAAGTAATTTCTGTGAAAGCCGGTAGAATCTACTATAACATCAAAATTCTCTTCCAGATATCTCTTGTCTGGAATGTTGCCAAAGTTGATATTGGTTCCTCGTATCATATCCTGGATCAATTTCAATTTATCGTAGCTTACCATTCCCTTTAATCTAAGGTTAATATTCTCAACATCAGAGACATCCTCATTTTTATACGTGTCCACTTTCATAACCTTTCCAGAATGAAGAATATAGTCGTTAAAGTTAAGTCCGCATTTAGCAACAAGTTCCGACATAGGCTTTTCACTAGTAGCCCACGCACATACTGCGTCATGATTTTTTTGTGACATCCTTTCAAAGCCTACTACATGATTATCGTGATGTTCACTAAGGACGTTCATTAGGTAGGCTCCCGCGACTCCGATCCCTACCACGGCTATCTTCATGTAGTAACAGAAAGAATAGAAGGCTAGAGAGATAAAAAGCATTAGTAATATTAAAAGAGAATTTTCAAGATAGCAGCTTATTCAAGCACAAAAATGTTATTAGCCATCAAGATTATACCGGTCTCGAGAATGGTTTGAATGTCTAGACCGAAAATGCCAGGACCAGTTAGAGCAGGATTAATTCTTCTCGTGCTAGGAGCGATAACGGTGGGGATCGGTACGTACACCCATAAAGGCTCTCTTTCGTTATATGGCTTTATACTTGCTGCGGGGGGATTTTTGCTTTATTTCCTCTCTTTCATACTTACGCGTAGGTATTCTAATACGAGGAAATAACGGTTGAAATGCTAAGCATACGGGTAGTCTGAATTTTCTAAATACTCCTCTAAGTGACAAACGGAATTCAAGCAAATTTATAAATTGCACCAAATATGCTAGAATGACATAAGTTTGAGACGTAACGATTTCGAAGACAACATTGGTGATCTCGATGATACATTGCTAGATAAAGGAGATGAGGACTCTCAGAGCTCTCCTAGCCATCGTACTTCCACCAATATCCCATCCGAACCTGAAATACCTACCGGCAAGGTAGAACATGCCCAGGATGCTAGTCTGGGTGCTGACAAAGGGTCAGATACTGAAATCCCCTCATCCGACTCAAAATTTTTTGCAGTTAGGACTACTGGTGGCCAAGAACATGTGGTTGTAAACATGGCTCAGAATAAAATAAACTCAAAGAATATTCCTGTTCGTTCCATACTCCTGCTAGAAAGTTTCAAAGGGTACATAATAGTAGAAGCCCCAAATTCTAATATTGCTTATGAGGCACTAGCTGGTATTCGTCATGTAAAGGGCCAGATAAGGGGTGAACTCCCTTATAATGACATAGAGGGGTATCTAGTAAAACGACCCATTGTCACAGAGTTAAATATAGATGATACTGTGGAGGTAGTGGCAGGTCCTTTTAAATCCATGAAAGCGAAGATAACCCGGGTTGATTATGAAAAACAGGAAGCTACAGTTTTGCTGCTAGATTCTCCATACCAAATACCCGTAACAGTGGACGCGAACTACTTGAAAAAAATGACTCTATAACCTTTTTGCAGGAATAAAATGGGATGTCCTATTTCTGCCTTCTATGCAGAAATGGCTATAACTGGGCCCGTAAAAAATCCTAATACCGGTGAACTGCGATCTCTGTTCTATAAACCGAACTATTAAATTGAAGACAGGCAGTATCCATAAAAGTTTGTATTAGTATGGGAGAAAAAAAATCGATTTCTGCTTTAGTTAGCGGAGGGGAAGCTAGTGCAGGGCCGCCCTTGGGCCCTGCACTTGGGCCAATGGGCATAAACGTATTGCAGGTTGTTAATACGATAAACGAAAAAACACGAGATTTCCCGGGAATGAAGGTGCCCGTCAAGGTAGAAGTTGACCCGGAGACGAAGAAATTTACTGTAGAGGTTGGAATACCCCCTACCTCAGCCTTGATTGCCAAAGAAGCTAATATTACTAAGGGGTCGGGTACTGCCGGCAAGGATTATGTAGGAAACGTAACGATGGAAAGCATCGTGAAAATAGCAAAGATGAAGTTAGATGTGTCTTATGCTTATGATTATAGGTCGGCAGCAAAGGAGATAATAGGTTCCTGCGTAAGTAACGGCGTAAAAATAGAAGATAAAACAGCAAAAGAGATTTATTCCGACTTATCGGCTGGAAAATACGATCACTTATTTTCTTGAACAACGTAAGTATACCAATTTAACTGAGTTAGGACACCTCATTTCGTAAATTTAAAATAGGCGAAACTTTAGAATTATTTTCGAAATTTTAGGAGGAATATGAAAAATGTCAATACAACAAGGTTCTGCTGGTGGAGTGCCAGTATTAATACTAAAGGAAGGAGCAACTCAGACAAAAGGAAGAGACGCACAGAAAAATAACATCACAGCGGCAAAATTAATCGCCGAGGTAGTGGCGAGCTCGTTAGGTCCTAGAGGTATGGACAAGATGCTAGTTGATAGCTTAGGAGATGTAACTATAACCAACGATGGCGCGACTATACTTAAGGAAGTGGACGTTCAACACCCGGCGGCCAAGATGATGGTAGAAATTAGCAAAGCCACAGACAACGAAGTCGGCGATGGTACTACGTCCGTTGTTGTCTTAGCAGGGGCGTTGATAGAAAAGGCTGAAGAATTAATTACCAAGGACGTTCATCCGACAATTATAGTTGATGGTTATAGAAAGAGTTCAGTAAAGGCAATAGAAATACTAAACAATCTTGCACAAAAAATAGATCCAGGAGATAAATCCCAGCTAACTAGAGTAGCAAAGACTTCAATGCAGACAAAATTGGTTTCAAAAGAGGCGAACGAACTGGCAGATATAGTGGTTAACGCGGCTCTTCAACTATCGGATAAGCTTGAAAATAGATACAAGGTAGATATAGACGATGTTAAAGTTGAAAAGAAAGCTGGAGGTTCATTAAGAGATACAAAGCTGATCAAGGGAATTGTATTGGACAAGGAAGTTGTGCACGGCGGTATGCCCAGGAGAATTGAAAAGGGAAAAATCGCTCTTATCAACTCCGCTTTGGAGATAGAGAAGACAGAGTTCGATGCTAAAATAAACATAAGTTCACCGGATCAAATGAAGCTCTTCTTGGAAGAAGAGAACAAGATGTTAAAGACGATGGTCGACAAAATAATTGCCGCTGGTGCGAACGTGGTTATCTGTCAAAAAGGTATTGATGACATTGCCCAGCACTTTCTAGCTAAGGCTAACATATTGGCTGTACGAAGGGTTAAGGAAAGTGATATGACTAAGCTAGCAAGGGCAACCACAGCTAGGATAGTTAGTAACCTTGAGGATTTGACTTCCAAGGATTTGGGCTCGGCAGATCTCGTTGAAGAACGAAAGGTAGAAACTGATAAATGGGTTTTCATAGAAGGTTGCAAACATCCTAAGGCGGTCACGATTCTGATTCGAGGCGGCTCACAAAGGGTGGTAGATGAAGCCGAGCGGTCTATCCACGATGCTTTGATGGTTTCCAAAGATGTGCTGGAAAAACCCATGATAGTAGCTGGTGGTGGATCTCCTGAATCTTATACAGCAGGCAAATTAAGGGAATGGTCAAATACTTTGTCAGGCAGGGAGCAGCTGGCTGCAGAAAAATTTGCCGAGTCTTTAGAGGTCATCCCATTACTGTTAGCAGAAAATGCAGGAATGGATCCAATTGATACTTTGACTGAATTACGGTCCAAGCAGACCAAGGGTTCAAAATGGAGTGGTATTGACGTTAGAGCTGGGAAAGTGACAGATATGTCAAAGCTGGATATAGTGGAACCACTTGTCGTAAAAGAGCAGATAGTAAAGTCAGCAACGGAGGTTGCTTCAATGATCCTGAGAATCGATGATGTAATCGCATCAAGCAAATCAGCGGGCGGCCCGCCAGGCGGAGGAATGCCACCAGGCGGAATGGGTGAAATGTAAACCATTCACAAATTTTTTTGCCCAATTTTACTATTATTTAATTCAACTTCAATGGCATCCGCTATCCATTTTCCTTTCTGATCAACTTTTCTGAGACGCAATAAAAATTCATTCCACGATATAATACCATATGCATTTAGCCAGTTACTATAATGCGATCTAAGAAGGGTTCTAGCAGTTTCATGAAAATGGCAATATCTTGCTGAAGTTCTTCGAAAACAAAAAATACATTTAGCTTCCAACCAACTAAAATTCAAAAATCTCATAGATTAAAATGCTGCTAAGATGCATCATCATTTCGATGTGAAAATTGCGGTATCCATTTATATGAAGACTCATCGTACACGTAGACAACCTTCTCTACCTGTCCTAATAAATCCCGAACTTGAAGTGGAATCACGTCCACCAGATATTCTATCTTTTCAATTGCATTATTAAACTCTGATGATCCTTTACCACTTTGCAGTGAGAAAAATATCTTTAAATTCGTGTCTATTGAGAGTCCACAAAAGGACAACAATATTTTTAAGCCTTTACCCCCTCTTCTGCGTTTCATTTCCTTTAGGACGTCCTTAATTTTGCTCCAGCGGTCCAAGCCTATCAGGAGAAAGAATGAGTCATTGTATGGCACAGGGAATTGAATTTCAAGAAAGCTTACGTAGCCCGAGTTAGAATCTAGAGTCTCATATTCTTCCTGCACCGAAAATATGCTAGACAATGAGTCGAATAGTACTTCGATTTCAAAAAGGGCCAACCCAAAGTAACGCATAAGTACTGTTCCAGCTGCACCTTGCGATCTCAAGATTCCCTTATATGAGCACCAATAATAATTAAGATAACCTGTCAATATATCTTGAGACAGTCGGCCAATAGGTCTCGAATGTTCGGTAGATTTTTAAGGCTTTATAAACAAACATTGCTGACCATAAATTTGGATTCTCCGTCAATAAAAATTATTGAGAAGAATGATAATCGTGTTGTAATGGAATTCAAAAATATTCCTAGACAATATGTAAATGCCCTGAGAAGATTGAGCATAAGCGAAGTTCCTACTTTTGCTATAGATGATGTTGTTATGCTCGAAAATTCATCGGTTATGCATGATGAAGCTGTCGTTCATAGATTGGGTCTAATCCCACTACGAACAGATTTTCAGAGATTTGTATTGCCCGATCTTTGTGAATGTAAAAGTACGCTTGGATGTTCTAGATGTAGGGTCATGTTAGTTCTCGATTCAGAAGCTAGTGATAAAACCAAAGTTGTTACATCAGGAGAATTGATTTCTGAAGACGATATGGTAAAACCCATAAGCAAAGAAATTCCAATTATAGTTTTGGCCCCAGGACAAAAATTAAAATTTGAAGCCTATGCAAGGCTAGGGACTGGGAAGGATCACGCAAAATGGCAACCAACATCCGCGGCGGTGGTAAAAGACGGGAAGAACGAGGATGAGTCTATCCTCCTAATCGAAACGACGGGATCCTTAACTGCTCAAGAGACCGTAATGGCAGCATTAAATAGACTTGCATTTAAAATGAAAGAATTTAATAATCTTCTCCAAACTAGTATGGTTACGAGTAAAGCCTAGGTACATTTATTTGGGGTTTATTTATAACGACGAAAACAAGATGGTCCATTATGTTTAGTGAAAGCCAAAGTAGCGCGATTATGACACTTCGCAAGAATTTGAAAAAGGAAAAATTCCCGATATGGAAAACAATAATAAATGAGCTCTCAAGGTCCAGGTCAAACAGAAGAGAAGTAAATGTTAGTAACCTAGCTAACGTTACTCAAGAGAACGACGTCGTGATCGTACCTGGAAAGATTTTGGGGTCAGGAAATATTAGCCATAAACTAACCGTATGGTCATCCAGTATTTCTGAAGGCGCTGCAAGGAAGATCACCCTTGCTGGAGGCAAGCTGGTTTCTCTCGAGACTCTTATGAATAAATATCCAAGTGGTAAAGGAGTAAGGATAATTGGCTGAAAAGTCTAAAAATCAGCACGATGATATGGTTTTAACAGTAGATGCAACAGATTGTGTGGCTGGAAGAATGTGCTCGCAAATATCGAAGCATCTCCTTCGAGGATATAGAGTTAGAGTAGTTAATGCTGAAAAGGCCATGATATCGGGGCAAAGACACATGATTCTTGATTCTTACAAAAAATTCCTTACGATTAGTTCTGCCACCAATCCTATAAACGGGCCATATCATCCCAGGCGACCAGATAGAATTTTGTCAAGAATGATAAGGGGGATGTTACCAAAAAGAAAACCGAGCGGAATTAGCGCACTTAAGAGATTGAGAGTGCACATTTCTGTCCCTCCAGAGCTTAAAGAATCGAAGAAGGAAACCTTTGAGAGTTCGAGAATTAGAAGACCGCATTTTTATTATTTGACACTTGGACAGGTTGCAAAGGAAATAGGCTGGAACGGAAGGGACAACTATGAATAAGATAGATCTTTATCCAGGGCAGCGAAAAACAAGTAGAGCTGTGGCGACTATCTCTAAGGGAAATGGAAGAGTTAGAATAAATAATATCCCTGCAGAGATATTGACCCCACAAATTGCAAGGGAACTAGTTTTAACACCTCTGAAATTGATTGGAGATTATAGGATTAAAGTGGATGTTAATGTTAGTGTGCACGGAGGGGGTTTTATGGGACAAGCCTTCGCTAGCACGGTCGCTATATCTAAGGCACTAGTAGGAGACGGGAAAGGGGGTAGAGATCCAAAAGATCATCCGTTGACTAAGAGTGTGCGTACGGAAATTAGGAAAAGAATCAATGAATTCGATAGACATCTTCTTGCCGGAGACCCAAGACAGACTGAATCAAAGAAATTCGGCGGTCCAGGTCCAAGACGTAGGAAACAAAAATCGTACAGATAGCTCGAATATCCTAAAACCACAGGTGGTGCAAACGCATCTTCTTTAACTTTTAGCTGCACTACCGTCATTAGCGGTAAGGTAATGCTCCTTTAATTTTTTGGCATAACAATCACCACAGAGAAAGCCTGTTATGTTCCATTCTCTCATTGCCTTATACCTGAATGTTAATGAGTTACCACATAGGACACAGTTTTGGCCTTTATCCATTTCTAAGATCAACTCTAGGTAGTCTAAAATAAAGTTATCATAGTTCAAGTTAAGATACGATTAATAAATTTCATGGTTGTTTCTCTCGCTAAAACCAACTTATAAAGATACTAAATCTAAGACCAAATTCACCTCAGGATTATGTGCGCTATCAAGAAAAAAATGGCCTAAGGAACATACCCAATGATTTTCTTTATGCTCAATCCAAATCACCATCTCTAGCTTATGTAAATTTTAGTACAACACAATAAACCCAATTCTATAGGATTAAGTGTGACAACTTAATTTTCAAAATTTCCCGTAGTAATATCGATAACCCCCCATGAATCTGAGTGACAATAATATCCAAAATGCCATAACTTAAAATTTTCAATTTCTAATTGCATGCAATATTTTAAATTAGGAATTAATCGCCAAAAAATCGATTAAATAACTATGGTGGACCCCAAAGAATCTTATGACAATGTATTTTCACTACTGGAAGAACATCACAAGTGGTTCAGTAATTCTTTGCCACTTATAGCCAGTGAGAATGTAGCTAGTCCTGCGGTACGAGAAGCAGTCGCTTCAGATTTTGCAAACAGATATGCAGAAGGATGGCCTGGGGAAAGAGTATATGCTGGATGTGTCTACATCGATAAAGTTGAGCTAATATGTAATGAATTAGCTCGACGAGTATTTGACGCCGAATTTGCTGATTGTAGAGCAACTTCTGGAGTGGTTGCAAATCTTGCAATTTATTCTGCTTTTTCTAGTCCAGGAGATTACATGCTTGCCGCTTCAATTCCAAGCGGCGGGCATATATCACACGGAAAAAAAGAACACTTTGGTACCGCAGGATTCGTGCATGGTCTAAACATTGAACATTATCCATTTTCTAAAGAGGACATGACAATTGATATCGATGCAACGAAGAAAAAAATATTGGAGATGGTGTCGGAGAACAAAAAACCGGCTATTGGCATGTTCGGAGGAAGCTTATTTCTTTTTCCTCATCCTGTCAGAGAACTAGCAGATTTCATGCATGAACATGAAATTTACGTTAACTACGACGGAGCACATGTCGCGGGCTTGATTGCTGGAGGTGAATTCCAGGCTCCTCTTAAGGAGGGTGCAGATTCGATCACCATGAGTTCTCATAAAACCTTATGGGGACCACAAGGGGGTATCATCGTGTCATTGCAAAAGCACGCAGAAAGTATAAAAACGGCAATCTTTCCCGGGAATACCAGTAGTCATCATCTTCATCATGTAGCTGGAAAAGCGATTGCATTAGCGGAATCGTTGGAATTTGGCAAGGAGTACGCAAAGACAGTAATCCGTAATGCCCAAGCACTTGCCGAGTCTTTAGCCAACTACGGTTTCGGGGTTCTAGGGGAAAAGAGAGGGTACACGGCATCCCATCAAATTGCCGTGGATGTTTCCAAATTTGGTGATGGGGGCAGCGTCGAAAAGGAATTGGAGAAGGCGAATATTATTCTTAATCGACAATTATTACCCGGCGATATTAAAGCTGGAAGACATTATATGCACCCAAGTGGCGTGAGAATAGGCGTTCCTGAAGTAACCAGATTAGGGATGAAGGAAAATGATATGAAAGATATAGCATCTTTGATCAAACGTGTAGTGATAGACAAGGTTGATCCTGCTAAAGTAGCGAAAGATGTATCTGAATTTAGAAAAGACTTTCAGAAAGTACACTATGCCTTTGAAAACTCTATGTCTGCCTATGAATACGTAAACTTTCGGAAATCCATTTGACATAAATTTGTTCGGATGATCCTAGCATGGTAAGTTCTTTCGTGAATTGTTACTGGAATCTATAGAACCATTTTTGGAACCTAGCGCATAATTGGTATTAGATCCCTGGAAGTCGGATTGGAACAACTATTGTAGCGGTATAATTCGTTGATTCGTATAGGATTTAGCAAAAAAACTATCATCCCACCACCTGTTGAAGATAGAACTGCTCCTTATCAATCTTTTCAGATTTAACACCTTCTATTTCTACAAGATTTTGCATAATTCCTTTTCCCTTGATGATTCTTCCATCGGGAAGCCTCCTTGTGCCGTTTATGAAAGCACTGCTTCCACAAATAGGATTAAAACAATCATTCACATTCGCATGATATTTGGAAAGAGTTCTTTCCGGTGCGCCCTCTTCATTCAAAAAGAATCTGCCCTTTCTGAATGCAAGTCGAGGGTGATCAGAATAAGGGATTTCCTTATCCTTCGTAAAAGTAAATACAACTTTAAAATTATTCAATTTTTTGGCTTTATCAATTAACCAATCATAATAAATTACATTAATGCTATTGTCTTCAGGGTAATATAGATTCGGGTTGCTGTACAGAAGAATTAGTTTGAATTCTTGATCCTTTGCATCCTCCATGAATTGTATCAAGGAATGCGCTGATTCTCCACCATTAGACCCTGACCAAAATGCTATATCCTTCTCTACTCCCTTTGCAACCTTAGACATGAAATGATCAGAATGCAGATCAGGTTTAAGACGGACCATGTCGCCAATTTTGACCTGCTCGAAGAAGTATGGAGCGAAGCCATCAGCCTTACCAGTTTTAGGATTGATATAGCCATACGGTTTCTCGTCTTTTATTGTAAGCTCTAAATTTTCTCTTAAAGGGGATGAAGCTATGGAATAGGCACGTTGTACGAAGCTCTCTTCCATCTTTCCCGAAGCCGTAGGTCTTCCTAGAAACGTCCCTAGCATGACAAATTGACCTACTTCAAACAGAAATTTCTGAGAATTCGATACGGGCGCTAGAATGTAGGTGTAAACATTATGAGTTTCCTTTATCCTGTTAGTTATTTTCCATTCATAGCCGTCGAACTCTGAAGGCATAGTTATTTTTCTTGGATCTCCAACTAGATATAAAATTTATACTGTATCATATGCTATAGAATTAAGATTTCTTGCATATAATTTTCATCATCGTTGCACTCAATGATTGATCGAACAAGCCACGAAAAAGTCCATATAATTCTATTCCATTCAATCAACATATCAATTTGTTAAATTCCAGTGTATTCTTTCATAACATTCAGAACATGTATCAAGATTGTCTGTATGTTCACATGAATACGTCTTTATTGTTTCTATATTGCATTTAGCACATTTTTTCATTTTTCTTTAATCACTAGGCATGGAATAGTAAAACGATTTGAAACATGATAAACTATACGTGCTAAGTAGGTCCTTCTGTACACATTAAACGATCCTTAATCGATAATATAGAAGAAATCAATTGGTTCTTATCAGACTCACTTAAACTATCTTTCAAGAAAAAACTATTTATATTATTCAAGAATGAATCCATGTTAAAGCAAACATCGAGCTTTCTATCGTACGTACTTAAAGGTAACAACTTCTGAGATTCAAATAGGGGAAGGTTGAAATTAGCTTTTCCTTTTTCTGTTAAATCGCTTTCAGAGATTAACTTAATCATATCTTGTATTCCTTCTTTAAGTGAGACTACCGTCCAAGTAAATACAGCAGGTGAATTATCAATATTGCCAAATTTGTCTGTTGCCCTAGATTGAAAAATATGAATTCCATCTGGAAGGTGAGAATATCCGCACAGAATCTGTCCAATTGCCTGATTTTGAACACGGACCCATTTGCCAGAATCGATTTTACACTCGTAATAGTCTAGTCCAACTGAGTCGCTTCCAGATATTTCAATATTAATCTCATCAGACGCGGTGGAAGAAGTTGAATTTATTTTTCCAGTCCACGCCACTTTGGAATCAATGATGAATGTATCTGGTGGAGTACTATCTTGTATTTTTACCTGAAAGGATTTAACAGCCTTATTTCCATGCTTGTCAGTTCCCTCGCAGAGGACCTTAGTATTCCCTATTGGAAAAATTGATCCTGATGCTGGAGTACATGTTGTTCCTACAATGTTATCTACTTGATCCCTGGCTACGACATTGAAAGTTACAATTCTTCCGCTAGAATTAGTTGCTTCTAGAGTAGAATCATTAGGCACAGCTATAACTGGTGGAATCTTATCATTAGTTATAGGGGGGATGCTAGTAGATTGTGAATAGGACAGTTCAGGATACAAAGCAATAAACAAACCAATCAAAACCCCAAGTATGAAAGGGCTTGACTTCAATAACCTATCTTCAAACAACAAAATTAGCAAAAGCTCATTGCATATAAGCAATTAGTGATGCCTTATTAGAATGATTTCAATAACAAAAATTCCATCAAATTATTGCTTCCCCAAGTTCAGATCATAAGTTAAGAATGTCCTTAGTGTAAAATGATGAGATATCGATTCACGTGGCTTTATACTAGAATTAAATTTTTGTGGAAGCACAGTAGCTTTTTTTCCACGAAAAGTATTAACTGAGAATATGGCCATAATTTCTCCAGTTGATGCGAAACCTCCATATTCGTGCCTTTTTAATGATAAAAATTGAGGATTGAGCCGTTAAGTTTAATTGGGACGCAGAGTGGAATCTAGATAGGCAGTAAATGCAAAAAGCTATGGCTATAAGCAGGGAACATGTATTCTCCTTGTTAGCAGACAGGCATAGCGCTAATATCCTAAGAGCCTCATTTTCGGGTATGCGAGCATCATCTACGAATTATATCGGCAACTTGAGTAAAAAACAGTTCTATGTAAGATTAAAGAGATTATGTGATGCAGGACTGATTGAAAAACGTGGATCATTTTACCGGACTACCACATTTGGTTCCCTAATTTTTAACTCTCAGGTTAAGACGATGGAAGAAACTATATCCAGCTACTGGCAACTTAAGAGTATCGATGTATTGAGAGCACGTACTGATTTTCCCTCAGAAGAAAAAGAAACAATAGTAAATGAAATTCTAGGCACTACCGAACTGAAAAGCATACTAAATTCTACTCATTTGACTGGATTTAATATTATAAAGAATTACGAAGCTTTAATCGTGGAGGTACTAAGTCTATTAGAAAAGGCTGAAAAAGAGGTTTATTTTGCGACCAGATATCATCAGCCCCATGTATCCAATAAAGTATTTGAAAAATTTGGCAAAGGGGTAGTCTTGCACGTACTGGATGGGAATCCGGAGCAGATTAGTGTTGAAAACAGACTTAATGCAATAATTCGGACGCCCCCGAATCAGGATTCTTCTAATTTAGTTGAACGACTATTACGATCTAACAGATTTGATCTTTTGAGATTACCAGAATTACCCATCAGTTTTATCGTGGTGGACGCTACGCACGTGGTATACGAAACTGTAAATTACTCAAATCCTGAACAGTTTACTACTGCTATTTCGAAATATAATGATCAGTATTTGGCTCAACAATTTATTCAATATTTCAAGTATTTATCAAAAGATGCTACTTTACCAAGGCTTTTAGAACAAGTGAGAGCCAAATAGTTTTTTGCGTTCTCTAATAGTAATAACTGAAATAGAAATCTTAAAATCACAAAAGTAGAACGAGGGGTCACTGAATGTAAGGGAATCTTTTACATAGTTTCCTCAAATTGTACAGCACCTCTAAAACTTCTATTTTGAAGTAACTAAATTACCATTTAGACAGTCACTATTGTTTTTGTTATCGAATGCCTAATTCTGGATAAATGTACTAATTTCTGACTACTAATCCATATGTAGGCATTATTGTTAAGATCGGACGTAGTTTACGAAAAATGTTAACAACCGGAGATATATTATACAGCATATCCAATACCGAGTCTCTTCAACTTTTCTCAACCATAGCATTAGCAGGCGGGAATGCATCGAATTTAGTAAATAAGTTAAATCTTACACGAAAGCAATACTACTCCAAAGTGGCCAGGTTGCTTAAAACGGGCCTTATAAAAAAGCACGGAAGTGATTTTTGCCTTACCACATTTGGTGTCACGATATACGAAATACTGGATGAATTGCGACTAATATCTGATCGTTATTGGACTTCTAAGATGCACACAAATTATGAGCAGGTAGGTTATTCTAGATCTAACGAGAATGCAAATGCGACAATAGATGGTCAAGATAGAAGTAGTAACCAAGCTGATCTGGAATTAATTGAAGTCACGCTTACATCTTGAAATGTAGTGATTCTCCCACAATACTATTCTACTTCGTTCGACTCTAGCGAAGAGCACTTTGTAATTTATTTATTGACAATAGTGTAATAGCGGTTCCTTTAGGGGTAACAAGATATAATTATTCCCACTAATATGCTAGTTAGTATAATTCTTTAGCGCCGGTTCAATTTTTGATGCTTATCATTAGCCTCAAATTAGGATTTTCTTTATAAAATGTGATGACGATCACTTGGAAAAAAATTTAGGATTTTCATATTAGTTGGTTTCTTTGTATGATAATATCAATAGAAATGAAATATTGAACTTGACTCGAATACTATGACTCAAGCTCCAATTTGATTGCTTTATGGATTAGCTGAATGTATCAAAACTTACCTTTGAAGCATACTCACGCTTAACATTAATTTATATGCAATCCCCATATAGTCCATTGACCAACTTATACACTGCTGTAGAAGGATTTGCAACTGCCCGAGGGACAACCGAATATGTAAACAAGGCAGTTCAAAATAACAAAATAGTACAAAGTCATTTTCGCAAATTCAATGATCTATTTCTTCAATTAATTATAGGTATATGAAATCTGAAAAAAGTATAGGAAGAGCCATCGGGCGTCTCATTAACGATGACATTATTTCAAGAGATCAACTTTTTATTTGTACAAAGAACGGGTACATTACCAATGATGGGGACTACCCATCCATAGACGTAATGCAATACATTCAAAAGATGTTTATATCACCAGGATTGATATCTCCTGGTGATATAAGCTCCGGATATAATGTGCTAAATCCAAATTATATCTCGAGGTGCATCGACAAATCATTAATGAATATGAAACTAACCACAATTGATCTAGTGTATATTCATAACGCCTACGAAAGCTGGAATGAAGACGTAAGTAAAAATGAATTTTACCACTTGATTGGAGAGGTATTTCGGACTTATGAGAAATATAGGTCACAAAATAAATTAAGATACTATGGAATGGCAACATGGACATCATTTAGATTGCCAAGGGATAGTAAGGAATACCTATCCTTAGAGGATATGGTAAAGATAGCGGAAGACGTAGGAGAGAAGAATCATGGGTTTAGATTCATACAATTGCCTTATAATCTAGCCTACAGCGAAGCACTCTTCCTCAAAAATCAAGACGTAGGATCTGAGAAGAATCTCACAATATTAGAAGCATGTAAAAGACTAAACCTGGGCGTATTTACATAGTAGTATGTATGTAGGTTAGATATCCAGACCCGTCATCTGCTGGTGTGTACTTTATCCAATTACAAGAGCTTAAACCCATTAATAATCGAAAAAAGTTGGATTACATTATATCTCTTTCATTATTGAATTAGATTTTATCGTTGGCCTATATAAGCGGCAATGATAACAATAACTAGGTACATTGTAATTCATAATTAGATTCTCACAAGTGGACATGCTTTTAATCCTGAATATTTAATCCACTTTGAATAAATGCGATAAATCTCCTTTAACGCATAAATGTGCAGAAAATAATATTTGGAACTAGATGCTAAAGACCGACTTAAAGAATGCTATATTCAGTACAGTGGAGGAGAGCATAGAAAGTTCTGGTAGTCTGGGAATTGCATTTTCTGGGGGTGTTGACAGTACCTTGCTAGCAGGTGTATGTAACAATCTTGCATTAAATCCAATGTTACTTACTGTTGGGTTCTCAAATTCACACGATATTCTATACTCAAAATTGATATCATCAAGGATCAAAATGACCCATGTAATACTGGAAATAAATTCTGTTGACTTTATTCAAGCTTGTCATAGGATCCAACAGAAAATTCAATGCAAAAATACATCACACATTGAGAACTGTATTGCTTTTTATTTTGTAGGCAAATTAGCTTCTTCTTACGGAATCAAAACTATCCTAACTGCAAACGGATTTGACGAACTCTTTTGTGGATATGATAGCTTTAGGTCGATCTATAATCAAGGTGATTCGTCAATCAACACTGCCATAACAGATAGGTTGGTCAATGAGCGTGAGTTAGTGGAGGAAGTAAATCAAATAACCGGCGACCTAGGTGTCTTTTTCAGACAACCTTTTCTTTCTAAAAAATTCATCTCCATGGCAATGGAAATTCCTGCGAAGTACAAAATAGTTGGCCCAAATGATCTATTGAGAAAACATATTCTAAGAAAATTGGCTCTTTCTCTTGATCTTCCAGAGGAGTCAATCATTGCAAGAAAAAAGGCGATTCAATACAGTTCTCTTATTCACAAAAACTACAAACATATCCTTTAAAATATCATCACCGTCATCTTTTGGAGATTATCTTTCTTACACTATCGGATACTTTTGCAATAATTGCGACTGATGCAGAAAGATGGTTAGTTGGATCGAAAACGTTCCTTAGTTCAGTAGTACTTAACGTATTTGAAATCGCCGAGTCTTTTGTCACTGCATTATACAAATGTTCTTCTTCTTGCGAGGCCTTAAACGCAAGCCTCTGGATATCTCTGTAGGCAGAAAATCTAGGGACTCCCTTTTTTATCAGTCGTTCTAACAGAAATTCTGAATAAATTTGGCCTGCAGTTTTATCTAAATTTTCTTTGATTCGCTGCTGATTAATTTTCAATCCCTCGAAAACATCCAACATCGAGTCCAGCATTTCGTCAAGAAGAATGAATGACATTGGTATTGTGAATCGTTCGTTGGCCGAATTTGTAAGGTCACGCTCGTGCCATAAGGGAATATTTTCCAATGCGACACTCAGTAGAGATCTAAGGATACGAGCCAAAGATGACACCCTTTCACTTTTAATTGGGTTTCTCTTAACAGGCACAGCACTACTACCCATCTGGCCCTGCCGAAAAGGTTCTTCAACCTCCCCAATTTCAGTTCTCTGTAGGTTGCGAATTTCAGTTCCTATTTTGTCAAGTGTAGAACCAATCAGCGAAACAATAAATTGGACCTCAGCAATCCTTTCTCTTGGTACCACCTGCGTTGCTGCTTCTATCGGCCTTAAACCAAATCGTTGGGCGACCGCTGATTGTACCTTTATTGCTTTAGTTCCCATTAATGACCCGGTGCCGACTACTCCGAGAGTCTTACAAACGAGAAACCTCTTTTTACCTTCTTCAATACGTTCTAAATGACGAGCTAGTTCGCTTGCCCACACTGCAAATTTTAGCCCAAAGGAAATTATGCTTGCGTGCTGTCCATGAGTTCTACCGACAGCGGGTGTCCTACTATATTTTTTCGCTCTTTCCAAAAATAGAAGACATAATTTTGAAAGTTTTGGTTCTAGGATTCCGAATGCGTCCCGCATTTGTAGGGAATTGCACGTATCAAGAATGTCATTGCTCGTAAGGCCATAATGTACCCATGGTTTTGCAAACGAGTTGCATTTCTCGCTAAGAGCCTCTACTACAGCTGCTGTATCATGTTCACTAATCTTTTCGAGCTCCTTAACTCTTTTCAAAGGAATTGATTTTGATAGAGCTACCTTGATAATTTCCTTCGCAGCTAAGTTTGGTATCAAGTTTAGATTTCCTTGTGCAATTGCTACTTCTCCCTCAAAAATCAGCTGGTATTCAAGTTTCTTATCCTCTTCGAATATCTCTTTTATTTTCTTGCTGCCATATCGACAGGAATCTATGGGTAGTATCGGCATTCACTAGAAGACGGAAAGAAAGTAAAATAAATATTGTTTGTTTTTCACATAACGAGATTATTCAAGTTGAATATATTGTAGGGCAATTTTAATTTATATATGCGGCCAAAGTCATTCTGTCAAAAGATTATAATGACTGCTCGGTAAAATGACCATCGCATGAGCGGCCTGGTAACTAAAAATGGAAACTTGCAGGTCCGGAAGCTGGGAGATTTTGAATACAGGATAGATAGGGATGAATCTAGAGGTATGAATGTCCCTGTGACAATCTACGCAAATGACCACTTGATTTCCAAGATGGTTGCAGATAGAACTATAGATCAGGCATCGAACGTCGCAACATTGCCTGGGGTAGTAAAGCACGTTGTGGTACTCCCTGATGGTCATGAAGGGTACGGCTTCCCAGTAGGAGGGGTTGCTGCCATGGATCTGGAAAACGGTGTTATTAGTCCGGGCGGCGTAGGTTATGATATTAATTGCGGTGTCCGATTGATAAGGACTAACATTACAGAGAGCCAGCTTAGACCTAGGCTAAAGGATACAGTTAATGAATTGTTTGCCACGATACCATCTGGAGTCGGAAGCTCTAGTCGGACGAAGTTATCAGGGCCTGAGCTAACTGATCTGCTGGCAGAAGGTATTCCCTGGATCATAAGAAAAGGATTTGGTTGGCAGTCAGATATGGACGTGTGTGAAGAAGGAGGACACATGTCCGGGGCAGATCCAAGGTTTGTTTCGGAGACAGCGAGAAAGAGAGGTGCGTTGCAGCTAGGAACTCTTGGATCCGGAAATCATTTTCTCGAGGTTCAAAGGGTTGACAAAATATTTGACGAAACGGCGGCCAAGCAAATGGGGATTTTGGAAGGAATGGTAACTATCCTGATCCATTGCGGATCTCGTGGGCTTGGACACCAAGTATGTAGTGATTATTTGAGAGTTTCCGAGGGAGTTTTAAGAAGAAAAGGCATGAAACTCGCTGACAGAGAACTTGCCTGCATCCCCAATAATTCCGAAGAAGGAGAGGGTTATAGAAAGGCGATGTATTCAGCATTGAACTTTGCCTGGTGCAATCGTCAGATGATTACGCATTGGACTAGAAAGTCTTTCGAAAAGATCTTGCGCTTAAACGAGGATGAATTAGATATGCAATTAATATATGATGTTTCACACAATATTGCTAAAGTAGAAAGACATAAGGTCGGTGGAGAAGGAACCCGGGATTTAGTAATTCATAGAAAGGGCGCAACAAGAGCATTTCCAGCAGGATTAGAACAAATTCCAGTAAAATACAGAAATGTAGGACAACCGGTTATCATCCCAGGATCCATGGGTACTGCTAGCTGGATATTGCTAGGCAATGTCCGATCATTGGATTTGAGTTTTGGGTCTACTGCACACGGAGCTGGAAGGGCTATGTCGAGATCTGCTGCTAAGAAAAGTTATACGGCCGATGGTGTTAAGAAACAATTAGAATCTAAAGGCATCTATATCAGAGCATTGAGTAAAAACGGAATAGTTGAAGAAACACCCGACGCTTATAAAGATGTGGACGCCGTTGTAGAAGTATCACATCGGTTGGGGATCGCTACCAAAGTTGCTCGTCTAGTTCCACTGGGAGTGATAAAAGGGTAATGAACCAAGATGACGACCCCGAAATAGCCCTTATTAAAGCAAGAAAGCTGAAAAGACTGCGAGAACATGCTGCAATGTTAGATAAGATAAAGCAAACTAGTGACAGCCAAGTGATACGCCCGAAAACCGATAGAGAAGTTCTCTCATCTTTACTATACGATCGAGCTGATGAAGTCTTGCGACTTGCTGAAGCTCAGTATCCATCCCAAACCAGATTGTTAATAAAGAAAATAGCTCAGCTTATTAATGAAGGTGAAATAACAAGTCCGATTTCAGGAGGCGAGCTTCTAGCGTTGTTCCGCTATGCAGGACTTCGCATTAGAGTTAACACGCAGATAAAGATAGACGATCATGGTAAGTTTATTTCATTTTCAGACAAACTGAAAAAGGAGAACGAATAAAGTACGTTGTCAAAACCTGTTGATGATATCCACTATCACATAGGCTCAAACTCTGCGGAATCTGGATTTACGTAAGACTTCTATCTGATTACAAATATGCTCCCTAGGGAAATGACGGCGGCAGTATTCAATAGTCCTAAGTGTATTTCTATGGAAAGTGTTCCAATAAAACAGGCCAGTGACGGCAGTGTTATACTGAAAATACTTTCATGCGCAGTATGTGGGTATGATGTAAGAGTTTACAATCAAGGACATACCAAGGTCCATCCTCCAATAATACTGGGCCATGAAATTTGTGCTGAAACACTATACCCCATTAACAGTGTCGGAAAAACTACACCAATACCAAGGGGAACTCGTGTTGCAATATCGCCACTTGTTCCCTGTCTTAAGTGCTACTATTGTATTAACGGCAAATTCAATCTATGTAATAACCTTGGCGAAATAGGGTCAAGCATTAACGGAGGTTTTGCAGAATATATCAAAATCCCACTCAACAATCTTTTAATAGAGGGGATTGTCCCAGTGCCAGGTAATATAAGCAATGAAGAGGCGGCCTTAATTGAACCATTGGCATGCTGTCTAAACGCCCACTCCAAATTTCGAACATCCACAGACAACAGTCATGTGATAATAATCGGAGACGGTCCTATTGGTATGTTCCACTTACAAATCTCAAAATTATTTGGAGCAAAGACTCTTCTAATAGGCAAAATTTCTTCCCGTATAGAGATGGCTAGACAATTAGGAGCAGATCAAACATTTGTAAACAACAGTATGGAGGATTCTGTACGCGAAATCATGAGTTCAACTCAAAATATCGGGGGGAGTACAATTGTAGTGGCGACTAGCAGCCCTAACGCCCTAGATTTGGCATTGAAGGTTGCTAGTAAAGATTCTGTGATAATACTATTTGCAGGGATGCCGAAATCTAAACTCCTGAAACTGGATCCGAATTGGTTGCACTACAACCAAATTTCATTATACGGGAGCTTCAGTGCAACCCCAAGTATAATGAAAGAGGCTGTTTCACTAGTTAGCCTTAATAAAATTAATTTGAGAAAAACCATAAGTAATAAGTATGCATTGAGAGATATACACGAAGCATTTTTTGCCACGGAAAAATATTGTGGATTTAGATCAATAGTACAGCCGACGATATGAAATAGTAACGCGTAACCCACCCCATGGGCTATTGTAGTATTGCAGGCCCAGGCTGTTGATTCTAGGCTTTAGTTGCTGACGTCGTTGGAATTAATTCGTATTTAGAACGGTAACCCCTTGGATTAATCATCATCCCCTCATAACCGTAAGTCGAAGAGTTGCCGACTATCACTGTTGTAATCATACCCAGCATATCGGTATGATTCAGCATGTCTTCAAGACTGGTCATTACAATGGCCTGACTTTCCCTGAATGCGCCCTTAACGATCGCAACTGGAGTCTCGGGTTTTCTGTATCTCAAAAAAATATCTCTCGTGTCCTTCAATTGGTGAACCCTCTTCTTACTTGCAGGATTGTAAATGACAGTCACGTAATCTCCTGCCGCAGCAGCCTCCACTCGTTTCACTATAATCTCCCAAGGAACAAGCAAATCACTCATGCTCACTACAGCAAAGTCCGTCATCAGCGGTGAACCGACTAGTGCAGAACACGAATTTAAGGACGAAACGCCAGGTACGCATTCAACATATATCCCTGTCTCCCGATTCCACTTTTTATCACTAAGAATTTCGTAAATCAAACCTATCATTCCGTAAATTCCCGGATCTCCAGATGACACTAATGACACAATTTTTCCTTCTTCTGCAAATTGAATTGCTTGATTGGCCCGATCAACTTCTTGCGTCATGGGATATCTATAAACTTCTTTACCGTCGATTAGATCTTCGACCAGAGAAATGTACGTGTCATACCCCACAACTATTTCACTTTCCTCAATTACTTGTTTCGCACGATAAGTCATATGATCATGATGACCAGGTCCAATTCCCACTACATACAACTTGCCTTTTTTTGCCGTCATAGCCTTAATGAGAAAATTGACAATATATTAGTCTTATACGCATCAATCCTTCCACCATTTATAATATGAGCGTAAAAAAGATCATTATAAACATGAACGAATTAAGAAATTTACGTCTCATAAATTTAAGTACCGATTACCATTATAGCATAATTAGAGAATCATATTTTACCCTAAATTATATAATGAAAATAATCTCCCTTACGGAGTATTCGTTTTAGAATTGCATCAAAAAATAGAATAAATCACTTCAAAATATAGCATTCAAGAACCTTTGCAAAGTAATTGATTATAACTCAGGCCTTGACATGTATTGTCAGATGTCCCAGGGAGTAGTATTTACAGATATTGATGGTACCCTCATTGATATCTTCACAGGACATTTTTCTAAAACAAAAAAGTACGTGAGAGAGCTGGTACGAATTAAAGTGCCCTTAGTATTATGTTCGTCTAAAACAAGAGCAGAACAAGTAGAAATAATTAGAGAAGCTGGCCTCCCTGATCCATTCATAGTAGAAAATGGTGGAGCTATCTTCATCCCAGTTGGCTATTTTGAAGATATCCAAGAGTCAGTATCAAATTACGGAGTCAAAACTACGGGCAATTTTAGAGCTATAGAACTGGGCAAGCAGGTAGCTCAAATTAGATCTGATCTCCAAAGTATTAGAGATAACTACAATTTAAAATTCAAGGGAGTATCAGATTTGTCAATAGATGAGATTTCCAGGCTGACCGATATGTCTCGGGAAGCGGTCTCCCGTATGATTCAAAGGGAATACGGTGAAACAATAATAGAGATAGACAAAGATGATTTGCATTTCTTCGTTACCAAAGCCGAGGAGCTAGACCTAAAAGTAATTTTTGGAGGCAGATTTTTTGATATTACAGGGGGAAACGATAAAGGCACGGCAGTAAAATTACTTATCGATCTTTACAGGCACAAATATAAAGATGATGTAGTATTCTTTGGCATCGGAGATAGCAAAAACGATGAGTCTATGCTAAGAATTGTTGATTACCCTATGTTAGTTCAGCGTCTAGACAAGACGTGGCAACGCTTGAATATAGATGGATTGAATAGATTAGACGGTATCGGGCCTGAAGGATGGATATTAGCTTACAATGAAATTTTGAATATTTTAGAAAATAAATTAAATTAGTATGAGGTTTAAAGAAGCAAATGATAAGTTGTGCACATAGATTAAGACATCAAGTTACTAGGGAATTAACATGTGATTAGTTACTACTCTTTTTTAGGACAAATTCTATCAAATTTCTTAAGAAATTGTTTACCACCTGCATATAAGTGGTAAGAGTAACGCAACTAGAAATTGATGAATGTTTGAACTGGATATTACATACGATTGTATCAGAAATTTCTCCAAGTCACAATCACATAGTTGTAGAGGAGCAGGGATTGGAATTCATAGTAGTCACTGCGAGAGATTATTACATTGATGTGCAGGGACTATTGAAAATTGAGAAAATAACGGGCATGACATTGGTACAGGTGAGATCTTCGAATGGCATATCCGATTTATGGTTCGGACGTAAAATGCAGACACCAACAATATACAAATATTCCCAAAATAAGTCTATGAAATAAGCTAGAACGATAACCAAAATCTTCAAACTTTTATTACATACTGAACCGGATAGCCAATACTGATAAATCAGCATTGAAAAAACAGTATGTATACTTTGCTTCAGCGGCAGTTATCGCTGTATTTCTTATATATTATCTCATGAGGCCAGAGATTAATAAGGTTCCTTATGCATTAGACGTGGATGCCACAAAGGATACAACAGATATAGCAGGAACCTACTATAGAGTAAAGGTTACTAATATTGGGACAAATCCAGTTTCTAATATTTCTGTATATTTGGGCCGTAATGACATACAACACTTGGCGATACTTGGGCCGGATCAAACTTGGTTTTTTTATCCACGCTCAGACACGTATATATCAAAAGTGCAGATCCGTGCAGCCAACGGAATCAATATATCGACAGATTATAGATCACCTTTAAAAGGGCTGGGTCTTCCCGGAAGTGGAAGATAAATTGAATTATATTTAATTCCTTTCAAGTACTAATTGATACGCTATAACTTAGGGAATAATCATGTGAGAGACTACTGTAACCATTGTTATCCTTCCATGGTTGCAAGCATTAAATCAACTAGAATTACATTTCTGGATAAAATCCTTCAAGAATAATAAGAATTTGAAAATGCATCTTTGTTGAATCATTTTGAAATTTATTCGCCGATCTGAAGAACAGGTCATCTTCTCGCATCTGGATATAAATTAAAAATATAAATCTGAAAAAACTTAATCATAAATCACCGAAAATCGAGATGCTAACTGTCGAAAAAATTATTGGTAATATAAAGAATGATCAAACTCTAGAATCCACGTATCAGACCATGAACAAATTAGGAAAACTGGAGGCTATTACAATAGGCCGGGAAGAATCTGAACGTGTAAGATTAAGAAAAAAGTCAGACAAGGGCACTGATATGGTATTATTATTACCTAAAGGTTCGCGTATCGGAGACGGAGACGTTCTATTCATTAGCCCTGAGAAAATGATAGTAGCAACAAGAACGCCAGAAGCTGTTGGAATTATAAAATTACGGAAAAATATAAGATCAGAAGAATTGATAAAAATATCTGCCACAATTGGACATATAATAGGAAATCTTCATAGGCCCATAAAAATTGATAGTGACATTATAACATTCCCAATACAAACTCTAGGTGAACTTCCATTGTTTGAAAAATTACTTGCACAAGTAAGAGGGCAAATAGAAATCAGTAGCAATAACATTGTATTTGAACCAAACATGAAATCTGATGGATATGAGGGACATTAAGTTTTCCATAGAAGACGTTAGTCTTCTACAGCTATCAGATTCTTTCTTTCCTACGGGTCATTATACCACTTCCAATGGACTGGAGACGTTATTCTACGAAGGTAAAATAAAAAAACCTAAACATGTAAAGGATTTCATAAAGACCTATCTTCTACAACAAGTAGGACCTGTTGATTGTACGGCAGTGGGTAACGTCTACGACCATATCCACAGTTTAGATTTAGCAAAAATTCTGATGACTGATCAAATTTTGTATTCTACAAAACTAGTTCAGGAAGTTAGGGAGGCTTCTGTAAGATCAGGCATACAGCTATTGAAGTGTGTTGGTTCGTTTATGCTTCATAATCGGATCTTAAATCAGTATAAGAGAAAGGTAATGGCGGGGAAAGCCACTGGAGTATACCCAGTCTCATTTGCAATAGTTTGCAATTCATTGAATATACCCAAGTATAAAGCTGGTTTAATCCTGCTATATGGTTTCACGACCTCAATCGTGTCAGCAGCGATTAGATTAGGTATGTTACAACACTTCGAAGCGCAGAAGATTATTCATGACCTGAAACCATCGATAATATCGTCATTGCAGAATAATGTGGACAAACCTCTTTCCAATATATGGCAATTTGCACCCGTCTTAGATATTATTCTGATAAAACATGAACAAATGGATTCGAGAATGTTTATTACATAAACCAGAGTAGTTTTTTGGTGTCTACTGGAAGGGTTGCACGCTTAGGAATTGGAGGTCCAGTGGGCTCTGGAAAGACTATGTTGATTGAACAAGTCGTTCCATTATTATCTCTTCAAGGTTACAAGGTTGGCATCATTTCGAATGATGTAATATCCAAGGAAGATGCAGAACGTATGAGAAAGAACCTTGTATCGGAAAAAGGTCTGTTGTCGGATGACCTTGTATTAGGAGTCGCAACTGGAGGATGTCCACACACAGCCATTAGAGAAGATCCCTCAATGAACCTTTCAATAGTTGAAGAGATGGAGTCCAACCACGACTATCTTGATTTGATTTTTATTGAAAGTGGTGGGGATAACATAACAACTACCTTTAGCCCGGCTCTTGCGGATTATTTCATATACATAATCGACGTATCTGCAGGCGATAAGTATCCTAGAAAGAGAGGATTAGGTATAGAAACTTGCGATCTCCTCCTAATAAATAAAATCGATATTGCCCCGTACGTGGGCGCAAATCTCAAAATTATGGAAAGAGATGCCAAGCAGATTAGGGGGGATAGGCCATTTATTTTTGTTAATTGTAAGACAGGAAAATTCAAATAGGTGTTAGCCCCTCGAACGAAGCCAAATCTTTTTCATCTGATATACCATATGAATTTCTAAAATATGATCATAAATTAGAGAGGAGACTAAATGAGATTGGAAAGAATGGTATTCTGCAATTAAAATTAGAAGAAGACTCGCAAATAAAAAAAACAGTAATAAAGGAACGTTATTCGAGGGTGCCACTATTTTCTCAAAGAGCGTTATATTTAGAAGACAGTATTCCTTCTATGGCATACATTTACATAATGTCACAGTCTGGTGGTATATTACAAACAGATAGATACATGATTGATATTAAACTTAGTAACCATGCATACGCTCATATAACGACACAAGGAGCAACAAGAATTTACAAAATGGAAAAAGGTTACGCTAAGCAATCAATTGATTTGAATATCGAGGAGGGTTGCTATTGTGAGTATATTCCGGATGAAATAATCCCTTATAGCAAATCCAGGTATTATCAAGTATCTAAATTAAGAGTTCATAAAAATGCAACTTTAATTTATTCAGAAATTATAGTTCCTGGTAGAGTTGCAAGGGGCGAATCATTTGAATATGATATTTGTTATCTTAAGACGCTGGCAACAAACAATGTGGATGAATTAAGATTTATGGACACTTTAAAACTCGCCCCCAAAGAAACCGATTTTAGTGCAATTGGAATAATGGAAAACTTTACCATCCTAGGGAGTGTATATATTCTAGCTAATGTGGATCATTCCAAATACCTTAAAGATGACATTAATTCCTTAGTGAAGAACATGGGAAATATCTATGGAGGAGCTACATTACTTCCAGATAAACTAGGTGTTTTCATTCGCCTTTTAGGAAATACGACCGAAAATGTAAAAGAAAGCATCTATGCAATAGCGAATATCTGCAGGAAGGAAATTCTGGGCGGGTCATTTAGTAAGTTAAGGAAAGCATAACTATCTTATCTCCATATCCTTTACAGGGACCGGAATACAAAATAATTTGAATGTTGTCCAGCTTATTGATTAGATAAGTTTTAGTTTGCCTAACTAATCAGAGCCAGTTCATTAACTCGCATAGTTAAAGTAAAAATCAAACTAACCAAGTCATGCAAAAGCTATGCGAGGAGTTAGAAATACTGATTACACAAATGTGAACTCAAAGAGGAACCATTGTATCTATTAATCTGGCATTTGTAATCAGCCCATCTTTTTCATTTATCAGTAAGTCAACGGTGTGCTGTAGACCATTGAGAAGGAAGGTCGTCTGAACATCCCACGCTTCCCTTTTCTGCTCATTTGGAAATGGCAGCAAAGTCCTTATCCTGAAATTTTCTATGTTGCTACCGTACAAAACTTCTACCGCCTTCTTCGCAGAGCTTTGAATTTCACTTTCTGTATGGACAGGATTCATGGATGAATTATATTTGCTAAATATATAAGGATTATTCTGCTTTGAAAGGGATGCTAGAATAAATTATATAATCTTGCCAAAGAAAGCTTCGTTGCAGGTTCTGTTGTAGCAACTTTACCATTTACTTTAACTATATAGGTTTCAGGGTCGATCTCGATCGAAGGGGTCAGGTTATTAAATACCATATCTTTCTTTCCTATATTCCGACAATTCTTTACAGGCAAAAGCTTTTTCTTTAACCCTAATTTCTTTGCAAGGCCCTTCTTTATTGCGAGTTTTGAAGTGAACGTTACCGATGTGGAATACTTGGCAAGACCTATTGCTCCGAACATCGGTCTGTAGTAAACAGGTTCGGGGGTAGGTATAGAAGCATTTGGGTCCCCCATTAACGAATATGAAATAAAACCTCCTTTAATTACTAGTTTAGGTTTACAGCCAAAAAATTGTGGGGTCCATACAACAATATCAGCTATTTTTCCTGGCAGCAATGAACCAACATAGTCAGAAATCCCGTGGGTAATTGCGGGATTGATAGTAATTTTGGCAAGATATCTTTTAACACGAGCATTGTCATTACCGTTTGTATCTTCTTTCAACTTTCCCGTCATCTTCTTCATTTTGTCTGCTGTTTGCCAAGCTCTAGTTGTTACCTCGCCTACCCTTCCCATGGCTTGACTGTCCGATGAGTACATGCTTAGCGCTCCTAAATCATGTAATACATCCTCGGCTGCAATTGTTTCAGCCCTTATCCTCGATTCAGCAAAGGCAACGTCTTCTGGTATAGCTGGATTCAAATGATGACAGACCATCATCATATCGAGATGTTCATCAAGAGTATTGATAGTGAAAGGTCTAGTTGGATTTGTGGAAGATGGTAATATATTCTGCTCACCGGCTATTTTCATTATATCTGGTGCATGTCCTCCTCCAGCGCCCTCAGTATGATATGTGTGAATGGATCTACCTGCTATAGCTTCAATAGTATCATCCACAAATCCGCATTCGTTAAGAGTGTCAGTATGTATGGCTACCTGTACGTCGGTTTTATCTGCAACCTTTAGTGCTGCGTCAATAGTTGCAGGAGTAGAACCCCAATCTTCATGCAGCTTCAGGCCGCATGCTCCTGCTTCAATTTGTTCAATCAAAGAAATTTGCATTGAATCATTTCCCTTCCCTAATATTCCAAAGTTCAAAGGTAGATCCTGCAATGATTCTAGCATCCTATGAATATTCCATGGTCCCGGGGTGCATGTAGTAGCTTTGGTACCGTCTGCCGGACCAGTACCTCCACCAATCATAGTTGTGGTTCCGCTACATATTGCCTCTGTGGCTTGCTGAGGTGATATATAGTGAATGTGTGTATCGATTGTTCCAGGAGTGCAAATAGTATGTTCGCCAGAGATTACCTCTGTCCCAGAGGAAACTATCATATTGTGTCGTACCCCATCCATTACGTTAGGATTTCCAGCCTTACCTATGCCAGCAATTAACCCTCCTTTGATACCTATGTCAGCCTTTATGATACCAATCATGGGATCAAGCACTATTGCATTTGTAATGACAACATCTAAAGATCTCGAGCTAGGTATGCCACTTGACTGTCCCATTCCATCCCTTACGCTCTTCCCTCCGCCAAAAACAAGTTCATCCCCATGGGTAATAAGGTCATCCTCGATCTCTATAATTAGATCCGTATCAGCAAGCCTTACTTTGTCACCTTTACTCGGTCCAAATAGTTCTACATATTGTCTTCTAGGGATTTCAAGTACCATTTTTCCAGTTACTCCTGAAATCCTCTTTTCTTCAGCTTAGCGAGAGAAACCCTTTTCTGGCTATCAGAAAGCTTGGCATTTACTAGACTATTAAACCCAATAACTCGTTTTCCCCCGCCATATTCTGTTAATTCGATAGTTCTAGAATCGCCTGGCTCAAAACGAATAGATGTACCTGAGGGAATGTTCAGGTGAAATCCATACGCATGCTTCCTTGAAAATATTAGAGCTCTGTTTACTTCAAAAAAATGTGTATGAGATCCTACCTGGATGGGTCTGTCACCTTTGTTGGTTACCTTAATTTTTACAGTTTTCTTTCCTTGATTTGCAAATATAGGTTCTCGTGACAAAAAATATTCTCCGGGAATCATGATTTACTTACTCCATATTCAAAATTCAAATTATGGGACTATGAACAGTCACAAGCTTGGTGCCATCATCAAAGGTCGCTTCTACCTGCACGCTTTCTACTAGTTCAGGAACTCCCGGCAGTACATCATCCCTCTGAAGCACATGTCGTCCAGATTTCATCAGTTCTGAAACCTCTCTGCCGTCACGAGCACCCTCTAGAATATGATCAGCTATCAGTGCTACTGATTCCACATAATTCAGCTTCAAGCCTCTAGCCATCCTCTTGCGAGCAAGTTCTGCGGCCATGAATATATACAATTTATCCATCTCTCTTGGAGCAAGAAACATTTAGATCCAAAATTTGTTATGAGTTGACGTATTTATAATTAATCTTATTATTAATAATAATTCAGGAGTAATTTCCATCTGTGACCTGTTCTTTTTTAGAAGATCACATAGTTCAAATAAAATTATAAGGGAGGTGACATGATCTAGGTCTTATTAATGGGATATACAAATGAAAAATGTCTTTTGTGCTATTGTTAACATAATTGAGCCTAAATGGCCTATTAAAATTCCTATTACGTATTGCCTTGTAGGATGCTTAATTTACAGAGAAATTCTAAAATTGAGAAGTATTTACTTAATTTCCAGTATAGCGGTAAAGAACCCTCCCGCTCTTGCGATGTGAAATGACAAGACAATACGGCTATCTGTTGGGAGACGGGGTAAAAAGGTCCTCAGGTGGACAATCTAGACGATATAATCTTCTTGCTGCTAGGCTAATTGCAGATCTTGTTAAGGGATTAATAGGACCACGTGGTCTCGAGAAAATGTTTATCGATATTCTTGGTGAAACTACTGTCACGAAGGATGGCGCGACTTTCTTGCGGAAGATTGACGTAGAGCACCCTGCAGCCAAGTTAATGATAGAAGCATCTAATGCAGTTGATAATGCTGTGGGTGATGGTACGACATCCGTAGTTGTCTTAGCTGGTTCACTTTTGGAGAAAGCTGAACAGTTGTTGGATATGGGCATACCACCGACTATAATTTCTGACGGATATATCAATGCATTAGATATCACAATTCAAATCCTAAGAGCAATTTCTATAGATACAATTAATTCAGACCGAACGGTTATGGAGCACTTAGTTAATACTTGTTTAAAATCGAAGATTTTAACCTTCGTTACTGAAGAAAAGAATTTAGCTAGGCTACTTGTAAACGTTATTCATAAACTAGCTAATTTCTCAAAACATTACATAGATTTGGATGATATAAAAATTGAAGAAAAAATAGGGGTCATGTCTGAAACCGAGGTTATTGAAGGAGTCGTAATTGACAAAACAATAGACAATCCTTCAATGCCTCACTACATTGAAGATGCACGCATACTTCTTTTAGACACAGGTCTTGAAGAGGAAAGAACCAAAACTAATGCAGAAGTCAGAATTTCATCGCAAAACGACATGAAGCGATTCCTAGCTTACAGGACCCAGAACATTCTGCAAAAGGTTCAAAATGTTATTGACTCTGGAGCAAATGTTGTTTTTGCACGTGGTGGTATTGATCCACTGGCTCAGAATTACCTTGCTCAAAGAGGTATACTATCGGTCCGAAGACTTAAAGAAAATGATCTTCTCTGGCTTGAAAAAGCAACTGGTGCGAATGTAACTCGAGACCTTGACAGGATAACCAGTAATGATTTAGGCTTTGCTTCGAAGGTCTACGAGAAGTTTGTTGGAGATGACAAGATGGTTTTCGTTGACGGATGTAAAAATCCAAAATCAGTAACCTTGCTTTTGCGTGCAAGCTCAAAGGTAATTCTTGATGAATTACATCGTGCAGTTCTCAGTTGTCTCTATGTTTTGAAAGACTTTGTAACGTTGCCAAAAATTGTGGCAGGAGGGGGCTCCGTGGAGGCGACAATTGCTCATTTTGTTATGCAAAGATCCCACTCTATCGACGGAAAAGAACAAATTGTCATTCAAAAATTTGCCGAGGCACTTGAGGAGATCCCGCTAGCAATTGCCATTAACGCTGGAATGAATCGGATAGACACAGTCACACAGCTGAGAGAAAAAATTACTTCCCAATTTAATTTAAGAAATATAAGATTAGGAAATGGTAACAAATTTCAAAATGGTATGAATCATTGGTACGGCATCAACGCGATTGAAAGGAAGATAGACAAGATGATGTCTCTACATGTGTTAGAGCCACTCATGGTTAAAGAACAGGTGTTCGTCAGCGCAGCAGAGTTGGTAAGCCTACTTATCCGAGTCGATGATGTCCTGATAGCAAAACAAGTCACCGATACTCATTCGCATAGTCATACACATACAGATGGTACAACACATTCTCACAAAGGTGGAAATAAAGATCATGAACATTTTGACAGACTAGGAAAAGTGCAACGCCCCGCGCATCATTATTACTGATCAAACTATATTACAAAACATATTTTGGCAGCCCATATGTTATCTAATTAGGAAATCCTATTTCATCTCGTTGTTTGCATTAAGGCGTTTACTTGGATATTCAGTAACTTGGTAACTTATTAGTTAATGTAATCAAACTCAATTTTATTGATCCCTGGATGCAATTCCATGTGCCGAATCAACAATAGGTTGCACGAGTACGAACTGTTGTTTTGGAATATCTTTAGCTATTATTTCAAACTTAATCTCTTTCAGACTTTCTGATACGCCTATCATAACATCATCAATGGATAACATGGTAGAGGCATGATCTTTCATGTCGTGCACATTCTTGCCAGATCTAAATCCTCCAATAAAGTAATTAAGATAGAAGAGGAGCACTTCGTTAACATTAATTCTCATTTTCTTTGCTACTTTCTTGGTAATTCTTTCCACGGAGTTTGACAGTATCTGCTGATCTATCTCATTGGCAAAACAATATTCTTTCTCCTGTGAATGTGTATCTGGTTCTCCTTTTATTGTAACCAGGGCATGAATCAACTGTAGTCAGCTAGTATCTTTTTTAGGACCATAATTGAGTGGAGGTCGCTTTGGAACATTAGCTTTGGGTTCATTACCAAAATCGTATGTATGTCCTGTTCCTCTGTAGAACTTGGGTCTTACAGGTTTTCCTTCGGACATACCCTTCTTAGTCAATGACAGGCCAGCAAGTAGCTCTACTATGAGTCTATTCGCCAAACCAGAAGTGATCCCGCCGTTGTATGAATTACCATCACTAACGTCGTAGTTTGGGGCGACTTCTACCAAATCAAAGGCAAATCGGTCAGGATCAAAGGATGTCGAGAGAAGACGCATCAATCTCATGCCCTCTCTAGATGTCAAACCGTTTGGCTCGGGTTCTCCTGTGCCAGGAGCATAGGCAGGATCAAATGTATCGATATCCCAACTGACATAGACCGCATCTACATTGTCATTAGCTCTATCTGCTGCTTCTTTTACAATTTTATCTATACCCAGTTCTTCAACATCGAGCATGGTGAACCACTGAAAATCCTGGTCAGCCATCCATTTGTACAAATCAGGGCCCGGCCAATAACCTCTTGGTCCTATTAGTGTGTAGTTCTTTCCTTTCAGACACCCAAGTTCCATTATTCTCCTTATATGTGCCCCGTGATCATATTTGAAACCGGTTAAACCTTGTGGGGCACAATCAGCATGTGTATCAATGTGTATCATCCCTATATTCTTGTACTTTTTTGCAAAAGCGCGAACATTTGCGAAAGTAATTGAATGATCGCCGCCTAACATAACAGGAAGGCCGTCTATATCTAAAACCTGTTTTACTTTATCAGTCATTCTCCTATGAGATTCAACCACATCACCAGGGGATACATTCACATCACCGTAGTCGACAGTCCTGAATACACCAAACGGGTCAACGCCGGTCTCTATATTGAAATGTTCATACGGAGGGGACGGCACAGTCGACGCAGCTCTTATGGCACGTGGTCCATATCTTGCTCCAGGACGAATCGTAGTACCAAAATCAAACGGTTCTCCGATAATTGCCACATCTGGTTTTACGCTCTTTAATTCTTGATGACTTCTTATCCACGGTAGTTTCAAAAAAGTTGGGATCCCAACAAAAATTGGCTCATCGTTTCCTTTGTAAGAATCACCATAAAATTCCATTCCCATGATTTTTCTAGGTGTACATATTTGCCTAGTATTTCTTAAATATTTCTGAGGAACAGTCGCAGTCATTTTCAGGGTAGACCGCGTTGGAATATTGAAAGTGAAACTATAATTTTAGAAGCAAGAAGAATAAGACTATTTACCGCATATATTATTAATTTCTGGCAATGCGTCTAGACTAATTGCAAATTTAAATACAACTGCATCTTAAGTGAACCATGGATTTGTCAGGCGTATATGCAACCTTCGCTGCATTAATTGCATCAGGTGTGGTTCTTCTCTTCTTTGGAACTATCGGCTTAAAGAGTGAACCTAAAGAAGACGAACTAAATGTATGAAACCACTAAATATTTACATTTGATATCATGTTTGTAATAGTTATATTGCCTATTTGAAGTGGATGCTATATGAACCTCAAATTTTTTTCATACTGGTTAAACAAAAGGGGCCCTGAACAAAAAACCAGTAATGTCAAACTTGATAAAAAAAGTGCCTCTATTGAATTGATAAAATATGGTGAGGACATGGCTAATGCAAAGAGATACGATGAGGCGTTGTCATTATTCGAAAAGGCTACACAGGTCGATCCACATAATGATATGGCATGGGGAGACAAAGCGTTAATGCTTGACAAACTTGGAAAAACGGATGAAGCATTGATTTCTTTTTCAAAAGCTCTTTCAATAGATCCGAATAACGAGATTACTTGGCACAATAAGGGACTAACACTAATTCGTGCAAAGAAACTCAGAGAATCAATTGATTGTTTCGATATGGCCTTAAAGCTCAAGGAGAATTATGCAAAAGCATGGTACAACAAGGGCAGAGCTTATGTGATGCTTGGTGAGGGTATTAAGGCACAACCTTGCCTAGATAAGGCCAAAAAATTGGACCCAATGTTATATACAAAGTTGACCAAAGTGTAATTAGTACAAAATACGCATAATCAATCATAATAGGGCTTAATTTGCCAAGATTCCGGGCTAAATAATTACGCTTAAATCAGTACCGTACCATGAATCGATTGTAATTTTTGCTATTTTATCTATACCTAACAGTACTCGATTCCTGCACAAATATTATATACTGATGATTCACAGCTTGAGAATGTTTGAGTTATTTTGGAATTTTGCAAGATATAAGCATTTTTAAGATTTCTCCTTCCAAATATAGTCTTCGTGAGGGACCAAACAAAGAGGAGGAATTGGCAGAATCAATTAGGCGCTTTGGACTCTTGCAACCAATTGTAATTCGACCAGTCCCTCTTGGTTATGAAGTAGTTGCTGGAAATCGCAGATTCGCAGCAGCCAAATTGCTGAAACTTAGAAAGCTAAGCTGTCACGTTATAGAATTGTCTGATAAGGAAGCCTATGAGGTAGGACTTGTAGAAAACTTGCAACACAAAACCATGAACCCTATTGAAGAATCAGTGGCCTTCAAAAAGTATGTTGAATCTTATGGATGGGGCGGGGTTTCTGAATTAGCCAGACAGATTGGTAAGAGCCAGGAATTTGTAACTAAAAGAATTCAATTACTCTCGCTTCCAGAGGAGATCCAAGGGGAGATTATTCGCCAGCGAATAACTCCAACTGTAGCATTAGAACTATTACCCTTCGACAAGGATTCCGTCTGCGAGATAGGTGAATTTGTTATTAAAAACACACTCACTAAGATTGAAGCAAGGAACTTGGTCAAGAGCTTCGTTAAAGATAAGGTTGACAAAAAGTTTACTCAAATCTACGACGAAGGCATAGAAAGCAATAACAATAACAATGATTTAACAACTCATGAGCGTGAATTATATCTGCTTGATAAGGCTCTAATGAAGTCAATCACAGTAATGAAGTCTACCCTGGTCAGCTTTGATGATATCATAAGTAGTGTCAATTATAACTGGATCTTAAAGGAATTACTCATGCAATACCGGTTGATCATCCATGGCGACATAGATACTTTTCTAAAATTACGCAAAAGGTTAAAAACAAAAATGCCTATGAATTATCTCGCATCCAATCAAAGCGATAAATTGACTAATGATGATGGTAAGGATAGGTCACCTACTCCAATTCACTTGGGGACTACCTTCCTCTCTTAGGGTACGATTAGTAACAAATCACACAAAGATACGAGCGTATTATTCTGTTTAAACACAAAAATTGTAATTCATTTAGTCACGGAAAGAATGGTCATAATATAGTGATACCTGAAAGTAGATCAGAATATGAATTAAATTAAGTGATCATTTAAGCTGCTACTAGGTTTTGAAGTTTCGATAATGATTTGACTTGACAAAAATTATTCTAGGAATTCTCAATCTTATAATATTGCTGCCTCGAATATGACACGAGAAAAGACTCTGACCCAATGCAATTTGGAATTTAACAAAAGTCAGAGGCTATCTAACTGCGAGTACCGAGCAGTGCGCATGTTGAATTACAGAACTTGCAACACCTCCCATTAAAAATTTTTCTGCTCCAGTTAAACCCTTTGTTCCTATTACTATAAGATCAAAGTTTCCTTGTTTTGCATATTCGATTATGCTTTCACCTGCTGAGGATTTGCCAATAATAACTTCTGTGCTTGCCGAAACACCTTCATTTTCTAAAGAATGTTTTACTTCAGCAAGGAACTCTTCGGTTTGCTTACTCAATGCTTTTTCATATTCCTCGACCATTCCCCCTCTGTAGAAACCAATTAAATCACCAATAATTCCTAAAGAAGCTCTGTCTATAACATGGACTGCAGTTATATTGGCCTTGAGCGCCTTTGCTAAAATGGTAGAATATGATATGATTTTATCTTTGTATCCCGATTTGTCAACCGGAACCAATATTTTCTGAATTTTTTGGTCCCCCGTATTTTTTGTTGGATCATTACTTTTTTCAGCCATATCTATTTGCTTTTTCCTCCCACCTATTTCCTACTAGGCCGCTGCCTTACATCAATGGGGTTGACCCACTCAGAAACGTCTGCTCCAGTCACAACATCTGCTTCTGAGGGGATTAAATAAATTACATCGTGGCGAGATGGGGTTTTCTTATATGTTGCCAGACTTACAGCCACGAATACAACAAACGACACAATTGGTGGGATCATGGTGTCCAGGCCGGCATAGGCAAAGTAGGGGCTCTCAGGAGGAGCTGTGGAGATTATGAAATATAGTATCATCCTCAATACCGAACCTACAACGATGGAAGCAACAGCGGCTTGTGAAGTAGATTTTTTCCAATATGTTCCCATAACGAGAGGCACGAAGCATCCAGCAAGTACAATATCAAAAGCAAGTATTAGGTAAATTCCGGGTCTTGGAATAATTGCTGCCAGCGCAAAGGCAGTAAAGAACATGGGTATTACAAGTAGCCTAGTTGCCACTAGCAGTTGCCTGTCGTTCAAACGTCTCCCCTTAAATTTCTTAAGAAGATTACGTTGTAGTATGTTTCTAGACAAGACGCTTGCAATCGCCAATGTACCGCCATTGGCGGTGGACATGCCACAACTTACTGTGCTCACAAGCATCAATATTCCGATAACTTCTGGTACGTGTTTAACGGCAACTAGAGGGTAGAGCGTAAATGGATCGGCAATATTGGGTTCGATCGTGTGCCCAATTATTCCTATCATAGTGGTGGGAACAAGAATTATCATGGTTAGGCCTGCGGCCATGTAGCAGCTTTTCTGGGCTGTTCGGCCTCCATCTGCTGCAAAGACCCTTTCCATGAAATCTAATGCTACGATGTCCCCCAAACCCAATGATAGTATCCCGGCCCAATTGATAAGAGCCCCATTCTTAAGATCGAATAGACCTGACAGGTCCATGAAATTTGCTGGCACATTTGACACTATCGTCTCGAGTCCGCCAGGTATTGGTGACCATGGACCAATAAAATACAGAAATCCTAACCAGAAACCGATTACTGCCAAGTAAATGTGAAATATATCGGTATAAGCACAGGAGAATAATCCTCCAAAGTATGTATACAATAGGACTACGGCGGTAGAGATTAACATGGCGTAAATGAGCGGTATGCTTAGCACTACGGACAGAATGTAACCACTTGCAGCAAGGTTGCCTGCCACTAGTACTATAAAACTGATTGCCATTAGAGTGCCTGACATAATTTCAGCTGTATTCCCATATCGCCTGAAATAAAAGTCTGCTAGAGTTATCATGTTCATTCGGTTAAATATCCTTCCAAAAAATATCCCTGTCAAAACAAGACAAATAGATAACCCTAATGGTATCGCTGCACCAGCCCAAAATCCAAATGAGTATGTGAGTGATACATTGCCTAATGACGCATTTCCGTCGACTGCCTCGGAAACCAACATGGTTCCAATAAAGAATAACGGCAGACTCTTCCCAGCAACTATGTATCGTTTACTACTTTTCTTTACGAATTTTACAGCCAAAACCCCTATTAGAGCAGTCGCAGCAACGAACGCCATAACTGCAATAGGATAGCTAATTGGGATATCTGCCATAAATTCACGATTCAATAATTGGCGCAATATTTAAGGATATTTGAATACATGAACAATTTCGCGTCGAGATAATTCTAGTCCAGTATGCATTCTAAAATAAGCATGCCTACCTTGACCACAATGTAAATGGCTTGAATGAAACATTTTGTAACAATTTCGTATCTCTCAAGGGGTTGCATTACCCGTAGGTCAAATTTAAGCCCCAGTTTAAAGTTTCAAAAGGTCCTGTTACCAAAGGGCATGACGAATTTGATAATTTTTAAATTTTTTCCTTCGTGGCGACAATATTTGCGTGACCATTTGGATTCTTTTCTTAATCCAAGGGGATCAACATGTCTCAGACGATCTTGTGATTTCTAATCATATGTAATTTAAAGGACGGTTCGCTACTGAAGAACTCTTCACAAGTAATGCATTGATATGTAGTCTTTTCAATGAGGTCAAATCTATCGGTAAAGGTACTCCCACAAGCTCCGCAGCCATATTTTTTCAAGTAGAAGAGCACAACCTGCTTATCATTTAAAACTTTATTTGGACAGCTTGCAGGTCTGGATTGGGACATTCTGGTATAATAGACCAATTTATACGAGTTTGAACATATGCCTATTGAAAGGAAAATTAATAATATAATTCATTAAAAATTAGCGAAGAGCTGAACCCAGACCTAAGATTTATAGCGATTACTCTATCCATAGGTTTTCAATCCCCATTAATTCAATATCTGTAATAAAGAGAACAAAATTGCAATTAGTTACCGCGTTCACCCTACGGTTTTAGAAGAGTTAAATAATCCTCCAACTTGTTTGTAGTTCTCGAGAAATTTAATACCTTTCTGGGTAATCTTGTAACGCCTGGTCTTCTCATAATAACAGAGCAGCTTCTTTTCAGTGAGATTTGTCAAAAATTTCCTTAATCTGCTGTGTTCAACGTAACATAGATACATTATCCTAGGGATCTGTATGCCTCCCGCCTGGCCGTAACTTGAAATATATTTTAATATATCTACGATTACTTCAGTTCTAGCGCGATGTTTCATTTGATTTTTTGACCCAACTTCTCTATACATCTCCGTGTCTGCATGATATGTCTTTATTTTTGTAAATATGGCATTAACTAGACTAAAATTGAGTTCTTGGCCCATAATTATTGGCTCGTACATATAACCAAGGTAGTAAATTAAATAGAGCATACAAGCCCTCCTGGAACAACAAATAGAAGATTGACTTTGCTGTGGGGCAAGATGGGAAGCCACAAAACGAAAGTGTGATGGAAGTTGAGTTATCTAATAATTATTAATGAATTTCATGTCCAATGCGCTAGTAATTTTAATACTTGCGGCGAACACTCATTGGATAAAGATATTCCATATGACGTGCAGTAGCCTCTCCAATCTCGACGCCAAAAAAATGGCTAACAATACGTAAAGCAAGGTCTATTCCTAAGGAGATACCAGATGAGGTAAAAATTGGCTCTTTCAAAGTGAAGAGAACATCTTCACGTACTGTTGCTAGTGGTGCAGACTGACGCAAGAAATCAAAGGCTCTCCAGTGGGTGGTCGCTTCCCGTCCATCCAACAAACCTGCCTTTCCTAGAAGGCTGGAACCTGTGAAGACAGAAGCAGTCAATTTTGAATTCTTGGATCTATCTGCAATCCATTCAAGCACAGTTTCATTCTTTACTTCATTCAGAGTTCCCCACCCACCGGGAACTATCAGTATATCCAAATCAGGGCAGTCAAGTATGGTGACATCTGGAGTAAACTGCAGGCCACCGACTCCAGTAACTTGGCCTTCACTTTCTGAAACCAATAAGACTCGAAATGGAGAAGACTCTTCCCGCCGTCGTTCCTCATGTAACCGAGCTACGGAAAACACTTCAAAAGGTCCGGCAACATCCAATACCTCGACATCATGAAATATTAGAATTCCCACCGTTAGTGGAAGACTTTCAATTTTCAGAGCATCTTCATTTTCCATACTATTTGGACGACCCTATCATGGATAAAATTTACTCCTGAAAACCTTCTTTTTCAGTCTCGCTCCTGCGATGTTAAGAAAATATATAGAACAATTGAAATTGTGACAGTAGGTATTTCTCAAATTTTCGTAATTTCAGAAGGTTCACGTAGTATGGCAGAATTGCAATTTAAGTGCTGTATAAAAATGCTAATTGTTACAAATTGTAAATAAATGGCAATTTGTGGTCATTACCAATGGTTAGAATAGTCTGAATAGCAATTTCAGATTCGAAAAAGTTTTACAACCTTTACACCCATGTTAATTGCTACTAAAAATAGTCCCCATGCAGCTAGCGAGGCGATCATAGATGCTTGGTATGGCTCTACAGACCTCTGAAGCAATTCGTAATGAATAGAGATTTTTGCTACAGAATATATTATTTCCGAGATAGAGAACGCAGCAACTAACTTTTTCAAATCGCACTTTATTTGTGAATAGTCCTTTTTTTTGTTGACGGGTTAATATAACTCTGTTTATTATCTATATAAAAGAGATATGCAAAAAGTGGAATGTAGATTCCATATTCAATGAATAAAGTTGCTATTGAATTAGTTAGATTATTGCCATCTTGCCTGGAATATAACTGGGTAAAAAAAGCACCCACAAAAAAAGCAACTGTTCCCGAAATAATTATGTTCTTATTAAAGAGAATGTAACTTCTGTATTTATCATAAAATTTTCTAGTCCTAGAACCTACCGTATCGTCCATTCAATATTATTTGATCTAATCACTGTTAAATGTATCTAACGAATAAATTTAGTAATTCAAAATGAGACATAACATTACAGAAATCGGATAGGGTAATCGAACTATATCAGCACCGGTACTTGAAGGATGAAATCTCATACTAATTGAATAAATAAGGATAGATTCATCAAGTTTTTAATTCGTGGAAATTGCAGTATTAAGATAAGCCAAACACCTGATAATAATTACCTA